>Ga0134126_10008642_pt1 | contig 12814 bp, 14 predicted proteins | sample KB31752_FD_96881 | JGI IMG/M metagenome (GOLD analysis project Ga0134126, IMG submission 96881) | Terrestrial soil microbial communities with excess Nitrogen fertilizer from Kellogg Biological Station, Michigan, USA - KB3-175-2 | ecosystem: Environmental > Terrestrial > Soil > Unclassified ...
AAAATAATATCTGCAATTGCAATTCCTTTTATAGTAAATAATTCTTTTTTATCTGCGGCGTTTTTTAATTCAATATTATACACGCCGGAAATGATATTCCAAAACTGGTTTCGCTTTGTTCCATAAAACCAGTCGTCTTTTTCTAATTCTTTTTGAGTAATATCTCTTCCGGGAAAACTACCGACAATAAGTATTGTTGCATTGGTCGGGATAAATGGCTGGAAGGGATGTGTTTCAATTTCGCCCATAAATTTTGAAAATACTTTTCAATTTAAAAGTATTGACTAATTCTTATTCCCGGCGTTACGCCTTTAAATAAATTATTAAAATATATGGAAGGCTCAATGGTCGTTTTCGCTACTGAAAGCTTGCCCGCTCCGAAGCGAAAAGTATTTTTTTCAAAATAATCTCCGTTTCTGTTAATAAGATAACCCAATGAAAAAACTGCGCCAAAGGAAAAATCTTTTCTGGGATCATAATCTTTCGTTCCTCCCTGGCCGTAAGTAAACGTTAGAAAATCGTTTCTATAAGTGTGCATTTTATTTTGATTATCTCTTGCGAAAAGGAAATGTGGTTCCCAGAATAAGCCGGGTTCCCATTTAAATGTTCTTTCCCTGTTCGTTAATGTAAGTTTCATTCCCAGGCTGAAAGACGGAACAAAATAGTTTTTATAATTTTGCGCATTAACGGTAATATTAGCTACAATAAAATCTCCCGTTCCCCCTGGAGTAAATCCTTTCGGCTTATCTGCAGTTATAGAACGGTCCTTTTTAATATAATGAAAACCACTTCCTAAAACAATTGGCCATTTACCATTAATATCTTCTTGAATCGTTCTTATTTTCTCTGCAAGAATTCCATTCATATAGTTTGTAATCTCATTGATATTATTCAGGTAAAAAGTAAAATGGTAATATCGCGGATTTCTCAAGCTAATTTTTTCTATAGCCTTCGGTGGATTAACTATTACTCCAATTATATTTATGGTGTCTTGTTCGGTTCTTAGCGATGCTAAGTCTCCGTTACTTATTAAAAAACTTGCACCCTTCGGCTGAAACTGTTGAAACCTTATTTTTTTTCTGCCTTGAGCATCTGTAATATAGTCTATTCGTTTTGAAGTAACCGGGTCTGCCAGCGAATCTTTTAAGGGAGTTATATCATTCAAAAATATTTGCAGCAGAGAATCAATGTTTGCCATACGCTTAAGATCTGCAATATCACTAACCTCAATCACCATCTTGTTACCTTTCTCAAGGTTTATGTAGAAGCGCCTGGTGATTATTATATTTTCAGGAACCTGAAAAGTTTTGTCTGATGAACTGGTTGATTGTGCACAAAGATTTGCCGTGATGCTTGTAAAAAGCATCAATATACCAATAAGTTTTTTCATCTTAGTTTGTAAGGTTTTTTGTTGTAAAGATTTTAAATCCTGTTTTAGTAACAGCGGGCGATGATCGTGTATACACTTCCTGGTTCATGAATTTAAATTGAAAAGAATGTTGTTCATTATTCCTGACGATGTTTGGAGATTCAGTAACCGGATCACCCAATTCGTTTACGTGAACAACTATTAATTTTTTCTTTGCAGGCACGTTTACAACCAGACTAATTACAGTATCCACGGGTGTTACGGCGCTGTTGGTTAATTGTTGTGTAATATTTGTTTCTGTTTTATTTTGAACAATTTCGTTACCTCTTATATTGGGATAATTGCTTGCTTTTGTTTTATTGATTTCGTGAATTGATTTACCAGGCAATCCCTTTTTATTTGATAAAGAAGAAATAATTGAAGTTGTATCCTTATTAATTATTGGCATATTTTGAACCACCGGGGAATCACTTTTACCTGTCCTTAAATCATTATTTACCAAAACATTTTCTTTTTTATGCGATATGAATAACGAAATTAATAAAGCAAAAAATAAACAGGCAGCAGCAAGCCAATACCAAATCACTTTTCTTCTATTTGACTTTGAATAAAGCCTTTCATGAAGCTTTTTCCACGAAGCTTCTTTATCTAAAGCTGCGCCCTGGATGTTCTCCAATTCATCCAGTTTATTTATCCAGTTATCATTGTTATTTGGTTTTCCGTTTGTCATAATCTATATCGTTTTGCAGTAACATTTTCTGTAATAAATTTTTTGCTTTGCTCAATTGCGATTTTGAGGTTCCTTCTGAAATATTCAACAATGCCGCAACTTCTTTGTGTGGCATTCCTTCTATAACATACAGGTTAAAAACCGTGCGATAGCCAACAGGTAATTGAACAATTAAATTAAAAATTTCGCCAGCCGATAATTTATCCAGTGCATCTTCCTGCAAAGGCATTTCCTGCACGGTAGCTTCTGTTACTATGGTGAATACATTTTTTTTTCGCAAAAACATCAGGCATTCATTAATCATAATTTTCTTTAGCCACATGTATAGAGCAGCATCACCTTTGTAGCTAAAGCTGTTAATTTTTTTAAAGAACTTATAAAAACCATCAAGCAATAATTCTTCTGCATCTTCCGGGTTCTTTACATATCGGCGACATATAAATGCATTTTTTCTGCCCACTGATCAAACAGGTATTTCTGGGCGGCAGTGCTTCCCTGCTTAGCTTCCTTAATCAGTTCAGATGTTTCCATGTAAAAAAATCAACAATGTTATAATGGTTTTATAAAACTATAAATGCAGTTTAGTATTAAAGCGTTGCCTATGCAAATAAACAATTCTGACTTTCTCCGAATATTACCATAAATAAAAAGCCATCGTTTTAAGGATGGCTTTCAAAAAAAACATTTTATCAAGCTATGCAGCACTCATTTCAGCAATCTTTGCTCTTATCTTGCCTTCAAGTTCATTAGCCAATTCAGGGTTATCAACTAAAAGCTGCTTAACTGCATCACGGCCCTGGCCGAGTTTAGTAGTATCATAACTAAACCAGCTTCCGCTTTTTTGAACAATCCCCATTTCAACACCCATATCAATTATTTCCCCGGTTTTTGAAATACCTGCACCATAAATAATATCAAATTCTGCAACACGAAAAGGAGGCGCTACTTTATTTTTAACCACCTTCACTTTTACGTGGTTTCCAATAGATTCGTCTCCATCTTTAATTTGCGTCATACGACGAATATCGAGGCGAACGGATGCATAAAACTTTAGCGCATTACCGCCGGTAGTTGTTTCCGGATTGCCAAACATTACACCTATCTTTTCTCTTAACTGATTGATAAATATACAACAGCAATTTGTTTTGCTTATAGTAGCGGTCAATTTTCTTAAAGCCTGGCTCATCAGCCTTGCCTGCATACCCATTTTACTATCCCCCATTTCACCCTCAAGCTCACTCTTGGGAACCAGTGCAGCAACTGAATCTATAACCACTACATCCAATGCTCCTGAAAGTATTAACCTGTCCGCTATTTCCAAACCCTGCTCCCCATAATCAGGTTGGCTTATTAAAAGATTATCTACGTCTACGCCTAACCGTTTAGCATAGGCGCTGTCAAAAGCGTGCTCGGCATCAATTATGGCACACATACCGCCTTTTTTCTGAGCTTCTGCAATTACATGAATAGCAAGCGTTGTTTTACCTGAAGACTCAGGTCCATATATTTCAACGACCCGGCCTTTGGGCAATCCTCCAATTCCCAATGCTACATCAAGCCCGATAGAACCGGTAGAAATTACAGCCTGGGGTTCCTGCGAACGTTCGTTCATCATCATCACACTACCTTTCCCAAAGTCCTTATCTATTTTATCAATAGTAAGCCTGAGGGCCTTCATTTTCTCAGAGCTTTTATCAGCATTTTTTTCAGTATTTGCCATAAAAAATTAATTAAGCTTTTATAATTCTGTAAAGTTATTAGTTGTGCAAATATATATATTATAAGTTATCAACACTAATTTATTTAGTATTTTTTGACAAATAAATTAGTTATTTACCGTTGATTAATTTGCCGTTTTTGTGGCAAAATAGAAAGGGGTTTTAAAAGTAAATCTTTCAAATTTTTGGTCTATTTTCATAGGAAATTCAGCAAATGAAAATTGTCGCTGGCATTACGGTTATTGCTTTAATTTTCTTTTCATGCAAGGATGGTTCTAAAAATGACAAAGCTGTTTCAGTAACAGATACGATGAAGATTAACGATACCATAATTGGTAAGGATTCATTGGAGAATTCAATAGTTGAAGATAGTTTGCCTCTAGGTGCTTACCAGGGAATATTTCCATGCAAAGATTGTGATGGAGTGCAGCAAACGATTCTATTTAATGTTGACAAAACTTTCAGGGAAGAACAAATGATCTGGAGTAAAAACGAAGCTCCAAAAATAAGTGAAGGAACCTGGCAAATAAAAAACCGTAAAATTGAATTGATTCAAAATAGTAAACCGGTAATCAGTTTTATTAAAAAAAGAGATACTTTGCTGGCTGTTGAAATTAATGGAATCCATATTAGCAATTCATCCAACTATATTCTAACGAAAAGAAATCTTGCCATTAACAATCCGGCTTGGGAAAAAAAGAAATTGGAAGGTATTGACTTTGTAGCAATCGGGAATGAACCATTTTGGAGCCTTGATATTGATTTTGAAAAATCTATTTCATTCAAAGTGGCGGATTGGAAAAAGCCTGTTATAACAGGTATAGAAAAACCGATATTAAATAAAGACAGCACAATTTATAAGGTCAAATCTGACACAACAGTGTGGACTATTGCTCTTTATCCGCAGTTTTGCAACGATGGAATGAGCGATTATTTATATCAATATAAGGTAAATGTAAAATACAACGGCATACTTTATAAAGGTTGTGGCGTAATGCTTTCTAAAAAAAATTCTCAATAAATTTGCGAAGTATCATAACAATTACAAAAGGTTTTTTTAATAATTAAATTATTAATTATGCAATGGCAAGGCAGGCAGGAAAGTGATAATGTAAATGACCGCAGAGGTATTACCGGTGGTCATGTGGCAGTTGGCGGTGGAATTATTGGCGTAATCTTCATATTGGCAAAGTTTCTTTTAGGTGGCGGAGATGTAAATCAACTGCAGCAGGATTTACAACAGCAACAGCCACAGCAGCAGGAAATGTCTGCAGAGCAAAAAGCAGCCGATGATAAAGAAGCTTCGTTTGTGAAGGTGGTACTGAAAGATACCGAGGATGTATGGACGAAAATTTTTGGCGATATGGGTAAAACCTATACGAAACCAACTCTCGTTCTCTTTCGTAATGCTACTACTTCCGGATGCGGAGAGGCAAGTTCTCAAAGCGGTCCATTCTATTGCCCCGCTGATCATGATGTATATATAGACCTTTCATTCGCACAGGAATTAAATCAGCGATTTAAAGTTGCGGGTGATTTTGCAATGGCTTATGTTGTTGCTCACGAGGTAGGGCATCATATTCAATACCTTCTTGGAACAACCGAAAAATTGCAGAAGATACAGCAGCAGGTTAGCGAAACTGAATACAATAAATATTCCGTAAAACTTGAATTGCAGGCAGATTTTTATGCAGGAGTTTGGGCGCATTACGATCAGCAAATGAAAAATGTAATTGATCCTAACGATATTGAGCAGGCACTGGTTGCGGCCAATGCCATCGGAGATGACAGGTTGCAGAAAGAAGCGACAGGCACTGTTACTCCGGATGCTTTTACTCACGGAACTTCTGCACAACGAATGTATTGGTTTAAGAAAGGTTACGATACGGGTGACCTAAGCCAGGGAGATACTTTCTCGGCAACTAATTTATAAGGTTTTAATGCTGGAGGGCTATTTTAGAAGGTTGAATTATTCTTTCCTGAACGTACTTCGTATTTCAATTCATAATTTTTGAAATAGAATTACAAGGTCTATAATTTTTTCTTCAAACGACTTTATATTTATAGAGTGTAGGTTAAAATTAAGAAGGCACGATTTAGTCCGCCTCTTCCTCAATCGTGTCTTTTCCTTTCTTTTTTGGTGAAGATTTACTAACCTCAGCTGAACTCAAATTTTTAATTGATAATTGGAATTTGGTATTAAGGCTTATCTCGTAATTATTCTCATTTATGATTTGTTTGGCTCCATCGTCTTCTAATATTACGGCTGCAAGATGCATTGCCAGCTCCGAGCCACTAATCACATTGCCCACTTTCCCGTCGGTAAGTTCAATGGTGAATTTGTAGCCAGCCTTTCTTCCAGTTCCGGCTCTTTCAAAATCAACCCTGTTTAAATCCAATACCTGGTCCCCGGCGGCAGATTTTTTCATTAATATTTTAATAATGGGTAAATATTTTTTCCAGATGTGATTGTACATTAAGAATTCTAATTTAATTTTTATTTTGGGGTATTATCCGGACAAAGGAAGCCGGGAACCGATGTAAAGATATGCTAACTGATTTACAATAAAATTACTGTAATTTTTTTACCCAAATGAATTATTTGCAGATAGAATATAAAGCCAAATCTCCAAGTTATCAAAAAAGCATTTTTAATGCTCCTACATCAAGGACTCCAATGGCCCAAAACAAAACTCCCGGCCAAACAAGCCGGGAGCCTCCTGATTAAAAACTACACACACTTTTATATTCCAAGAAACCTATTATTACAACCCATCAAATTCGCCCTATAACACTTCCTCACTTTATATAAATCCCGATCTGCGAATATTTTCAGATGCTAAGTTTTATATTTTTTCCCAATAATTTTCTTCCATTTAGCAAATGGCAACTTCTACTTATCAAGCGGCAATTTTTAATATATTTGTAAATAGCTTTACGGGCCTATAAACCACTTGTAAATTAATGTTACGTGGGGTAATAGTATTCACTAAATTTGTTGCAAGTCTCAACTTTCTAATTGAATGGCATTAATAGAATTCAAATTACCAAAATCAGTTTCAAGAGCTTTAAACATACCTGTGAGCTCCCCTAAGAGGCAACAATTGAAAGTGCTGACAAAGTTGTTAAGAAAATCCCGTTTTACAGAATTTGGCCAAAAATATCTATTCGATGAAATTCTTTTAAGTCGCCATCCGGGCAAAGCTTTTCAACAAATAGTTCCGACTTATAACTATAGCAAAATTTTCAATGAATGGTGGTATCGGGCACTGGATGGAAAACCAGATGTATGCTGGCCTGGTATCATTAAATTTTTTGCATTAAGCAGCGGCACCAGCGAATCGTCCAGTAAATATATTCCTATAACAAAAGAGTTGATAAGGGCAAATACGTTGACCAGTATTCGTCAGCTTATTAGTTTGGCAACCTATACAAATGTTCCTAAATCATCGGTTGGCAAAGGATGGCTTATGCTGGGCGGCAGTACGCACTTACAAAAGTCCGCAACATACTATGCGGGCGACCTCAGTGGCATTCAGGCTAAAAACATTCCTTTCTGGTTTCAGGGAATGTATAAGCCGGGAAGAAAAATTGCAAAGAATACTGATTGGTCAAAAAAATTAGATGAGATAGTAGAAAAGGCGCCGGAATGGGATATCGCATTTTTGGTTGGAGTTCCGGCATGGGTGCAGTTATGCATGGAAAAAGTAATAGAGCGGTATAATCTTAAAAATATTCATGAGATTTGGCCTAATCTTGCCTTTTACGTACATGGCGGAGTAGCGCTGGAGCCTTATAAGAGAGGCTTTAATAAACTTTTGGGTAGACCTATTACTTATATCGAAACCTATTTGGCGAGTGAAGGTTTTCTTGCTTATCAAAACAGGCAGGATGCCAAAGGAATGAAGCTCGCACTTAATAATAATATCTTTTTTGAATTTGTTCCTTTCGATTATAACAATTTCGACAGTGAGGGAAATATGGTTGCCAATCCTGATGTATTGATGATCCACGAAGTGGAAGAAAACAAAAATTACGCAATTCTTATAAGCACTAATGCCGGAACATGGAGATACCTGATCGGTGATACAATAAAATTTGTTGACATTGAAAAAAACGAAATAATCATTACAGGACGCACAAAGCACTTTTTGAGCCTTGTGGGCGAACACTTGAGTGTAGATAATATGAACTGTGCAATCAAGCTCGTGAGTGAAGAACTTAATATATCCATCGGTGAGTTTACCGTTGCCGGAGTGCCATATGGCAACTTCTTTGCTCACCATTGGTTTATTGCAACCAATGATAAGGTGAATTCGGAAAAGCTAAAGATCACGATTGATGAAAAGCTAAAAGAACTCAATGATGACTATGAGGTGGAAAGGAAGCATGCTCTCAAAGAAATTTTTATTGACGTATTGAGCGAAAAGACTTTTATGAATTTTATGAAAGCAAAAGGAAAGGTAGGAGGCCAACATAAATTTCCAAGGGTATTAAAAGGAAAAATGCTTGAAGACTGGCAAAAATTTTTAAAAGGCGAAAAAGTTGAAATTTAAAATTTTATTGACTCTATCCTGCTTTAAGGTTGAAATTTAATATTGTAGTTTTATATTCCTTCTTTTTCTAAATAATTAAATATCTCTCCTGTACATGGCAGATGTTCTTGAAGCAATACTCAAAGGTCTTGCAATGGGCCTGCTACTGGTAATTTCCGTTGGACCCGTAATATTTACCATAATTAAGCAAAGTGTCAATAACGGAAAAGAGGGTGGCTTTAGCTTTGTTATCGGCGTGTGGGCGAGTGATCTTTTATTGGTGCTTTTAAGTAATATTTTCTCTGAGTTGGTTACACGTCTCCTCGATTTCAAAAAACCTATCGGCATTACCGGAAGTTTTTTCCTCATAGCGATGGGAGTTTATTATCTTTTTTTTAAAAAGGTTCCGTTACATCCCGAAGATGTTTCTTTACCTCCGCTAAAAGCCAGTGACCATGTAAGAATTGCTATACAAGGTTTTTTGCTAAACACCTTAAATCCGGCAGTAATTGCATTCTGGCTTACAGCCGCTACCGCGATCGCCGTTACTCATACTGTAAAGGAACGAATAATTATTTTCGCCACAACTCTTATTATAAACATGACTGCAGACGTAGCAAAAGTAACACTGGCAGGCAAGCTAAGATCAAAATTAACCGTGCATAATATCAGGCTAATTAATAAAATTTCCGGCCTGATCCTGGTCATCTTTGGCACGGTATTGCTCACGGGCGTTTTATTTTTTGTAAAAAACACTTGATCCGATGAAAACTCTATCTGTTTTATTTATAGGAATTTTTTCTTTCGTTTTCGCCGCAGGGCAATCTTCTGATTTACTTATTCTCAAAAAAAATAATCGCACTATACAAACTTTTTTCCCCGGCAATGAAATAGTTTTCAATACATCAACAAGATATTTCGATGCTTATATACAATCAATCAATCATGATTCTTTATTTTTGGTTCAATATGATGTGAGGCAAGTGCCCACAAGCCTTGGCATATACATGCTTGATACTTTGGGCACCTATCCTTTTGCGGTTAATTATAAAGAAATAACCGGCTTCGGAAAAAACGGAAATAGAAAATTTGATTTAGCCGGTTCAGGAGGAGCCTTAATGGGTGGAGGAATTCTATTAGCCACAGTAGGCATGGGAACGTGGCTCTTTACAAAGCCTAATACACGATATTATGCAAGCCCATATCTTGTTGGAGGAGCTGCAATACTTGCAGGCATAGGTTACCTTCTTTCAAAATCAAGTGGTAAGAAAATGGCGCTAGGCAAAAAATATACCCTTGAGTACATTACCGTTAAATAAAAATTGATTTATTGGATATAAAAACAAATAAAAAAGGAATAGTCCGAAAAGTCCTGCGCTTCATTGTAAAAATAGCTATTTACGGCTTCCTCTTTTCTATTATATACATCGTATTTTGCAAGTGGATAAATCCCCCGATAACGCTCACACAAATTGGAAGTGTTTTTCAGGGCCACGGCTTACATCGCGATTACATTAGCATTAACGAAATGAATGCTAATGTGAAGCTGGCGGTAATGGCGAGTGAAGACCAGCTATTTCCGGACCATAATAGTTTTGATTTTAAAAGCATTCAAAAGGCTATGAAGCATAATCAAAAAAGTAAATCGTTGCGGGGCGCCAGTACTATAAGCCAGCAGGTGGCAAAAAATGTTTTCCTTTGGCAACACGGTGGCTATTTTAGAAAAGGCCTGGAAGTGTATTTTACTTTTATGATTGAAAAATTTTGGAGCAAAAAGCGTATTCTCGAAATGTACCTGAATGTAGCTGAAATGGGCGAGGGCGTTTTTGGAGTAGAAGCGGCCTCTGAACAATATTTTAAAAAGCATGCAAAAGATTTATCAAGAAAACAGGCAGCATTAATAGCAGCATGTCTTCCTAACCCAAAAGGCTACACGATAAAACCTCTGTCTGCTCACGTAGCTACCCGCTATCCCTGGATATTGCGGCAAATGAATAATCTTGAAACAGATCCGGACATCAAAGAATTAATCAAATAAATTTTTATTCTTTATTGAACTCGCTAATAAAAAATATCGCTTTTGCTAATCTTTCATCATAGCTGCCGTTAATATCCGTCCACGGCACCGATTGATTAATTAATAAGTCCTTGTAATAATGATATAGTTTATTTCTCGTTGCTACATCAGGGTATTCTCTTAAATCATCTTTGACCCATGGCAAATCAGTATTGCAAAGAAGATATCCGTTGTAACTTCTTTCGGCAATGCGATTCAAGATCCAGTTGTGACATTTATTAAAAACAAACTCGCACCATACTTTCATCACGTACATATCGGTATCAATAAAAAGAATGTTCGATGTTTGATGTTCAATGTTCGATGTCGATATCACTCTTATCTTTAAGACCTCATCTCCAATCTGTTCTTCGAGGTTAATTTGACCTTTCGCAATAGTAAGTAAATCATCATAAGAATAATCTGTTCCGTTTTTTTCAAGAAATTCCCTGGCATATTCAGGTACCCAAAAGGTTTTATAATAATCAGCAAGTTGGCTGCATAAAGTACTTTTTCCCGTAGACTCCGGACCAATAACAACAAATTTTTTTATTGTTTCCATTCAGGTATTTCTTCTTTTTTAATAATGGTATTTTTTGCTCTTTTTATCCATTCGCTCAAACCCCAAAAAGCCATTATTAAAAGGATTATATAATATATGCTCGTAAATACATAATGCTTCACAAAGTATAAGGGAATAGAAGCAACATTAGTAGCAATCCACCAGTACCAGCTTTCTACTTTTTTCCGGGCCATTAACCACATTGCGGTAAATGCAGTGGCGCTTGCAAATGCATCAGCCCACGGAATGGCACCTGGGGCAAAATCCTTTTTCAAATAAGTAAGCGAATAAAAAATAGTAATATAAAACACAGCAAAAAATAGTATTTGCCTTAACCATTCTTTTGCATCAGACCTTGTAATTAAAACAATATGCTCCTGCTGCTGATTTTTTTTTGCCCATAAAATCCATCCATAAATACTCATAACGGTATAATAAAAATTTACCGAAGCCTCTCCTAATAAACTTCCTTTAACACTTATATAAACATAAATTATAGTGTTTACTAACCCAACCGGATAGACGAGAATATTTTCTTTGCGGCTATACCATACACTTGCAATTCCAAAGAAGACGGCAATATATTCCAACAGCGTTGTCTGCTGCATATCCGAAATAAACTGCTGATAAATTTGCGAAAAACTCAAATGTAAAGTTGATAGTCAAAAATAGGTTACATCGCAATAAAAAAGGCACCTGTTATAAGATGCCTCAAATAATATGTTAGATATTTTTCTAATCTGCTTCCGCTACTACCTCTTTAACCTCGGGGATCATACGTTTCATCATTCCTTCAATTCCGGCTTTCAAAGTAATCATTGAAGAAGGACACCCGCTGCAACTCCCTTGTAACATCAAATTAACTTTTCCGTCTTCATAACTTTTAAATTGTATGGCTCCGCCATCCATTTCAACTGCAGGCTTTACGTAATTTTCGAGCAATTCCTTTATACGTTTTACTACATCACCATCATCAAGACTTACTTCGTTAGAACTAACGGTTTTTCTCGTCGCAATTTCTTCTTCGTTAATTATCGTTTTGCCTTCTTCAAGATATTCTCTTAGAAATTGCTTTATTGAAGGAATAACGTCTTGCCAGTCTTCAGTTTCATTTGTTTTTGTAAGCGTAATAAAATTGCTGGCAATAAACACTGATTTTATAAAAGGGAAACTAAATAATTCCATGGCAAGAGGAGAAGCTTTTGCACTTTCTTCATCCTGGAAGTCAACGCTTTTACCAGGATATAAAAGTTTATTGGCAACAAATTTCATTGTTTCCGGGTTCGGCGTCATTTCGGTATATATACTGATAACCGGATTTCCTGTTTTAATCATATTACAAAATTAAGATAACAAAGTTAAGAATATTTGGGGTGAGTAGAAGTTAGATATCTCTTAAGTTACGCAAATAAGCTCTTTTTTCCGCTTCCCGAAAAGATATTTAATTCAATTTTTATTCCACAATTCTCAACTTTGCATAATTCAGCATGATCTTCTTCTCCCCATTGTGTTCGAATTTAACAGTAGCTACGGGGTTATGGGCTGCCCCTTCCATCTTTATAACTTCTCCAAATCCAAATTTTTGGTGTTCTATTTTTTGACCTGCCCGTAAATTGCTTGTGTCGCTGGCAGCAAATCCTTCTGTAGGTATGTGTTCTTTTATTTTTATAACAGGTGATGTAATAAGGTAGGTAGGTTTTTCAACCGCAGGTTTGCGATTTTCTTTGAGATAAGTACTAAAACCTTTATTACCATTATTAAATGAGTTCCAACTATTCGTTTGGTTATTGCGCATATTGCCTCCGGCAAAAGCCCTGTCTAATCTTTCTTCGGGCAGTTCGTCA
>Ga0134126_10008643_pt1 | contig 12814 bp, 7 predicted proteins | sample KB31752_FD_96881 | JGI IMG/M metagenome (GOLD analysis project Ga0134126, IMG submission 96881) | Terrestrial soil microbial communities with excess Nitrogen fertilizer from Kellogg Biological Station, Michigan, USA - KB3-175-2 | ecosystem: Environmental > Terrestrial > Soil > Unclassified ...
AATAATCCAAGCCGCACTCGCCTATCGCAACAACCTTTGGTTTTTGTGCCAACTTTAAAAATGCTTCTGTATCAAAAGCCTCTGCTAAATTGTCTGTTGGGTGCAAACCGACTGCCGCATACAAAAAGTCGTGGGCTTCGGCCAACTCTATAGCCGCTTTGCTGGTAGCCAAATCAACGCCAACAATAACCGCACCCGTACCGGTTTCTTCCATGCGTGCCAAAACTTCGGCTCTATCAGCGTCAAATTTTTCTAACTGCAAATGAGCATGCGCATCGAAAAACTTCATATTAGTCTTTACGCACAAACAGATTATTGGGCTTTTTGTTTTCTACAATCGCTTCCTTAATTATTTTGCTTGTGTTGGGCATAAACGGGTTGAGCAAACGGCCAATCAAGTAGAGCTCTTGTGTCAGCGCAACTATTAGCTCTTTACCCTCTTCGGGATTGGTTTTAATTACTTTAAACGGCGCCGTGTCGGTTATCTGCTGATCGAGCAGCTTGATACCCTCCCACACAAACTCAAGCGCCTTGTTAGGCTCAAAGTTCTCGAGTGCAATCGTATAGTCCTGTGGAAAGCCTTCCGGCTCTGGGCGAGTGCCCTTTTCAAGATGGGTTTGTGCCAGCTGCATGATGCGTGCTACCAGGTTACCCAAGCCATTGGCCAGGTCGGCGTTGTAGGCATCTTTAAATGCCTCGCGCGTAATGTCGCCGTCATCAAACGGCGAGATGTGCCGCGCCAAAAAGTAGCGCACCGCGTCGGTGCCATACTCTTGCAGCAGCTCTTCGGGGTCAATGACATTACCGAGCGTTTTCGACATCTTTTTTCCGCCCGAAGTTATAAAGCCGTGCACCAGCAGTGTTTTTGGCAACGGCAGCCCAGCCGAGAGGAGCATGCCCGGCCAAATTGCCGCATGAAAGCGCAAAATATCTTTGCCTATTACATGCATGTGCTGGTTGTCGGTTGCCCAAAACTTTTTATATAACGTATCGTCGGCTCCATAACCAAGCGCGGTAATGTAGTTTGAAAGCGCGTCGCACCATACGTACATCACCTGCGAGTCATCGCCCGGCACCGGTATGCCAAGACCCTGCGGCCAGTCTGCTTTGCGCGGGCGCGAAAAGCTCACATCTTGGAGACCTTCGTCGAGCAATGAAAGGATTTCATTTTTGCGGGTTTCGGGCACTATGCGAAACTCACCCGAAAGTATTTTTTCTTTAATAGGCTGTGTATATTTTGAAAGTTTAAAAAAGTAATTTACCTCTTTTAAAAACTCGGGCACGGTGCCGTGGTCGGGACACTTGCCGTCAACCAGATCCTTTTCGGTAATAAAAGCTTCGTGGCCTACGCAATACAACCCTTCGTACTCTTTTGTATATATATCGTCAGCCTCAACGAGTTTTTGCCAAAGCTTTTGCGCACCCGCCCAATGCAGCGACTGGTTGGTGGTGCGGATAAATTGGTCATACGAAATGTCGAGCTCTTTAAAAAGCGAGGAAAATCTGCCGACTATCTCATCTAAAAACACGAGCGGCTCCTTCCCTTCTTTGCGGGCAGCTTCAACCATCTTTTGCGTGTTTTCGTCGGAACCGGTCAAAAAGTAGGTACTCTCTCCGACAAGACGGTGGTAACGCACCAGCACGTCACTGAGCGTTGTAGTGTAAGCATGCCCCAAATGCAATTTGGCATTGGGATAAAAAATAGGTGTCGTCAGGTAAAAAGTCTTGTCCTCCATGTATAAAACCTACTTCGCCTCGCCGTCGGGCGCAAGGCCTCTTGCGGCAAGCGCGCGCACTTTGCGGCGGTCGATGTCCGATACCACCTCCTGCAAAGCGCCGGCAAGCGGCACCGAAAGCAGCACGCCGAGGAATCCGAACAATTTAAATCCGATAAGGAGCGCCAAAATAACCAAAAGCGGCGGTACGCCAACGACCTTTTTGACCACGACGGGGTAGATAAGGTTGGCCTCAAACTGCTGCACCACTATATAGATGAGCGCCACCCACAGCGCCTCGGTTACGCCGCCTGCCGCAAAGCCCACGGCCACGCCCGGTATTGCCGCCAAAAACTGCCCAAAGACCGGGATCAGTTCAAACACGGCTGCCAAGACCGCGAGCAAAAGCGGGTGCGGCACACCGAATATAAACAGACACAAAAATACCAAGACGCCTATAATAATTGCGAGCACTATCTGCCCCTGCATCCATTTGCCGATTTTATCCTGTGAGCGCTTCCACAGATTTAACACATATGCCTGATTGTCGACCGGCGCCACGATGCGCAAAAAGTCATCGACGCCCGTTTCCTGCACGCAAAAGTAAAATGAAAAGACAACCACCAATACAAACGAAGTTAAGCCGCCAAAGAAGGCCGACACCGTGTCAAAGACGCCGCCGGTGGTGCTGGTAATAGTCGAGGAGAGGTTTTGCAGCACATTGGCCGGATTGAGCGTCGAGGTAAATTGGCTCAGCGAAATACCGCCAATCTGCTGGTTGAGGTTGATGGTCGAGAGTGTCTGCGGCAATGACTTAAGCAGATTTGAAGCGTCGTTAAGTACCGGCGGGACGAAGAAAAAGATAACGCCAAAAAATATTACACCGATGAGTACATACAAAAGGATGATAGATAAAATACGCGGCAGCTTGTAGCGCATAAAAAAGCGTATGCCCGGCTCCATCGCCGATGCAAGCACAATTGCCGTAAGCACAACAACTACGATGTCGCGCAAAAACCACAGCAACACAATCAGCAATGCAAAGAGTATTGCCTTGATCATGCTTCCTGCGGTTATATTGACGTTTATCTGGCGACCATCCATTAAGCTCAATATACCACACTAGGCTTCTATTCCTTTTTTGAGTTTGTTCGCCAAATCCGCTACGGCCACCCTTTCCTGCTCGCCGGTGTCGCGGTGACGTAGCGTTACAGTGTCTAACAGTTCTGGATTTTCGCCCAAGGTGTCAAAGTCGATGGTGATGCACCACGGCGTGCCAATTTCGTCCTGCCTGCGGTAGCGTTTGCCAATGTTGCCGTTGTCGTCCCATACAATCTGCGGAATTTCCTTCTTTAAAGCGGTGTAAACTTCGCGCGCTTTTGCCACCAGCTCGGGCTTGTTTTTAAGGAGTGGAAATACCGCAGCTTTAACCGGGGCAACTGAAGGTTTAAATTTAAGATACGATCGGGTCTCGCCTCCAAGCTCATCTTCGGTATAAGCAGATGAAAGTACTGCAAGCAGCGTGCGATCAACGCCAAATGACGGCTCTATCACATGCGGCAAAAAGGCCTCTTCTCCATCCGGCAAATATTTAAGATTTTGTCCCGAACCTTTTTCGTGTGATGAAAGGTCAAACTCACCACGATACGCAAGACCATACAGTTCTTTGCGGCCAAACGGAAAGTCAAATTCAAAGTCTATAGTGCGTTTACTATAATGCGCACGGTCGCCGTCGCCCACTTCAAGCTCATGCACTGAGTTTTCAGGAATACCCACTTTTTTATTAAACTCATGCACTGCTTTGCGCCACTCTTCAAATTTTCCTTCCCATTCTGACGGACGTACAAAATACTCTATTTCCATCTGCTCCAGCTCGCGTACACGAAAGATAAAGTCACGCGGGGCGATTTCATTTCTGAAAGCCTTTCCTATCTGACCAATACCAAACGGCAGTTTGGGGTGGAATGAGTCGACAACATTTTTAAAGTTTACAAAAATACCTCCGGCAGTTTCAGGGCGTAAATAAGAAATCGACCCTTCGGTTGCGCCGATTTGCGTCTGAAACATCATATTAAATTGCCGCGGCTCTCCCATGGTGCCCTTTTTGCCGCAACTGGGACAGGCTATTTTTTCTTTAGAGCCAAATTCGGCAAGCAAGTGGTCTTCTCTAAACCGGGCTTTGCAGTTAGAACATTCTACAAGCGGATCAGAAAATCCTGCAACGTGGCCGGAAGCCTCCCACACTTTTGGATTCATTAATATTGCTGCATCGATACCGTACATATCATCGCGCATATCAACAAACATATTCCACCAAATATTTTTGATGTTGTTTTTAAGCGTTGTGCCCAAAGGGCCGTAGTCCCAGGTGCCTGCGAGGCCGCCGTAGATTTCGGAGCCCTGGTAAATAAAGCCGCGCCTTTTGCAAAGCGATACTATTTTTTCCATCAAGTCGTTCTTTTCTGATTTCTCTGCCATACTTTTATATTTTATTTTGCCAAAACGGTTTCCATGCCGGCGCCAAAGCCCGCCTCGGTAATCTGCGTGGTCACGGGCTGCGCGTCACTTTCAACGCTCACCTGCGCATAACGGTCTTGACCTTTAAGCGTTGCCGGCCCGGTTAGCTGCGGAATGCTGCCCGCTTGGCTGGTGCTCGGTGTCAGCACTACCTGAAAGTCGACTGTTTTTGCTGCAGTGCTGTAGCCCACGCCCGCCGGCAAATCGCCCAAATTCCATGTGACGGTGCGGCTTGAGCCATCATAGCTTACACCAGAGGCGCCCGCGGATACATAGCGTACATATGGCGGCAAGACCGCACTGACAATAGCGTTGCCGATGGTGTTTGAAGAGTTTTTAACGGTCCACTGGATGGTGTACGAAGTATTTTGCTCGGCAACCGGCGGCATGGGCCCGGTGTTGGGAATAGGTCCGGTAAAGTGGAAGGCCTGCGCGGTTAAACTTAGCTGGGACGCGATTGAAACGTTCGCTGTTGCGACCGATGACACCTGCTGGGGGCCGCTCGAAGAGTTTTGATTGGTACCGGAAACATCCAAAGAAAGGTTGATGGTGGGGTTAGTTACCAAGGTGCCTCCGGTGCCCGGAGCGAGCGTCGCAAATGAAAACTGCAATTGTCCGGTGCCTCCCGGCGGAATGTTTGCAAGCGTCGCATCCTGCGTTGGGCTCCACGTAATAGTATTCGCAGCCGACTGATAAAAGCCGTCGGATGAGTTGACCGAATTTTTATCAAGCGCCGGGCCGCTGAGCGTTAGCGTAAACTGCGCATTGGTAACCGCAGTGCTTAAGTTGTTGGTCCAGGTAACCACGCCCTGCAGCGGCGTACCCTGCGCTACAGCGATAACTTTGCCGCCGTCACTACTCTGACCATTTACGGCAATGCTTGCGGTGATAAACGGCTTTTGTACGGTGACTGTTTGCGGCACCGTTAACACCGGCACCTCTATGGTCGTGTCGGTTGAGTCGGTATTGGAGCCAACCACAAAACGCAGCACTTTGGCGTCGCCGTCTTGTCCGTTTATTGACCCCATCAGATGTATTACTTGCGATGAACCGGGTTGCATCGTACCAAGCTGCCAGAAGGTACCGCCCGCAGCGGCCTGCGGCGTGCTACTTACGGCAGTAAAGCCAAACGGATACTGGCCCTGCACCACCACATTTTGCAGCGGCGTTGTCGCATTGCTTTGCACCGTGATATCTACCGGGAATGACTGCCCCGCCACCACGGTGTCAGGAGATTTTATAGAAAGTGATATGGGAGAGGAACCAATGCGGAAATCAGCTTCGGCGGACTTTTCAAACACAGCGTTCGAGCCGGCCACGCTATACTCGAGCGTTACCGTTACCTTTTGCGCAGACCCTTCAGCGCCGTAAAAGATACCGTCGGCGTTTTGTTTAATTTGCTGGCCGCTGTTTATCGTACCAATGCTGTCGCGCACATGGCTGAGCGCTTGCGTTGGGTTGGCCGGGTCGCGCGTGCCATCCGGATAATCAACGAGCATATCTACCAGCGTCAGCGCCGAGGTGTTGTGGTTAGACACGACCACCTGTATCGCGCCCTGCTTGCCGCTGTCTACCAAACTGGGCGCGACAACCTGTATATCAATATTATTTGGCGATATGGTACTGCCTCCGCCTAAAAACAGATACGTTGCAGCACCCGCAGCGAGTATAAAAAAGCCTACGCAGGCAATAAGAAACTTGGCGGCAAAAGGCATTCCTTTTTTACGAGTGGTCATAAGTGCGGCAATGGGCGGCACTACAGGTTTTGGCGCCTCTTCCGGCGGTTTAGGAAAGGCCTTGGGTACGTCGTCGACTTCTTTTGGCGAGAGCGGCGCACGTATGTCGCTCATCGGTGCGCCGGTAGATGCGCGGGAATACAGCTTTTTCTTAAGCTTTTCAATCTCGTCTCCCGTCCCTTCCCTTTCCGGCGGCATTACAAAAGTATAACATCTAGAGCCCGCTTTGCTGGAGGGATTCGTTTATTGCTTTTACTAAGAGGCTGCGGGATTGTGCTGCGGCGGCTGCTAGTTCAAGCGAAAAGAGTTGGTCGGATATAAAGGGAGTGATTTCGGGCGTATGTGGCAAGTAACCCAGCTGCGAGAGTATGCGCAAAACCAGCACTGTTTCAATCGCCTGCGCGTCTTGCTCGTTGGCGGCGTTGGCTAAAAATACCAAGCCTTCTGAAAGGCTCACAAACAGCGCCGGTACCGGCTCTTCGCCTTGCACCAACCTGGTAACCAGTTTGGCTATCCTGCCTGCCGATTGTCGACGTAGTTGAGTTGGTCCCACCGCATCGTGTGTAGCATTTTCAACACCCACCAACCGCCACTCGTGTTTGCCGCGCACAAATGAAAAGCGTGCTGTTGTTAATGGCTCCAAACCATAACGCAGTTTAGATTTTTCGACCCTAGTAGAACGGGCGGCTGCGCGTATGAGCCCCAACTTTTTTGTAAGCACATACACGAGCGTGTTGGCCTCGCCTACCCCGCGCTTACCCAAGACCATCCCCTCGGTAATGTGTAGTTGGTGCATCAGTACTATTGTACTACTCTACTATCTCCAACCCACCTAAACCTGTTTGTGCAACAATCTCAGCTTTATATTTTTTAGCGATTTGTTTTTCTTCATCGCTGCCTTCAAGTGTGTACGTGGGACTATCGCTCATCTGCATGTTTTGCTCTTTGCGCCAGCCCTGTATCTGGCGGACCAAGTCGCGCACCATACCCTCTTCGCGCAGCTCATCAGTCAGTTCAGTATCGAGCCACATCTCTTCCTCAAGCGTTTCGTCTGCCTCAACTGCTTTAATGTTTAGCTCATCTTTAAGCACCTCTATCAATTGCGGATTGGCTGGCACTACTTTTGCTTTTAACATCGCCAAAGGTTGGCGCAGTTTAATACCTGCCTTTTCGCGCATCTGCAAGCCCACCGAAGCAAGTTTGCGTGTCTGCTCCATTTCTTTTTGCAATTCTTTATCAACGGGCAGAGCTTCGGGCCATGTACATAAGTGCACGCTTTCTGGCTCTCCTTCGTCTTTAACCTTCAAGTACAAATCTTCAGCAAAAAACGGCATAACCGGCGCCATCACCAGTGCGGTTGTTTTAAGAATCGTCTTTAATGTTGCAAGTGCTTGCTGTTTGTCATCACCCTCTTCTTTAAAGCGGTCGCGCGAGCGGCGCACGTACCAAGTTGAAAGGTCATCAATAAATCCAGCCAAAGGACGCGTTGCGTTATCGAGCTCGTAGCTTTCATATCCCTTGGTTGATTCTTCGATCAACTCTCCGAGTCGCGATAGAATCCATTTGTCGAGTACGTGCGCCGACGAAACAGCAGATTCCGGGTACTCGATTTTCTTGCTAGAAAATCGCTCAGTCCTCGCGTCGTCACGCTGCGGAGCCCCTCCATCTGTCTGTTTCGTCTCCGCCACATAGAGCTCATAGAAACTGCGCACGTTATCGAGACGCATCAAAAGTTTTTTTGACACTTCATCGACCCCTCTTTCTTTAAACCGCAAATCCTCTCCGCGTATCAAACCCGACGACAACATATAGTAGCGAAGTGAGTCCGCGCCGTACTTTTCTACCAACTCAATAGGGTCGGGATAATTTTTAAGCTTCTTCGACATCTTGCGGCCGTCTTCGGCCAATACCAAGCCGGTGGTTATCACCTGCTTGTAGGGCGACTTACCAAAAAGCCCCACGCCCAACACAATAAGCGAGTAAAACCAGCCGCGCGTTTGGTCTATTGCCTCAGCGATAAAGTGGGCGGGATATCCTTTTGGTTTTAGCCCCAACCAAGCTTTGGGATTAAAGTTGGATTTATTTTTAGGATACCCGTTGCTGGCGTACGGCATCGAGCCGCTTTCAAACCAGCAGTCAAACACGTCGGGCACGCGCTGCCAATGGCCATGCATCGCGTCGCCCATCGGCACTTCGTCTATGTACGGACGGTGCAAGTCCAGTTCAAAATTATGATTGTGCGGATACGGCGTAAAAAACAGCTCGCGCCACCCGGCCGTTTCAAATATATGGCCTTTATGTTGGCGCTCTTCAACGGTTGCAAGCGGCGTGTACGACGCTATTTCGGTCATCAGCCACGCCGGCGTGCCGTGCGTCACAATCAAAATGGTCTTGCCCGTGTAGCGGCTTTCGATATCAAACAAAAACTCACCCACGCGCTTGTGCACTTGCGTGTACGTCTCGCCATGCAAACTCGTCTTGTTAAATTTGTCAGACAACATGCCAAACATCGCCTCCCATTCAGGCAACTTTACGCCGTCCTGCTCGCCCAAATGCACTTCTGCAAGGCGCGTGTCGGTCATTATCTGCGACGGATCTATACCCATCTCTTCGGCCATTATGCGCGCCGTTTCTTGCGTACGGGTTATCGGCGAAGCAACAATAGTAGTAATACCCTTACCTTTTAACGCAGCTGCGGATGCGAGCACCTGTTCGCGGCCCAAGTCAGTCAGATGATTTTCGATGTTATTGGTCGAATTTAAAAATCCTTCGGCGTTGCTGCGCGCTTCGCCGTGGCGCATCACAAAGTATGTGTTGCCGCTCTTGCGTACCATCGGCAGCAGATCTTCAACCGAGCCGACTACTTTAATCTGTTTTGTTTTGCTGTGCTTCCACACCGGTATAGGCGCGCCCCAGTAGCGGCTGCGCGATATGGCCCAGTCGGGCGCACTTTCAAGCAAATTGTTAAAGCGGCCGGTGCCTACATGCGACGGCACCCAGTTTACTTTTTTATTTTCGGCTATGAGTTTGTTTTTGAGCGAGGCAACTTTTACAAACCACGAATTGGCGGCCCAGTTAAGCAAAGGTGTGTCGCAGCGCCAGCAGTGCGGATAACTATGTTTAATTTTTTCCTGAGCAAACAATTTGCCGCTGCCTTCCAAAAATGCGGCCACCTTTTCGTCGGTCTCGCGCGGATTGCCCTTTGGCTTGGCCATAAGCCCTGCAAAGTCGGTGACGGTCGCGATAAATTTACCCTCGTCAGTAATGTGATGTATCAGCGGTATTTTATTTTTTTGCGCCAACTCCAAGTCCTCGGCGCCAAAGGCAGGCGCCAAGTGCACAATGCCGGTGCCGCTGTCCATGGTTACATACGGCGCCGCATACACTTTAAACGCATGCGTTTTGTGCTTGTGCAGCTCGTTTTTAAAATAATCAAAAGGCGGCTCGTACTTTTTACCAACCAATGTTTTACCCAAGAACTCGTCGAGAACTTCTGCAGAAGATTCTCTCAAAAAAGTCCTCGGGTCTCCCGTCTCGGCTGAAGACAGTCCTCGCGGGCCAGACTTTTTCTCAAGAACTTTCTGCAGAAGTTCTTTACTTAAAATAAAATTCTCCTCCCCTATTTTTACTTTTACATACGTAGCGTCAGCATTTACTGCAGCAGCCGTGTTACCAGGAAGAGTCCAAGGAGTTGTTGTCCATATCAAGAGTGAGGTATTTGATTCATCCACAAGAGGAAGTTTTACCGTAACGGCAACATCGTCTATGTCTTTGTAACCCTGCCCCACCTCGTTGTTAGAGAGTGTCGTGCCGCAACGCGGGCAGTACTGCATTGCTTTAAAGTCATTGTAGATTAAGCCTTTGTCGTAGAGTTGTTTAAACGCCCACCACACGCTCTCGGTGTAACTCGAGTCCATCGTGCGGTAGTCGTTGTCCATGTCAACCCAGCGGCCAAACCTGGGGATTATCTTTTTCCAATCGTCGGCATAGCGCAGCACCGCTTGCCGAGCCTTTTCATTAAAATTTTCGACGCCGTACTGCTCGATGTCACGCTTTACTTTAAAGCCGAGCTCCTGCTCTATCTGATTTTCTAAAGGCAAACCGTGGCAATCCCAACCCCAACGCCTCTCTACGCGGTAGCCCTGCATCGTGCGGTAGCGCGGCACTGCGTCTTTGATAGCACTCTGCAAAAGGTGGCCATAGTGCGGCAAGCCTGTGGCAAAAGGCGGCCCATCATAAAAAACGTACTCGCCTTTGGGTGCGTGCTTTTTTACCGACTTTTCAAAAATATGATGCTTGTTCCAAAAGGCCAGCACGTCCTCTTCGCGCGCAGCGAGCGGGCCTTTGGGCTTGGGGATATTGTGGAGCATCTCCTCCCCGCCCTGCTTCAAATCGTCCATCACTAAAATATACCAAAAATACGGCTTCTTTGCTTATCTTTTGGCAACCTTCTCTTTACATTTCCTGTGGTGCAGGAATGCCTAACACCTTAAGTCCTTGCGCCAAAGTATTTTCAACCGCCTTTAACACCGCAACGGTGCGGCTGGTGATTTTGCCGTCGACAATAAAACGCTCGCTGGCGTACCAACTGTTAAATGCCGCGGCCAACTCGGTAATGTACGTAACCACATAATGCGGCTCGAGCTCTACAGCAGCATGCGCAACTACTTCAGGGAAATGGATGATCAATCTCTCAAACGGTGTAGGACCAGATGGTTCGGGCTGCACCACCTCTGCATCGGCAGCTTTGCGCAAAAGTGATCGTGCACGCACCAATGCATATTGCACATAAGGCCCAGAGTCCCCTTCGAGCGAAAGTGATTTTTCAGGATCAAACACAATATCTTTGCCGCTCCCGGATTTCAGTACCGTATACTTCACCGCGCTTACCGCAATTTGCTCAGCAACTTTGTCAGCATCAGGCAGCGAGCGCCCCTCCATCTTTGCTTTTGCATCTTCTTGCAAATCACTAAGCAAAGACTCGCCGGTGATTACATTGCCGGTGCGCGATGACATTTTGCCGTTTGCAAAGCGCATCATGCCGTGCGTTACGTGCATGGTTTTGTTGGCAATATCTTTTACTTCGTCAATTTTCTTTGCCGCGGCAAGTACTACTTTAAAATATTCTTTTTGTTCGTTTGCGGTTACGGTAATAGAGGTATCAAAGTCTCCTGTCTCTTCTTTGAGTTTAAGCAGTCCCAAATCTTTAGCTTCATACGTGGTAAGCCCAGCTTTGGTTAAAAAGACGCGGGTATGTAAGCCGTCCTGCTCGCCTTTGTATACAACGGCTCCTTCGCTCTCTTCAAAAACCTTCCCTATATTCTTTTTAACCAACTCCAAACCAATAGGCCAAGATTCACTCTCAAAAAAGTACTTATCAAACTTGGTACCGAGTATTTTGTACAATTCTTCAAAATGTTCAAGACTTACTTTCCTACCCCAATCATATAACTTATTAATTTCAGAATCTGAGTGTTCGTAAATAATTTTGTTTAAATCATCTACTTGCTGCTTAAAACCTGGATCGGAATCATAACTTTTTGAACCGACCTGGTAGCAAGTTCCAAGGAAATAAGCTTTTTCACCTGAAGAAGAATCTTCTGAAGGGAATTTATCAATCATTATCTGCATTCCACGGATTTCCTTTGCAACATGCAAACCTACATCGCCTTGATAGTTGGCACGAGTCACTTGCGCTCCGGCAGCCTCAAGTAAGCGGGCTATTGCTTCGCCAATAGCGTTGCTCATCAAGTGACCAATATGGAATTCTTTAAAAGGGTTAGGGTCGGTATATTCGACCATCACTTTTTTGTTTTTATATAACTCATTACTGCCCCACTTTGCTTCTTGCGCTTCGTGGACGATATCCTTTATCGTCATCCCTGAAATGGTGAAGTTGATAAAGCCAACACCGGCCACTTCTATCTTTTTTACTCCGGCAACTTTTCCTTCAAGCTCTTTTGCCAAGCTTTCGGCAACGTCTTTGGGATTTTTCTTGAGTACTTTTGCTGCCGCAAGTGCCGCGTTGGTGGCATAGTCGCCATGCACCATGTCCGCCGGCTGCTCGACGGTAAACGTAACCTCACCCGCGCCAAGCGTTGCGAGCACATCAGAAATAGCAGTTTCGATATCCGTCTTAATCACCTTCAAAGAGTAACAGAAAAGAAAGAGGCCGCCCAGTAAATGGGCGGCCTGTATAAGTGAATGAATGTACTGGGGTTACTTCTTTTTGTTGGACTTGTTTTTGCCCTTGCCGTGCGGGTCGGGCGCCGATTCGTGGCGACCGACCGGACGGTCGGCATTGCGTGCCGCACGACGAGCTTGAAGAGCAGCCTTGTCCACCTTCTTGGTCTTGCTTCCGAGCGGCGAAGTCGATGCTGTCTGTTTGACACCTTCGACGAACGGGAGCTTGGCAACCTTGTCAGTCTCGGCCGAATCAGTGCACTGCAGCAGGAACCTGCTGCGCACACCGGGACGAAGCTGGCCGTCTTCGCTTGCCTTCACCAACCGCAAGGTCACGTAGGACCAAGCGACCGATCCTTCCATCGCCTCGGTGATGAGACCATGCAGCTCGCCGTCGTACTTCTTCGGTGAGATCAGGTCGGCACGCGACTGCGAGACGACCGTTTCCTGTCCGGCGAGCCAGCCGTAGTACACGACACTGCCCGCAGCCTTCAGTGCACCGGCAACATACTTGCGCATATTGTCGGAGAGTGGCCGACGAGTTGCCAGACGCTCCATGCCGGCGACGATCTTGCCCCGCAAAGCGGGATAGAGCGCAGCCATTTTGTGCATGTACACCAGTTCACGGATTGCGCGATCGTGCGACTCGACCTTGCGGCCTTC
>Ga0134126_10008644_pt1 | contig 12813 bp, 11 predicted proteins | sample KB31752_FD_96881 | JGI IMG/M metagenome (GOLD analysis project Ga0134126, IMG submission 96881) | Terrestrial soil microbial communities with excess Nitrogen fertilizer from Kellogg Biological Station, Michigan, USA - KB3-175-2 | ecosystem: Environmental > Terrestrial > Soil > Unclassified ...
CATTTTGCGCTCTTGGACTCCACATTGCCGGACCTTTACTTTTATTCAGCATTCGGAATTGAATCATTGTCTCGTCGGTTACAATTCCTGAGTAACCACCCAATGCATCGATTTCCCGTATTATTTGCCCTTTCGCTATGCCTCCCATTGCCGGGTTACAGCTCATCTGAGCCATATTTTGCATATTCATTGTTATTAAAAGGACATTACTGCCAAGATTTGCAGCAGCTGCAGCCGCTTCACAGCCAGCATGCCCTGCACCCACCACTATTACATCGTATTTTAAAAACATTTCGCAAAATTACCGAAATAAAAAAATAGAATATTTGTTTCACGTGGAACATCATTGTTTCGGTGGATTTTCGGCCTTCAATGTTTCACGTGGAACAATGAGCCCGGAATTTAATATTTAGATAAATAATAATCTTCTTTTAAGCGCATTTCGCTTTTGTCAGCGGATGAAAGGTCTTCATATCCGCAAAGATGCAAAATACCATGAATCATTACCCTACGTAATTCGCTTTCATAGGGTACATTCAATTCACTTGCATTTTCTTTGACTCTTTCGACACTGATGTAAATTTCAGATACAATAGGGAGAGAAGAGCCTGAAAGAGTAAAGGTTAAGATATCAGTTAGGGTATCATGATTTAGGTATTTCTGATTTAATTTTAATAAATATTCGTCAGTGCAAAAAATGTAGGAAACTGATTTAAATACTGTTTTCTCCCTGGCGAATATGGAAGCGAGGAAAGTCTTTAAAAGAAGCTTGTCTTTTAAATTACTTAAAATGCCATGGTTGTTAAATGAAATGGTACCCACGTTTTTCTTTTTTCTAAATTCGCACAACTTATTGAAGGATCAATAATATATTTATAGCCTAATGAAATTATCCCAAGTAAAAACAGGAGCAAAAGTAAAAATTAAGTCTTTTGAAAACCATGAAATTATTTTAAAATTAATGGAAATGGGCTGCTTGCCCGAGGAAGAAGTAACTGTTTGGAAAAAAGCTCCATTAGGAGATCCTATTTATATACTGGTAGCGGGTTATTCTCTTAGCTTGAGATTAGACGAAGCTGATCAGATTATCGTCGATGAGATTTTGGTACCTTAAAATATGAGATTTATGAAAATCGGATTGTATTTCGGCTCCTTTAATCCAGTTCATAATGGACACTTAATAATTGCAAATCATATAGCAAACTACACCAGTCTGGATAGGATTTGGTTTGTTATTTCTCCTCAAAATCCCTTAAAAAAAAGCGCATCATTAATCAATGAAAACCATCGTAAACATTTAATTGATCTTGCTATCGATGGCGAAAAAAAACTTCGAACTTCAAATGTTGAATTTAAACTTCCAAAACCATCTTATACAATTGATACCTTGACTCATTTGAAAGATCTGTATCCCCAACATGAGTTTTCCATTATTATGGGAAGTGATAGTTTTGGGAATATCAAAAAGTGGAAGAATTATCAAATTCTTTTAAAAAACTATGAAATTATTATCTATCAAAGGCCTGGATTTTTAGTAAATGCGGATAAAACCAACAGTACGATAAAAATAATTGATGCGCCACTTCTTCAAATTTCCAGTACGCATATCCGGGACATGCTCCGTAAAAAAAAATCTATACGTTTCCTTGTGCCGGATATCGTGAAAGAAGAAATAGAAGCCAGGCAATATTACGGATGAAAGTTTTTTCGCGAAAATTAAGAGGTGCAGTAAATAAACAAATTCATAAAAATTCTATTTTCGTATAAGCATGAGTGTTACATTGATGCTTATATTCTTCATCAAAGGAAGAAAGAATAAGTTGCCCGTCTATATTTACGTATTTTTTTCGGGGGGCCTTTGCTTATTGTTGTTGGCCCGGGGCGCTCTATTCTTCTGTTTTGGCGGTCGTTGTTTTTGTTGTCTTTGGTCTTGTGAAGGGGGCTTAGTATCGGAGGAACCTGTCACTGTCGGTTTCGATCTTCGATTGGGTTGATCTTTATGTTTCCGGCTATTTTTATCCAGGGATTTTAAGCTAATCTGTCCTACAACATCTACAAACTCAGGTTCTGCTTCCTTCGGTTTGCCGCTTATAATTTCAACGGTTTCCAATGCATCAGGTTTAATACCTTCTTTATTTTGGGCCTTTATCTTTTTTACAGTTTCAATTGAAAGAGGATAATGTTTCGTACTATCAGACATTGAATACCACATGAGATTGCGAAAGATATCTTTTTTAATTAAATAAGCCCGCCCTTTCGCAACTTCAATTATATCGGCGTCTTCAGGAAAATATTGTAATGCATCAAGGTAAGTATCTAGCTCATAATTGAGACAACATTTTAATCTTCCACATTGCCCGCTTAGTTTTGTTTGATTAATACTTAAATTCTGATAACGGGCGGCATTCGTGTTTACACTCTTAAAATCGGTGAGCCAGGTACTGCAACAAAGCTCCCTGCCACAGCTTCCAATTCCTCCCACTTTACCGGCCTCCTGTCGTGCGCCAATTTGTTTCATTTCAACCTTAACTTTAAACTCTGTGGCGTATATTCTAATTAATTCTCTAAAATCAACGCGATCGTCTGCGATATAAAAGAAGGTGGCTTTTCTGGAATCTGCCTGAATTTCGACTTCTGACATTTTAAGCTCCAAATTTAACTGCCTTGCGACAGCCCGGCTTCTAATTAAAACTTCCCGTTCGCGAGCTTTAGATTCTTTCCATTTTGAAATATCATTATCTGAGGCTAATCTTAGAATTCTTTTTATATCGGGGCTGTTTTCATCAATTCTCTTCTTTTTTAATTGCAACCTGACCAATTCTCCGGTCAAATTTACAGTTCCGACATCAAAGCCACTTACGCCTTCTACTGCGACAATGTCTCCTTTTGAATAAGTATTTACCGTATTATTTCTATAGAATTCTTTCCGGCTTCCCTGGTTAAAAGAAACCTCGATAACATTGCAATAGCTTCCCATGTCATCAATCGGCAAATTGGAAAGCCAATCATGGACATTTAATCTATTACAGCCTCCTGTGCTGCAACCACCGTTTCCTTTACAGCCATTAGGTTTACCTGTTCCGCAACTCGTACATCCCATTATCAAAAATAGTTAATAGATAAAGTAAAAAATTAAAAATGAATTTTAAGGAAGATGTGATACAGTTTTTGTCCAATCACTTTCTACTGAATGGTTGAAAAAAGAACTTTTTCAGAAATTAATACAAAAAAATACTTTGCATTTGTTCGACAAAAAATTTATAAAAATATCAAATCGTTTCTAAAAATTATAGCAACATCCACATTATTCTTAAACCTCAATTAACCAAAATTAGGGAATTATCTCTAATAATGTGTAAAAACCGAATGGTGAGCGCATGAAATAACATTTTGGCATGCGCATTACGCTCAATATGATAGATCGCTTTGTCCAATTCGTTTATGAGGGCTTCCTGTGCCTCAATTCCGCAGATTTTATTTAGCCGGATTGCAAAATCTTTTTCGGATTCAGGAATTGAATTGAGATCTTTTTCATCCAAATACCTGACACGGATTCCCTGTTCAATAAGATGGACGAAATATTTTAAAAGCTGCTTTTGTTTTTCTCTGCCTTTCCTGCTCGCTTCATCAATCCATTTGACTTGAAGAGGCACATTATTCTTTAACGTAACGTTGAGCCATTCCCGGATTGTTATTAATAAACCCTCGTCTGAGTTCTGTAATAAAAGCAAAGCCTCCCGAAAATTGCCCTCCGAAATAGCGGCAATCTGTAAAGCTTTGTCAGTTGGTACTTTATAATCCTCAATTAAAATATTTTCTATGTCAAATTGAGTCAGGGTCGGAATTTTGACCAATTGGGTTCTTGATAAAATAGTAGGTAGAATCGCATTTTCATCTTCGGCTACAAAAATAAAAATAGTATCAGGCGGCGGCTCTTCAATTAGCTTGAGCAACTTATTACCCGAATTGCCCAAAAATTCAGGCATCCACATTATTAAAATTTTATAATCGCCTTCAAAAGGTTTTAGACTGAGCTTATGGGAAATATCATCGCATTCGAAAACAGTAATATTCCCTTGTTTATTGATAGGATTTTCGATTTTTGCATTTTCCTTTAAAAAATTGATCCAGTCTACGACATTATTATAAGGTGATTGCTTAACAAATTCCCGCCATTCGGTTATATAATCAGTACTTAAAACCCGCTCGTGCCTGCTATCTCTTTTTACTGCGGGATAAGAAAAATGAAGGTCCGGATGAATTAGTTGGGCCGCTTTTATACAAGACGGGCAAACGCCACAGCTATCTTGCAAATCGCCGGAAACTGATTCCCTTTCTTCAGTGCCAAATAACGAAGCTACTTTCTCCTGCTCTTTATCAGGATGTACTTTTTCGCAAAGGATATATTGCGCAAAAGCTATTGACAATGGAAGAGCGCCAGAACCATCTCTTCCGATAAATAAGAGGGAATGGGAAAGGCGGTTATTTTGTACTAAATCCTTTAATTGATCTTTTATTTTCTGTTGTCCTATTAAGTCTTTGAATTGCATGAATGAACGGTATCAATTTTACTTGAATGTTTTGAAGATCTTTCAAATACGAAATTCAAAATATCTCAAAAGAGTTTAAAATTTGAGGAATTTATTATAAAAATATTTAGGAGAAAATCAGTATTACTTCAAATAACTTAATAACTTTTCATAAGCTTCCTTGCCTTTTGCATCCGGATTATTTGGAATTAAGCGATCTCTGTTAAAGAAAACAGTTAGGAATTTTCCATTTTCATCGAACAAAAACTTAGTAAAGTTCCATTTAATCGGGTCTGTAAAGCCATGTTTTTCTGCATCTGCGACCATGAATTTATAAATGGGGGCCATATCATCTCCTTTTACTGAAACTTTGGCTGCCATTGGAAAAGTAACGCCATAATTCTTTTTGCAAAATTCAGCAATATCGCCATTGCTACCCGGTTCCTGTCCTCCAAAATTATTTGCCGGAAAACCTACTATGACCAATTCGTTTTTATAGGTATTATATAATTTTTCAAGGTCATCATACTGCGGTGTATTGCCGCATTTTGAAGCGGTATTTACTACCAGGATTTTCTTTCCCTTAAATTGTGAGAAATCAATTGTGCCGCCGGTCAAGCCTGGTACTTTAAATTGATAGATGCTATTTGCTTTCATAACCGTAGAGATTGAAGTTGGAATCATAAACGAAAACAATAGCAGGGGAAGCGCTGCAAATAATATTTTTTTCATTTTTTTTATATAAAGGTAAGGTTTCGGATAAAAAAGCTGCGTTAAGTTTATATTCTCAAAGTTTCTATTCACTTTTTAAGATAGACACCGTTTTGATTTTATACAGCAATATTTATGCTCCAAAGGTGGAATTAGCTGAACTGACCGTTAAAAGTGAATGAATGAAATAATTTTCAAATGGAATTTTATTAGCAATAGCTTAAATTTGCAACCTTATTTTAAAATAAAACAATTTAATTATGAGCACAGTAAAAGTTGCAATAAACGGATTTGGCAGAATTGGCAGGTTAGTATTCAGGCAAATATACAATATGGAAGGAATAGATGTTGTTGCTATCAACGATTTGACCAGCCCTAAACAATTAGCACACTTATTAAAGTATGACAGCGCCCAGGGAAGATTTGATGGCGAAGTGACAAGCACTGATAATTCAATTATAGTAAACGGAGAAGAAATAAAGATTTATGCTCAAAGAGATCCGGCTCAGATTCCGTGGGGTTCTGATGATGTAGATGTGGTGATAGAAAGTACAGGCTTTTTTGCAGATAAAGACAAAGCACAAGCCCATATTACTGCGGGCGCTAAAAAGGTTGTTATTTCAGCGCCTGCTACTGGCGGTGTAAAAACGGTTGTTTTTAATGTAAATCATGAAATCCTTGATGGAAGCGAAACGATAATTTCATGCGCATCATGCACCACCAATTGCCTGGCACCCATGGCTAAGGTGTTGAATGATAGTTTCGGTATCGCCACCGGATTTATGACTACCATACATGCTTACACGAATGATCAAAATACATTGGATGCACCTCATCCCAAAGGAGACTTGCGCAGGGCAAGAGCGGCGGCAGCGAATATTGTTCCTAATAGCACAGGTGCTGCAAAAGCCATTGGCCTTGTTTTACCTGAGTTAAATGGCAAGCTTGATGGTGTAGCCCAGAGGGTTCCCGTAATAACAGGCTCTATCACAGAACTTACCTCTATTTTAAATAAAAAAGTCACAGTTGATGAGGTGAATGCTGCGATGAAAGCTGCTTCCAATGAAAGCTTTGGGTATAATGTAGACGAAATAGTAAGTTCAGATGTTATCGGGATGCAATTCGGTTCATTGTTTGATGCTACGCAAACAAAGGTTTTAACAGTTGGTGAAAATCAATTAGTAAAAACCGTGTCATGGTATGACAACGAAATGAGCTATGTTTCACAGCTCGTACGTACCGTACATTATTTTGGAAAATTGATTAAAAAATAAATCCTTTTGGGATCTAAGAAGAATTTTGATTTCATAAAATTTCTCCCGGTTTTATAGCCGGGAGATTTTTTATAGAAATTAAACGAAAAGAAAAGGGAAAAATTAAAGTTCTACTTTTTGTTTATTTCGGAAAGAAAGTTTTCCAAAGCAGACACCATACTTTGGGCTTTTGGCAAAGGCGCAATAATATCCGGTCGAAAACCCGCGGCAATAACGGCCTTGCGTGTATTATCTCCAAAAGCGCCTATTATAGTTCCGTTTTGATCAAAAGAAGGGCAATTTTCAGTAAAGCTCTTTACTCCTAGCGGAGTGAAGAAACAAATAATCTCATAATTATGTTTTGTAAGAATTTCTTTTACGTCATTGGAGATAACTTCGTAAAGTACCGGTATGGCATAGTCGCAATTATTTGAATTGAGCCAATTGGTAATTTCACTGTCAAACGATTGAGAACAAGGGTAAAGAAATCTTTCCTGGTCTTTGTACTTATCGATTACTTCAAAAAGATTTTTATTGGTTCCATCGCTGCTGAAGAAAACCTTACGTTTACGGTATAAAATAAATTTCTGCAAATACAATGCGACCGATTCTGTAATACAAAAATACTTTGCCTCCTGCGACATGGTTATTCTCATCTCTTCACATGTTCTGAAAAAATGATCAATGGCATTTCTGCTATTAAAAATTACGGCAGTATAAGAAGGAATATCAATCTTTTGTTTCCTAAATTCTTTAGAAGGAATAGGTTCGACCCTAATAAAAGGAGCAAAAAAAAGATTTACTTTATATTTTCTTGCAAGCTCAAAATATGGAGATTTGTCATTTTCAGGTTTGGCCTGAGTAATAAGGATGTTTTGAATTTCCTTAATTGTCCTAATTTCTTTAATTTCAGAGTGTATATCCATTTATAAAGTTCATGCAGTATACTGCAAAGTTAATATTTTTTGAGCAAAAATTTTCTCTTTAAAAAATCGAAATCACATTTTCTCATAATAAATAATCCATTGATACCTTATAAATGATAAGTAATGGGATGATCTCCGCTGCTAAAATAAAAATAACAAAGTGAAAAGGATTCAAAGGCATTTTCTTCTCAATGGCTCCGTAACTTTTAATGTAGCGGGATAAAAAAAGCAGGCCTAAAATCATAAAAGAAATATTTGCGACAATTACTGACCATTCTGGTTTTAAAAATGCAAGTAGTATGATGATAGGCACTAACAATATGCCCATAATTTTGTTGACCAAAAAGATTACAAAAATATAATTATCCGTTGTTTGCTTTATGTCGGATACCCATCCCGTAAATTTGAGAAGGCAAAATTTTATAAAGTAAAGCAGCGCCACGACCAAAATACAGGAGGCCAACAAAAATTTGTTATTCGCTAACCGGGATAGGTGGTAGTGATTAAAAAGTAACCAGAAATAAATGCCGGTAGTAATAGTGAAAAATATATTCAGGATAAAAGATGGCAATTTCGCCTGTAAAAGTTGGTCTGCAAGCTGAGTTTGACGCAAAGACGTATTAAAATACACCCGAAATAAATTCTTAAAGTAAGCGTTATAAAACGTTTTGAAAATTCCGAGAATCAATACGATAATACATAAAGAATAAAATAGAAACTCCTTCCCTGAAGGATTATGTGGCTGTTCATTGAAAAAAACAGGCGGATCTTTTATATTTATAAAACGATTTTTTAAAAGTAGCTGTTCTACGACAAAATTTGCCGGCTTTCCGGATGCTGCCATAGAATAGGAAAGCGTGTCTGCTGTATTATTTTTTACCGTGCTGTCAATACGCAATGTAACATTGGGCGTATTAATTTTTTGACCTGGAGACTTATTAAAGTTATCTTTCTTCAAGGTATCTTTCTGGGAAATAGCTTTCGGTCTTTTAAGTTCTTTTAATGTATCAGGACCATTCTTTTTTTTATTTGAATCGACCATTTTTTTCTGAACGCCGATCTTTTGCGTATCCAGTTTTTTTTGCAGCGAGCTGTCGTTTATGTTTTGTGCTAATGAGGACAAAGTGCATAAAATAAATACAGCGGTTGTGCTGAAAAAAATAAAAAATTTCATTTTCATTTCGTCAAAAATAGTTGATATAACCAAATGATATCTTGGAAGAATTTCTAAGGTCAAAATTTACGTCATTTCTTTTTCCCACTGCGTAGCTCAAATTTAGTAATCCGAATTTGGTTTCAAAAGCCAAACCAATACCACCGCTTATAAACGAATTAGAATAGGAAGTAGTATTGTATTTTGTTTTAGTAGTACCAATATCTGAAAATCCAAAGAAATAGGAATTCGTTCCCACCAAATACCTGTATTCTGCCGTGAAAACTGCATATTGATTGGCATAGATACTTTCTTCATCGAACCCGCGGAGTATGTTATACCCTCCTATCCTGAATAATTCATTTTGAAAAGTTTGAGGACTCTCAAGTATACCCACTTTGATGGCTGTTTTTAAAACGCTGGTTTTGCCAACTGCGAAATAATGCGCAGCGGATGCTATTATCTTGAACTGGTAAGTTTTTAATTTAATAGAATCATACAATGAATTAAAATCAAATGCCGAATCTGAAGGATCTTTTAGGTTAACAATATCATTATTCTTGCTTGTTTTTTTTATGCCTGCCGTGGCAGTAATGTCGATCTCGTTTCCTTTACGGGGATTCAAACGATAGTTGGTATTTATAAAATGATATCCAATTCCAAGATTTTCGGATCCAACATCAATGTTGGGTGGCAACATTTTTGTCGCAATAATTTGAAGGGTATCTATGCCACCGGACAGTAAATTACTTTGCTCCCTCTGATAAAATATTTTAAACGTATTTGTTGATGAAATATCAAATTGAAGGCCCAAAATTCCATTGAGTTGCAGGTAAGAGGAATCCTGTTTTAGTAAATCAAAAGAAAAATCTATTCCAAAATTTGAATTAAGAATATATGGATGCGTATAACCGAGATTTAATCTTGGTGACTGCGGCTGGAGTTGTTGCCAATTCACAAGAATTCTTTCTCCATTTCCAAGCGAATTTTTTAAATCGAGGTGAACGTCTGCTGTTAACAGCGATTTCCCGGTAATCGTATTTGCCGGCGCAAAACCAACCAATACGTTTATCTGGCTGCTTCGTTTTGGCTCAAGGTACAAATTAAGTGTAGCTCCGGTGCCGTACATAGTGACATCCCACGATTGTTGCTCCTGCAAAAATGGTAAATCATTTAATAACTTCGAAATGTTTTTCAATTTCTTAAAACTATAAACCACTCCATCATAAATCCCCAAATAATGCTGAAGAAATAAATTTTTAATTTTCACTTTTCCGTAGATTCTAATACTGTCTATATGGTACAGGGCTCCTTTGTTTACATATAATTGTGCGCTTACTTCATCATTATTTATTTCAACTTCTTTTAGAGAAACTTCAGCAAAAGGATAACCGTTATTTTCATAATATTCCAGAATTTTACTCTGTTGAGATTGAAACCGCTTAAAATCCATCACTTTATTATCAAATTGTTTTTCGTTCCAACCAGTTTGTTCCAAGACGAAGGGATCTATGCTATCGGTAGAGATTTGTGCCCATGTATATTTTCTACCCAAATATATTTTTATGATTGCAAAAGAGGAATCATATACTATAGAATCAACCGATGCAGTGGGAAATCCTTTATTCAACAGCGTTTCAGGTAACTTGTTGATATAAAGCGCCGCATCTTCTTTTGTTTCAAATAATGTTGTTAACCCGGCTTGCTGTATTTTATTGGAACTATCTTTGTCGGCAATTTTGTAATGAAGCGTATAAATTTTTTGACAAAAAACACGATTGGGAATTAAAATCAGCATTATAAAAACGAGCGGTAAAATGCTGCTCAGATATTTTGTTCCCGTTGGTTTCATTAATTTTTCAAAACTAAATTGAAAATCTGAAACAATATCTTACTTATAAAATAGAAATAATAAATTTTGGCAGGCATCTATATTCATATTCCTTTTTGCAAACAGGCTTGTTATTATTGCAACTTTCATTTTTCCACCTCTATTGCTAAAAAAGACGAAATGATTGCTTCCCTGGCGCGGGAAATTGAAATAAGAAGTTTGTCTTCTCAAAAAGAAATTTCAATTATTTCTTCCGAAGAAATTATAGAAACCATTTATTTTGGGGGAGGCACACCCAGCCTGGTTTCGGGCGATGATATCAATACAGTTATCAAAGCGATTAAACAAAATTTCAGTATATCTGAAAATCCGGAAATAACACTCGAAGCCAACCCTGATGATATTACTCTTGAAAAATTAAATGACTGGAAAGACGCAGGAATCAACCGGTTAAGTATCGGCATTCAATCATTTATTGAAAGGGATTTAAAATGGATGAACCGGGCGCATGATGCAGTGCAGGCTTTCAATTGTATTCAACTCGCAAGAGGTGCAGGATTTCAAAATTTTTCGATCGATCTCATTTTTGGAACGCCCGGCCTTAGCGACAAGGAATGGGAAAAAAATATTCAAACAGTTATCGATCTTAATGTGCCACATATTGCATGCTACGCGCTGACTGTTGAGCCAAAGACAATTTTAAATAAAATGATTCAGTCAAAAAAGAAAGAAAATATTGATACAGACATACAGGCTGAACAATATTTAGCGCTGATGAAGTTGTTGAATGGCGCGGGTTATGAGCATTATGAAATTTCCAATTTTGCCAAACCGGGTTTCAGAAGCAGGCACAACAGCAGCTATTGGCAGGGGAAAAATTATATTGGTGTCGGGCCTTCAGCACATTCGTATAATGGAGAAATGCGTCTCTGGAACAAAGCCAATAATGCCATTTACATAAAATCAATAGACGAAAATATAATTCCTTTTGAAAAAGAAAACCTGGCTCAATCCCAGGTTTTAAATGAATATATTATGACATCCCTTCGCACCATTGAAGGAATGGATTTGAATTTCATTGAGAATAAATTCTCCATTGTGCAAAGGAAAAGAATAGAAAGTATTGCTAAAAATGAAATTGAAAGCGAGAAGATTTCTTTTCGGGACAATAAAATTATTTTAACGAACGCAGGCAAGTTATTTGCGGATGGGATTGCGGTGAAATTGTTTGTATGAGTTTCGAAATAAAAATTAGAAATTCAAATTTTTTGTCTGTTTACTGTAGGTAGTTAAAATGCTCAATTATTTAACTTCCTGCATGGAAACTAAATTTCTGTAAATCCCATCCAGCGCCATCAAAGTCATATGTGTACCGCGTTCCGCAATTTTCCCTTTGTCTAAAACAATGATCTCATCCGCATGGCGAATGGTGCTTAATCTGTGCGCAATTACTACACTCGTTCTATTGTTCATCAGGTTGTTGATAGCATCCTGCACCAGCTTTTCACTTTCCGTATCCAGCGATGACGTGGCTTCATCCAATAGTAATATGGGAGGGTTTTTGAGAACGGCTCTTGCAATAGTTACGCGCTGTTTTTCTCCCCCGCTTAATTTATTCCCACGCTCCCCTATTGACGTGTTATATCCGTTTTCTTTTTGCAATATAAATTGATTTGCGTTGGCTATTTTAGCAGCGTCCATGATTTGCGCTTCCGTAGCATCATCCATCCCAAGCGCAATATTATTGGCAATGGTGTCATTGAATAAAATAGGTTCCTGCGTTACAATGCCCATTTGATTGCGCAATGATTTCAATGAATAATTTTTTATATTAATACCGTCAATCAGCAACTCTCCTTTTAACACGTCATGGAAGCGTGGTATCAAATCAACCAAAGTACTTTTGCCGGCACCCGAAGAACCTACTAACGCAACGGTTTTTCCTTTTTGAATTTTTAGATTGATATTATCCAGTATAATCTTTTCTTCATAAGAAAAAGAGACGTTTTTAAATTCGATACAGTCATTAAAAGAAGTCAGCGTAACGGGATTGGCGATTTCTTTTATGGACACATCTTCATTGATAAGATGCTCGATGCGCTCTATACTGGCAGCGCCTTTCTTAATATTATAAGAAGCAGAAGATAAATTTTTCAGCGGTTGTATTAACTGCGAAAAGATAACAATATAAGTCAGGAAATCTTCGGCATTGAGAAATGAATTTTTCAGAACGAGTTGGCCTCCGTACCAAAGCACGACCACGACCGCCAAAAAGGCCAGCACTTCTGTAACAGGTGAAGCAAGGTCGCGCCTGCGGATTGCCTTATTTTTTATAGCAAGTAATTCTTTATTCTGGTCATCAAATTTTCTAAACTGATCATTTTCTGCATTAAAAGCTTTGACCACCCTA
>Ga0134126_10008645_pt1 | contig 12811 bp, 9 predicted proteins | sample KB31752_FD_96881 | JGI IMG/M metagenome (GOLD analysis project Ga0134126, IMG submission 96881) | Terrestrial soil microbial communities with excess Nitrogen fertilizer from Kellogg Biological Station, Michigan, USA - KB3-175-2 | ecosystem: Environmental > Terrestrial > Soil > Unclassified ...
GATCGCGTTTTATTTTGTTGCGCCAAAGAAGACTAACGACGCGACGGGCCTCATCAACCTTGCTCGCAATATCGGTGGAAGCATGGGAATTTCATTCGTCACCACCCTGCTTGACCGCGGCGCGCAGAAACATCAAAACATTCTTTCCGGACATATCACCTCGCTGACGCCCGGTTTTCAGAACCAGATGCACGCGCTGGCCCAGCGTCTCATCGCTGCCGGTTCCAGTCCGGTAGAGGCTCTTCACCAAGCTGAGAAAATGTTCTACGGCGTGATCCAACAGCAGGCCATGATGCTTTCGTTCATCGACGATTTCCGCATCATGGGTTATATCTGCCTCGCCATGATTCCTGTGATGTTCATCCTGAAGAGAGCCAAGCCGGGCAAATCGCGCGTCATCGCGCACTGACCCATTGACCGCTGCTATAATCGCGCCTGACTCATTGCGTTATTCAGTATAGGAATTGCATGCCGGCAAAAAAACCTGGCCCAGATTCGTTCATGGCTCGCGCGATTGAACTTTCGATCGAGAACATTCGCTCGAACCAGGGCGGACCCTTCGCCGCGCTTATCGTAAAAGACGCCGAGATTATTTCCGTAGGAACCAATCGCGTCACCTCGGCCAACGATCCCACCGCGCATGCCGAAATCGTCGCCATTCGCGAAGCCTGCCGGAAACTGAGGCGATTCGACATAACCGGCTGCGAAATCTACGCGACCTGCGAACCGTGCCCGATGTGCCTCGGAGCCATTTATTGGGCGCGCCTGACAAAAGTCTATTTCGCCAACACTGCCGCAGACGCCGCGAAAATCGGCTTCGATGATTCGCGCATTTATGACGAAATCCGCCGCCCGCTGACTGAGCGCCGCATCCCGATGATTCCCCTGATGCGCGACGCCGCCATAAGAGTTTTTCATGCGTGGGAAGCGAAGCCCGACAAGATTTCGTACTGAAACCTATGCCTATCCGATACGATCGCTTCCGGTCCGCTGGAATTCATTGCGAACTTCGAGGAGTCACGGCATGAACGTAAAGCTGGCACACAACAACTATGGCGAATCACGCATTCGACTGCTACGAGTCATGCGCCGTGGCAGCGTCCATGAACTGAAGGACCTGACGCTCGCCATTCATTTTGAAGGCGATTTCGATGCCGCTCACACCGCGGGCGATAATCGCAAAATCCTCCCGACCGATACGATGACCAATACCGTCTACGTCCTCTCTCGGCAATACCCAGCGGAAGCCGTCGAAGAATTTGCGCTTCATATCGTCGAACACTTCCTGACCTATAATCCGCAACTTTCTCGCATTCGAGTCGCCGTCAACGAGCTCCCCTGGTCTCGCATCCTGATCGCCGAAAAACCACACGGCTCTGCATTTGTCTCCAATGCGGGCGAACGGCGAACTACTCACATCACGGCCACGAGCGAACATACGATTCTTCAATCCGGCATCGAAAACTTGGTCGTCCTAAAAACAACTGGGGGTGTCTTCGAGGGGTTTCTGCGCGATCCCTACACGACGGCCAAGGAAGCTTCGGATTCTGTTGTCTCAGCGGACATCAACGCCACATGGACATACGAAACGTCCGAATCGGAAGCGCCCTATTCCGCTGCATGGCACGGTATTCGCAAAATCCTTCTTGAAACATTTGCGAATCACGAAGGCCGTTCATTGCAACATACCGTCTACGCCATGGGGCAGGCTGTGCTCGATAATTTCGAAGCCATCGCTGATATCCGGCTCGTTTTAGCGGACAACCTTTACTCTCCCGTTGATCTCAAACCGTTTGGTATGGAAAACGAAAACGAGGTCTTCATGCCCGCAGAAGAACCGCGCGCATTATTCGAGGCAACATTGCGCCGGGAATCCTGATTCTGACAATAACCTTAAGCCCGCCAGGAATTTGCGGGAGCCCATTCACTTCTTAAAAGAAAAATGAATTCTGTCTTCTATTGCACACTTCGCGCTGGAAGCGTATCCTTTCAGTCCCACCCATTATTCAACTCAATCAGGATCAGCGGAATTCCATGAGCGGGAAAATCCTTGTCGTCGATGATGATATTGACGTGCGCAGCGGCCTCCAACTGCTGCTGCAACGCCAGGATTATGACGTGCGCACGGCCAGCGACGGAAATGGCGCCCTGGACGCCTGCGCGTCGTTCGATCCAGACCTGATTCTTCTTGACGTCATGATGCCCGGCCGCGACGGCTTCCAAGTCTGCCACGAGATTAAATCTCGCCCGGAGACGCGCCTGATTCCCGTCATTCTTGTCACCGGATTATCGGACAAGAGCCATCGCATCCGCGGTATCGAAGCCGGCGCCGACGATTTCCTCAACAAGCCCATCGACATGACCGAATTGGACGCTCGCGTCCGTTCCCTGCTTCGCTTGAAATCGTTCACCGACGAACTCGAGAATGCTGAAGCCGTGCTGTTCAGTTTGGCATTGGCAATCGAGGCTCGCGATCCCTATACACACGGCCATTGCGCGCGCTTGTCCGAATTTTCCGCGCATCTCGGCGAACGCATCGGGCTTCCCGACGACGACATCACCGCTCTGCGCCGCGCCGGAATTGTCCACGATATCGGCAAAGTCGTTGTGCCCGACGCGATTTTGTTGAAGCCAGGGCCCCTCACTGCGGAGGAACGTGCAGCGATCAGGCAGCATCCGGCCGTCGGCGAGCATATCTGCTCACCGCTGAAATCATTCCGCACCGTCCTCGGCATTATTCGGCATCATCATGAACGCTGGGATGGTTCCGGCTATCCGGATGGGTTGCGCAGCGAAGCAATTCCTCTCACCGCGCGCGTTTTGCAAATCGCTGACGTTTACGACGCATTGACGACGCAACGTGCTTATCGCGTCGCGCTAGCTCCGAACGACGCCTGGAAAGTCCTTGAAGAAGAAGTAAATCGCGGCTGGTGGGATGGATACTTGGTGCGGGAATTTCGCGAGATGATGAAGCATTGGAACATTGCCTCCGGAAATGGCAATGGCAAACCCGGCCACGTAAACACGTTAGCCAACGCAGCCAATCCTTCCTTGACTAAATAGCTAACCACTCATTCCCGCCTTAATTTTGCGACGTGTCTGGGAAGCGAGGTTTCCCTATAATGCGTACTTCTTTACCTCCGCCAGCAACTCCGCGGCTTCCGGCGGCGCGACCACTTTACCGTTGAGGATTGTTTCAGAATCCATGGTCTCACCATACATTGCAACATCTCCATCATGGTCCGGTTGAAAAACGGCGCCAGCCAGGCTTATCCCCGCAAAAACGCCCCGGCTGCGCGAATACGACAATATCTGGGCATGTAGTTGCAGATCCGTGCTCGCGCTGGCATCGCGTCCAACTGGACCCGCTGCCGCGGTCGCCTGCCCACCGATTTTGAATTTGTCGCTCAATAGCTTCTTCAACCCGTTCCGGTTCCTGAACACAAGAATTAGATCCGTCGAGGCCCCGCCAATATGGAATCCAAAGCTCCCACCGCTGATCATCACGAACGCCGGCGGGCTCCAAATCCTGCTCGGTTTGTCGCCTATACGGCAGACCACTATCCCCTTGCCGTAATTTGCCCCCACAATAAACGCAAAATGCATTTGCCCCGGAATGATCGCAATGCACGACGCCGATTGCAGCAAATCCAGCGGTATGGAACTCTCCGGCGTGTCCACGATCTCCTTGAAAACATCCGTTGCCGCCTGGATGCGGCTTACGTCATCGCTTCGCGACGAGCCCGCCAACACCGGCATCGCCAGTCCCATTGCCAGAAGTCCACAAATCAACATCCGTTTCTTCATCGGCAGTGTCCTCCTCTATCTACTTGAGATGTTGAAAGCCCTTCTCAGGTTAAATGTTTTTAAAGAATTTCACAAACTTTCGCCTAGCGCGCACCACTCCCAAGATCAGCGGATTCTCCATACGACGCTGGAAATCAAAATTATGTCGAAGCGTCAATCGAATACTGAGCTTACCTTGCCCGTCCCGCCACGTGCAGGCGCCGTGCATGCAGCGCCTTAGGCATTGAGACTTCCAGCACACCATCCTGAATTGTCGCCTTCGTCTGCGACGGGTCGATCTCGATCGGCAACTCCAAAGAGCGGCAAATCTGGTTCGAGAGGTGCTCTTGATAAATGGTCCGCTGCGATTTCTTTTCCTCAAATGCTTCTCGCTTACCCGAAATCGCCAGCCTTCGCGGCTCAACGCTCAGTTTCAAATCTTCTCCGCGAAATCCCGGCACCTCGGCCCGCAGCGTCAGCGCGTCATCGGTTTCCATTAACTCCACGGCAAGGGGATGCAACGCTTCTTTCTCCGCAATCAGCCAGTGCTCGAGCGCGCGGCCCGGCTCGTGCCCATCATGCTCGAAAAGTTCATACGCTCTCTTCGAAATCGAATCATGAAGTTCCTGGGCATAGTCGAATGACTCATCAAAGTCGACCAATTCAGGACGCGACGGCTGAGGATGCCTCGTGATCTGCAAATCTCGATCTTTAGACAACAATTGTTCTTTCATGTATGAGTCCCCCCTTTATGATTTGTCTGTCATTCAGGTAGATTCCCCCACCAGCGCTGCGGTTGTCTGAAAATGACGCACCCCATTAAGAATGGATTACAGATATTTCTGCTAGAATCGCGCTGTCCGTGCATAAAACGTGCGTTTGAACCACAATATGCGCGGCAGAATCACGTTGACGCCAGATAAAAACGTGCCTGACGCCCTTTTCCCGCGCAACTTTCTCAAATCGTACCCGGAAGCGGTGCGCGGCCGGGGTTGTTTCATTCAGACAGCCGACGGCCGCAAAATCCTCGACGCTTGCGGCGGTGCCGCGGTCGTCTCCATCGGACACGGTGTCGAATCGGTGGCTCGCGCAATGGGCGAACAGGCAAGCTCGCTTGCCTACGTACATTCCTCTCAGTTCACCACGCGCGCAGCTGCCGAACTTGCCCGCCGCATACTCGAACTTGCGCCTCGCAATTTTCGCGAGTCGCCCGATGGGCCCGGCCGCGTCTTCTTCACATCCGGCGGTTCAGAAGCCACTGAAACGGCCCTAAAATTATGTCGCCAGTATTTTCTCGAGCGCAACGAGCCCTATCGCACCCAGTTTGTTTCTCGTATGCAGAGCTATCACGGCAGCACGCTCGGCGCGCTCGCTGTCTCTGGAAATGTCAAACGTCGTGCGCCCTTTGCGCCGCTTCTTCGCGACTGGCCTCACATCGATCCCTGCTATTGCTATCGTTGCCCGCTAAACTTGCATTATCCCGTGTGCGCCGTCGCGTGCGCCACGAAGCTCGACGAGATTTTCGGCAACGATTTCGCAAACCAACAAAACGATCGCATCGCGGCGTTTATCGTTGAGCCCATCTCGGGCGCGACTCTCGGCGCGGTCGTTCCTCCCGCCGAATATATGCCCCGCATCGCGGAAATATGCCGCCACCACGAAATTCTTCTGATCGCCGACGAGGTAATGATCGGAATGGGCCGCACCGCCAAGCCCTTCGCCGTCGATCACTGGGGCGTCGAACCGGACATCATTCTTTTGGGCAAAGGCATGGCGAGCGGCTATGCACCTCTCGGCGCCGTTATCGTCACGGGACGCATAACCCAAGCGATTCAAAAAGGCTCCGGCGCGTTTCTCCACGGCTTCACCTACAGCGCCCATCCCGTTTCCACCGCCGCTGGCCTCGCCGTTCTCGACTACATTGCCGAAAACAATCTCTTCGCTCGCGTCAGCCCGGCAGGAGAAGAACTCCGCGCCGCACTCGAGCCTTTGAAGCAATCTCCCATCGTCGGAGACATTCGCGGTCTGGGATTGCTCCTCGGTGTCGAATTTGTTCGCGACACCCGCACCCGCGAGCCTTTTCCTGCCAGCGTTGGCATCGCCTCCCGAATTTACGATGCTGCTCTCGCTCGTGGCGTGCTCACCTATCCGATTCAGGGCTGCGCCGACGGCACACGCGGCGACCACATTCTCCTAGCGCCACCATTCATTATTTCGGCCAGTGAAATCCATTTCCTCGCAGATACACTGCGTAGTGCAATCGACGACGTTTCGAAGCAACTCAGGGTGTAGGAAAGGAGCTGCATGAAATTCCGTCACACTTTTCGTCTCATGCTCTTCTGGCTCGTCGTTCTGACGATCACGAGTCTGTCGCTCGTGATGGCGGCGCGCACAAACGAACAAACAGCATCACCAATAGCGTTCTCCGGCTTTTTGCCCGCATCCGCGGTGCGGGAACGATCCACCGAAAAACAATTTCGCGCTCTGACCTCGCCCCAACAGATCGCTAAGTTTCACCGTTACCTCACCGCCGAGCCGCATCCGGCAGGCTCGACGCGTAATAATGCACTCGCGCAATGGGTCGCCGCACAATGGAAAGCCCAGGGCCTCGAGGACGTCACCATCCATCGCTACGACGTTCTTAATTCAACTCCCCAGAGCGCTCTAGTCGAACTCGTCAGCCCGGTCCATTTCCGCGCCACCCTTCGCGAAGATCCCTACCCCGAGGACCCAGACACGAAAAATCCCGCTGTCTCCAGCGCGTATCTCGGCTATTCCGCCTCCGGCGAAGTCACCGCAGCCGTCGTCTACGCCCACAGCGGCAACCCTGTCGATTACGAGCTCCTGCGCCAACACGGTATCGATGTGCGCGGCAAGATCGTGCTCGTCCGTTATTCGAATCCCTATAGTTATCGCGGCTTCAAGGCTTACACAGCTCAAAAACTCGGCGTCGCCGCGCTTCTCATTTACTCCGACCCCGCCGAAGACGGTTTTGCGAAAGGCAAGGTGTTTCCAGACGGCCCATGGGGACCCGCAAGCCACATTCAGCGCGGCTCCATCACCTATGATTTTCTCGAACCCGGCGATCCCACAACGCCAGGCTGGGCCTCCGTGCCCGGAGCCAAACATATTTCGCCCGGCGACGCCATTTCCATGCCTCACATCATTGCCGTTCCGATTTCCTGGCACGACGCTGAGCCCATCCTGAAAAATCTCGGTGGTCCTGCGGCTCCGAAATCCTGGCAAGGCGCGCTTCCGTTTACCTATCACCTCGGCGGCGAACAGGCGCGCCTGCACGTCAAAGTCGAAATGAACACAAAAATTGAACCCTACTACGACGTCGAAGCACGCATTCGTGGCTCGGAGCATTCCGGTGAATGGATCATCCTCGGCAATCATCGCGACGCGTGGGTTTTTGGTGGCGTTGATCCTTCTAGCGGCACCGCTTCGATGCTCGAACTTACACGCAACCTCGGCGCGCTGCTCCGCAAAGGCATTCGCCCCAAGCGCACCCTCGTTTTTTGCGATTGGGACGGCGAGGAATACGCCCTCACCGGCTCGACCGAATGGGGCGAACAAAACGCGGACGACCTGAAGAAAAACGCTGTCGCCTATCTCAACGTCGATTCCTCCGCCGCAGGCCCGGATTTCCACGGTAGCGCGGTCGGTTCGCTCGCACCTCTTCTCGTTGACGTCACCCGCACGTTACCCGCGCCCTCTGGCGGAACTCTTTACGACGAATGGCGCGCATCGCGCTCGCGCGAACTGAAACACACAAATCTCCCCGATGCGCTCCTCGCCGAAACGCGCATTGGCAGCGGCTCGGACCACACGGTCTTCCTGAATTATCTCGGCATCCCCACCATGCTCCTTCAATTCGACGGTCCCTACGGCGTCTACCATTCCATGTACGATGATTTTTATTGGATGAATCATTTCGGCGATCCCGGCTATCGTTATCACACGCTGATGTCGCAACTCTGGGGCGCGCTTTCGCTTCGCCTCGCAAATAGTGACATTCTTCCTTACGATTTCGCGTTCTACGCCGCTCAGATCCGCGACTATGTCCGTGAACTCGACGTTGCAACCCATGTCAGCGCTCATCTAAATCTCGGCGGCCTCAATCAGCGCATCTCCGATTTTGAGAAATCCGCGCAGCAATTGAATGCCGCGACCTCTCAGGCATTGGCATCGGGTCGCGTCGACGACGCCGCAGCCGAAAATCTGAATCGTGCCCTCATGCAAGTCGAGCACAACTGGTGCGATCCCGTCGGGATCCCAGGGCGCTCGTGGTTCAAGCACACGCTGTATGCCGCGCGCTTCACCTACGCGCATCTCGAATTGCCTGGCGTGACCGAAGCCGCCGAGGCCGGCAATTGGAAGCTCGCGACTGCGCAAGAGAAAATTCTTGAGGAAGAGCTTGCGAAGAATACAGCGTTACTCAATCGAGCTCGTGCCGATTTCGTTGCCTCGCTCAAGCCCAAGAGCTAACGATGCTCGTTGCCGCGGGACGAACACCCGCAGCGACAATGTTCAGTGGCCCGGAGGAGCACAACTCATGCGATTCGCAAAACTCTTAATCATTTTTGCTGCGTGCCTTGCCACATTTTCGCCTGCATGCTCCGCGCAGACGAGTCAGCCCCGCGCACGCGACCTTGGCGTCCCCTTTGAGGGCACACCCGGTCCGCGCGATGCCATCACGGACGTTTCCGGCGTCGAAGTGGGCTTCCAAACTCTCATTTCAGGTTCGGGCAAACTTGTCGTCGGCCAGGGACCCGTGCGCACGGGCGTGACCGCCGTTTTCCCGCGCGGCAAAGACTCCATCGATCCTGTTTTCGCCGGCTGGTTTACGGAAAACGGCAACGGCGAGATGACAGGCACCACATGGGTTGAAGAGTCTGGCTTCCTCACCGGCCCGGTTCTCATCACCAACACGCACAGCGTCGGCGTCGTGCGCGATGCCGTAATCAATTGGGAATTCCATCACGGCTTTCAAGCGCCCACAGAAGATTGGTGGTCACTGCCCGTGGTCGCCGAAACCTGGGACGGTTATTTGAACGACATCAATGGATTTCACGTGAAGGCTTCCGACGCGTTTGCGGCCATGGACAGCGCTCGCAGCGGGCCAGTCGAAGAAGGAAATGTCGGCGGCGGCACCGGCATGATCTGTTTTGAATTCAAAGGAGGAACGGGCACCGCCTCCCGCAAACTCTCGGACAAGTTCGGCGGCTACACCGTGGGTGTACTTGTTCAGTGCAATTTCGGCTCACGCCACTTGCTGAGAATCGCTGGAGTGCCCGTCGGCCAGGAAATACCAGGAACACCGATCTGGTCGCTGCACGGCAATCCGGCCGTCGAAGATCGCGGCTCGATCATTGTCGTTGTCGCCACAGATGCTCCGCTTCTCCCAACGCAACTCAAACGCCTCGCCCGTCGTGTGACCCTTGACCTCGGCCGCCTTGGCAGCATTTCAGGAGACGGCTCCGGCGACATTTTCATCGCCTTCTCCACGGCGAATCCCGGTGCTGGTCTCGCGCAAAAGCCATCCCAAGTGACGATGATGCCCAACGATCACATGGACCAGCTCTTCGAAGCCACCGTTCAGGCGGTCGAAGAAGCCGTCGTCAACGCCATGGTCGCGGCGAGAACCATGACCGGTATTAACAACCGCACAGTCGAGGCTCTCCCCCACGATCGTTTGCGCGAACTGCTCAAGAAATATAATCGCCTGTCTTCAACTCAATAGAGAGAACTTTTGGTTTGATGGTGGGGACAGTCGCTAGGACTGCGTCGCCCGTGCCTCACTCGGCAAGCGGCTCATCTGCTCGCGCATGGACCGCATCGACAACCCGCTGCGGATCACCGCATAGAATCCGAGAAAGAGAAACGGAATCGTAAGCACGAAGAAAGCGAAAAACGAAAAGCCCGTCGCAGTATTTTTTTCGACTTCGAAGATGTTGAGTCCCAGCACGCAGAAAAACTGATACGACCCTACATTGGCAGGAGCATTTGGCAGCGAGACGCCGAGATTAATCACCAGCAGGACAACCACCACCGCCGGGAAAAACGGCAGGCCCCAACCGTACGACCTCATCAATGCCCAGAGTGCAAGGACTTGGCAAAACGGCATCAGCAACGACGTAAAAACCGCCGGATAAAAACTCGGTGAAGTCCCCATGGCATGCAGCCCGATCAGCGCCGACATCAGCTTACCCGGCACACGTTTCCCGCCGGACATCCGGCGAGGGTCGCCGCCAAAACGAAGTTCGATGTAAAGGATCATCGCTATGAAAAGACCCAGCAGCACCAGCGTTACAACGCCCAGCGCGCTGGCGGCGTGACGAAATCGCGCGGGCGCCGACACGATGAGCAGCATCACTCCTAAGCCCGCCGTCGTAACTACGAGATCAATCAGCCGCTCGACAAGCACGGAACCCACCACGCTGACGAAGCCGATATCCTCCGCCTTCGAAACCAAATACGAGCGCAGCAACTCGCCCGGCCGCAGCTGGAAAATCAAGTTCGCGAACAATCCTGCGAAAACGGCGCGCGTCGCATCTCGCATCTTCACGCGCCCGAACGGCGCCAGCAGCAGTTTCCACCGCAGCGCTTGCACAACGTAGCTCGCAACGTCGAACGCGATTCCGAGCGCCACCCACCGCCAACTCACGTCCGCGAGCTGGCCGATCGCCCGCTTCACATGGAAGCCATGCAGAACGTAAACTAAACACGCCGCCGAAATGGCGTACCCGAACCATATATACGCTCGCGATCGCGAACTGCGTCCTGCAGGTGCTGCGGCGGTTGTGTTCAACGCGAGTCTTCTCGGTTCGTCATGGAATCAATTCCCAGCAAAATAGCTGAAACCACTTCAGGCCACACGCTGGATTAGGCGACGCCGCATCTTTTCGTCCGTGATATCTGTTCACAACGAGCCTCGTGCACCAACATGACCAGCCATCGTTTCTCTTTGACCACGCCCGCGCAAAACTGCTACAGCCTACTGTAACGTCCTCGCAGAGGCAATCCCGTCTGTACCCCTTATGTAAGAATCCATCCTGTCCCGATGCCCTCTGACCGCGACGTGGCGTGAGCAACCTCGCCCGGCCACCGCACAGCCGAGCGGTGGGTCAGTTTGAATTTTCTTGATCGTGACACGAAGAGTCAAAATTCAAACTGACCCACTACCCACAGCCGCGTCTCGCTGGCCGCACATGAAAATCTGTGGCACACTCGAAGTTCGGAAAGCACGGCAGGTTTTGCGCATTACGCCTGTCGCAATCGAAATCCCCGAAATGAAATCGCCTGGCCAAAACTGAATATGGATCCGCAGCTCATCCGCAATTTTTGCATCATCGCGCACATCGACCACGGCAAATCCACTCTCGCCGATCGACTGCTCGAGCTGACCGGCGCCCTATCTCAACGCGAAATGACCGCGCAGGTCTTGGACTCCATGGACCTCGAGCGCGAACGCGGCATCACCATTAAGGCCAAGAGCATTCGCCTGCATTACACCGCCCGCGACGGCAAAGAATATCGCTTGAACCTCATCGACACGCCCGGCCACGTCGATTTCTCCTACGAAGTTTCCCGCGCCCTGTCCGCTTGCGAAGGGGCGCTCCTCGTCGTCGACGCCAGCCAGGGCGTCGAAGCGCAAACCGTCGCGAATGCCTTTCTCGCTTCGCGCAACAATCTTTTCGTGATCCCGGTGATCAATAAAATTGATCTGCCTGCCGCGGAGCCTGAACGCGTAAAAGAGCAAATCGAAAACGTGCTCGCGATCCCCGCGGCTGACGCTTTACTTATCAGCGCGAAAAGCGGTATCGGCGTCGCTGAAGTTCTCGAAGCAGTGGTCACGCGGATTCCGGCGCCTACAGGCTCGTCTGAAGCGCCTCTGCGCGCCCTAATTTTCGATTCCTGGTTCGATTCCTTTCGCGGAGCCGTGGTTCTTGTCCGCGTCATGGAAGGCCGCATCGCGCCACGAATGAAAATCCGCCTCTGCGCGATGGATCAGGTGTACGAAGTCGAAGCCTTAGGCGTGTTGACGCCCAAGCCCATCGTTCTCGATGAGCTTGCGGCGGGCGACGTGGGCTTCATCGTCGCCAATATCAAGCGCGTCGCCGATGCGCGCGTGGGCGACACCATCGTCGAAGCCGAGCGCCCCGCCGCGCCGCTTCCCGGCTTCGAAGCCATCAAGCCAATGGTCTTCGCCGGACTTTATCCGGTGAACGCGAGCGATTACGAGCTTCTGCGCGACGCGCTCGGCAAACTTCAGCTCAATGACGCGGCCTTTTTTTACGAGCCTGAGAATTCCGCCGCGCTTGGCTTCGGTTTCCGCTGCGGTTTTCTCGGCCTGCTCCACATGGAAATTGTGCAGGAGCGTCTCGAGCGCGAATTCAGCATCGCTCTCATTACCACAGCGCCCAGCGTCCGCTACCGCATCACGACTACGGCGAACGAAACCATCGAAGTCGATAATCCCACCAAGTTCCCTCCGCCAGCGCAGATCGCGCGCATCGAGGAGCCCATCCTCACAGCCATGATTATCACTTCGGATGACTCCGTCGGTGCAATTCTGGCTCTGTGCGAGGAAAAACGCGGCACGCAGAAGAATTTCGAGTATCTATCGCCGACGCGCGTCATGCTCACGTACGAAATGCCGCTGAATGAAATTGTTCTCGATTTTTACGATCGACTCAAGAGTGTTTCTCGCGGCTACGCTTCACTCGATTATCATCTCGCGGGTTATCGCGAAGCCGATTTGGTCAAACTCGACGTCCTGGTCGGGGGCGAACCCGTCGATGCGCTCACGCTCATCTGCCATCGCGAACAATCCTATGAACGCGGCCGCGAACTCGTCACGCGCCTCCGGAAATTAATCCCACGCCAGCAATTCGAAGTTCCCATTCAAGCCGCCATCGGCAGCCGCGTTATTTCGCGCGAAACCATCAGCGCCCTGCGCAAAAATGTTCTCGCCAAATGCTACGGCGGTGACATTTCGCGCAAACGCAAACTCCTCGAA
>Ga0134126_10008646_pt1 | contig 12809 bp, 12 predicted proteins | sample KB31752_FD_96881 | JGI IMG/M metagenome (GOLD analysis project Ga0134126, IMG submission 96881) | Terrestrial soil microbial communities with excess Nitrogen fertilizer from Kellogg Biological Station, Michigan, USA - KB3-175-2 | ecosystem: Environmental > Terrestrial > Soil > Unclassified ...
GCGCGGCGATTTCGCGACCGCCGCCTGGTTCTACGGCAAGGCGGCCGATGCCAATCCCAATTCGCTGCAGGCACGGATGCGGCTCGCCAATGCGCAGATGGCCCTGAAGGACGACAACGCCGCCTACACGAATTATCAGGCCGCGCTGATGCTGTCGCCGAGCGATCCCGAGGCATCGATGCGACTGGGCGAACTCGAGCTCGCGCACGGCGATGCGAAAGCGGCGCTCGATCATTTCGCCACCGCCATGCGCGGAAAGCGAAGCGATCCGAAGCTCTACAATCTGATCGGCGTCGCTTTCACGATGCAGGGCAAATACGCGCTGGCGCGGCAGAGCTTCGAGGTCGGACTGAAACTGAAGCCCGATTACGCCTCGCTGCAAAACAATTACGGCATGATGCAGCTGCAATCCGGCGATTACGCCGCGGCGGTCGCGACCTTCACGAAGCTCGTGCAATCGCCCAATGCGAATGAGCGCTATCGCACCAATCGCGCACTGGCCGAGATTGCGCTGGGCAACGTCAACGCGGCGCTGCTCGATGCGCCGGGCATGGATGAGACCATGCTGCGCCGGACACTCGCGCGCTATCAGCCGAAGCAGGAGCCGATCCAGGTGGCGGCCGCGGGCAACATCCAGACGGACGTGGCGCCGCGCGGCTATAGCGATGCGACGCCCGCGGCGCTGCAAGAAGCGCTGATCGCGCCGACGCTCGTTCCCGAGAAGCTGCTGTCCAAAGTCGTGAAGAGCTACTACGACAACCTGCCGACGCAGCCCTATTGAGGCGCCGGCCTCAAGGCACCACGAGGCTGTTCGGATCGGGATTGCCTTTGATCATGCCTTGATCGCGGGCGACATTGACCCAGAAGGCTAGCGACGGGCCGGTCACCTTCGCCTCGAGCGAATTGGGGACCACGATCGTCGCCATCGCCGCCGGCGGCAGCTTCGTATATTTGGCGATGCTTTCCTTCACCGATTCGGCATTCGCGGGGTTGCGCGCGAAGGTATAGGCATCCTCGATCGCAGCACGGAATTCTTTCAGCGCCTCGGGATTCTTCTTCGTCCAGGCGCGCGTCGCGGTGTAGATCAGCGTCGCCGTCCCTTTCGGCCCTTCGGCCTCGGCGAGAAAATAACCAGCGTTGATCGATTTGATGCGCGTGTTGAAGGGCTCGGCCGTCACCACCGCATCGACCAGGCCGGTCTTCAGCCCGTCGATCATCTGCGGAAATTGCACCTCGACCCAATTCACCTTGTGATAATCGACGCCGTTGGTCTTGACCCAATTGCGCGCCAGCACGTCGAGCGCGCCGCCAAGACCGGGGACGCCAACCTTGCGGCCGATCATGTCCTGCGCGGTTTTGATGCCGCTGCCGGTGCGCGCCATGATCGCCGCCGGCGAGTTGGTCGGATACGTCGCCATGCCGGCGATCGCGACGAGATCGAGACCCTGCTCGTCGGCTTGGAGCAGAATCGAGGGGGTCAGCGTGCCGATCTGCGCCGCATCCGCGACCAGCGAAGCGGAAATCAGCGAGCCGTTCGGCGTCGGGGTTACATCGACGTCGAGCCCGTGCTTCTCGAAGAAGCCCTGATCCTTGCCGACATAAGCGCCGAGATTGTTGGCGCCTTGCGTGAAGAGCAGCTTGATCTTCGTCGCCGCTGAAGCCGGCATGGCACAAGCGATAACAAGAAGCGCGACGGCAATGCGCGCCAGCACACTCGACATGAGAACCCTCCCCCGTTCGCCCCGCAGGGCTGCTTCCCCGATCATATCGAGAGAGCGGTATGCGCACTAGCGCGCGACGCTATTCGTCGGGATTGCTCGCGGTGATGAGACGCGCGCCGCGCTGAAAGGTGAGATAGGCCCAGATCCAATCCATCGCGACGACGAGGCGATTGCGGAAGCCGATGAGAAAATAGATATGTGCGACGCTCCAGACGAACCAGGCGAGCCGCCCCGTCAGCCGGAGCCAGTGGAAATCCACCACGGCGAAATTGCGCCCGACCGTCGCGAGCTCGCCGTAATCGCGATAGCGGAAAGGCGGCGGCTCAGGTTTTCTGGCGAGCCGCGCCAGCAACACCCGCGCGACATATTTCCCTTCCTGCTTCGCGACCGTCGCAATGCCGGGCAGCCTCTTGCCGTTGGCATCGCACACCGCGGCCGTATCGCCGATGACGAAAATCTCGGGATGGCCCGGCAAGGTCAAATTCCGATCAACGAGCACACGACCGGCCCGATCTTGCTCGGCCTCGAGCCATTGCGCCGCGGGCGATGCCATGACGCCGGCCGCCCAGATCGTGACACCGCAGGCCACCCTCTCCTCGCCCAGCATCACGCAGGCCTCGTCGCAGCGCGTCACCGGCTGGCCAAGACGTACCTCGACCCCATGCTTCTCGAGCGCACGCTGCGCCGCCGCTGACAGGCTCGCGGCGAAGCTCGGCAGCACGCGCGGCCCAGCCTCGATCAGGATGATCCGCGACATCGCCGGATTGATCACACGGAAATCGCGCGCTAGCGCGACCTTTACCAGCTCGGCTATGGCGCCGGCCGTCTCGACGCCGGTCGCACCGCCGCCAACCACGACGAAGGTCATCAGCCGCTGGCGCTCGCGCGAATCGGGCTCCTGCTCGGCACGCTCCAAAGCCGTGAGGATCTTGCGCCGCAGCCGCGTCGCATCGTCGATGTTCTTGAGGCCTGGCGCGAAAGCAGCCCATTCCTCATGGCCGAAATAAGCATGCCGCGCGCCGGTCGCGACGATCAGCCAATCATAAGGAACTTCGCGGTCGCGCAGCCCGACTACGCGCCGCGCTTTGTCGATGCCGACCACATGCCCGAGTATCACATACGCATTGCGTTGCCGGGAAAGGATGCCCCGGATCGGCGCCGCGATATCAGCCGGCGACAGGCCGGCGGTCGCGACCTGATAGAGCAGCGGCTGGAACAAATGATAATTGCGCTCGTCGATCACCGTGACCTGCGCCGGCGCGCGAGCCAGCGCGCTCGCCGCCCATAATCCGCCGAAACCGGCGCCAATGATCACGATCCGCGGCAGCGCTTGTGCAGAGTCCGCCATCGCAATGATGTTTGCGCTGCACCGCCGCTTAACAAGGGCGCGGCTACGACGTGATGTGGCTCAACACCTGGACGAGCTCGGCGACTTTCTTGCGCTGATCCTTCGCATCGCCCGAGGTGATCGCGTGCTCGACGCAATGGCCGATGTGATCGCGCAGGATCTCGTCCTGCACCTTTTTCAGCGCCGCTTTCACCGCCTCGATCTGGTTGAGCACATCGATGCAGTAGCGGTCATCGGCGATCATCCGCGCGACACCGCGCACCTGTCCCTCGATGCGGCTGAGCCGCGTCGCCGCTGCTTGCTTGACTTCGTCTCTCATCGGGATTTCTATATACCCCCATAGGGTATATGTCCAGCGACGCGCGATGACTGACCACGACCACCACCATCATCACCCCGATCACGGCCACGCCGAGAGCGCCGGCGTCAGGGTCAAAGACCCGGTCTGCGGCATGAGCGTCGATCCGCAGAAAACGCAGCACCGCACCCGCTTCAACGACCAGGATTATTTCTTCTGCAATCCGCGCTGCCGCGAAAAATTCATCGCCGACCCGGCGAAATATGTCGCGCCGAAACCCGCAGAGGCGCCGCCCGCTCCGGCCGCGCCCGGCACGATCTGGACCTGTCCCATGCATCCGGAGATCCGACGGGACAAGCCCGGCGCTTGCCCGATCTGCGGCATGGCACTCGAGCCCGCCGGCATCACACCCGATGCGGGGCCTAATCCCGAGCTCGTCGATATGAGACGACGCTTCTGGATTGGCGCGGCACTGGCGCTGCCGGTCGTGCTGCTCGATATGGGCGGGCATTGGTTCCACATCGAGAGCGCGCTCTCGGTCTGGCTGCAATTCGCCTTCGCCTCGCCCGTCGTACTCTGGGCCGGCGCGCCGTTCTTCGCTCGCGGCTGGGCGTCGATCCGCCACCGCTCACTCAATATGTTCTCGCTCATCGCGCTCGGCACCGGCGCTGCGTACCTCTACAGCCTCGCCGCGACTTTCGCGCCGATCCTGTTTCCGGCGAGCCTTCGGCAAGGCGGCATGGTCGCGGTTTATTACGAAGCGGCTGCGGTCATCACGGTGCTCGTCCTGCTCGGCCAGGTGCTGGAGCTGCGCGCACGCGAACGCACCGGCAACGCGATCCGCGCGCTGCTCAATCTCACGCCAAAGATCGCGCGCCGCATCCGCGCCGATGGCGTCGATGAAGAGATTCCGCTCGATCGCGTACAGCACGGCGATCGCCTGCGTATACGGCCGGGCGACGCGGTGCCGGTCGATGGCAGCGTGCTCGACGGCAAGAGCGCTGTCGATGAGGCGATGGTCACTGGCGAATCCTTGCCGGTCGAGAAAGCGCCGGGCGACAAGCTGATCGGCGGCACGATCAACGGCACCGGCGCGCTCGTGATGCGCGCCGAGAAGATCGGCGCCGAGACCATGCTCGCGCGTATCGTGCAGATGGTGGCCGATGCGCAGCGCAGCCGCGCGCCGATCCAGCGCCTCGCCGATACCGTCTCGGCCTGGTTCGTGCCGGCGGTCATCGCCGCCGCGGCGGTTGCTTTTATCGCCTGGCTGGTCTGGGGCCCGCCGCCGGCTTTTGCTTATGCGCTGATCGCGGCTGTCTCCGTGCTCATTATCGCCTGCCCGTGCGCGCTCGGCCTCGCGACGCCGATGTCGATCATGGTCGGTGTCGGCAAAGGCGCGACGGCCGGCGTGCTGATCAAGAATGCCGAGGCACTGGAGCGGCTCGAAGCCATCGATACGCTGGTCGTCGACAAAACCGGCACACTCACCGAAGGCAGGCCGCGCGTCACGTCTGTCGTCGTGACCGAGGGCTTCGACGAAACGACGGTATTGTCGCTCGGCGCCAGCCTCGAGCGCGCGAGCGAGCATCCGCTCGGCGCTGCCATCGTCACGGCAGCGAAAGAGCGCGGGCGCACGCTGCAGGATATCGCCGATTTCAAATCGCTGACCGGCAAAGGCGTGATGGGCACAATCGGCCAGCATCGGGTCGCGGTCGGCAATGCCAAGCTGATGGAGGATTTCGGAATCGCGACCGCGCCGCTCGAAACCCGCGCCGAGGAATTGAGGCACGACGGCGCCACCGCGATGTTCGTCGCGATCGATCGCGATCTCGCCGGCATCATCGCCGTCGCCGATCCGATCAAGCAGACGACGCCTGGAGCGCTTGCCGCTCTGCGCGCCGAGGGCATCCGCATCGTCATGCTGACCGGTGACAACCGCACCACGGCACAGGCGGTTGCCGGCAAGCTCGGCATCACCGAGATCGAAGCGGAAGTCCCGCCCGAGCGGAAGCACGCGATCGTGCAACGCCTGCGCGGCGAAGGCCGCAAAGTCGCGATGGCCGGCGACGGCGTGAACGATGCCCCCGCCCTCGCTGCCGCCGATGTCGGCATCGCCATGGGGACGGGCACGGATGTCGCGATGCAGAGCGCCGGCGTCACCCTGGTCAAAGGCGATCTCGCCGGCATCGTCCGGGCGCGTCATTTGAGTCGCGCGGCGATGCGCAATATCCGCCAGAATCTGGCGCTTGCTTTCGTCTACAATACGCTCGGCATTCCGCTCGCCGGGGGCGTGCTCTACCCGGCTTTCGGCTTGCTGCTGAGCCCGATCGTCGCCGCGGCCGCGATGAGCCTCAGCTCGGTCTCGGTCATTTCGAACGCGCTGCGATTACGCCTGACGCGGCTCTGAGCCGGAGGCTTCTCTCGACATCGGAGCTCTTGTTGGACCCGTCAATGTACCGGTGAGCGCCGGCGCACGGCTGCGGCAACAAGTCTGCGCAGCGGTAGCAATGCTGCATTGCAGCAACTCGGGTTCACGAATAAGCAAATAGAATCAGGTACATAGGCGTCAAGTGCCTGATAACGAATACGTTGTTTGAGAACAACGAACAAAATCATGACCAGCTAATCGCTCGTAGCGAATTCGCCTTTTTCCAGCAGGTTTCGAATGCCGTGAATGGATAGGGCGACCTCTAAGGAGCCCTGTCATGAGACGAACAATTCTCGGACTTTCACTGCTTGCCCTGTCGACCTCTCTGACCGCCTGCGCGAGCACGGACAACATTCCGCCTCTCTATCACGCGAGCACGTTGCAGGAGCAACAACAGCAAGCGCAAGCCGCGGCGAAGATAGCTCTTTACGACTACGAGCACGGCATCAATCCGGAATGGAACGTGCCGATCAGCGGCATTTACGACCAAGCGGATCGTTACCGCACCGCAAGTGGCTTTCCGCTTCCGGGTTGGTCACAGATGTTCTTTGGCAAGTGATGTCATCGAGCCGGCACTCGGATTGGAGAGCAACGAGCTCAGTCCTTGGTGAAGGGATTCTGCCGTGAGATGGAAAAAACACTTCAACGTGAAGAAGAGGTCAGCATGTCCGCCGAGCTGAAATTGGCCTCGCCTTCGGCTGCGACAGCCGAGGTCCCGGGCGCGCGACGCGACGCTACCGCATTCCAGCCCGGACCGCGCCCGCACGCTGCCGCCCACACCCCGCAGAAGGCATCTCGGTTCTCACGGCGGCGTTTGCTGGGCTGGGCCCTGTTCGCGCTGCTACCGCTCGCTCTTTTTGCCGGGGCCGACTGGTACGTGACCGGGGGCCAAGTGGTCTCAACGGATGACGCCTATGTCCAAGCCGACACCGTCGGCATCTCAACCGACATCTCCGGCACCGTTCAGTCGGTCGAGGTCACCGATAACCAGCAGGTCTCGGCGGGACAGATTCTCTATCGCCTCGATCCCAAACAGTTCCAGATCGCCCTCGACAACGCCAAGGCCAGCCTCACACAGGTCGCGCTGAACATCCAATCGATGAGGCAGGATTATCAGCGGATGCTGAGCGACGTAGACAGTCAGCAGGCGAAGGTCGACCTCGACCAGGCGACCTACAACCGATATGCGGCGCTCGTGCGCAGCGACGCCGTCTCGAGGGAGAACTACGACCAGGCGCGTTTCACGCTCGACGCCGACAAGAGCAAGCTCAAATCGCTGCAGCAGCAGGCCCAAGTGCAACTCGCCCGGCTTGACGGCAATCCGGACATTCCCGTCGAGCATCACCCGGCATACATCCAGGCGCAGTCGCAGGTCGATGAGGCGCAGCGGCAACTCGATCACACCGTGGTCAAAGCGCCGTTCGCCGGCATCGTTACGAACGTGCCTTCGATCGCACCCGGAAAATACCTCGCCGCATCGGCCACCGCCTTCTATCTCGTCGATACCGATCACTTATGGGTCGAGGCCACACCGAAGGAGACGGAGCTGACCTATGTGCGACCGGGGCAACCGAGCACGGTGACGGTCGACACCTACCCGGGCGTTCAATGGCACGGAATCGTCGAGAGCATCAGCCCCGCGGCGGCGCAGCAGTTCGCATTGCTGCCGGCGCAGAATACGAGCGGCAACTGGGTGAAGGTCGTGCAACGGATCGACATGCGCGTCCGCATCGATGCAAGCGACAAGAAGCTGCCGCCACTGCGCGCCGGCATGAGCGCCGAGGTCAGTGTCGACACGGCTCACACACGCGGCCTGCCGCACTTCCTGACGACCCTGTTCGGCGGCGCCGACAAAGCGGCGTAACGGGGTAAATAGGAATGACCCAAACCACGGGTGGCATCAATCGCGCCGCAATCACGCTCTGCGTGATGGTCGCCTCGCTGATGCAGGCGCTCGACACCACGATCGCCAACGTGGCTTTGCCCTACATGCAAGGCAGCGTCGCCGCGAGCCAGGACGAGATCGCCTGGGTGCTGACCTCGTACATCGCAGCCGCCGCCATCATGACGCCGCCGACGGGCTTCTTTGCTGCCCGCTTCGGGGTCAAGCGCACGTTTCTGGTATCGGTTGCCGGCTTCACCATCGCCTCGATGTTGTGCGGCATGGCGCAGTCTCTTTTGCAGATCGTGGCGTTTCGTATCCTCCAAGGCGTCTTCGGCGCAGCGCTCGTCCCGCTCTCGCAATCGGTGCTGCTCGACATCTATCCAATCGAACGCCAAGGCTCGGCAATGGCGTGGTGGGGCGTGGCGATCATGGCTGGTCCGGTTCTGGGCCCGGTTCTCGGCGCTTGGCTGACCTATAACTACGAATGGCGCTACGTCTTCTACATCAATCTCCCGGTCGGCATTCTCACCTTCCTGGGCATGGTCGCATTCCTGCCGGCGGCCGAGCGCAATGACGGCGTGAAGCTGGATTGGTTCGGCTTCGGCACTTTGAGCATTGCGATCGGCGCGATGCAGATCCTGCTCGATCGCGGTGAAGAAAAGGACTGGTTCGGCTCCGGCGAGATCTGGATCGAGACGATCATTGCGGTCTCCGCCTTCTACCTTTTTCTCGTCCACACCTTCACCACGAAAGCTCCTTTCGTGCGGCCGTCGCTCTTCCGCGATCGCAATTTCACGGCCGGCATGATCTTCATCGCGATCGTCGGTCTCACCTATTACGCCTCCTTAGCGCTCCAGCCTCCCTATCTACAAAACCTTCTGGGCTATCCCGTCGTCACCGCGGGCCTCGTCATGGGCCCTCGCGGCATCGGCACGATGGCCGCCATGCTGCTCGTCGGCCGGTTGGTCGGACGCGTCAGCATCCGAACACTCCTCGCTGCCGGCCTCGCACTCACGGGCTGGTCGCTTTACGCGATGACGGGCTGGACCCCAGACGTATCACAGATGACGATTGTCGTCCTCGGTGTCGTGCAAGGCGCGGGCCTCGGCTTGCTCTTCCTGCCGCTGAGCGTAGCGACTCTCTCGAGCCTGCCATCCGAACAGCGTGCGGACGGCTCCGCACTGTTCAGCCTGGCACGCAATATCGGTTCGAGCGTGGGCATTTCGGCGGTGAACGCGTTGCTCGTCGCGAACACTCAGGTCAATCACGCCGACATCTCGCGGCACGTCACGGCGGTCAACCGGACCTTGAATGAACCGACGATCGCCCAATACTGGAATCCGGTGACGGCCGCCGGCCGTGCGGCACTCGATGCCGTCGTCACTCGGCAGGCGGAGATCATTGCCTACATCGACAACTACAAGCTGCTGATGATCGCAACGCTCATCGCTATCCCGCTGCTCATCGTCTTCAAAAAGCCGTCCACGCGCCCGGCTCGGGAGCACGAACTCGCCATGGAGTGACATGCGCGCACATCATTTGAGCCGCGCGACGATGCACAATATCCGCCAGCATTTGGCACTCGCTTTCGTCTACAATAGGCTCGGTATCACGAACGCAGTGCAGCTTCGCCTGACGCGGCTCTCCTGAGAAGCCTCTCCATGGTCGATCGCCCAACGCATTGGAACGATATCTACAGCGGCAAAGCCGAAAACCAGGTGAGCTGGTTTCAGGTCAAGCCTGAGCGCTCACTCGAGCTGATCACGGCCGCCGCGCTGGACCATACCGCGCCGATCATCGATATCGGCGGCGGCACCTCGCGTCTCGCCGACATGTTGCTCGCGCAGGGCTACAGCGATCTCACCGTGCTGGATATCGCCGAGACCGGCCTCTCGCGCACCAAGGCGCGGCTCGGCGCTGAGGCCGACAAGATCTCCTGGATCGTCGCCGATATCACAGAGTGGCAGCCGCAACGCACATGGAAGGTTTGGCACGATCGCGCCGTGTTCCATTTCCTGACCGAGTCCGAAGCACAAGACGCCTATATCGCCGCGTTGAAACGCGGCACGGCGGCTGGATCGAGCGTGATCATCGCTACTTTCGCGCCCAACGGGCCAGAGCGTTGCAGCGGTCTGCCGGTGCAGCGCTACAGCCCGGCAACGCTCGCGACGCGGCTCGGCGCCGATTTCGCGCTCTACGCCGAAGACGAAGAAAGCCACGCGACGCCTTTCGGCACGACGCAGCAATTCCAATACGCCGCCTTCCGCCGCCGCTAATTACTACGAGACCGACGCGCCCGTGCCCCAGCGGCGGTGCATGAAGCGCTCCCACGGTGCGAACAGGCCCTTATCGGTGATCAGGCCGATCACGACGATCACGATCATCACGCCGATCACCTGATCCATCGCGCTGAGCTCGCGGCCATATTCGAGGAGATGGCCGAGGCCGAAGCCGGTGAGGATCGTGACATAGACTTCGGCGGCCATCAGCGAGCGCCAGGCAAAGGCCCAGCCCTGCTTCATGCCGGTGACGAGAAATGGCAGCGCCGCCGGCAATATGACGCGCGTCCATTTGTCGAAGCCTTCCGAACCCATCGTGCGCGCGACACGCGCGTAGATCGGCGGAATCGAGCGCGTGCCGTTGCTCGTGGCGATCACCACCGAGCCGACCGTGCCCATGATCACGACGAACAGCATCGCGCCTTCCGTCTGGCCGAACCACAGCAATGCGAGCGGCACCCAGCAGACGCTCGGCAGGGTCTGCAAGCCAAGCGCCAGAGCACCGACCGTGCTGCCGAAGAAATCGGAGGTGCTGACCATGAGGCCGAGCCCCATGCCGATCGCCACGCCGATGACATAGCCGATCAGCAACCGCTTCACCGTGACGATCGACGCCGAGAGGAGCGTGCCATCGAACAGCGCATCCCACAAATAGCGCGCCACCGCTTCCGGCGGCGGCAGCAGCAACGGCGACCAGCCCATGACCACGGTCGCCACTTTCCACAAGAGAATGAGGCCGGCGAAGAAGGCGATGATGCTCAGCGCGTGTTTCATTGCCGGCCCAGCTCCGGATCGTGGCTCTTGAGCGCCGAGGTAATATCCTGCGCCAGCTCGGCGAGCAGCGACGAATTGATATCGCGCGGCCGCGGCAGATCAACTCGGAACTCCTCGCGGATACGCCCGGGATGCGGCGACATCACCGCGACGCGGTCGCCGAGACACACCGCCTCGCGCACATTATGCGTGACGAGGATGATCGTCTTGCGCCGGCTTTGCCAGATATCTTGCAGATCGCCGTAAAGCCGCTCGCGCGTCAGCGCATCGAGCGCCGCAAAAGGCTCGTCCATCAGCAAGACGCGCGGATCGGGCGCCAGCGAACGTGCCAACGCGACGCGCTGCTTCATGCCGCCCGATAGTTCATGCGTGTAAGCTTCCTTGAATTTCGTCAGGCCGACGAGCTCGAGATGGCGCTCGGCAATCTCTTTCTTTTGCTGCCGCGTCAGGCTTTGCTCGCGCTTCAGCCCGAACATCACATTGCCGAACACGTCGAGCCACGGGAAAAGCGCGGATTCCTGAAACATCACGAGGCGATGCCGCCCCGGCCCGACAATCGGCTGGCCATCGGCAAAGACGCTGCCGCTGTCGGGCACGGTCAGCCCGGCGATGATATCGAGCAGCGTCGATTTCCCGCAGCCGCTGGGCCCGACGAGGCAGAGGAATTCGCCGGGCGCGACGGTCAGCGTGATGTTATCGAGCGCATGCACCGAGGTGCGCGACGTGCGAAACCATTTCGACACGCCTGCGACCGCGAGCTGGCCAATAGAATCGGCGGTCACGGCGACTGGATGAAACGTCCAAGATCGGGCGCGCCGCGTAGAAAGCCTACCGCCTGCGCACTTTTCACGACATCGTCGAGTTGCTCGCGTTTCACGTCATGCACCCAATGAATACGCTGCCAGGCTTTAGCGACGAGGTCAGGTGCCATATCGACCTGCGTCTCGGTCTTGATCTCGTCACGCACCAATTGCTGTGCTTCCTTGGGATGGGCGACCATCCAATCGGTCAATTCCTGATGCGCGGCGACGAATTTGTGCGCAAGATCGCGCTGCTTATCAAGGAAGTCCACGCGCGCAACGAGCAGCGTTGTTAGCGCCTTGGGCTCGTCGACCAATACTTTGCCGCCCGCCTCGCTTTCGAGCCGCGAGATCCAAGGCTCGACCGTCCAGACGCCGTCGAGCTGCTTCTGCCGGAACAACAGGAGCTGATCGGGGTTGGCGGTCGGTATGACTTGCGCATCGCCACCGGTCTGCGTGATACGCAAACCGCCGGCGATCAGCCAGGAGCGCGCCGCCACGTCTTGCGTGTTGCCGAGTTGCGGCGTGGCGATTTTCTTGCCGCGAAAATCTGCGGCGCTTTTCAAATTCGCGTCGCCTTGCACGACCAGGCCCGAGCCGCCTTCCGCCGCGCCGGCAACGACACGCGCCTCCGCCCCAGCCGATTTCGCATAGACATTGAGTGCGGGGTTCGGGCCTACATAGGTGAGATCGATCGATTTCGCGATCATCGCCTCCATCGCCGCGGGTCCCGCATTATAGACATACCACTGTATCGTGACGCCGGCTCCGAGCCGTTGCTCGAACCAGCCTTTGCCCTGCCGCGTCAGAGCGTGCGCGATGAGACCTTGCGCGTGGGTGATGTTAGGAAAATGCCCAACGCGTAAGACAATGTCCGCACGCGACGTTGTCACCACCGAGAGCACCAACGCTGCTGCCGCGAGGATCGCCGAGATAGATCGCTGTCCACGCCATCGACCGATCATCATTCGCACCATGCCTCTCCTTCCGGGCGCCGCTTGGGAGAACCCCGCAGCCATCATAAGGGCTGCTTGATAATTTACGCAGAAAAATTCGTCAAATATATTTGATATTACATTTTATATTAGTATTTAATCACAGCGATCGTCTCACCGAAAGCTGGAACGCGGAACGCGCTTTCGGCCACGCCAAGTTGCAGCCGCGCGGCAGCGAGCGCGGCTTCGGGCGCGCCGAACGGCTCGTCGGTCATGCAGAAAGTCGCGAAATGCATCGCGATCGAGAGCTTGGCGCCAAGATCCAGATGCGCCCTCACCGC
>Ga0134126_10008648_pt1 | contig 12806 bp, 11 predicted proteins | sample KB31752_FD_96881 | JGI IMG/M metagenome (GOLD analysis project Ga0134126, IMG submission 96881) | Terrestrial soil microbial communities with excess Nitrogen fertilizer from Kellogg Biological Station, Michigan, USA - KB3-175-2 | ecosystem: Environmental > Terrestrial > Soil > Unclassified ...
GACCAGTCCATCGAGGTGGTGCGCCGGCGCATCGACGCCTTGGGCACCAAGGAGCCCACCATCGAACGGTCGGGCGATGATCGCATCCTGGTGCAGGTGCCGGGCCTGCAGGATCCCACCCAGCTCAAGGAAATCCTGGGCAAGACCGCCAAGATGACGTTCCGGCTGGTGGATGAGCAGGCCAATCCCCAGGCCACCACCGCGCCGATCGGCGACGAAATCCTGCCGATGATGAGCGAGAACAAGAACGACGCCCCGCAGAAGATCGTGGTGCAGCGCCGGGTGATGGTGTCCGGCGACCGCCTGACCGATGCCAGTCAGGGCTTCAACCAGCAGACCGGTGCGCCGGTGGTGGATTTCCGGCTGGACAGCGTCGGCGCCCGCCAGTTCGGCGATGTGACCAAGCAATATGTCAATCACCGCTTCGCCATCGTGCTGGATAACCAGGTCATTACCGCCCCGGTGATCCAGAGCGTGATCCTGGGCGGCTCCGGCTATATCGAAGGCAACTTCACCGCCCAGACCGCCAACAATCTGGCCATCCTGCTGCGCGCAGGCGCGTTGCCCGCGCCGCTGCACCCCATCGAGGAGCGCACGGTGGGCGCCGAGCTGGGCGCGGACTCGGTCAAGGCTGGCCGCTACTCCGCCATTGCGGGCCTGGCCCTGGTCGCGCTGTTCATGATCCTGCGCTACGGCCTGTTCGGTCTCTTCGCCGACGTGGCGCTGACCCTCAACGTGGTGCTGCTGCTGGCGGCGCTGACCGCCTTTGGCGCCACCCTGACCCTGCCGGGCATCGCGGGCATCGTGCTCACCATGGGCATGGCGGTGGACGCGAACGTCCTGATTTATGAGCGCATCCGCGAGGAGCAACGCAACGGCCGTTCCATGCTGGCGGCCATCGACACCGGCTTCAGGCGGGCGATGGCGACCATCATCGACGCCAACATGACCCATCTGATCGCCTCGTTGATCCTGTTCGAGCTCGGCACCGGGCCGGTCAGCGGCTTCGCCGTGGCGCTCGGGGTAGGCATCATCACCTCCTTCTTCACTTCGGTAATGGTCACCCGGCTGATCGTGATCACCTGGCTGAACGCCGCCCGGCCGAAGAAGTTGACGATCTGATTGTCCCCTCCGGCTTCGACTATCCGGTGCTCGCTTCGCTTGCACCGCCGTCGAAGCCACCTCCCCCTTAGATGCGCTTCGCGCAAAAGGGGAGGCGGGGGAGGGCCCGAGCGGATGGGTGAGGAACGTTTCGCCAACGGCGGACGAAATGGTCCAGTGGACCATTTCGAGTGACGAACGCCGCGAGCCCAAGCGAGCGGCCGGACCGCCCGGCGAACCAGGCTCGCTAACACTCGCCTAGGGCAAGCTTTTCTAATTCGCTTCGCTCATAAGAAAAGCTAAGCCTGCCGGGCTCGCGCTCCAAACAGATATGACAACGGCTTAAAAGTTCCTCGAAGTTCCCTTATAAGTCGTCCCGGGACTCAAATTGGGGAGGGGAACAAATGGCGGCTTTTTTCGGCAATCTTCGCAATGTCGTGATTGCGAGCTTTGTGCTCGCGATCCTGTTGATCGGCGTCTACTGCGTTACCCAGGGTTTTGACGGGCCGGCCTTCGAACTGTTCGTGTTGCGCTGGCTGCATGTGGTCAGTGGCGTGATGTGGATCGGGCTGCTCTGGTATTTCAATTTCGTCGCCACGCCGACCATGCCCAAGATCCCGGATGAGCTGAAGCCGGCGCTGGGACGCTTCATCACGCCCGCCGCCCTGTTCTGGTTTCGCTGGAGCGCGATGAGCACGATCGTTTTCGGCCTCATCCTGGCGCTGCGCAATCATTATCTGATCGAGGCTTACACGCTCGATCTCAGCGAGGGCACGCAAGGCTGGCCGCTGGTGCCGAAATATTTCGCCATTGGCGTCGGCATGTGGCTGGGCACCATCATGTGGTTCAATGTCTGGTTTGTGATCTGGCCCAACCAGCAGAAGGCGTTGAATATCGGCGGCAAATATCCCGACCTGCCGGCCGACCAGAAGGCCGCCGCTGCCAAGGCCGCGGGCTTGTTCAGCCGCATCAACACGCTGCTTTCCATCCCCATGCTGTTCAGCATGGTGGCGGCGGGCCACCTCTACTGATACAGACACGCCCAGAACGTGAAGGGAACCGCCTGCCGACGCAGGCGGTTCTTTTTTGAGATGGATACCGCTTTAGCCAACCGCCTGGGCGCCTCGGTGCGTGCCGCCGATCCGGACCGCTATTTCAGCGCCCTGTTCGCACCCGCGGGGATGCGGCCATTGCTGTTTGCCCTCTATGCCTTCAATGCCGAGGTGGCCCGGGTGGCGGAGACGGTGCGCGAACCGATGCTGGGCGCGATCCGCCTGGAATGGTGGCGCGAGACCGTTGAAGGCGCCGCGAAAGGCTCGCCGCGCAATCACGACGTGGCCCGCGGTCTTGCTGCGCTGTTCGCGGCGACGGCCGCGCGCCTGGAGGAATTCGAAGCCCTGATCGCCGCGAGAGCCTTCGATTCGTCGGCCGATCAACTTGCCGACTTTGCGGCGCTGGAAAACTATCTCGATGCCAGCAGCGGCCGCCTGATGCGGCTGGCGGCGGAAGTGCTGGGCGCACGCCCCGAGGACGCCGCGCTGATCACCCGTGACGCCGGCCGGGCCTTTGGTCTCACCGGCCTGCTGCGTTCGCTGCCGTTTCACAACAGCCGGCACAAGCTTTACCTGCCGCTCGACCTGCTGTCGGCGCTGGAGATGACGCCGGAACAGTTCTTCCACTTGGAAAAGACCGATGCCCGTCTTGCCGCCGCCCAGCGCCAGGGGGCACTGAAGGCGCGGGACTATTTCCTGGCGGCGCGGAAAGCGCCGCGCGCCCGGGGCGCGCTGGCCGCTATCCTGCCGGCGGCGCTGGTGCCGGTCTATCTGCGCCGGCTGCTGCGCGGCCGCGACGTGCCGATCCACCGGAGACAGATGGCGTTGTTGTCAGCCGCTATGAAGAAAAGGCTTTAACCTTCCAGGCCACTGCGGCCACCGGAGCCGCGCGTTTCGCCGCTCTTGTATTTCACTTCACCGTGGCTGATGCGGCGATAGTCCTTGAGCCGGCTGGCGGCGACCGCAAAGGCATTGTCCAGCACGGCATAGGCGTCGGTGGCGCTCTTCTTATGGCCGGCATGGGCCAGTTCCTTGCTGACCACGATCTCCTTGCCGGGCACGCGGATGACGATGTGCACATCGGGCTGGTTGCCGCGCGCCTTCTGGCTTTTATGCGGCATCTCGATCGAGACCCGGCAGCCGATGATATGGTCATGCAGTCCTTCCAGGCGCGATAGGTGATCTCGCACCGCGGCCTTCAACGCGTCGGACGGCTCCAGATTGTGAAAAGAAAGTTCGAGTGGAATATCCATGATCCCTGTTCCTGTTATACTTTCGAGAACGTGCGGAACATCTTACCGGTTTCGCAGGAACTACTCCGCAGCTTGGCGCGTCCCAAGCCAGGCGGCAAGATCGGCTAGCGCACGGGCGCTAAGGGCCTGTTTGCGGTCCTTGCCGCGCATCCGTCCCGCCTTGTCCAGATCCGGGAATAATCCGAAATTGACATTCATGGGCTGGAAACTGGCCGCCTCGGCTCCGCCGGTTATGTGGCCGAGCAGCGCGCCCAGCGCCGTGGTCGCGGGCGGGGCCACGCTTTCCCGCTCCAGCCTCTCTGCGGCGGCGAAGCGGCCGGCCAGAAGGCCGATGGCGGCGCTCTCGACATAACCTTCCACCCCGGTGATCTGGCCGGCAAAGCGCAGATGCGGTGCGGCTCTAAGCCTGAGCCGGCTGTCCAGCAGGCGCGGCGAATTGAGAAAGGTGTTGCGATGAAGCCCGCCCAGGCGCGCGAATTCGGCATTCTCCAGGCCGGGAATGGTGCGGAAGATGCGCACCTGTTCGGCATATTTCAGCTTGGTCTGGAAGCCCACCATGTTCCACAAGGTGCCCAGCTTGTTGTCCTGGCGCAGCTGCACCACGGCATGGGGGCGTTCATCCTTCCTGGGATCCTTCAAGCCCACCGGCTTCATGGGTCCGAAGCGCAGCGTGTCCAACCCACGCGCCGCCATCACCTCGATCGGCAGGCAGGCCTCGAAATAGGGCGTGGATTTTTCCCATTCCTTGAAGTCGGTCTTTTCGCCGGCCAGGAGTGCGGCAACGAAGGCTTCATATTGCGGCCGGTCAAGCGGCAGATTGATGTAATCGGCCACGCCGCCGCCGGGGCCTTCCTTGTCATAGCGCGACTGGAACCAGGCGATATCGAAATTGATCGAGTCGCGATGGATGATCGGTGCGATGGCATCGAAAAAGGCCAGGTGTCCGGTGCCGGTGATCCTGGCGATCTCTGCACCAAGGGCGGCGGAGGTCAGCGGGCCCGTGGCGACGATCACCTGACCCCGCACCGGCAATTGCGTGATTTCCTCGCGGGCAATGGTGATATGGGGATGATCTTCCAGCGCTTTGGTGACAGCCGCGGCGAAACCGTGCCGGTCCACCGCCAAGGCGCCCCCGGCGGGAAGCTTGTGGGCATCGGCGGCGCGCATCACCAAGGAGCCGGCCCGGCGCATTTCCTCATGCAACAGACCCACAGCATTGTTCTGGGCATCGTCGGAACGGAAGGAGTTGGAGCAGACCAGCTCGGCCAGAGAATCGGTCTGGTGCGCGTCCGTGTTCTGGACCGGCCGCATCTCGTGCAGCGTCACTTCCAGGCCCGCCCCGGCCGCCTGCCAGGCGGCTTCGGAGCCTGCCAGCCCACCCCCGATGATGTGAATATCGCTCATCGGTTTGGCTTAGCAGGCCGGGCAGCAGACGCGAAGCGTTGATCCAGAAACATTTTGCGATGCAACATAAATGAGGCCTTGTTGCCTACCAAATACCCGAAATGACACGGCTTCCTGGGCTCTCGCCCCCCTTTTCAGAGCATTGAGAAGGTGGGGAACGAAGTACGCCGCTTTGCGGTAAAGCCTTTTGGCAACAGTCAAAAAGGATTTGTGAAGGGCTGGTTGACTTGGGGAGGGGCTTGGGACAAGTTGCCGCCCATTAGATAACGGGGGAAAAGCCGATGTTTGGTTCGAAGAGTCTCGTTGCCGCGATCACGGTGGCGACCATGGTTGCTACCTCGGCTTTAGCTGCTGAAACCGCGCCGCTGGCGCCCGGCAAGCCCGCCGGCGTGCACAAGGCCGATCTTGGCCTCGGCACTGGCACTGTCATCATCGGGCTGGGCGCAATTGCAATCATCACGGCCGTGGCGATCGTTGTCAGCAACAACAATGGCGGCAGCTCGACCCCGGGCAGCCTGGGCACGCCCAGCCAGGTCGTTTCGCCGGGTACTGCCTCTTAAGACCCGAACGGCGGCCTCAGGGGAGGCGCCTTTCAGACGAACAGAGCCTGTCATCTTCGGATGGCAGGCTTTTTCGTTGCGTTTTCCCCTGTTCGGGATTTATCGCCTTAACTGTTTTGTCGGACCGCTCCCGGATAATGGGCCGTGTGAGAATGCCGCACCCCTTGTGGCCTGGCTGCGACGCCAAGATAAAAGTTCGGGATGAAACACGGCCACAGATGACGGCGTTAAAGGCTATGCCTATATAGGTTTGGCGAAAGGGAATCGTATGGCTGACGACAGCAGGGGAACCAATTATTTGCGGCTGGCGGTGGGCGCCGGCATCCTGGCTGCCGCCGCGGTCGGGGTGGCGATGTTCGTGCCGCGCCGCCGTCTTGCTTTCGTCACTGAACCCCTGGCCGATCTGGCCAAGCTGCCGATTGCCGCCGCCGTGACGGCCTGGGCCGTGGGCCTGTGGCGGGACGCCACCGCGCCGCATGCGCCGGTATTCGACGATTTGCGCCCGTTTGATGAGTTCTGAAAGCCTGACATCGTGACCAGGCCTATTTCTGTCGGCGCCACGGTGCGTGACGCCTATGCATTCCTGGGCGCGCATCTTGGCGGTATCATCGGTGTGATCTGGTTGCCGATGGTGCTGATCACCATCGCGCAGTTCTTCACCTTCCATCGCTTCTACAACGACATGATCAACGTCCTGGCCAGCGGCAATCCCGCGCCGATGGCGCCGGCTTTGCTGATGCTGATGGGCTATCTGGTGGCCAAGCTGCTGCTGACCGCGCTGATGTGCGTCGGCGTGGTGCAGCTGGCGCTGGGCGGACGGCCTTCGTCGGCTTTGATCTATATTTCTTTCGGCCCCGCGGAAGGCCGGTTGTTCCGCGCTTTTTGCGGGTTTGTCGGCCTCTTGTTCATGAGCATCATCATCATCCTGATCCTGGCCAATATCGCCGTGACCGCGGCGGGTGCCAGGTCCGCCGGCCTGCAGGAAGGTGTCAGCGCCGCGATGATGCTGGCATTACTGGCGGGCGCGGTGCTGGTCGCTGCCCGCTTTCTGGCTCTGGCGCCCGCCATCGCGGTGGGCGAGTCCCAGCCGGTGCTGCGTCGGGCCTGGACGCTGTCGGCGGGAAATTTCTGGCGCCTGGTGGCGGTGCTGCTGGCGCTGTTCCTGCCACTGCTTCTGTTTTTCGTGCTGCTGGAAGCCGGTCTCGGACAGAAGGGTGCGCCCGCCGCCGGCAGCACACCCGAGCTTCAGGTGATGGCGGCCATGATGCATGCCCGCCAGATATTGCCGCTGACCTGCGGCCTGAGCTTTTTCTTCTCGCCGTTGATGATCGGGCTCTATTGCGGCGCCAGCGTCTCGGCTTGGCGCGCTCTCAAGGACGAGCCGGCCGTGGACATCGCGGTCTGATCACTCCGCCGCCTTCAGCCTCTTGGGCGCGGGTGCGTTCTTGAGCAGCGGCTTGAGATACTGGCCCGTATAAGACCGCGCGACTTTCGCCACCTCTTCCGGGGTGCCGGACGCCACGATCTCGCCGCCGCCATCGCCGCCTTCCGGCCCCAAATCCACGATCCAGTCCGCCGTCTTGATCACTTCCAGATTGTGCTCGATCACCACCACCGTGTTGCCCTGGTCCACCAGTTCCTGCAGCACCTGCAGCAGCTTCTTGACGTCATGGAAATGCAGGCCGGTGGTGGGCTCATCCAGGATGTAAAGGGTGCGGCCGGTGGCACGGCGCGACAGTTCTTTGGACAGCTTCACCCGCTGGGCTTCGCCGCCTGAAAGCGTCGTGGCCTGCTGGCCGATGGAGACATAGCCCAGGCCCACGCGCTTCAAGGTTTCCAGCTTTTCGGCGATGGAGGGCACCGCCTTGAACAACTCGGCGCCGGCCTCGATAGTCATGTCCAGCACATCGCTGATGGAATAGTCGCGGAATTTCACTTCCAGGGTTTCGCGGTTGTAGCGTTTGCCTTTGCAGACATCGCACTGGACATAGACGTCCGGCAGGAAGTGCATCTCGATCTGGATGACGCCGTCGCCCTGGCAGGCCTCGCAGCGGCCGCCCTTGACGTTGAAGCTGAAACGGCCGGGCGCATAGCCGCGGGCCTTGGCCTCCGGCAGCTCGGCAAACCAGTCGCGGATGGGGGTGAAGGCGCCGGTATAGGTGGCGGGATTGGAGCGGGGGGTGCGGCCGATCGGGCTCTGGTCGATGTCGATGACCTTGTCCAGGAATTCCAGACCTTCGATACGGTCATGCGGCGCGGGATGCTCGCGCGCCTGGGAGAGCTTGCGGGCCGCCGCCTTGTAAAGCGTCTCGATCGTCAGGGTCGACTTGCCGCCGCCGGAAACACCGGTAATGCAGGTCAGTGTTCCCAGCGGAATCTGGGCCGTGACATTCTTGAGATTGTTGCCGCGTGCGCCGATCACCTTGAGCCAGCGATTGTGGACCGCTTTGCGGCGGTGGGTGGGGATCGGGATGAACTCCGCGCCGCTGAGATATTGGCCGGTCAGGCTTTTCTTGTTGGCGATGATCTGGGCCGGCGTGCCTTCGGCGATGATCTCGCCGCCGTGAACGCCCGCGCCCGGTCCCATGTCGATCACATGATCGGCCTGGCGGATGGCGTCCTCGTCATGCTCCACCACGACGACGGTGTTGCCCATGTCGCGCAGGCCCTTCAGCGATTCCAGCAGCTTGGAATTATCGCGCTGGTGCAGGCCGATGCTGGGTTCGTCCAGCACATAGAGCACGCCTGTGAGGCCTGAGCCGATCTGGGAGGCCAGGCGGATACGCTGGCTTTCTCCGCCCGACAAGGTGCCGGAGGAGCGCGCCAGGGTGAGATAATCCAAGCCCACATTGTTGAGGAACTTCAGCCGCGCCCGGATCTCCTTCAGGATGCGGACGGCGATTTCCTGCTGCTGCTTGTTCAGCTTCTTGTCGATGTCGCGGAACCAGGTATCGGCATCGCGGATGGATTGCTCGCACACCTGGCCGACATGCAGGCCGCCGATCTTGACCGACAGCGCTTCGGGCTTGAGGCGATAGCCGTTGCACACCTCGCAGGGCGCTTCGGATTGGAAGCGCTCCAGCTCTTCCTGGATCCAGGCGCTGTCGGTTTCGCCATAGCGCCGATCCATGTTGGGAATGACGCCTTCGAATTCCTTCTTGGTGTCATAGCGGCGCATGCCGTCGTCATAGGTGAACTTGATCACCTCATCGCCCGAACCATGCAGAATGATCTCGCGCACCTTCTTGGGCAGATCCTCCCAGGGCTCGTTCATCGAGAATTTGTAGTGCCGGGCCAAAGCCTCCAGCGTCTGCAGATAGTAGGGCGAGGACGACTTGGCCCAGGGCGCGATGGCGCCTTTCTTCAGGGGCAAGCTCTCATCGGGCACCACCAGCGCCTCGTCGAAATAATTCTGCACCCCAAGGCCGTCGCATTCCGGGCAGGCGCCATGCGGGCTATTGAAGGAGAAAAGCCGGGGCTCGATTTCCGGGATGGTGAAGCCGGAAACCGGGCAGGCGAACTTGGATGACAGCAGAATCTGTCGCGGCTTGCCGTCCTTTTCCTTTTCGTCCGCGAATTCCACCACCAGAAGTCCGTCGGCCAGGTTCAGCGCGGTCTCGATCGAATCGGGCAGGCGGTTGCCGATATCGGCTTTGACCACGATGCGGTCCACCACGATCTCGATGTCATGCTTGAGCTTCTTGTCCAGGACCGGTGTGGCGCCGATGTCATAGAACTTGCCGTCCACCTTGGCGCGTTGAAAGCCTTTCTTCTGCAACTCGGCCAGTTCTTTTTTGTATTCGCCCTTGCGCCCGCGCACGATGGGCGCCAGCAGATAAAGACGCGTACCTTCCGGCAGCGCCAGAATCCGGTCGGCCATCTGGCTGATGGTCTGGCTTTCGATGGGAAGGCCGGTGGCCGGGGAATAGGGCACGCCCACGCGCGCGAACAACAGGCGCAGATAGTCGTAGATTTCCGTCACCGTGCCCACGGTCGAGCGCGGATTCTTGGAGGTGGTCTTCTGCTCGATGGAAATGGCCGGCGACAGGCCCTCGATATGGTCCACGTCCGGCTTCTGCATCAGTTCCAGGAACTGGCGCGCATAGGCCGACAGCGATTCCACATAGCGGCGCTGGCCCTCGGCATAGATGGTGTCGAACGCCAGCGAGGATTTGCCTGAGCCGGAAAGACCGGTCAGCACCGTCAAGGTATCGCGCGGAATCTCGACATCGATATTCTTCAGATTGTGTTCGCGGGCACCGCGGATCGAAATATTCTTGAGCATCAGCTGGGTTTCCGGGCGGACGGGGCGGCCAAAGCGGGAAGGGTGGCCAGATAGCGCTTGCCGGCATCGTCCGGCAAGGCGCCCATCTGGATCAGGGTGACGATCGACTTCAGCACCAGGTCATAGGAGCCGTAGCAATGATGCGCCACCAGGGCGAGTTGTTTCCACTGCTCGGCCGTCATGTTCTGCGGCCGGCTGAAATCGCGGACATAGACCATGTCGGTTTCCAGCAGCTGGCGGATACCGCGATTGGGTTGATCGCCCACCGTCATGGGGGCGATGGGCCAGATCTTGGTGCCGGTGACGCAGTGGGGAATGAAACCTCTCTCGCGCAGCATCAGGTCGATCTCTCCGAACACCGGTTGGTTCTGGTACAGCGGGACAAAGGAAACTTCGGTCTGCACCACCACCGTGTCCTTTAGCTTTTCCCGGCCATGGGACAGCACCTCGCGCTCGGAGCCCTGCACATCCATCTTGAGGAAATCCATCCGGGTGATCTCGGCGATGTTGTCCAGTTTTCTGGTTTCAACCGGGATCTGGTCTTTCACTTTTCCCCATATAGGAAACAAATTGAAAAGCGCCAGATGCTTGGGCTCCGGAACCAGAAGGCTGGTCATGCCCTCAAGCTCGCAGATGTTCAGCATGGCGGAGGTTCCGTCGCCCAGCACATAGGGCAGGTAACGCTCGCGCGGGCCTTTCTTCTGTTCGAGCCTGGCCAGGGCTTCGGCTTGCGGCTCGAAGCCGATGACCTCGGCGAGACCGGCCGCCAGCATCGCCTTGTAGGGCGGATCGCCATCGATGGGGTTGGCACCCACATCGACGATGCTGGTGAGATGGGAAGGCGCCAGAATCTGGTGGAGCGACTCCATGGCCGTTCTTAGCCTTTTTCATCCAGGGGTGAAACAAAAAGAGAACGAATGTGCCGGCGCTTATGATTGTTCATTTGCAAATGGCTCACGATGCGGCCTAATAGCGCCCAATGACCGCATGAATCGGTCAAACGAAACAAGATTTTACGGGGATAGAGAGATGACGAAGCTCAGGACGGCTGTGACCGCTGCGGCGATGGCCGCGCTCCTGACCGGAACCCAGGCGATGGCGGCAGACGGCCCTTTGCTGGCCCCCGGCAAGCCCGGCGGCGTCCAGGAAGCCCAGCGTGGTACGTCCCATCTGCTGCTGATCGGCGGCGCTGCCCTGGTTGCCGTGGTTGGAATCGCGATCGCTGTTGCCAACAGCGACGATGCCCAGTGCGGCTCCGCCTGCACGGCGCCCACCACAACCTCCTGACCTTCAGCGACCCCGAACACCCATCTGCCGGAGCAGCCAAAGCCCGGCGGGTGGGCGGAAGTGCACCAGGTCCACATAGTCCTGGCTTTGTCCGTCGATCAGGCCTTCGCGGGTCAACGGGTTGGGCATCATGAAATCAAACAGCGCCGCCTTGTTCGGGCAACTGGCATTGTGGCGCGCCACGGCCTGGCGCACCGTTTTCTTGAAAGCGTCAAGACCGGCAGCATCGCCTTCGCGATAGCGGGCCACGATCGCCATATTGTCGGGCGGAAAGAACAGCACCAGGGCCGCGTGCGCGTGGCATGCGGCCGCCAGGGTGGCGGTGAATTCGCGGGCGGCGCCTTTTTCCATCCGCATCACGCGCGCCCGGCGATAGGTGAGGTCGCGGCGCATCACCGCTGCGCTCATGTGGCTGTAGGCGTTGAACAGATCCGGCCGGTCAGCGGCGGTCTGTCCCGGCTTGAGTTGCCAAAGGGTCCAGGCGCCCAGTGCATTCATGCCCAGCGCGCCGCCGCTGAGGAAACGGGTGGTGAAGAGCCATAAGGACCGGCGCGGCGTGGGCGCGCCCTCCGGCGTCACCGCCAGGCGGGTTTCATCGAAACTGGGCAGCGCCTGGCCGGGTCCGCCGTCGCCGGTGAAGGCATCCAGCGCCACCACGACCTGCTTCACCGACGGCTGGGCCAGTGCATCCTGCACAAAGCGGCGCGCTTCGTACGGCGTCATGCTGGACGCGCCGTAGTTGAAGCTGGTGACGCCAAGCGCCGGATCGATCAGGCTGGGATCGAAGCCATCGCGCACCCGGCTGGAGCCCACGAAAACGAGTTGCGGCTTCAGTTGGGCAAGCCAGACCGGTTTCAGCGCCCGCTCAAAGCCCGACAAGGTTTCGACGCTGGCGCCGGCGGGATGGCGGAGAATGTAAGCGCCGGCGGCGGCATTGAATCCGGCCAGAACCGCCACGGTTGCGAGCACCGTGGCCAGAAACCAGGCGGCATAGCGGGTTCTTTCCATCAGGATCTGGCCATCAGAACTGGAAATAGATGAAAGGCTTCAGGTTCGAGAGCGCCAGCACCGCCAGGATGCAGACCAGCCCATAGGCCGCGGCATTGAACGGTGTCGGCGCCCAGGAAAGGCGGCGCGCCGGTAAAACCGGCTGGTCGGGATAGGGCGAGGGCAGGGCCGGGCGGTAGCGCCACATCAGTTCCATGCTGTTGGGCATGAACCAGACCACCACCACCAGCAGCAGCAGCGCGATCGCTGCCAGCGGCGAGAAGCTCACAACATGGCTGTGTCCCAGGCCCACAAGTCCGCCGGCAACATTGCGAGCCGCAGCCAGTGTGGGCGCGCGAAAGACGATCCAGGCCAGGCTGGTGGCGGCGAAGGTCAGCGCGACCGAGGCCACATGCAGCGGCAGGACCCAGGCGCGCGGCACGGTCCGGCCGCGCACCGCGCGGCGGAAGGCGTGGTTCACGGAAAGATAGAAGCCATGCAGCCCGCCCCAGAGCATGAAGGTCCAGTTGGCGCCGTGCCACAGGCCTCCCAGCAGCATGGTGATGAAGAGATTGAGATAGCGCCGCAGCCGGCCATGCCGGTTGCCACCCAGCGGGATGTAAAGATAGTCGCGCAGGAAGGCCGACAGCGAGATATGCCAGCGCCGCCAGAACTCGATGATGCTGGCCGCCTTGTAAGGCGAATGGAAATTCACCGGCAGCCGGATACCCAGCATCACCGATGAGCCCAGCGCCATGTCGGAATAGGCGGAAAAATCGAAATAGATCTGAAAGGCGAAGAACAGCGTGCCCAGCCAGCCGTCGGTGACGCCGAGTGCCTGTCCGCGTCCGGCGGCATTGAAGATGGCATCGGCGAA
>Ga0134126_10008650_pt1 | contig 12802 bp, 10 predicted proteins | sample KB31752_FD_96881 | JGI IMG/M metagenome (GOLD analysis project Ga0134126, IMG submission 96881) | Terrestrial soil microbial communities with excess Nitrogen fertilizer from Kellogg Biological Station, Michigan, USA - KB3-175-2 | ecosystem: Environmental > Terrestrial > Soil > Unclassified ...
ACGGTGAGCTTCGGCGCGGCGATGCCGTCCGACAGCACGCCCTTCCACGTGCGGCGCGCCGTGCAGCAATTGCAGAGCGCGGCATACGCGCATCGCAAGTCGCGCATGCGCACGCTGCATAGCGCGCTGATCCGCACCGCGCATCGTGCACCCCTGCGATTTGCCGTCGGCGATAAGCACCGGCCGCGAATCACCTGGGGCGCCACGCTGCTCGGTGCGATTTTCCTTGCGCGCCGCCTGCGCACGGAATGGCGCGGACACGAAATCGTCGGCATTTTGCTGCCGCCATCGGTCACCGGCGCGCTGGTGAATTTCGCCGCGATGCTGGCCGGAAAGGTTCCCGTCAACCTCAACTACACGGCCTCGGACGAGGCCCTCGCCTCCTGCGCCGCGCAGTGCAAACTTGAAACCGTAATCACCACGCAGGCCCTGCTCGATCGCATCCCTTTAACGATCCCTGGCAAGACGATCCTGATCGAGCAAGCCGCCGCCGCGCCGCGATTCGCGGAGCGCGCCCTGGCGCTCTGCCTTTGGCCGCTGCCCGGCGCATGGATCGAACGCACCCTCGCGGGCTCCGGCCCCAAATCGCTTGACGATCTCGCCACAGTGATTTTTTCGAGCGGCAGCACCGGCGAACCCAAAGGCGTGATGCTTACGCATTACAACATCGGTTCGAATATCGAGCAACTCGGGCAGACGTTCATGCTCGAGCGCGGCGATGTGCTGCTCGGCGTGCTGCCCTTTTTCCACTCCTTCGGGTTCACGGTCACGCTGTGGCTTCCGGCGGTGCTCGGCGTTGGCGCCGTCTATCATCCAACGCCGCTCGACCTTTCGGCCATCGGCGAACTGGTCCGCCGGTATCGCGTCACGTTCCTGCTCGCGACGCCTACGTTCCTCCAAGCGTATCTTCGCCGCTGCTCGCCCGAAGATTTCGGCAGCCTGGAATACGTCGTGGTAGGAGCGGAAAAATTGCCGGAGCGGCTCGCGCTTGCCTTCGAGGACCGCTTCGGCATTCGGCCGCTCGAAGGATATGGCGCCACCGAATGCTCGCCCGTAATCGCCGTGAATACGCGCGATTTTCGCGCCCCGGGGTTTCATCAGGTAGGCGCGAAGCGCGGGCGAATCGGTCATCCCCTGCCGGGCGTGAGCGTCCGCATTGTGGACCCGGAAAGCCGCGAGCCCGTCCCGATCAACGCGCCGGGTTTGCTGCTGGTTCGCGGCCCCAACGTGATGAAGGGCTATCTGGGCAAGCCGGAAAAAACCGCGGCCGTCCTGCAAGACGGCTGGTACGACACCGGGGACATCGCCGCCGAGGACGAAGACGGCTTCCTAACGATCACGGACCGCCTGAGCCGCTTCAGCAAGATTGGCGGCGAAATGGTGCCGCACATCAAAATCGAAGAGCGATTGCAGGAACTCGCGCGGGAAACCGAGCAAGTCTTCGCCGTCACCGGCGTGCCCGGCGGAAAGAAGGGCGAGCGCCTCGTTGTGCTGCACACGCTTTCGCCGGAGCAGTTAAAGCCTGTCGCGGAAGGGCTCGCGCAATCCGGGCTGCCCAATCTATGGATTCCGCGGCCGAATCAATTCTTTCGCGTCGAGGAGCTTCCGCATCTCGGCACCGGCAAGCTCGATCTGCGCCGCATTCGCGAACTCGCGATGCAGTTCTTACCATCCGAATAGTGCCCCTCAACGGCATTCCCCGCGCGCCGTGAAAGCCCAAAAAATCCACAGCGCCGTGCAGATTCCCACGGTGATGTATGGGCTCAGAAAGGCTCCCACCGTGGCCAGCGCATACGCCGGAGGACCAACCCTGTAGTTGCGGCCGATGCGCTGAATCAGTTCTTCGGATGCGTCCGGCTTAAGCAGCGCGCGGTCGTGCAGCAGCACGTACCACAGCAGGCCGTACGCCAAGCTGATCAGCACAAACGTGCCGCCATATACCGCGCAGGCGACTTTCGCGCCCGCAAACCGCAAATATTCGGTCACCAGCGACGTCGAGAATGGCACCACGGTCGTCAGCATCAGCAGCAGGCCATTCGCAAAAAGCATTCGCGCGCTCGTCCTGTGGACGAGCTTGAAAATCGAATGGTGGCTCACCCACATGATGAGCACCGTGAAAAAGCTGGTGACAAAGGCGAGATACGAGGGCCACCCCTGCGCAAGCGCGGCCGCCAGGCTGCCGCCCGAAGCGCCGGCCAGGTGCGGCACGTGCAGATCCAGAGCCAGCAGCGTGATCGCCACGGCAAACACGCCGTCGCTGAACGCCTCGACGCGGCCTGTCTTCTTCTCGGCTACCGATGCTGCACCTCCAGGGATTACCGCGGATCGCTCCGCCCGTGATTCAGTGTGGTTCACACGCCTGCTCCTGCCGGCACAGAAAGGGTGCCATTCTCGCTCGGCGGAAGCAAACAGACAGAAAATGGCAGCAGGGCCCCAGCCTCCGGCGTACAGCGCATCTCCGGGATGTTTACAGGATGGCTCGTATTTTCGCAGCGGCAGCTCCGTCCTACGATGGTTCTTCGATGGGAAGCAACACGCCACGCTGGATAAGGTGGCTTAGCAGGGGCAGAAAGGGGCCTTGCGTGCGGTTTCGCCTGAGGCTCGCTGTCTATTCGTATCCGCCGTCGCAAGCGCACGTAGCCGACTTGCGCCGCAAAGTTCGGGGCGAATGGCTCGTCGCCGATCGAGAGAACGTAAACCTGCTCTTCAGCCGCCAGCCACGGCTGCGCGACGATTTTCACCGATTCCTGGACTGCGGCTGCACCGGAGTTTTCCTCACCTCAAATGGAGTATGGGTTTCCTACGGCTGGTTCAGCAAGCCGGGCTCGCGGCTGCCCCATCATTTGCCCGCGGCCTGCCGTGCACAGGCCGATTACTGGATATTTTTCTGCCGCACGCGCGAAGAGTTTCGCTCGCAGGGATGTTACCGCTGCCTGCTTGCCAAGATCGCGGGCTTCATACGATCGGGCAACCCAGGGGCGCGCGTGCATGTGGATACGCAAATCACGAACACAGCGTCGCTACGCGCTATCCGCGCGGCAGGCTTCGCCCCTTGCGGCACCATCGTGGCATATAAGATGGGAATTCCTTTCCTGAAAGGGCGCCTCGTCCGCGGATACTGGCACCGGGAGGCCGGGCATCCATCTGCGTCGCCCGAACTGGAGCTTGCGGCAGGCGCGGCGGCCCAGTGCGATTCGCTTGAAGCACACCGTACGGTAGCTTCCACGTAGCATTCGTCGCGTCTCGGAACCGCCGCCGCTCGAGATTGCGTCATTCCCCGGTGCGTTGGCGACCCAGGAAAGTCCGGGGAATCAATCCGCCGCCGATGCGAATCAAGCGCAGCAGGTTTGTGGTACCGCGCTCTCCGATAGGCGTTCCGGCAACAATCGCTACAATATCGCCGCGCTTCACCAGCCGCTCATCCTTCAGGCGCGCCTCAGCCACCTTCGCGAGTTCGTCCACGGCATGAACGTCCGCGATGGTTCGCGGCAGCACGCCCCAAAGCAGGGTCAGCCGCCGCCGAGTTTCCGTCTTCGGCGAGAACGCTACAATCGGCACCGGCGGCCGGTATTTCGAAACCAGCCGCGCCGAGAAGCCCGTCTCGGTGAATACGGCCACCACGCGCAGGCGCAGCTCCTCCGCCGCGTGACAGGTCGCTTCCGCGATGGCTTCGGCGATGTGGAGCTCCGTGAATCGCGTGGGGCGCGGGGGATCGGAGATATTCGCTTCCGCTTCGCGAATGATGCGATCCATCATTTCCACGGATTCGATCGGGTAAGCACCCGCCGCGGTTTCTCCAGAGAGCATCAAGGCGTCGCTGCCGTCAAAAATGGCGTTGGCCACGTCCGATGCTTCGGCTCGCGTGGGGCGCGGATTCTTCTGCATGGAATCGAGCATCTGCGTGGCCGTGATCACGGGCACCAGCGCGTTGCGCGCGCGCAGGATCACCTGCTTCTGCACCACGGGAACCTGCTCCGGGCTCATCTCCGCGCCCAGGTCGCCGCGCGCCACCATCACGCCATCGGCCGTGCTGAGAATTTCGTCCAGGTGGTCTATCGCCTCGGGTTTTTCCAGCTTCGCGATCACGGAGGCGTTCTTCCCGCCCAGGCGAATCGCCTTCTGAGCCGCTCGCACGTCGCCCGCAGTACGCACGAAGCTCAGCGCGATGAAATCGGCGCCCGCCTCGAGAGCGAACTTCAAGTCTTCGCGATCCTTGCGGGTGAGCGCCGGAATCTTCAGCTTCACGCCCGGCAGATTGATCCCCTGCTGTTCGCCCAGGTCGCCGCCATTTTCGACCTTGCACAGCACATCGCGCCCCCGCGAGGCAAGCACTCGCAGCGCAATTTCGCCATCGCTCAGCAGGACGCGGTCGCCCTTGCGCACCGATTCCGGCAGAGCCAGAAACGTGGTGCTCACGCCCTCGGCATTGCCGATCACGTTCCGCGTGGTAATAGTGAACGCTTGGCCCGCGCGCAGGTGCACCGCCCGCCCGCCATCGAGCAGACCCGTCCGTATCTTCGGGCCTTGCAGATCGGCCAGGATTCCCACCGGCCGCTCGTGCTTTGTCGCCGCCTGGCGCACCGCCGCGATCCGGCTGGCGTGCTGGGCATGCGAGCCATGGGAAAAATTCAGCCGCGCCACGTCTATGCCGGCGGCAACCAGCCGCTCGATGATTCGCGGAGAGGAGCTTGTAGGCCCGAGCGTGCAGACGATTTTCGCTTTGCGGCGGCTCATCAGGCTATTTCGCCACCACGAAATCGCTCACCACTTGCAGCAGGAACTCGACGCCTTTGCGAAACGAATCGAGCGGAATGCGCTCGTCGTCTGCATGCATGCGCGCCTCATCCTCCTGCGTCAGCGGAAACGGCAGCAATCCATACGCCTGCACACTGCGCATGCGCAGCGGTATCGAATCCGTCGCCCCGGTGGACATATACGGCACGATCGCGGCGCCCGGGAATTCGTGCTGCGCGGCTTGCGAAATCGTCTTATACAAATCGGAATCGAGCGAGGAGGAAGGCGTGGATTGCCCGCCGTTCGGTTCCGGCTCGAAGCGCACCTTCGGATCGTTCACCAGCTCCTGAAGCTTGCCAAGCAGCGGGCTGAGCATATTGCCCGGAAGCAGGCGGATATTCAGCACGCCGCGCGCTTCCGAAGGCACCACGTTGGCACGAATCCCGGCTTGCAGCATTGTGGGCGCAACGGTATCGCGCAGCATCGCGTTCCAGGCGGGATTCTTGTCCGAAAGCCATTGCGCCGCGTGGGCTGCGCGATCCGGCTGATCGAGCGCCCGCATCCACTTGCCCGTCTCCTCATCCTCCGCGCCAGCCATCTGCTCAAAATATCCGCGCGTCACGCTATTGAACTGCACCGGCGCCTGATACCCCGCAATTTTCGCGATCGCCGCCGCCAGGTGCGCCACCGCATTATCCGGTCGCGGCACAGACGCGTGCCCGGAGGTTCCGGTGGCGATCACGTCCACGTTGTCGGCCACCTTCTCGGTGGCCTGAATACCCACGTACTGCACCTTGCCGTCTTTCAGCGCCACGCGCCCGCCTTCATTGATTGCGAACCCGGCGGCAATTTTGTCCCAGTGCTGGGTTACGGCAAAATGCATCCCCTGCGCGCCCCCGGCTTCTTCATCGCCCTCTGCGAAGAAGATCACATCGCGATCCAGCCGCGCATTCGAGCGCTTCAGCGCGATGAACACGGCCAGGTTCGCCGCCAACATGCCCTTATCGTCAATCGCGCCGCGGCCGTACACATAACCATCCCGGATCGCCCCGCCGAAGGGGTCCACGGTCCATTTCGATTGGTCCACCCCCACGACATCCAGATGCGCCATCAGCAGCAACGCGCGCGATGGATTCGGCACGGCGCTGGCCGAAAGCCGCGCCACCAGGAACCCGCGCCCCGGAGCCGTCTGGAAAATTTCCGGCGTGATTCCTTCCTTCTGCAGAATGCCCGCAATATATTTCGCGGCGGCCAGTTCGTTTCCCGGCGGATTGGTGGTGTTAATGCGAATCAGGCCTTGCAGCCACATGATGGCTTCGCTATCAAGCGCCGGCAGGTCCACACCGGCAAGCGAAGTTGCGCTCGGTGGCGGTGTAGCGGTAGGCGGATATCCCTGTGCGGCGCACGAGCCCGCCATCAGTAGCAGAACGAATACCCCGATCGCCGTGCGCGCCATTCCCTGGCCTCCTGTCACCACTAACTAGTGGATCGGTTTGAATTTTCTTGACCTGTCGCGCCTTCGCGGTGCTCGGCCGCGAAGGCGGATCGTGACACAAGACGCCAAAATTCAAACTGGCCCACTACCAACTGCCGAATCCAACTGCGCCGAAGGGCGTTTCATACTATCATGGCGCTCTCGGGCGTCGGCGCGAGCCGCAAATCGCGTTGCTGGATTAGCATAGACCATCCCGAGACGGTCGCGGCCGCATCCTATAGCGGCAGACGGCAACGCCAGAGGGCGCTAGAGGACAACGATGGGCTCGATCACCTCGACGACGTGGTTTCGCGCAACGATTTTGGCTCTGCTGATCGCCGTCCTTGGCGTGCCGCCGAGCATATTCGCTCACCAGGGGCAGCAGAAGGGCCCAATGACGCCCGGCGCGCAGCAACCCGTCCCGCCCAAGCCGCCCTCCGGCCAGCAGACCGGCCAGCAGAAGCAGCAAATCCCCCCCCCGCAGGCGACAATTTCCGGCGAATCGAACCTCGTCAATGTAGACACGGTGGTGACCGATCAGGACGGCAACGTCATCACCGGCCTGAAGAAAGAAAACTTCCGCATCCTGGACAATGGCAAGCCGCAGCAGATCGCGAATTTCGCCCCGAGCGACGCGCCGGTCACGATTGTGATCCTGATGGAATTCAGCCACATCGCTTACGGATACTTCGGATATAAAGCCGAGTATTGGGCATACGATTTTCTGAATCACCTGACGAACAAAGATTGGGTAGCGCTGAAAACCTTCGACCTGAAAACCACTCTTCGCGTGGATTTCACGCACGACCGCAACGAGGTGGCGCAAGCAATCCAGCAGCTCGCCTATCCGGATTTCAGCGAGGCAAATCTCTTCGATGCCGTGTATGAGACCGTGGATCAGCTCCACGACGTGAAAGGCAAGAAATCCATTCTGCTGCTCGCCACCGGCTTCGATACCTTCAGCAAACATCATCTGGATCAAATCTATAACCGCTTAAAGGAAACTGACGTGACCATATTCTGCGTCGGCATGGGCGAGGAAATTGATCTCTCCAGCCCGACCGGGGGCGGCGTGAGCTACTTGCAGGCAAAAAACCAGCTCACGCAATTCGCCGATATGACCGGCGGCTACGCCTGGTTTCCGCGCTTTCCGGGCCAGATGCCAGACATCTTCAATTCGGTCACGGCCCTGCTCCGCAATCAATACACGATTGGATTCGCGCCGTCCGGCTCGCCAGACGGAAAATTCCACAAGATCAAGGTCGAGGTGCTGGACAATAGCGGCAACCCGCTCGAAGTGGAAAATCGCAAGGGCAAAAAGAAAAAAGTGATCGTCTACGCCCGCCAGGGTTACATCGCGGAAATGCCGGGAGCCGCGGCGGGAAACTAGCTCCCACCGAAATACCGTTCGCGCCCTAGTAACCTCGCGCCAAATCCACGCGATTCAGCAGTTCCCGTCCGCTGAACCACCGCTCCAGATTCTCGATCAAGAGACCGCCTTGGCGCTCCCACAGATGTCCGCTCACGGCGCTCACGTGCGGCGTCAAAAATACGTTTTCGAGCCTCCAAAGCGGGCTCGCGGCGTCCAGCGGTTCATGTTGCGTCACGTCGAGCGCGGCGCCGGCAATTTGCCCGCGTTCGAGCGCCGCAATGAGCGCCGCTTCGTCCACCAGCGCGCCGCGGGCCACGTTAATCAGATAAGCCGTGGGCTTCATCAGCGAAAGCTCGCGCGCGCCGATCATCTGCCGCGTTTCCGGCGTCTCCGGCGCGGAGAGCAGAACGAAATCCGCCTCCGGCAGCAATTCCGGCAGTCGCTCTACCGCGAATAATTTCTCGACGCCATTCGCCGGCCCGATTCCCGAGCGCGTCACCGCAAGCACACGCATTCCCAGCGGCGCGACGAGCTTCGCCGCGGCGCGCCCAATTTCGCCGAATCCCACGATCAGCAGCGCCTGCCCGCGCAGTTCGCGCGGACGCACAGGCGCCTCCCACAACTCCCGCTGCGCCCAGCGCGCCTGCTGCTGATATTGAAAGCAATCCGGAAAGCGCCGCGCCAGGGCCACCAGCATCCCAAGGATGTGTTCGGCCATGGTCACGCTCTGCATCCCTCGCGCGTTCGTCATCACGATGCCGCTCGAGCGCACCTCGGGCGAGAGAAACTGCGCCACGGACGCCGCCGTCGAGTGAATCCATTTCAATTTGCGCGCCAGTGCGAACTGCTCCGCGCGAAGCACGAAGCCCACAAAGATATCCGCGTCGGAAATCTCCTGCGGCAGCGCTTCGGCCTCGCGCAAATCGAGCACTGCCATGCCTGGCCATTTCGCCCGAATGCGACCGGCAATTTCGGCGGGCGGCGTCCAGAAAGGAAACCGATGCGGGGCGCAGATCACCAGCTTCGTCTCGGCGGGCGCGGTTCGCGTCATCGTGTGATGGCTCGTTTCGGGCGACACGGGCTGCATCAGCCCCGCAGACGCAGGTCGCCGCCCGTCATTTCGTGCGGCTCGCCGATGCCGAGCACCCCAAGCATCGTCGGCGCGATATCGCGCAGCGAGCCGCCGGCCTTCAGTTTTGCCGTGCCGTCATCGCTGGCAAGGATGAACGGCACCGGATTGGTCGTGTGATACGTGTGCGGCCCGCCCGTGGCGGGATCAATCATGGTTTCGGCATTGCCGTGGTCCGCGGTGATCATCCACGCGCCGCCGCGCGGCCGCAACGCCTGAAAAATGCGCCCCAGGCATTCGTCCACCGCCTCGCATGCCCGGATGGTGGGCTCGAGCTGCCCGGAATGCCCCACCATGTCCGCGTTGGCGAAATTCATGATGATCGCGTCGAAATCGCCTTTTTCGATCGCATGAATCACCGCGTCCGCAATCCCGGCGGCAGACATTTCAGGCTTCAAATCGTACGTCGGCACCTTCGGCGAAGGCACCAGCACGCGCTCCTCTCCCGGATACGGCTTCTCGATCCCGCCATTGAAAAAATAGGTGACGTGCGCGTACTTCTCCGTTTCCGCGACGCGCAGATTTTTATACTGCAGCTCCGCAAAAACATTGGCCAGAATGTGCTCGAGCTTCTCCGGGCCCAGCAGGTATCGGAGCCAGGGCCACGTCTTTTCGTACTGCGTCATGCCGGCGAACACGAGGTCCTTAGGGCGGCCTTGATCGGAAAATTTATCGAATCCCGGCTCCACGAGCGCTCGCGTCATTTGCCGCGCGCGATCGGCGCGGAAATTGAAGAAGATCGCGGCATCCCCGTCGCGCACCAAGCCGGCCGGCGCGCTCGCGCGGCCCGGCTCCGCCGCCGTGGTAATCGCCGCGGGAACCACAAACTCGTCCGTGACGCCCGCTTCATAGCTCGCGCGCAGCACGCCAATCGGATCGCTCGATTTCACTGCCGCATCGCCGTGAACCATCGCGCGATAGGCCTTCTCGATCCGCTCCCAGCGGTTATCGCGGTCCATCGCGTAGTAGCGCCCGCTCACCGAAGCGATCCGGCCCACGCCGTATTCGCGCATTTTTTGCTCGAGCTGGCGCAGGTAATCCGCTCCGCTGTTCGGCGGGGTGTCGCGCCCGTCCATAAAGCAGTGCACGAACACATTCTGGACCTTGTTCTCCCGGGCCATGCGCAGCAGCGCGAAAAGATGTTCGAGCTGCGAATGAACCCCGCCGCTGCTTGCCAGCCCCAGCAGGTGCAACTGCCGCTCGCGGCCGCGGCGCATAGCCTCGAGCAGCAGCGGATGCCGGAAGAATTCGCCGCTCGCGATCAATTGGTCCACGCGCGTGATGTCCATCTGCACGATTCGGCCCGCGCCGATGTTCAAATGGCCCACCTCGCTATTGCCCATCTGCCCCTCCGGCAATCCTACGAAGGGGCCGGAGGTATGGATCAGCGTATTCGGAAAATCCCGCAGCAGCCGGTCGTAATTCGGCTTGCGCGCCAGCGCAATCGCATTTCCCTTCGTTTCGGCGCGAAAGCCCCAGCCGTCCAGTACGGTCAGTACAATCGGTTTCGGTCGCTTGGCCATAGCGGGCCAGAATACACGGGCCGTGCGCTCGGCGAAAAGCGATTTCCACCAGGCGGCAGGTATTCCCGTTTCAAAGTCATTGCATGCGGCAGCAAGTCGAGGTAGGATGCGCGCCAGTTTACGGCCCCGGTTTCGATTTCCTAAAAACAGGAGAAAGCGCATGCGTGCCCTTGCCCTCGTCCTTGGTGTTTTGTTGTGTGTTCCGGCAGCAGCCCTGGCGCAGGCACCATCCGCCAGAGGCGCTCGTCAACAGGCGGCTCAGCCCGCGGCGACGCCGCAGGCATCCCCCACTTCGTCCGCCCAGTCCGGCGGAATTGATTCGATTATTCAGCTCGTGCAGGCGCATATGTCCGATGCCCTGGTCCTCAAGACCATTCAGCGCCAAGGCAAATCCTATGATCTTAGTCCAGACGATCTGGTGAAGCTGCAAAAGGCAGGCGTCTCCGAAGGAATTATTGCCGCGATGCTGGATCCCACCTCTGGATCCGCTCCGGCCGCTTCCGCGAAGCCCGCGAATGCAGCCCCGGCCCCGGCGCCAGCATCCGCCAGCGCTGTCGTCAGCCAGCCCAGCAATAGTCAGCCTGGTGCCGCGCCAAGCCAGCCGGCTGCCGCCAAGAAAAAGGGCGGCCTCTTTTCTTCATTAAAAGATAGCTTCAGCCAGAGCGCCCAGAAAGCAGTCGACGGCGCGGGCGCTGCAGCCAATAGCGCAGCCGAAAAAGGCGCAGCGAACGCTCAGGGGCGCATGGAGGCAGCCGCAAGCCAGGGCATGTCGAGCGCTACTCAGAAGATGGACGACGCGACCGGCGCGGCAGATCCCACAGGAGCGGCCCCGAACACGGCGAAAAGCGCTGCGTCGCGAAAGGGTCAGCACACCCCCGCAAACGCAACGCCCGCAGCTGCCTCGCCGGCGAAAGCGGCAGCAAGCGCCCCGGCAAACGCCGCCGCGTCCACCCGCGCCGCGCAGGTGAAGGCGGCTCAGCAGCTCGCCGCGAAGAGGAGCGCGTGCGCGCAGCAGGCCTCGAAGAACCATCCCGAGGGCGGCACGGCCCTGGCCCAGGACTACACGTCCTGCGTCCAAGGGCAGTAGACGCGCAACGTAGTTCAATCGAAGGCGGCGCAGAATTCGAGCATGCGCTGGTGTGTGCCCTTCACGGGCGTCGCGAACGGCAGACCCGCCGCGCCGTCGAGCAGCAGGATCACGCGGTCCATCTCGCCTTCGCCCGCCCGCCCCGCCAGCGCCAGGCGAATCGGCTGAAAAAGCGAGCGGCTGCGATAGGGCACCGCAGCCTTGATCCCTTCGACGATTTCCTGGAAGCGATTCGAATCCACGTCGCCGCCATCGAGCAGCAGATTCGCCAGCGCGCGAACCACCTCGCGCGAGCCTTTGCGCATTAGAACGGCTTGGCTCTCCGCCTGTTGCAGCAGCGCCTGCGCGTCATAGCAAAAGACGAGGCTCAGCAAATCCGCCAGCGCGTCGCGATCCGCCGCCTGTGGCCCCAGCAGACCGGCCGCACGTCCGCACCACGCCTCCTGCTCTGCGGTCAGCGTTACTTCGCTCGAAATCAGCCAGCCGCGTTCCCGCAAAATTTCTGCAATGTCAGCCGCCTTGTATGCGGAAGGGGCGAAAGCAGGTTCGGATAGGGGTTCGGAATCAGGAAGCGGTTCGCTCAATTTCGGTGATGTTGCAATCGGAATGTCGCCCAAAGCTCAGCGGCCTTCGAGCGTCGCAATCGCATGCGCCGCGATCGCTTCGCCGCGGCCGATTTCGCCTGTGCCTTCGTTGGTTTTTGCCTTCAGGTTGACCTGCTCCGGCGCCAGGCCCAGCGATTTTGCCAGCGCCGCGCGCATCGAAGGAAAATGCGGCCCCAGCTTCGGCCGTTCGCACACCACAATCGCGTCCACGTGGCTAATGCGCAGCCCGCATGTGTCGAGCAGCTTCCGCGCGTGCTCCAGAAACAGCAGGCTCGAGGCCCCTTTCCATTTCGGGTCCGTATCCGGGAAATGCGTGCCGATATCGCCCAGCCCGCCCGCCCCAAGCAGCGCGTCGCACAGCGCATGGCTCAGCACGTCCCCGTCCGAATGTCCCACCGATCCCTTATCGAAAGGCACTTCGATGCCGCCGATCATCAGGCGGCGTCCTTCGGCCAGCCGGTGCAGATCGTAACCGATCCCGCAGCGCGTCATTTGCCAGCGTGCTCCCTTTCCAGGTAGAAGCGGACCAGCTCCAAATCCTCCGGCCGGGTAATCTTGAAGTTGCGTTGCGACCCGAGGACGACGAACACGTCGTGCCCAAAGCGCTCCACAATAGCCGCTTCGTCCGACGCCGTAATGCCGTCCTGCTGCGCCTTGCGGAATGCGTCGCGCAGCAATGGGTACGAGAAGGCCTGCGGCGTCTGCGCCAGCACGATCCGCTCCCGCGGCACGGTGGCGGAGACCAGCGCCACGTCCTCCGGCAGGCTCGCGCGCTTCACTTCCTTCACCGTGTCAATCGCCGGAATGCCCAGGATCGCGGCGCCGCGCGCCCGCGCTTCCGAAATCACGCGCCGCACCTGCTCCGCCGCAATGAACGG
>Ga0134126_10008651_pt1 | contig 12802 bp, 12 predicted proteins | sample KB31752_FD_96881 | JGI IMG/M metagenome (GOLD analysis project Ga0134126, IMG submission 96881) | Terrestrial soil microbial communities with excess Nitrogen fertilizer from Kellogg Biological Station, Michigan, USA - KB3-175-2 | ecosystem: Environmental > Terrestrial > Soil > Unclassified ...
GAGGCGGGGCAGATCTCGACTGGTTCGAAAGGCCCCTCGATGCCAGTTCCCTTCATCGCCGTGGTCGGCCTGTTGCTGAGCACCATCTCTGCGGTGCACAGCGTTGCGCCACGTTTTGTTGCCCCGCCGGCCAACGCCCAGTTCGACTATCAGATCGGCGGTGCCTACCAGCCGCCGCCCGGGGTACGCGTGGTCAGCCGCGACCGCAAGGCGTCGCCGGCCGCCGGGCTGTACAACATCTGCTACGTCAACGCCTTCCAGACCCAGTCCGACGAGATCGACTGGTGGCAGCAGCACCACGACAATCTGCTGTTGCGCGACCGCACCGGCGAATACGTGATCGACGGCGAGTGGGGCGAAAACCTGCTCGACATCTCTACGCCGGCCAAGCGCTCGGCCATCGCGTCGATCTTCAACGGCTGGATCGACGGCTGCGCGGCGTCCGGATTCGATGCGGTCGAGCCGGACAACCAGGACTCGTTCGACCGCTCGGACGGCCTGCTCACCCAGAACCAGGCACTGGCGCTGATTTCGCTCATCGCCCCGCACGCGCACGCTGACGGCCTTGCCATCGCGCAAAAGAACACGACGTCGTTCGGCTCCGCCGGTAAGCGGGCCGGGCTGGACTTCGCCATCGCCGAGGAGTGCCAGGACTACGACGAGTGCGGCGACTACACCTCGGTGTACGCCAACCATGTCATCGTCATCGAATACACGAAGGCCCCGTTCAAGAAGGCCTGTAAGAACTTCGGTTCCAAGCTCACCATCGTGCTGCGTGACGTGCTCGTCACGCCGCCCGGGAGCGAGACGTACCAGTACGGCGCCTGTTAGCGTCGGATCATGTTCAGCCCCACCGGCGAGCTCGTCGCCGCCGCCCAGCACGCGGGCGGCGGCGTCGCCGCGTTCAACGTCATCACGCTCGAGCACGCCGAGGCGATCGTGGCCGGCGCCGAGTCGGCCGGGCGCCCGGTCATCCTGCAGATCAGCGAAAACGCGGTCCGCTTCCACGGCGGTCGGCTCGGCCCTCTTGCGGCGGCCGCCCTGGCTGTCGCCTCGTCGGCGTCGGTGCCGGTCGGGCTGCATCTCGACCACGTCGAGGACTTCGGTTTGGCCGAGCAGGCGGCCGACAACGGTTTCGGCTCGGTCATGGTGGATGCGTCCAAACTGGACTATGCCGCCAACGTGGCCGCGACGTTTCGCGCCGCTTCTTTCCTGCACGACCAGGGGCTGTGGGTCGAGAGCGAGCTCGGCGAGGTCGGCGGCAAGGACGGCGCGCACGCACCCGGCGTCCGGACCGACCCCGGCGAGGCGGCCCGCTACGTCGCCGAGACCGGCGTCGACGCGCTCGCCGTGGCGGTCGGCTCGTCGCACGCGATGACGACCCGGACGGCCGCGCTCGACCACGACCTGATCGCCCGCCTGCGCGCGACGGTGCCGGTGCCGCTCGTGCTGCACGGCTCGTCCGGCGTGCCCGACGACGAGCTCGCCCGGGCCGTCCGGGGCGGCCTGGTCAAAATCAACATTGGTACGGCCCTCAACACGGCCTTCACCGCAGCCGTCCGGGAGCGGCTCGCCGTTGACACCTCAGTCGTGGATCCGCGCAAATACCTCGCGCCGGCGCGGGACGCGATGGCCGCGGTGGTGGCTCACCTCCTGAGCGTCGTCGCCTCGGCCAGTTCGACCTGAGCGACGCTCAGCTGCAGGCCCGCGGCAACCCGGCGGAGGAACCGGCGGACCCGACGCCGGAGCACCCACGCGCCCACAACCAGCAAAGCCCGACCAACCCAAGACCGGACGGTGATCAGCCGCGACATGAAAGATCGAGGCTAGCCTGCTCTACGTCCCAGGCCGGCGACCATGCCGATCCGGCCAGGGTTGGCCGCCAACTCCGGCTCGCGGTGACCAGCGTCGGTGTCCGGGTGCCACTCCGGCACCCACACCAGACCGGGCGGGACCAGCTCGAGCCCGTCGAAGAACCGTTCGACGCCGGCCCGGGTCCGCAGGCCGCCCGGGGTCGTCGTCTTCTGGTACACGGCCTCGACCTTGGATGCCGCGCTCTCCTCGTACGCCTCCCTGATCGGGTGGGAGACGGTCAAGTAGCTGCCGGGCACGAGCGCGTCGCGCAGCGTGGCGACCGCCTGGTAGGCCTCGTCGCCCGGCACGAAGTGCAGCATCGACACCAGCAGCAGGCCGACCGGCTGGCTGCGGTCGAGCACCGCCCGCCGTTCCGGCTTGTCCAGCAGGTCCAGCAGCTCTTCGGGCCGGCGCAGGTCGGCGACGACCGCGGTGGCCCGGTCGTTGCCGGCCAGGATCTGCTGGGCGTGGGCACCGGCGACCGGGTCGACGTCGACGTACACGATCCGCGCGTCCGGGTCCAGGCGCTGGGCGATCTCGTGGACGTTGCCGACCGTCGGCACCCCTGAACCGATGTCGAGGAACTGCCGCACACCGCGACCGACCAGGTAGCGGACCGCCCGGTCGAGGAAGGCCCGGTTGGCGCGGGCGATCAGCGGCGCGTCGGGCATCGCCGCGATCACCAGGTCGGCCGCCTCCCGATCGGCCGCGAAGTTGTGCATCCCGCCGAGAAAGTAGTCGTACATGCGGGCCGCGCTCGGCACGCTCTGGTCGATGTCACGCGCCCAGCGTTCCGGGTCCATGCGTGCATCCTGCCAAACTCCTCAGCAGCTGACCGCCGGGGTGGGGGTCGAGGGGCCGCTACCGAGGAAGCCGAGCGTGGTCGACGCGCCCGGCGCGAGCGCGCCGTTCCAGGCGGCGTTGCGGAAGGTGGCGACCGCCCCGCTCTGGCTGACGGTCGAGTTCCACGCCTGCGTGACCGTCTGGCTGCCGGGGAACGTCATGCGCACCGCCCATCCGCTCACCGGGGCGGGGCCGGTGTTGGTGACCGTGACCTCACCCTGGAAGCCGTTGTTCCAAGACCCGATCACCTTGTACGCGGCGGAGCACGCACCACTGGTTGTCGGGGTCGGGCTTGCGCCGGTGCCCCCGGTGATGAGGGGGGCCAGCGCCGGGTACCACCTGTCGGACATCTTCTGGTTGCCCGAGTCGTTCGGGTGCACCCCGTCGTAGGTGTCGGTGGCATCGTTGAAGCCGGTCCACTGGTCGACCACGGTGATCGGCGACTGGGCCGTCGTCTTGCCGGCCGCCCAGGCCGGGATGGCAGCGTTGAAGTTGATCACGCGCTGTCCGCAGTCGGAACAGTTGCTCGGGTTCATCGGGATAATCTTGGCGACCAGGATCTTCATGGCCGGGTTGCTGGCCCGCATCTGGTCGACGAGCGTGCTGAATGCCCCGAGAATGGTGGCCGACGCGATGTTGTTCCACACGTCGTTCGTGCCGAAGTGCATCAGGACCACGTCCGGGTGGGTGGCCGACAGCCAGCCGGGGAGCTGGTTCTGCGCGGCGACGTTGGTGGCCAGGAAGCCGCCGTGGCCTTCGTTCTCCCCGTCGTATGGGAAGCCGCACCCCTGCGCGGGCAGCGTACCGACGAAGTCCACATTGGTCAGTCCGGCGTTCTGCAAACGCTGCCACAGCAGAGCCCGCCAGCAACCGGGCGACCCGGTGATCGAGTCGCCGAGCGGCATGACCCGCACCGGGCCGGCCGCGGCCGCCTCATGGGCGGTGACGGCAAAGACAAGGCTGAGCGCCACAACGGCGGCGGCGCAGATCCATTTCCGCACGGTCCCGATTGAAGCGAAGACAGTCGATGCGCTTCAACGCACATCCGGCGGCTGGCCCGCTGACCTGCGGCGGACGTCTGAAACTTTCCGGCCGACAGCCTGGCCGCCGCGCCGATGTGGGCCTTGCCCTGAGCCGGCGCGGCCTGATCATCACGGCGATCCACCCCGGCTCACCTTGATCATTGCCGGGTTGCCGGCGTCGGCTGGGCCGAATCGACCCGTCAAACCAACAACGATCATGGACCCAGAGCCGGTGCTGCGCCTACGTCGGCCCAAAGACTGTCGAGCACCGTCGCACGGCGGCTCAGTCGCCGGTCATCTCGGCGAACAGCTCGTCGTAACGGCCGGGATCCGAGGCGAGCCGCTGCTCGTCGTCGACGAAGAACACCTCGGTGTCGAAGCATGCGTTGAAGAAGTCGACCATCCGCTCGATCGAGCCGAACTCGACCTCGGTCGGCTCGCCGGCGACGACGCTTGCGACCTGCGCCTCCGCGCCGGGCGCCCACACGGCCGCGTAAAGGTCGGCGGCGGCCGTGGTCAGCAACGGGAACCAGCGGTCCCGCAGGACCGGATCCGCGCCGTATGCCGGCATCAGCCGCGCCGCCTCGTCGACCGACACCAGCGTGTAGCCCGGAATGACCGACGCGTCGTTGAACAGCTGGCCCTCGAAGCTCTCGATGCCGTCCGCCCAGGCGAACCAGTGCGCGACCGACTCGGGCGCGCCGGCCGGGAGCCGGTCGGCCGGAACCCCGGGCCGGATCCACCACGCAGCCGGCCGGTTGAGCCGGCCCAGGTGGTCGACGAACTGGTGGAGCGCATCGGTCAGCATGGCTCCTGCAGCCTAGTCGTGGCCATAAACCTCCAGCAGTCGGGCTACGAATGCCTCCGGTGCGTCGGTGAAGCCGCTGTGCCCGCCCGGGAACTCGGTCAGCTTGATCCCCAGCTGGTCGGCCAGCACGGTGGCCGGACGGTGGGGCAGGTGGCCGCGCGACTCCTCGCCGGCGGCCAGCACCAGCCGGTCGGACACGGCCGACAGGGCCGTCACGTCCGGGACATAGGAGGTGAAGGACCGCAGCTCATGCGCGAACATGAGCGGCGCGTTGGCAGCCAGCCGGGCCATCATCTCGGCCGCGCGCGGCGGCAGCGTGGCCGGGTCGGGCAGCGGCTTCAGCGTGCCGCCGATGCCGTCGAGGAACCGGGCGACCGCCGGCCCCAGCCCGTCGCGGCGGAACAGCCCATAGACCTCCTCGACGAACGCCAGCTGCTCGGCCGCGTCGGGCAGGATCGCGAAGCACGGCGGCTCGTGGGCGACGACCCGCTCGAGCCGGTCGGGGTGGCGGGCCAGCAGGTCGAGCGCGACGATCGCCCCGGAGCTGCCGCCGAACACGTATGCGCGCTCGCCGGCCGGCACGACCGCGTCGAGCAGCCGGAACGCGTCGTCGCTCTGCACGTCGACCCGCTGCTCGACCGGCGGGCCGTCCAGGACGCTGTGCGAATAGCCCCGCGGATCGACCGCGATCACGGTGAACCGCTCGGCCAGCGGCGCCGCGATGACGTCGAAGATGGCCGCGTCTCCACCGCCGCCGGGCAGCAACAGCAGGACCGGACCGGCGCCCCGCACCTCGTGGTAAAGGGTCGCGCCGGGGACGGACAGGGTCTGGGACTTCATGACCAGTGCTCCAAGGTGACGTGAAGGGCGTCGACAATGCGGACCCACGACACGTCGAGGTTGCGCGGGTGGCCGAAGCCGCCACTCGCCTCAATGCTCGTGAAGCCGTGGAAGGTGCTGCGCAGCAGCCGGACCGCGTCGGTGAGGTCGGGCTCGACCAGGTGGTAGGCGCGCAGCACCCCATAGCTGAGCTCGATGGCGCGAACGTGCCCCGGTGATGCGGCCGCCCGATCCGGGGCGAGCGGCAGCTGCGTCGCCTCATAGCGACCGGGGTGGCCGATCGCGAAGTCCCGGTAGGCCCCGGCGAACGCGACCAGCGCGTCGTGGCCGGCTCGCCCGGCGACCGCGGTGCCGATGCCGTCGGTCATCTCCCGGGCGGCCAGCACGGCGATGCGGACGCGCAACTCAACGAGGCTGGGGACGTGGGAGTAGAGGCTTGCGTCCCGGACCCCGAGCCGCCGAGCCAGCCCGGACACGGTCACCGCCGGCAGGCCGGCCTCGTCGGCGAAGTCGGCGGCCGCGACGGTCACTCGATCGGCCGTCAACCCCGCGCGCATCGCTCACCCCCGAAACCCCGAAGCTAGGACCCCTAGGTTACACCCTAGGAGCTCTAGCTTTCAAGGAGCGCCCGCGCGTAGTTGCCCATCGATCGCTGGTACCGCGGCAGGTGCGGCGCCAGCGCCTCGATCGCGATCGCCGCGGCCTCCCGCTCGCGACCGACGCCGACCAGTGCGAGGGCGAGGAAACCGCGCACGGCGTCGTCTAGTGCGGTGACCAGGAACGTTGTCGGTGTCGCGGCGAGGTCCAGACGGCGATCCGGCAAGGCGGAGTTTCGCCTGGATACCGGGGTTGTATCCAGGCGGAACTCCAACGCCGCCGGTCGTCGTCTGGGCCCGGCGCGATCCGGCGAACGTTTCTGGTCACCGCACTGATGTGGAATGGCCTGTCAAGTGTGAGTACGGCATTGCGGTGGTCTGCCCGTTTCGGGGCGGGGGTTGGACCGTGTTGCGTGCAGGTCGGTCTGCTCCCTGCCTCGATTGGCGCCAGATCTGCGAGTGGGTGGCCGGGTCAAGGATCGACGGAGTCGATCGCGTAGCGACGCCGGAGGCGTCCTTGACGCGGGCACCCGGGAGCGGATAGTCCAGCGCCGGGGCGGGGAGTGCTCGGGTGTCGGGTGCCCGGTGGTGGGCGGGCTGGGTGGCCACGACGCGTCGGGGCGCAGCGGGTCGGTGCGCCGCCTGTCTGATGTTCGCGTGTCGAGATCGCAAGTCGGGAATGCGCAGGATGGTGCCCCTGACTAGCAGCGGTCGCCACCGCCGTGACGGTGGGCCATAGTGCGTGCGGGGATCGTTCCTGCCACGGCGTGCCCCGACGCGTCGTGGGGTTCTTGGCGCGCACGTTCACCTGTCCGACCGGTGTGTCTGGCGTGCGCGAGCTCATAGGGTGCCTTCCGGGCCAGCTTCCGTCCAGCGTGCGGTTCAGGTCTGGTTACTGGCTGGCGGTCATCTCGGCCCAGAGGAACCCGGCCAGTTCCCGGGCGATGGCCACGGCGACGACGCTGCGGCTGGTCTTGCGGGCGTTGAGTCGCCGGAACCGTGCGCACAGCCGCTGCTGGGCGCTCCAGGACCGGGCGGCCGTGGCCGCGTCGACGCGTTCGTGGCGGCGGCGCAGGGTCACCCCGAGGTTCGGATGGTGCTGGTAGGCCCAGGCCGACTCGATCAGCTGGGTCCGTAGATGGGTGTTGCCGGCCTTGGTGATGTGTCCACGGTGGACCGCGTCGCCGGAGGAGTACTCCGAGGGGACCAGCCCGGTGAAGCCCATGAACGTGCGGGCGGTGGGGAAGCGCCGCCAGTCGCCGACCTCGCTGGCGATGGTCAACGCCCCCACCTGGGCCACGCCGCGATACGCGCCCAGCCGGGCGACCGCGTCGGTGAACGGTCCATGGGTGAACCAGTGCGCCAGGTCGGCCTCCAGCGCCGCCAGCTCGGCCTCACGGGCCGTCAGCATCCCCCGGTAGTGCCCGTACGCGGCCCGCAACGCGGGGTCCTCGAAACGCTGCCGCCCCAGCCACTGCTCGTGCCGGACCGTCCACCCGCTCTCCCGCCAGACCCGGTCATGGCGCAGCAGGAACTTACTCACCCGATGGCGGATCCGGGTCCGGTCGCCCACCACCGCGGCGCGGGCCCGGCACAGGTCCCGAACCGCCTCTTCGGCCTCGGTCGGGACCCGGATCGCCACCAACTCCCCGGCCCGATGCAGGCGGGCCAGCCGGCGGCAGTCCCGCCGGTCGGTCTTGACCCGGTCACCGGGCGCCCGCGGGATCAACGCCGGCGCGATCACGTCGCAGGCCACCCCCATCGAGCGCAGCAGCCGGTGCAGACCGAACCCGGTCGGCCCCGCCTCATAGCAGACACGCAACTGGCTCCGGTCGGGAAACCGGCCGATCAGCCGCCGCACCGACGCCTCATCGTTGACCAGCATTTCGGTATCGGGAACCTGCTCGTCCCACCGCAGGACCCCGACCGCGATCTTGTTCTTGCTGACATCCAATCCCAGGTGGATCGGACCGGCAGTCTGCACGACACTGTTCATGAGCGGCCGGCTCCTTCCGGTAGTGGCTCCTTCCGCCGACAACGGCAGATGACCCACGAAAGATCACCCACGGGTGCAGCGCAAGTGAGCCGGCCGTTCCATGCTGACTAGCGCGCGTTGTAGGTCAGCCACCAGGCGAGATAGTGCACGCCGCCGGCCAGGTGGAGGCCGAACACGGCCAGCACGAGACCCTGCCGCCAGCCGAACGGGCTTTCTCGCAGCCAGACCAGCACCGCGCCGACCAAAGCGGCGAACAGGATGTAGTTGGCGATGATCGCCTGCCACAGGAAGTTGCCGTGGTATTCCTGATGGCCCTTCTCGGCCACGAGGACAAACCAGGTCAGCCCGACGACCGCCAGCCCGGCCGCGAAGCGGACGGCGAGGCTCTCGCGCACCGCCGCCCCGCCGAGCGCCAGCGCCACGGCCGGAAAGGCGTAGCTGAGCACAATGGACAGGGCGATGCTCGGGGCGAAATGCGACCAGACGTGAAACGGCGCCAGATACACGCCGGACGATTCGACGAACGGGTTGCCCCGCCCGATGACATAGACATAGGTGTACTGGGCGAGCAGCAGCAATGCACCGGCGCCGGCGACGAGCAAGGGCCCGGCAAGCGCCGAGGCCCGGCGATCCTTCAGGAACACGGCGACCGGAAACGCGACCAGCCAGCAGAGGACAAAGCTGGGCTTGGCCAGGATGTTGACGACGACCAGCGCGAGCATCAGCCACAGGGCTCGCCGGGACGGCTCTCGCAAGTACCAGTGAGAAACGAGGAACAGGCCGAGGGCCAGGGGCATGAGGAGGGCCGTCGTGGTGTTGTGCCACACGTTGGCCGGGATGAACGCCGGGTAGTCGGGCCCGATCGGGATCCCGAAGGCGAACATGCACGACGCCGCCAGCACGGCACCCAGCCACGGCAGGCCGGAGCGGTACTCCGTCTCGGCGAGCCGCACGGTGAGGTATGCCTTCACGCCGCCGGCGATGGTGAGCATCGCGGCGAGGCCGGCGTAGAGCCGGTGCGGGTCCGGCTTGAACAGCACGATGACCGACTCGAGCCAGTAGAAGAGGACATCGCCGGGGAACGAGCCGCCGTCCAGCCCGGCCCGGGTGATCGCGACGTGCCACCGGTAGTCGGCCCCGGACCGGTTGTGGATGGCCAGCACCGTGATCAACCCGCTGATGCCGGCTGCCGCCACCCCGACGATCACATTTGTCCGGGACGGTCGCGTCGCTACCGGATCTTCGATACTCGTCCACACACGGCGTACAACCGCGCAGGGTGCGTCGAGGTCGCGCCTTCTGTCGTTGACCACACGTGACTGCTCTTTCCGACCCGCGCCGGCGCATCCCGTCAACCGGTTGGGCGCAGTCACTTGTGTTGATCGGGGCAACCGCGCTGGCGCTGCGCCACTTCGACGTGCCGCTGGCCGACACCACTCGGTTCCTCGCGTACCTCATGCTCGGCATCACCCTTCCGGGCACGCTGCTGTGGCGGGCCGTCAGCCGCCGGCCGGCGCCGCTGATCGAGGATCTCGCGGCCGGCTGCGCGCTCGGCTACGCGCTCGAGGTCCTCGCCTACATCGGCATGCGCGCGGCCGGGCTGCCCTACGGCGTGCTGTTGTGGCCGCTCGCCACGATCGCGGTATTCCTGGCCGTACCGAGGCTGCGGCGGTACTGGCGGGCGCTTCCTGGGGGATCGCCGGCGCCGTGGTGGTTCTCCTGGACGACGAGCGCCGGGATCGCGTTTCTCGTGGGCTGGAGTTGCCTGGAGTTCTTCCGGTCCACGCGGATCACCGCTCCCGGGTACGCGTCGATGGACTTCGACATGCCGTTCCAGCTCGCGATCGCCGGTGAGGTCAAGCACCACGTGCCGCCGCGCATACCGTGGCTGGTCAGCGAACCGCTCTACTACCACTGGTTCGTCCACGCCGAGGTCGCGGCCACGAGCTGGGTCACCGGCCTCGAGCCGATGACGCTCCTGTACCGGCTCTCGCCACTGCCGATGCTCGCCGTCCTGGCCGTGCTCGTCGGCGTCCTCGCGCGCCGGGTCTGCGGTGTGTGGTGCAGTGCGCCGGTCGCGGTCGCGATCACGTTCGTCGGCCTGGCCCCGAACCCGTTCGGGTGGCCGCTGAACTGGTATGCCCGCACGTACGGGTTCGGAGCCATCGAGGACGGTTCGCTGCTGCGCCCGACGCTGTGGAACAGCCCGACGCAGACGTTCGGCTGTGTGCTGTCGGTGCTGCTGGTCATCGTGCTCGTCGACCTGTTGCAGGCGGAGCGCACACGGCTTTTGTGGCCCGCGTTCGGTGTGCTGCTGGCCGCCGTGATGGGGGCCAAGGCCACTTACCTGCCGCTGCTCCTTGGCGGGCTCGGCCTGGTCGTGGCCGGAGAGCTGATCCGGCGGCGCCGGGTGCACCGGCGCGCGGCGATCGCCGGGGGAGTGGTGCTGGGTGCGCTGGGCTTCGCGCAGTACGTCCTTTTCGGCGGGGTCAGCCAGGGACTGACGGTCGCCCCGCTGGCCACGATGCGATCGCTGGCCGTTTCGGCGTCGACCCACTTCCTGAGCCCGGCGACGCCGGCCTGGCGGACCGCGGTGGTGACCGTGCTGTGCCTGTTCGCGTGGGCCTGCGTCTGGTCCGCGGCCGGTGGCCTGGTTCGGCGCCCAACGCCGCCGGTCCTGCTGCTGGCCGGGATCGGCGCGGCCGGCGTCGTCGGGCTGTGCGCGTTCAACCATCCGGGGTTGAGCCAGTACTTCTTCTTCGAGTCGGCCCGGCCGTATCTCGGCGTGCTGGCGGCGTGCGGATTCGCCGCGCTGGTGCCGCATTTTCACCGGGCGCTTTTGGTGTTTCTGCTGGCCGGCGCGGTCGTCGTGTATGCGGTGCGGCAGCTCGACCGGCCCATCGGGACGCGCCCCCTCGCCGTCGCCTTCGCGATCACCTGGCCCTACGCGCTGCTGGCGGCCGCCTGCGTGCTCGCCTTTCTGGTCGCCCGGCGGTGGTTCGGCTCGCTGGCCTTCGCGTTGGTAGCGGCCTTGTCCTTCGGCTTCGGCCTGCCGTCCGCGGTGGACCAGGTGCGGCTGCAGGCGCTGACCGCGCCGAACCTGTGGCGCCAGGCCCTCGAGCACAACGCCCCGGTGACCCCCGGCACGATGGAGGCCGGCCGGTGGCTCCGCGATCATTCGGAGCCAAACGATCTGGTGGCGACGAACGCGCACTGCCGCTCGATACCGGTGCCACCGTGCGACAATCACCACTTCTCGGTGGCCGCGTTCACCGAGCGCCGGATGCTGTTCGAGGGCACCGGCTACACGGCCCGGTCGTTCGAGATCGCGCAGGCGACCGGCCGCAACGCGGGCGGCATCGGATACTGGGACGCCGCGATCGGGCAAGCCAACGACGCCGCGTTCAACCAGCCGTCGGTAGCTTCCGTTGGTGTTCTGCGAGACCGCTACCGCGTACGCTGGCTCTTCGCCGATGAGCTTCATGAGCCGCCATCGCCGGACCTGTCCGCGTTCGCGACGCTACGCTTCCGGTCCGGATACTGCGCCGTGTACCAGCTCTAGCTGGCGAACGGGGCCTTCCGCCCGCTCCCGGATGACATACGTCGGGCGGCCCATGCCGGCCGCGTGGATGCGCCCGACGTATTCGCCGAGCATGCCGATCGCGATCATCTGCGCCGAGGAGAACATGGCGACCATCGCGGAGATGGTGGTGAACCCGGCCACCGTGGTCGCGCCGGTCAGGTAGAGCCAGATGAGCCGGGCGAAGAGGACCAGGCCGGTGGCGCCGATGGCGAAGCCCAGGTAGGTCACCATCCGCAGCGGCGCGGTCGAGAAGCCGACGACCATGTTGGTGGTGTGTCGCATCAGCCCGCGCAACGTGTAGCCGGACTGGCCCTCGGTCCGATCGGCCATCTGCACCTTGACCGCGGTGACCCGGGTCGTCGCCCAGGACAGCGCGACGTCGACGCACACGTGCGGTCCGGACACGAGGTCGAAGCCGTTGCGCAGGAAGGTCCGGAAGGCGCGGAACGCGCTGACGTTGCGGGCGTTGTTGACGCCCATCGCGCTGGACAGGCCGGCTTTGACGCCGCGCGAGGCGAGGCTGCGCAGGAAGCCGTGCTCCTCCTCGACCGGCAACCCGTAGACGAGGTCGACGCCGGCGGTGAGCGCGCCGAGCAGGACCGGGATCTGCTCGGGAAGGTGCTGCAGGTCGTCGTCCATGGTGACGACGACGTCGTAGCGGGCCGCCCGGACGCCCGCGACGATCGCGTTGTGCTGCCCGTAGTTGCGCGCCATCTGGATGGCCCGCACCGGCCCGCTGGTCTCGGCCAGTTCCTGCGCGACCTCCCAGGTCCCGTCGCCGCTGCTGTCGACGACGAGGATCACCTCGTAGGCGGCGGCAACGCGGGGCATCACCTCGTTGACGCGGGCCACCAGGGTCGGCAAGGTACCGGCCGACCGGTAGCACGGCACGACAATGGACACGGACACGGCGATGCCCCTTTGCGCTATTTCATGAGGGTTCTGTGATGGTCAACGAGTCGGTTCCCGGACGGGCACTCGGGACTTTGGGCGGGCCGCCGGCCCGCTCCATGTAGGTGTGGTCGGGGGCCACGAAGCCGAACTTGGCGTACAGGCTGTGGGCGTCGCCGGTGCTGTCGACGACGAGGATCACCTCGTACGCGGCGGCAACGCGGGGCATCACCTCGTTCACGCGGGCCACCAGGGTCGGCAGGGTGCTGGCCGACCGGTAGCACGGCACGACAATGGAAACGGACACGGTGATGCCCCTTTGCGCTATTTCATGACGGTTCTGAAGTGGTCAACGAGTCGGTCCCCGGA
>Ga0134126_10008654_pt1 | contig 12800 bp, 11 predicted proteins | sample KB31752_FD_96881 | JGI IMG/M metagenome (GOLD analysis project Ga0134126, IMG submission 96881) | Terrestrial soil microbial communities with excess Nitrogen fertilizer from Kellogg Biological Station, Michigan, USA - KB3-175-2 | ecosystem: Environmental > Terrestrial > Soil > Unclassified ...
CGACGACATCCGGCCGCAGCTCGTTGATCAGGTCCGCGGTGACCTCGGAGCCCGGGTGAGCCTCGACGCCCAGCTCCTCCAGCACGCGCACCTGATAGTCGCGGAAGCGCAGGACTTCACGCTTCGAGGGCGCGAGACCGGCGACTTCGAGCTTGCCGCCGAGCTTCTCGTCGCGCTCCCAGATCGAGACGCGGTGTCCGCGCAACGCCGCGATCCGCGCGGCCTCCATGCCGGCCGGGCCGCTGCCGACGATCATCACGTCGCGGGCGACCGGCGCCGGGTCGACCTGCCAGGAGTACTCGCGGCCGACCTCCGGGTTCACCGAGCACCGCGCGGGCTCGCCCCGACCGACCAGATCAACGCAGGCGTTGCAGGCGATGCACGGCCGCACGTCCTTGAGACGTCCGCGCTGCACCTTTTCGGTCCAGTCCGGCTCGGCGATCAAGCCACGGCCGATGCAGATCAGATCGGCGTCGCCGGCCGCTATCGCGGCGGCTGCGACGGCCGGATCGTCGAGCCTGCCCACCGCCATCACCGGAACCGAAACCGCCTCCGACACGCGCCGGGCGTAGGGGAGCATCGCTCCGCGGCCGACGAACATCGGCGCCAAGGTGATGTGAAGGGTGCGCCAAGTGCCCGCCGAGACGCTGATCGAGGCGGCTCCCTCACGCTCGAGGAGGGAAGCCAGCTCGGCGGCTTCGTCGATGTTGAAGCCGCCCGGGGCGCCGTCGTCACCGTTGAGGCGCCAGACCAGCGGCAGGTTGTCGCCGCCGGCCGCGACGATCGCGCGGGCGACCTCGAGCGAGAAGCGGGCGCGGTTCTCGAAGCTACCGCCGTACCCGTCCTCGCGTTGGTTGTCCAGCGGCGAGAGGAAGTTCGAGGGCAGATAGCCGTGGGCGCCGTGGACCTCGACGAACTGGAAACCCGCCTCCATCGCGAGGCTCGCGGCCCGGGCGTAGTCGGCGACCACCTCGTCGATCTCGCCGACGCTGAGTTCGTGCGGGACCTGCGAGGCCGAATTGACCGGGATCGGCGACGGCCCGACCGCCCGGCCCGCCAGTACCTGCCGACCCGGCTGCATCAACTGGACGCCTGCGACGACGCCGAGGTCGCGCAGCGCCGTGGCCAGCCGACTGAGCCCCGGTAGGAACTTGCGCGAGTTGATCTTCGGCTCCGGGCCCTCGTTGTCGGGAGACACCAGACAGCCCTCGACGGTGATCGTGCCGACCCCGCCGCGAGCACGTCGCACGTAGTAGGCGATCGCCTCGTCGGTGATCTGCCCATCGCGGTCGAGGCTGGTGCCCATCGGCGCCATCACGATCCGATTCGGCAGCTGCAGGGAGCCGAGCTGCTGCGGCTCGAAGAGGACTCCCAGGTTGGTTTCGGTCGCAGCGGCGGTGCTCATCGCGGGTCGCAACGATATCGCAGATGGATTCTGAATCAAACAATCGATAGGTCAGTCGGGGGACCGTCGTCATCCTCCAGCAGCGCTGCCAGGTCCGTCCCGATCAGCTCCAGATGTCGGTCCGCGATCACGTCCGGCATGCCCGCGATCGACTCCCAGAAGAAGGCGTATTCGACCGGCAGCGGGCCGAGCCACTCGCGCATCCGCCGGGCCGCCTCGGCCGGCGTGACGACGTCGATCCGCGGTGGGTTCATCTCCGGGCCGGTGCTGCGGAGCCAGTCGAGATTGATCGATTTGCCGGCAATCTCCGCTTCTTCGTCCGGCTTCCCTTCGGCACCGTAGGCGCGGTAGGTCTGGGCCTGGTGGACGATGAACGGCTCGAGCTCGGCCCAGGTCCGCTCGGGGTCGTCGGCGAGGATCAGGTTGACCGGCCCGGACAGGCGCACCGGCGCCAGGTCGCCGGCTTTGGCGCGGCCTGCGCGGACGGCATCGAGCAGGTCACCGCGCAAGGTCATCAGCCCGGCCCCGACCCGGCCCGCAAGGCGGGCGCCACGCGGCCCCTCGGCGCCGATCCAGAGCGGCAGTCGCTCCTGCACGGGAGGCGGCGAGAGGCGCCCTCCCTCCCAGAGCCGCCGGATCTCTTCGCAGCGCTCCTCGAGCAGCGCGTAGCGGCGTGACATGTCGACCCCGAACGCCTCGAACTCGGGGACCCGGTATCCGGTCCCGAGGCCGAGCTCCAACCGCCCGCCGGAGAGGATGTCGACCACGGCCGCCTGCTCGGCGGTATCGATCGCCGGACGCAAGGTCGCCAGCATCACCGCCGTGCCGATCCGGATCCGTTCGGTCCTCGCCGCCGCCGCCGCGGCGAAGGTGAGCGGCTGTGGCATGTAGCCGTCCTCGAACAGGTGATGCTCGGTGAAGAAGGCCGCTCCCAGCCCGAGTCGCTCGGCCTCTTCGACCCGCTCCAGGGTCCGCCCGTAGGAGCGCGACCAGCCGCGGCGCCAACCGGCCGGATTGCGCAGGTCCGAGTAGATACCGAGCTTCATCTCTCCCCCTCGTCACGCCCCGTTTCCCAGACTGAGTTACCCTACCAAGTGTTTGATTGTTCGGAGCGCCCTTTGGGACGAGGGCGCGCAAGGCGACGCGGAGGAGGATGGGGTGGATATGGAGACTGGCACGGCTGCCGCCGAGATCGAGGCGATCAAGCAACTCAAGGCAAGGTACTTTCGCCTCCTCGACACCAAGCAGTGGGACGACTGGCGACTGCAGTTCTGCGACGACTGCGTCTTCGACGGGACGTCCTCCCCGTTCCCCGATGCCGACGCCTTCGTCGCCGGCGTCTCAAGCAACCACGCCAAGACGAGGACCGTCCACCACGGACATATGCCTGAGATCCACCTGACGTCGGCGACCACCGCTCGCGGGATCTGGTCGATGATGGACTACGTGACCTGGCCGCCCGACGCGCCGCTGAAGCGGTCGGTGCTCAGCGACGACATGTACGGCTTCCTCGGCTACGGCTATTACCAGGAGGAGTACCGCAAGGAGGCCGACCGGTGGAAGATCTCCTGGCTGCGCCTGACCCGGCTGCGGGTCGATCCACTCACCGGGACGCCGCCCGAGCCGTTCGCCGATCAGCTCCCTCCGGCGCTCGACTGGCTGCCGCCCCGATGAGCGACACCGGAGCCGGACCGACCCGCTCCCGCGAGGCGCCGGCCCACCGCGCCGTCCTCGACGCCTACTTCGACGGCATCAACAACGAGCGTTACGAAGACGTCGCCGCGCTCTTCGCGCCCGACGCCTCGCTGTTCGCCCCCGGCTTCCCGGTCCAGCGAGGCCGGGCCGAGATCGGCGCCTACTTCCCCCGCGTCCTTGCCCCCTATCCAAAGCACCACGATCAGCCGACCCGTTTCACCATCACCGACGACACCGCCGTCGTCCACATCCACTTCGAGGGTGCGTTGGCATCCGGGGAGCCCCTGACCTTCGACGCGGTAGACGTCTTCGACTTCGCCGCCGACGGCTCGATCGCCGAGCTCAGCACCTGGTACGACTCACACGCGGTGCTGGGACGCTTGACCGCTGCGCTCGCCGCCGCCGACCCCGAGCCGGCCATGGCCGCGCGCCTCGGGAGCCTCGCCGCGGCGACCCCCGCCCGGGCGAAGGCGGCGCTCAGCACGATCCGCGACGGTGAGGCAATCGCAGTCGGCGGGCCCTGGCGAGGGCTCACGGCAGACGCGCCGGCGATCGCGGCGCGGGCCGTGGTGGTCGACCTCGCCCGGTCGCTTGCGGGGGACGGCGGCACGGACACACTCGACGCGGCCACGATCGAGAGCGCCGCCGTCGCGACCGGCGCGAAGCTCCGGCCCGGCGATCTTCTATTGCTGCGCGCGGCCCGTCCGACGGTGACGCTCGACTCCGTCCCCGCCGGGGTCGTGGCGGTCGCCATCGACGGCACCTTGAAGGCGGCGCCGGCCGGGCTCGCCGCCGGAGAGGGTTGGGACCTCGACGAGGCCTGCTCCCGCTGCGAGGCGCGCGGGCGCTGGACCGGCCTCCTCACGGCCGCACCCGGGGCGGCCGGCGAGGGCACCGCGGTCCTCTTGCTCTGAGGCCGGCTCAGCCCGGCTCGCCGGCGGCCCGACCGGCGGCGGTCAGTTCGTACAGGGTCGCCTCACCGCTCTCGTCCTTGGTCACGCTGCCCGCCTCGACCAAGTGGTCGAGCGCCGCGAGGATGGACGAAAGCGCGCTCTGCCGCACGTCCGGATCGGGGTTGTCACCGACCATGGAAAGGGCGATCTCGTAAGCCGACACCGGGTCCGCCGCAAGTGCCTCGAGGGCGCCTCTCCCCCACTGCAGCGTCCCCTCTCGGGAGGCGTGGAAGCGCTCGGCGGGATCCGGGTCGGGCGGCCCGTGGCCGGGGATGAACAGATCGACGGGCAGCTCGCCGATCCGCTCGATCGACTCCAGGTGGTCGCCGTAGGGGTCCGCCGTGTGCCCCCATTCGACGAACGGCCGGCCGCCGGCGTAGGCGATATCGCCGCCGATCAGCCAACGGCGACGGCGCTCGTAGAGGACGTACTGGTTGGCCGAGTGGCCCTTGGCCGGGATCAGCTCCCAGGTCCCGAAGCGGGTGGCGAGCGCGTCGCCCTCACCGAGCTCGGCGTCGGCTGGACGCTGTGCCACCGTGCCGTGATCAGCGACGGTCTCGTCGACCATCAGCCGCAGGTGCTCATCCGGGACGCCAGAGCGCCGGGCAAGCTCACGGCGGTCGGCCAGAGGGACCGTCCGTTCGTGCATCAGGTCGGTCACGGTGTCAGGTCCTTCACCACGCAGCAGTCGTGCGCCGGTGCGCTCGACAAAGGTGGGCGCCATCTCGGCGTGGTCGGGGTGCAGATGGGTGAGAAAAAGCGTCGCGACCTGATCGGGCGAGCTCCCCGCCAGCGCCAGCGCGCGCTCGAGGCCCGGCCAGCCGAGCCCGATCAAGTTGCCACAGTCGACCAGGAGCTTGCCGTCCTCGGTGTCGAGCAGTACCGCGTTGACCGACTTCGGTCGAGCATAAGGGAGCGTCAGCTGGAGGCAGCAGACGCCATCGGCAAGGTGGTGGACGCGAACTTCATCGAGGTCGCGGTCGATCGCCCGCAACAGACATTCGTCGAGGTCGGCGACGGTGATCGCCTCGGTCGGCGTGGGTTCGCGGCTCACCGACCTAGATTACGCCCACCAAGCGGTGGGTTGATTTTTGCGGGGGGTCTCCGGCTTAGCCGACGACGCCGCGGAGCGCGTGGTGCACGCAGACCTCGACGACGGTTTTGCGCGACATCCGGCCCGGGCGGAACCACTGATAGGTCCAGATGATCGTGCCGAAGACGCAGTTCGCCATGATCCGGGCGTCGAAGCCTTTATCCGCCTTCCCTTCCTTCTGGGCGGCGGAGATCAGTTTGGTGACGTAATCGTCGTGGACCCGGCGGGAGGCTTTGACGAAGGTGAGGCGATCGCCGGTGAGGCGGTTGAGGTCGTGGTAGTAGATCGAGATTCGTTCGAGGTTCTCGATGTTGTACTCGACCTGTCGCCGGACATACAGCTCGAGCCGCTCGAGCGGTTCGAGGCCTTTTTCCGCTTTGACCCCGTTAAGGATGGCCTCGACCTGCGTGTGGACCTCTTCGACCAACTGGAAGAGGAGGTCCTCCTTGGTGTCGATGTAGTGATAGAGGCTCCCCTTGAGGATCCCCAGCTCGTCGGCGACATCCTGCACGGTCGCGTCCGAGTAGCCCCGCTCGTAGAAGACTTTGACCGCTGCCTCGAGCACGTCGCCGTCGCGCCGTCGCGCGGTCCGCGAATTGGCGTCGGCGCCTTTCGCGACTTTTTTGGCGGGTTTTTTTACTTTGGTCGTGGTTCGACTGGGCACTGCAAGCATCCTTTCAAAGAAAGGCGTCGGAAGAACGTATCCACTATGCCATGCCCTTCGGCCGCGCAAACTGCGGCGGGGCCGCGCTGCTACGGACAGCCGGCCTTGGTCACCCTCGCGCGACTGCCCCAGGCGAAATCGATCCCGGTGATGATCCGCTCCCGGGTCTCGGTCGGCTCGATGATGTCGTCGAGGATGATGTTGGCCGCCGCTTCCCACGGCTGGGACTCGGCTGCCCACTCCTCCTCGAGTTGCCTCAGCAACGCCGCCCGTGCCTCCGGCCCCTGCTCCTGCTCGATCCGGTCGAGTTTTCGGCGATGAACCGTTCGCACACCGGTTTCCGGCGCCATGAAGCCCATCTCGGCGCCGGGCCAGGCGAGCAACAGATCCGGCTTGACCGGCCGGCCGCCGAGCGCGATGTGGCCGCCGCCATAAGCCTTGCGGACGATCACCGCGATCTTCGGCACTTCTGCCCGCGAGAGCCTGGTGACGACCTCCTCGTAGGCCCGCAGGATCCCGGCCCGCTCGGCATCGGTCCCGATCATCAACCCGGGGATGTCCTGGAGGAAGACGAGCGGCAGGTTGAAGGTGTCGCAGAGGTCGACGAATCGCGCCTCCTTGCGCAGCGCCGGAACGTCGAGAACCCCCGCCCGTTGGATCGGCTGGCTGGCGACCACGCCGACCGGCTCCCCTTCGAAGCGGGCGAAGCAGGTGAGCAGGCTCTTGCCGTAGCGGTCGCCCCAGGGCAGGATCGATTCGGCATCGACCATCGACTCGATCACCCGCCGCATGTCGTAGCCACGGCGGGCGTTGGTGGGAACAAGATCGGCGATCGCGGCCGGATCTCGGCTCGGCTCGGCGGGCGCGGAGACCGGCGCCGGGAGCTCGGCGGAATCGGGGAAGTAGCCGAGGAAGCGCTTGACCGATTCGATCGCCTCATCCTCATCCTCGACCACCGCGTGAGCGGAGCCGTTGGTATCGGCGGAAACGGCCGGGCCGCCTAGCTCATCGGCTTCGACGTCCTCGCCGATCGCCGCGCGGATGACCGGCGGCCCGGAGAGGGCGATCGCGGTGTCTTTGCGCATGACCACGTAAGAACCCATCGCCGCGTGCAGGGCGGCGTCGCCGTAGCTCTCGCCGAGGATCGCGGTCACTCGCGGGACCTCGGGGAATCCGGCCGGGCTCTGCAGGAACGAGGTGAAATCGAAGGGGACGCTGGAGAACCTCCAACCGAGCAGGTCGGGCAGCCGCCCACCATCGTTGTCGGAGAGGCAGATCAGCGGCAGGCCGCGGCGGCCGGCCCACTCGGCGACCCGATTCTGCTTGCGCATGTTGACCGGCGCCGTGGTCCCGGCAAGCACCGTCGCGTCGATCGCCAGCAGACACACCTTGCGACCCGAGACCCGGGCCAGGCCGGTGATGACCGCGTCGGCGGCCATCGGCTGGTCGCGCTTGATCTCGGGCTCGGCAAGCAGCCCGATCTCGGTGAAGGACCCGGGATCGACGAGGCGATCGATCCGCTCGCGGGCCGTGAGCCGGCCTGACTCCAGATGGCGGGCGACGCGATCGGCGCCCCCCATCTCCAGCGCCTTCTCCTTACGCGACCGCAGTTCCTCGGTCGGGCCGAGCTCCAACTCGACTGCCTTCTCGCCCCTGTCCATCGCCTACCTTCCCTCGAATCGTGGTTGACGCCGCTCTTCGAACGCGGCGATCCCCTCTGCCTGGTCGTTGGTTCCCTGGAGGAAGGCGACTGCGTCGATCGCGTGGGCGTAGCCCTCGTCGACGTGCCCGTTCAGCAGGGACTTGCCGAGTGCCAGCGCGAGCGGCGCCCGGGCGGCTATCCGCGCCCCGAGGCGCTCCGCCTCTTCGACGTGACCACCCTCGGGAGTGACCACGTTGACGAGCCCGGCGAGGCGCGCGTCCGCCGCGCCGATCGTCTCGCCGGTGAAGATCAGGTACTTCATCCAATGCAGGTTGAGCTGGGCGAGGCCGCGGGCGACGCCGAGCCCCGGCACCAGCCCGACCTGGGTCTCGGGCATGCCGAACTTCGCCGTCTCGTCGGCGACGACGATGTCGCAGACGATCGTCAGCTCGCAGCCGCCGCCGAGCGCGTGGCCGTGGACGGCGGCGATCGTCGGCTTCGGGAACTCCTCGATCGCGCGCAGGGCGTTGAGGGCTTCGCGCACGTAGGCACGGCGATCGCCGGCATCGACCAGCTCGCCGAAGCCTTCGATGTCGCCCCCGACCGAGAAGCAGCGCCCGGCGCCGCGGAAGATCAGCGCCCGGACCTCAGGGTCCGCCTCGGCGGTCGCCAACACCTTCTCCAGGTCGGCCCAGAACGGGCGCGCCATCGCGTTGAGCTTGTCGGCGCGGTCGAGCAGGGCGGTCGCGAGGCCGCCCTCGACCGAGTAGCTGATCACCCTGAGGCCCCACTCTTCGACGGCGCGGTCCGGCCCCGGGAAACGGGCCCGTCGGACCGCGCGGACGCGATCGAGCGTGCGCGCCCAGGGGAAATCAGCAGGCGAAGTGGTCTAGCTCCCAAACCAAAGGTAATGTACCAAACAACTGATAGGTAGATCCGATCGAAGGGCGCCTTTTAAACAACCATCTGGTTGTTAAGGTCGGCCGTGGAAAAGCGGATCCGCCTGGCCCGCCGCCTGAAGGTGGGTCGCGGCGCCGCTCGCGGCTCCGCACCGAGAAGACTAACGCCGCGCGAGCGGCCCAGCTCCAGAACGCGAACGAGGAGAGACATGGCAATTGAGAAAGCGGCGGTGATCGGGGGAGGCACGATGGGCAACGGGATCGCCCAGGTGATCGCCCAGTCCGGGATCGAGGTGACGCTGGTCGACATCGACGCGGCGGCGCTGACGCGGGCGACCGACCGGATCAAAGCGAACCTGGAGCGCCTCGCCTCGCGCGAGAAGATCAGCTCCGACGATGTCGCGGCGACGCTCGGCCGGCTCAGCACCTCGACTGACCTCGAGGAGGCCGGAGCGGCTGCCGACCACGTCGTCGAGACCGTGATCGAGGATTTCGACGTCAAGAGCGATGTCCTCTCCCGCCTCGACAAGGTCTGCCGGGAGGACGTGATCCTGGCCTCGAACACCTCGCAGTTCTCGATCACCAAACTCGCGGCGACGACGGGGCGCCCTGACCGGGTGATCGGCTCCCATTGGTTCAACCCGCCGCCGGTGATGAAGCTGATCGAGATCATCCGCGGCGTCGAGACCTCCGACGCGACTCTGGCCACGACGATGGAGCTCGCCGAGCGCTATGGCAAGCAGGTCGTCGTCTGTCAGAAGGACACGCCCGGATTCATCACCTCGCGGCTGATCGTCGGGTTGGCCCTGGAGGCGGCCCGGATCGTCGAGGAGGGGATCGCCGACGCGGCCGACGTCAACCGCGCCTGCGTCCTCGCCTTCAACCACGCGATGGGGCCGCTCGACACGGTCGACTACTCCGGCCTCGACACGACGATCCGGGTCGCCGACAACATGCGCGACCAATATGGCGAGCGCTTCCTGGCGCCCCAGGGCCTGCGCGCCCTGGTCAACGGCGGCCACCTCGGCCGCAAGACCGGCCGCGGCTTCAGCGACTACTCGGAGAGCTGAGGATGGCCGAGACCGTCCGGGTCGAGAGGCGCGACGGCATCGCCGTCGTCACGATCGACAACCCTCCCGTCAACGCCCTCGACGAGGCGACGTTGGAAGCTCTCGGTGTCGCGGCGACCGAAGTCGCCGGTGACCGCGAGGTCCGCGCTGTCATTCTCACCGGCGCCGGGGGCAAGGCGCTCGCGGCCGGCGCCGACCTGAACGAGCTGAAGGAGGCGCTGGGCAACCGCGCCGAGATGGAGCACCACGTCGGCATCACCCGCCCGGTCTTCGCCGCCTGGTGGGGGATCGAGGTGCCGGTGATCGCCGCGGTCGACGGCTCGGCGGCCGGCGGCGGGCTCGAGTTCGCGCTCGCCTGCGACCTGATCGTCGCCAATCGCGAGGCCAAGCTCGGCTTCCCGGAGGCTCGCCTCGGACTGATCCCCGGCGCGGGCGGCACCCAGCGGCTTCCGCGCCGGGTCGGCTCCGCCACCGCCCTGCAGCTGCTCGCGCTGGGCAAGCTCGTCGACGCCGAGACCGCGCAGCGGCTGGGCCTGGTCGACGTGGTGGCCGAGGGGCCCGCGTTGGCCGAGGCCGAAACGCTTGCGGCCAAGCTCGCCGCGATGCCGGGCAAAGCCGTCCGCGGCGCCAAGCGCGCCGTCCGGATCGCCGCCGAGCTGCCGCTCGAGCAGGGCCTCGACGCCGAGCGCGAGCTCTTCCTCGACCTGGCGATGACCGCCGACGCCGCCGAGGGCGCCGCCGCCTTCCTCGAGCGGCGGCCGGCGGAGTTCCGGCACCGTTGAGAATCGGCGTCGGCGGTCATCGCCGCCGACGCCGACTCAAGCTCAGTCGTCGGAGCCGTTCTCCCATTTGCCGTCGACGGCCTTGTAGGGACGGGCGACCTCGACCAGGGTGCCGTGGGTGCTCGACGGCATCACCCAGCCCCATCGCTGCCACGGCATCTCGGGGTCGCTGGAAACCCCATCGCCGACCGCGATGCCCTTATCGGCCAGCTTCTGCAAAGCCTCGTCGGGATCGTCGACCGTGAAGCAGATGTGGTGGGCACCCTCGCCGTGTTTGGCGAGGCGCCTGCCGAGCGGGCTGTCGGCGGCGGGCTCCATCAGCTGGATCTCGGCGCCCACGTCGGAGACGAAGGTGGCCCAGCGCATGCTGTCCTCGCCGCCCTCGAATTCTTCGTAGCGGACCATCTGCTTCTCCAGCTGCTCGGGCTGCAAGATCTCGAGGATGTTCGTCCAGTCTTCGACCGCCTTGTCGAGATCGTTTACAAGCAGACAGATGTGCGCGAAGGCGCTGCTCGGCATCTCCACTCCCTTCCGTGCCTCGATCCCATCGAGGCGATTAACAATTCGACCAGACGCTTGGTCGTGGGATTAGGTTACCGCCCGGCGGCAGGATCCGGCGCGGGCGCCGGCGTGTCCGGCGCGGTGACGCTGAAACGTGGCGCGGGCGCGGGCTGGACACTGCCGCCGACCTCGGTGAAGACACCGCGGTCGCGGTTGTGCTCGTTCTCGCGCGCCTCGCGCATCGAGAGCACCGGGGCGACGCAGCAATCGGTCGCGGCGAACAGCTGGTGCCACTCGTCCCGCGTGCGGCCCGCGAATTTCTCGGTCAGGCGCTCGCGGATCGCCGGCCAGGTCGAGACGTCGAGGTGATCTCCCGCGAGGGCCGGGTCCTGGTCGAGCTCCAGCGCCTCCAGCAGGGCGCGGTAGAACTGCGGCTCGAGCGCGCCGACGGCGACGTAGCGGCCATCGGCGCAGCGGTAGGTGTCATAGAAGGGGGCGCCGCCATCGAGCAGGTTGACGCCGCGCTCGTCGGTCCAGCCGCCGACGTCAAGGTAGCCCTGAAGGAGCCCGGTGACCGAGGCGGCGCCGTCGACGATCGCCGCATCGACGACCTGGCCGACCCCGGTCGCCCGAGCGTGGAGGATCGCGCAGACGATGCCGAAGGAAAGGAAGGTCGCGCCGGCGCCGAAGTCGCCGAGCAGGTTTACCGGCGGGACCGGGGCGCCCCCCTCTTCGCCGATCATGTGGAGGGCGCCTGAGATGGCCAGATAGGTGATGTCGTGGCCCGCCGTCGTCGCGTAGGGACCCGACTGGCCCCAGCCGGTCATCCGCCCGTAGGCGAGCGCCGGGTTGCGCTCCAGGCACTCATCCGGGCCGAGCCCCAGGCGCTCCATCACGCCTGGCCGGAACCCCTCGATCAAGGCCTCCGAGGAGGCGACGAGGTCGAGGACCGAGGCGACGCCCGCGGCCGACTTGAGGTCGGCCTGGAGCGAGGTGCGACCCCGATCGAGCACTTCCGAGGCGCCCCAGTCGGCGAGGGTCGAACCGGGGCGGTCGATCCTGGTGACCTCGGCGCCCATGTCGGCGAGCATCATCCCGACGTAGGAGATCGGCCCGATCCCGGACATCTCGACGACTTTGACCCCTTGCAGTGGCCCCACGCGGGCAGCGTACCGGCGGCGGCGCGATCGTGACCTCGGGCCGCGACCTACGTCAGCGAGCTCCCCCAGGCGAGCAGGCGGTCCCAGAGGCGGACCCGGCTCGGGGCGAAGTTATGGCAATGGGATGAGCCCGGTAGCCGCACCAGGGTGATCTCCGGCGCGGCCGGATAGAAGCTGGGCTCGGCAGCCGCATCGGGCGTCGTATCGCGGTCGCCGAAGGCGAGTAGGACGGGGACGTCGACCCGCCGGGCCGAGTCGAGCCCGAAGCCCGGCGACGAGAATCCGTCGGCGGCGTAGACGCCGGGGGCGACGACGCCGATCGCGGCTTCGTCGGCCGCGATCACCGCCGGGTCGAGGTCATCGGGGTAGAAGGCCCACCGGGCCAGGGCCGAGCGCGGCCGCGTATAGAGGTAGCCGGGCGGTAGGTCGCGGAAGCGCTCCGGGGTGACCACCTCGGCATCCGCGATCGCCGGTTCACGCTCCGAGTCCGGCACCGAGGTCAGCAGTGAGCCGTCGGCGGCACGGATGATCGTGTGGGTGGCGCTCCAGCCGAGCACCGCGATCGCCGCGAAGGTCCGGTGGTCGGCCTGCTGGCGGGTGACGAGCTGGCCCCCCATCGAGTGGCCGATCCCGATGACCGTCGCGCCGCCGGGGATGACCTCCTGCCGCGCCGTGGCGAGGATCACCGCGACGGCACGGTCGTTCGCCGCCGCGACAAGGTCCGGCGATGCCGCCGCCGGCCACGAGCTCTCGCCGCTGCCCAGGTGGTCGAGCGCGACGAGGGTGAAGCCGCGGCCGGTGAAGTGGTCGGCCATCGAGTATCCCGGCACCGGGACGTCGAAGTACTCGCGCGTGTAGCTCGCGCCCGCGAAGGCGAAGTAGACCGGCGCGCCGAGGCGCGGGCGGGCGGGGAGGTGGACGGTCGCCGCGACCTCC
>Ga0134126_10008655_pt1 | contig 12799 bp, 12 predicted proteins | sample KB31752_FD_96881 | JGI IMG/M metagenome (GOLD analysis project Ga0134126, IMG submission 96881) | Terrestrial soil microbial communities with excess Nitrogen fertilizer from Kellogg Biological Station, Michigan, USA - KB3-175-2 | ecosystem: Environmental > Terrestrial > Soil > Unclassified ...
GAGGGCGCTTTCAAACATTTCGCGGTCGACGTTGCCGCCCGAAGCGACGACCACGATGCATTTTCCCGCGTCGCCGAGCTTGCCCGCCAAGACTGCGGCCAGCGCCGCGGCGCCTCCCGGTTCCAGCACCAGCTTGAGGTCGGTGAACGCGACCGCCATTGCGTGGCGGACGTCGTCGTCGGTGATCGTCAGACTTCCGGCCAGATGGCGTTGCGCGATCGTAAATGGCAGCGCACCCGGCATCGGTGCCAGCAGACAATCGCAAATCGATCGCCCGCCGGTACTATTGGCGATGCGATGTCCGGCCGAGAGCGAGCGGCGCATATCGTCGAAGTCCTCGGGTTCCGCGGCATAGACGCGGACCTTCGGCCGTACGGCAGCGACAGCAAGAGCGATTCCGCCGACCAGGCCACCGCCGCTGCACGGTGCAACGACCGCGTCCGGCGTGCAGCCGAGTTCTTTTGCCTGACGGATGATCTCGAGCCCAACCGTGCCTTGGCCGACGATGACGCGCATATCGTCGAACGGCGGGATGAGCGCCGCCTGTTGTTCGCGCGCGATACGCTCGGCGATCGCCTCCCGGCTTTCGCGGTAGCGGTCGTAAGGCACGATCGTTGCGCCGTAGGCGCGCGTATTCGCCGTCTTGATCGTCGGCGCGTCGGCCGGCATGACGATCGTCGCGGGTATGCCCAAGTGTTGTGCTGCGGCCGCCACGCCTTGCGCGTGATTGCCCGACGAGAAGGCGACGACACCGCGCTTGCGTGTTTCGGCATCAAGCGAGAGCAGCGTATTGAGAGCGCCGCGAAACTTGAATGAACCCGTGCGCTGCAGCGTCTCGGCTTTGACGAGAACGCGCCGGCCGACGCGAGCGTCGAGCATCGATGAAAACAACAGGGGCGTTATGACGGCTTGGCCGGACAGGCGCTGCGCGGCAGCCTCGATCGCTGTGATATCGGACAAGGGCGAAACCGCGTCGTTAGCCATCGCTAAATCCCGAGAAGCGGAGGCAGTTCGTCGAGCCGCTTAATCTGAGCGACCGGCTGCGCGGGCAATCGTTCCTGTTTCGCGTCAGCGCGATTGACCCAGATGGCTTTTAGGCCGAACGCACTCGCGCCGGCAACGTCCCAGCCATTCGACGAAACGAAACAAATTCGCTCAGGCTTGACGCCAAGTCGGTCGACCGCAAGCCGATAGACGCGCGGATGCGGCTTATAGAGTCCGATTTCTTCGACCGACAGAATGAGATCGAGCAGCGTCCCCAGGCCGGCCGATTTGACCGCGGCGGCCAGCATCTTCGGCGTGCCGTTGGACAGGACCGCCGCCCGACAGTTTGTGCGGCGCAGTGCCGCGAGCGCGACTTGCGCATCGGGATACGCCGCTAGTTCGAGATAGAGGTCCATCAGCCGCGCCTTGAGGCTGTTGTCCGCGATGCCCAGCGTGTCCATCGCGAAATCGAGCGCTTCGCCCGTGACCTGCCAGAAATCGGCGTGCCGGCCCATGAGGCTGCGCAGCCACGTATATTGCAGCTGCGACGTGCGCCATTGCGCCGCCAAAGCGTCGGCCTTGTCGCCGAGGACGTCGGCGCAGCGCTTGGCCGCCGAGCCAACGTCGAACAACGTGCCATAGGCGTCGAAGACGCAGGCGTCGATCGTGCTCAGTTCGAGGTGCGCCATATCAGCGTTTCAGATCACTAGCGAGGGTGAACGCAAACCCGGTCTGGCCGAGGCGCATACGATAGATCTGCAAATTCTCGAGCACACGCTGCACGTAATTGCGTGTTTCGGAATAAGGGATCGATTCGACCCAGTCGATGACGTTCACGCCATCCGCGCGTGGATCGCCATAGAGGCTCATCCAATCTTTCACATGCGACGGTCCGGCGTTATAGGCGGCAATCGCCAGCACGTATGATCCCGAGAATTGCGCCAGTAACTGATCGAGATAGGCGCGTCCGAGTGTGACGTTGTAGCGCTGGTCGGTCGTCAGGCGCTTTTGCGAGAACCGGAGGTGCAGCGCCTTGGCGATAAGGCTGGCCGTGTGCGGCATCAGCTGCATCAGGCCGCGTGCACCGACTCGGCTAATCGCCTCATGCGCAAACGCACTTTCCTGCCGTGTCATCGCCAACAGAAGCGGCGTCTCAACATTGCCGCCTTTCGGCAGAGGCGGGATGGGATAACCCTCGGCAATAAGGTTGATGCCGGCATAGCTGGCGCGCTTCGCGGCTTCGACTTCGAGATCGGAGCGGCCGATCTCGCGGCCCAAGTGCGCCATCAGCATATATTGCGCGGGCGTCGCCGCACGTCCGAGCAAGTGCCGGAAGAATGGCGTGACGACTTCGTCGGCGCCAGCGTCCGCGAGATCGCGAGTGAGCCGCACCAGTTCGAAGCGGTTGAACGACCTGGTTTCGATAACGGAGGGTTGCGGCTCAGGCACGGATTGGATGGCTTTGACGCCAGGCATCGAAGCGGCCAGCTGGCCGTAGTATGTCGTGAATCGTTCGGCCGCGGTGTCGAACCACGCCGCTGCAAGCTGGTGGTAATCCCTGGCTTCGGCGGCACGGCCGGCCCAATAGGCGCCGCGCGCCAGCGTAATCGGCAGGGTTCCGGCATCGTAGAGCTTGACGAAATGGGCGTAAGCGACATCCGGCTGATGCAGAAAGCGTAGCGCAAGCCATCCCGACAGGAACTCGAGCTCGGCGAAATTCTGGCCAGTCGTCGCTTGGTGCTGCTCGGCGACGCGATAGGCGATATCGGGGCGTCCCATGGCCAGCGCGCGCCGGGCCATGATCTGGCGTTCGTTCGCCCATTGCGCCGCGTGCGCCGGATCCGGCGGGGCGACCACCAGAAGGTCGAGCGCGCCATCGTCCAGGTTCTTGACCTGGCGCCAACGAACGCGGTCGTACAGTAGACCAGGATCGTTGCGATATTCCGGCGGCACGCGTTCGACGAGGCTGTCGGCATCGCCCGCGAATGTCATCAACGCCAAACGCGCCTCGGCCACGGCGCGCGGACCAGCCGGCACGAGCGGCAGGACACGTTGCGCCGCCGCCACGTCGCCGTTCCACAATAGGCGATCGAGCCGCCGCTCGTGATCTTCAACGCGCAAGAATTCGTGATAGCGCTGATATATCGAACGCTCATCGAACGCGGAAAAATCGCTGTAGATCCAGACGGCACGGATGCTCGCTTGTGCCTGCTCGGCGCGTCCGGTCGCAATCCAAATGTCGGCTTGGCGCAATTTGCCCGCCGCGGTGATCGGCGGGTGGGTGGCGAACCAATCGGCGAGCGTGCCGTCCGGCACACCGTTCATGGCTTCTTCGGCGGCCTGCTCGAGCGCGGACTGTCCCGGCCAATCCGGGTGCGCGACGATGAAATGCGTGATTTCGCCGAAGCTGGCGCCGTTGGCGCCGCGAATGATCGCCAGCCAATGCAACGCTTCGCGCGGCAGCGGATCGCGCGCCATCGCGGCTTCGCGCGCCGCTCCTTTCCAATCGCTCTTTTGGGCGTCGGCGAAGGCGGCGTGATAGGCGCGCTTGTCGTTGGTGGAGAGAGCCTGCGCGTGCGCAACGCCCATGACCAGCGACACGCTGGCAATGGTAACGGCCAGACAGACGCCCAACCGTCGCTTCAAAATCACATCCAAGTGGGGCTCCCCACCGCGATATTAGCCGCAGCGGCGGCGGCTGTCAGGTGTGGCCGCGTCGGCGGAGAACCGCGATTGCCCTCAGGCACGGACGGGCGCTATTTTGGCCCACACGACACGGCCCGGACAGGCTGCGTCGCAGGAGGCTAGGATGTTTAAGGGTTCGCTGGTCGCGCTCATCACGCCGTTCCGCAATGGGGCGATCGATGAGAAGGCGTTCCAGGGTTTTGTCGACTGGCAGATCACGCAGGGCACGCACGGCGTCGTTCCATGCGGCACGACCGGCGAATCGCCGACGCTTTCGCATGCCGAACACAAGCGCGTGATCGAGCTCTGTGTTGAAGCCGCGAATGGCCGCGTGCCGGTGATCGCGGGTACGGGTTCGAACTCGACCGCCGAGGCGATCGAGCTCACGCAGCATGCCAAGCGGGCAGGGGTCGACGCGGCGCTTGTCGTGACGCCGTATTACAACAAACCGACGCAGGAAGGACTTTACCAGCACTACAAGGCGATCAACGACGCCGTAGATTTGCCGTTGCTGATCTACAACATTCCTGGCCGCTGCGTCGTCGATATGAGCGTTGACACCATGGCGCGGCTCGCCAAGCTGCCGAACATCATCGGTGTCAAGGACGCGACAAACGATTTGGCGCGGCCGCTTAAGACGCGCGCGACGTGCGGCGACGCGTTCTGCATGCTATCAGGCGAAGATGCGACCGTTTTGTCCTATCGTGCCAATGGCGGCGATGGATGTATTTCGGTCACAGCCAACATTGCGCCACGCGCCTGCGCGGAGATGCACGAGGCCTGGCAAAAAGGCGACACCGCCGGCGCGATGAAGACCAATATGCGCCTAGCCACCTTGCACGATGCGTTGTTCGTCGAAACCAGCCCGGCGCCGGTGAAGTACGCGGCTTCGTTGCTTGGCAAGTCGTCGCCTGACGTGCGGCTGCCGCTGGTGCCTGCATCGCCGACGGCGCAGGTGCGCGTCAAGGACGCGATGCGTTCCGCCGGTCTGCTGAACTGACGCATCGATGGCCTTGCGGGGCGACGAGAAGTACGTTGCGCAAAATCGGCGTGCCCGTCACGATTACGCGATTCAGGAGACACTCGAGGCCGGCCTGATGCTGACTGGCACCGAGGTCAAGGTGTTGCGCGCCGGTCTTGCCAGCATCGCCGAAGCCTATGCCGCGGAAAAAGATGGCGCGATCTATCTGCTCAACGCGCACTTTCCCGCCTATGCGGCGGCGCGCATCAATCACGAGCCGCGTCGGCCGCGCCAGCTACTATTACGCAAGCGGGAAATCGCCAAGCTGTTGGGCGCAGTTAAGCGTGAAGGCATCACGTTGGTACCACTCTCGATCTACTTCAACGAGCGTGGCCGCGCCAAATTGGCGCTCGGTGTCGCCAAGGGCAAGCGCAAGGCCGATAAACGCGAGGCCGAAAAAGAGCGCGATTGGCAACGGTCGCGGGCGCGGTTATTGCGCGACCGGGGCTAACTATCGATCGCCCTGCGCGAGTTCACGCTCAACGTCGTCGAGTTGGTCTTCGCCGAAAACCTTGATGCCGTTGGCACGCAACAATGCAGCCGTGCGGCCCTGGCCAGGAACTTGGTCGATGAAGTTGGCACCGTAGATCACCCGCGAGCCGCACGACGGGCTCGACTGTTTGAGGATGGCGAGGGTGATGGCATGCTCTTTCGCGAGCGCGAGCGCGGCCTGCGCGCCACGCTCGTACTCGGCCGTGACGTCGATGCCGAACACGGTCAGCACGCGGTTATTCGTGGTGTCGATGCGCGCCCGTGGCCGCGGTGTCGGCAACCCACCGACAACTTCCGGGCAGATATGGACCAGGCGACCTTCAGTGTGCCAGCGACGGAAACGCGGGTCGTTGCACGGGGTATCGCTGGCGTTGTAGCGCACGCGATAGCCAACGACTGCCTCGCCCAGCAGGCACGTGCTGACCAGAATTTTGCGCATCCAACCATTATGGCAGCGCGAGCCGACGCTTCAACTCGGTAAAAACAGCCTCGAACATCGCCGGGGTCAGCTGCCCAGTGTTGGTGTTGTAGCGCGAGCAATGATAGCTGTCGACGAGAATGAGGCCTGCCGGCAATGTGTGAGTTGCGCCGTGGGCGAAGCGATAGTGCGCCCGTTTCTGGCCGAGCGCCGCAAGCACCGCTTGATGCGCGATTTGTCCCAGTGCGAGGACGATCGCCAATCGCGGCATCGCGGCGATCTCCGCCGCAAGGAAAGCGCCGCAACTGCGGATTTCATCGGTGTCAGGCTTGTTGGCAGGTGGTACGCAGCGCACCGAATTGGTAATTCGGCATCCCACGAGCTGCAATCCGTCGTCGGCGCGTTCGCGATATTCGCCGCGCGCGAGGCCGAACTTCGTCAGCGTGCCGTAGAGTAAAACACCCGCATAATCGCCGGTGAAGGGGCGGCCGGTGCGGTTGGCACCTTTGAGACCCGGCGCCAAGCCGACGATCAACAGCCGCGCGTCGAGGTTGCCGAACGAAGGCACCGGCGCATTGTGCCATGACGGCTGTGCCATGCGCTGCGTCGCGCGGAACGCCGCAAGCCGCGGGCAGAGCGCACAATCCCGCCCGGGTGCGCCCGGGGACGACGTTCTGCTCACGCCTCGCTGTCGCTCATCTGGTTGAATGCCTGGTTCTGCCGCGGCGACGTGTCTTCGCGGTGACGCATGATTTGCGGCGCCAGATCCTGAAGTTCGATGAACATGTCGGCCTGACGTCGCAGCTCGTCGGCGACCATCGGCGGCGCCGAGCGGATGGTCGATACGACGGTGACTCGAACGCCTTTTCTCTGTACTGCGTCGACGAGACGGCGGAAGTCGCCGTCGCCGGAGAACAGAACGATATGGTCGAGGTATTGCGCCATCTCCATCACGTCGATAGCGAGTTCGATATCCATGTTGCCTTTGACCTTTCGGCGACCCATGGCGTCGGTGTATTCCTTGGTCGGTTTGGTCACCATCGTGTAGCCGTTGTAGTCGAGCCAATCCACCAAGGGGCGGAGCGGCGAATATTCCTGATCTTCGATCAACGCCGTGTAATAGAACGCGCGGATGAGGCGGCCCTTCTCACCGAACAACTGCAACAATCGCTTGTAGTCGATATCAAAACCCAGAGCCCGAGCGGCGGCGTGAAGGTTGGCGCCATCGATGAACAATGCAATTCTTTCCTCGGGATAAAATGTCATGTGCAACTCCACGCAATGATACCAACGCTATGTCACGCATTTGACCGCCGCGGCGAGGCAGGCGTCAAGCGCTGGCGGTTGCCGAGGCGACGCAGCGCATGATCTTCATCGCCTTGGGTGCCAACCTGCCGAGCAACGTTGGGCCGCCGCGCGCGACCCTCGAAGCGGCGTTGCGTTCCCTCGCACAGGAAGGCGGCGAGATTGTGGCGCGATCGCGCTTTTACAAAAGTTCGCCCGTGCCGAAGTCAGATCAGCCGGATTACCTCAATGCCGTCGTTGCGATCAAAAGTGATTTGGATCCGACAGCATTGCTGGCAGTGCTCGCTGCGATTGAGGCGCGGTTCGGCCGGCAACGCGGCGAGCGCAATGCGGCGCGCCCGCTCGACCTCGATCTGATCGCTTATGATGAATTGATCCGCGACGTTGCTCCGATCCTGCCGCATCCGCGGATGCACGAGCGGGCCTTCGTGCTTTTGCCCTTGGCGGAGATCGCACCCGACTGGCATCATCCACGGCTTCGCCTGACGGTCGCCACGTTGATCCAGGCCTTACCGCCCGCAATCCGCGCCGAATGCCGGCCCGCCGCTGACGATTGACTTTGAGTCGTGACTGTCTCAAAAATAAGACAGGCGATAATAACTGTTTTGCCCGACAATCATCTGACAATCATAGGTGAGACTCCGCTATGTCGATGTCATCGCCTCGCGCCGCGTCGGTAAGCGCCGCGTCTGACGTGCCGAGCGCCTATGCCAAGAAGGTGCTTTTCGGCTCGTCCATCGGTTACGCGATGGACGGGTTCGATCTGCTTATCCTCGGCTTCATGCTCGGCGCCATCCGGAGCGACTTGGGATTGTCGGGGCCGCAGGCAGGATCGCTCTTCACGTTCACGTTATTCGGGGCGGTCACCGGCGGCATCGTCTTTGGCATCATGAGCGATTTCTTCGGCCGCGTGCGCGTGCTGAGCTGGACGATCCTGCTGTTCGCGGTTTTCACCGGTCTCTGTGCATTTTCACGCGGCTATTATGATCTGCTCACCTATCGCACGATTGCCGGGCTCGGGCTTGGCGGCGAATTCGGCATCGGCATGGCATTGGCCGCTGAGGCGTGGCCGGCGTCGAAGCGCGGCCGCGTTTCATCCTATGTCGGTCTCGGCTGGCAGTCCGGCGTGCTCGTCGCGGCGTTCGTGACGCCGTTCTTGCTTCCACATATCGGGTGGCGCGGCATGTTCCTGGTCGGCGTTCTCCCGGCTCTCGTCGCCTTCATCGTCCGCCGGACGATCGGCGAGCCGGAGATCTTCGTGCAGCGCCACATCCGGCAGGGATTCCCTATTGGTCTCCTGTTCAAAGATGCGGCGACCGTAAAGGTCACCGTCGGCATGTTCATTCTCTGCTCGGTGCAGAACTTCGGTTATTACGGCGTGATGATCTGGTTGCCGTCATACCTCAACAGCCAGTTCCATTTCCCGTTGATGCAATCGGCGGTGTGGACCGGGGTCACGATCCTCGGCATGGCGCTGGGCATCTGGCTCTTCGGCATTGCGGCGGACCGGATCGGTCGGCGGCCGGTGTTCATGTTCTGGCAGATCGGCGCCGCGGTCATGGTCGTCGTGTTCTCGCAGCTGACGTCGCCTTATGCGCTGTTGGTCGGCGGCGCCGTAATGGGCTTCTTCATCAATGGAATGCTCGGCGGTCTCGGCGCGCTGATGTCGGAACTTTATCCGACGGCGGCGCGGGCTACCGCTCAGAATGTCCTGTTCAATCTCGGCCGCGGCGTCGGCGGCTTCGGGCCCTTTGTCGTGCCGATCCTGGCGGCGCAGTATTCTTTCCCGATCGCCATTGCGCTGCTGGCGGTCATATACGTGATCGAGTTCGTCGCTACCGTATTCCTGATTCCGGAACGGAAGGGCGTGCCGCTCGAATAATTGCGGGCGTCCGGCTTCTGCCGTTCCCGCTCATTAAGGTCGATGTTTGGACATGGACACTGTCCACGCTGCGAATTTGCTTTTTCCGGTTGCGGAGCAATCCGCGGCGGTGCTCGAGAACGCGGCGGTCAACGCGGAATACAGGCATCTCGTCGTCACGGCAGAAGCACCGGCGACCGACGTCGTCGCGGGCCAGTTCTTCCATCTCCTCTGTCCGCCGTCGGATGGTGCCGCGCCATTCCTGCGCCGGCCGATGAGCGTTTATGCCGCCGATCGTGCGCGTGGGCGCATCGAGTTCCTCTACAAGATTACCGGCGCTGGAACGCGCGGACTGGCCGAACTCGAACCGGGCGACAGGCTGAATATGCTCGGACCGCTCGGCCGCGGCTTCACGCTGGTGCCGGCTTGGCAGCACATCGCCGTCGTCGGTCGCGGCGTCGGTCTGGCAACCCTCGCGCCGCTCGCAGTGATGGCCGAGCAGGCAGGTGTGGGCGTGACCGCCATCCTGAGCGCGCGCCGCCCTGATCTGGTGATGTCGATCGAGCTGTTTCGCGCCCATGGCGCCGAGGTGATCGTCGTTACTGACTCGGATCAAAGTAGTGCCGTGGGCAATGTCGAACGGCTGTTACGCAGCCTAGTGGCGGGGCACAAGGCCGACGCGTTCTTCACCTGCGGCTCGAACCGCCTATTGCTGCTGCTCCAGCGGCTCGGCAAGGAACTCGGCATACCCGGTCAGGTCGCGCTCGAGCAGCAGATGGCGTGTGCGCTCGGCATGTGCTTCTGCTGCGTCCGCGACTTTCATGCCGCGGCGGGCGGCGTCGAACATCGGCGCGTGTGCTGGGAAGGCCCGGTGTTCGATCTGCGGGAGCCGCTGTCTTGGTAGATTTGGCCGTTGAGATCGGCGGAATGCGGCTGGCCAATCCGGTGATGCCGGCGTCCGGCACGTTTGCCGACGGCTTGGCACGCGTCATCGATTTCAATCGTCTTGGCGCCTTCGTGACCAAGACTGTGACGCGCGAACTGCGCACCGGTAATCCGACGCCGCGCGTTGCCGAAACGGCCGGTGGCATGCTCAACTCGATCGGCATTCCATCCAAAGGCGTCGAATATTTTCTCACGCAGACGCTGCCGTTCTACCAGCGCTTCACGCCGCCGCTGATCGCCAGCATTTCGGCGCCGACGGCCGACGGCTTCGCCAGTTTGGCGGCCGAGCTCAGCGTTGCTGGCGTCGCCGCGATTGAAGCCAACATTTCGTGCCCCAACCTGGAGCAGGACGGCCGCGCCTTCGCCATGACGACACAGGCCACCGCCGGCGTCGTCGCGCGGTTGCGGGCGGCGACCAAGCTGCCATTGTGGGTCAAACTGACGCCGAATACCGGCGATATTGCCGACGTTGCGCGCGCCGCCGAGGCCAATGGCGCCGACGCCGTCGTCGTCGCCAATACGATCCTCGCGATGGCGATCGACGTCGAAACCTTCCGGCCGCGGCTCGGCAGCATCACCGGCGGTCTTTCCGGTCCCGCGGTGAAGCCGGTCATTTTGCGCCAAGTCTACCAGTGCGCCCGTGCGGTCAAGATCGACATCGTCGGGTGCGGCGGCATTGCCAGCGGTAACGACGCGGTAGAATATCTATTGGCTGGCGCAAGCGCTGTTCAGGTCGGCACCGCGACATTCATCCATCCGACGGCGCTGATCCGCGTCGTCGAGGAGCTCGAAGCGTTCTGCAACCGGCGAGGCTTTTCCCGGGTTTCGGCGTTGACCGGCGCGCTAATGAGTGCCGGCGCAGATGAGACCGATGTTGAGTGGCGTCAGGAGGCTGGCGAATGAAGCTCGTCGCCAATAACACATCGACGGCGTTCGATCTGCGAACGACGACCGATGGGCTCTTTCGTGAGATCGCACGCGTGACCGCGGATTCCGGCGGCATCGGCGTCAGCCGGGAAAGCTACGGTGCAGGCGAACAGAAGGCGGTCGAGATCATCCGGCGCAATGCCGAAAGCGCCGAGCTCGCGACGAGCTTCGATGCCGCAGCCAACCTCGTCGTGACTCTGCCGGGTCGTGATCCAGACAAGCCGTTCATTGCCATCGGATCACACCTCGATTCCGTGCCGCAAGGCGGGAATTATGACGGTGCTGCCGGGGTCGTCGCCGGCCTGATCACTTTGATACGCATGAAAGACGAGCGGGTGGTGCCGCCGCGAACCGTCAAACTCATCGCGATGCGTGGCGAAGAAAGCGCCTGGTACGGCAAGACCTGCGTCGGTTCCTACGCGCTGTTCGGCGGCTTGACCGAGCAAGATCTGATGCTGACGCATCGATCGGGCCATGGCACGCTCGGCGAAGCGATGCAGGCTCGGGGTGCCGATGTTGCGCGGATTGCGCGCGGCGAAACCTTGCTCGATCCAGCCTCAGTTGCGGCCTACCTCGAGCTTCATATTGAGCAGGGGCCGGTAATGGTCGCGCGCGGCTTCTCGACGGCGATCGTTACAGGAATTCGCGGCAATATCCGTCATCGCGAAGTGCGCTGTATCGGCGAAGCGGCCCATTCCGGCGCCGTACCGCGCTGGCTCCGACGGGACGCCGTGTTTGCCGTCGCCGAGCTCATCACCCATCTCGACGAGCATTGGGAAAGCCTGCAGCAGCGCGGCCTCGATCTCGTGGTCACGGTCGGCATCATCAGCACCAATCCGGCGGAGCACGCGATGTCCCGCGTTCCCGGCGAGGTGACCTTCAGTTTCGAAGTCCGCAGCCAGAGCAGTGACACGCTCGAGGCCTTCTATCACTTGATGCGGACCGAGTGTCGGACCATCGGCAACAAGCGCAAGGTCGAATTCCGCTTTGATCGACGCCTCGATACCAAGCCGGCGCGCATGGACGATGGCTGGGTCGAGCGCCTTTTGCGGCTTTCCAAGCGTCTGGGGTTGCCCGCCGAGGCGCTGCCATCGGGCGCCGGCCATGACGCGGCGATCTTCGCCAACGAAGGTGTGCCGTCGGCGATGATTTTTATCCGCAACGAACACGGTTCGCATAACCCGCTCGAGGCAATGGCGCTCGATGATTTCCTCAAGGGCGCCGATTTGTTGTATCACGCCGTTGTCGAAGCGACGTGACGAACCGATTTCGTCCCGGTATGGTGAGGGCGATCCGCACACCTAAGATGCGGACGATGGGGGAGCGTGGATACACGCCGTAAGGAGATCGGCCGAAGGCTCAAGGCCTATCGCCGGGGCAGCGGCCTGAAAGCCGAGGAAATCGCCCATCGGCTGAATATCTCCCGTTCTGCACTCTATCGTATGGAGGCTGGCGAGATCGTCAAAATCGAGACGCTCGATGCGCTGGCGCAGGTGCTCAACACGTCGCTGGCCTCGCTGCTCGGTGTTGGCGTCGAATATTATTCGAAGGCGGGCGCCTATTTCGAGCGCATGCGACAGCTGGAAGCCGGCGCCGATCAGATCATCGCTCGCTTCATGCCGATTTCGTTCCTGCTGACGACCGCAGAGTATAGCACGCGCCTGCGCCAGATGCTGATCGAGGCCCTGCCGCCCGACGCACTCGAGCCACAAGCTTTCGCCGAAATCGAGACGATCATGGCGATCCTCGGCACACGCAAATCGGCGCGGAAGCCGCGTGTCGTAGCCTTGATGTCGGTGCCTGAGGTTGAACGCTTTCTCCAACTCGGCGTAATCGGGCGGTTTGGGCTGCCCCCCGAGGAATGGTCGCGCCGACGCGCCGCGGCGCGGCACGAGATCGAAAACATCTCGCGCTTTCTGACCGATCCGCAGCCGGGGATCGAAGTTGGCCTGGTTGACGAGATGCTGCCCAACATGGCGTTCCAGCTGTTTCAATCGAAGAAGGAATCGGTGCTCGCTGTCAGTCCATTCCGGATCAGCGAAATGCCGAACATCCGGCACGGCGTGGCCACCGTCACCGCAGCTCCGGAGGCCGTCGCGCTTTACGAAACGCTTGCCGCCGACCTGTGGAGCCGCGCGCTCAAAGGGCCGCGTGCGGCGAC
>Ga0134126_10008656_pt1 | contig 12799 bp, 12 predicted proteins | sample KB31752_FD_96881 | JGI IMG/M metagenome (GOLD analysis project Ga0134126, IMG submission 96881) | Terrestrial soil microbial communities with excess Nitrogen fertilizer from Kellogg Biological Station, Michigan, USA - KB3-175-2 | ecosystem: Environmental > Terrestrial > Soil > Unclassified ...
CGTCGAAAGCGATCATAGTAGCCATGGTCGTTTGCGTGCTGAGAAGGGCGTCGAGCGATCGCTGCGTGGTCTCTATCGAAGCATCTTCGAGGTAATAGCCAAAGAAGACGATGGTAATGATCGAGGCTGCCGTTTCGTAGAAGAGATAATCGGGACCGAGACCGAATACGGTGCCGGCTAGACTATAGAGAAATGCCGCGGTTGCCCCGACCGCGATGAGGACGTTCATGTTGGGTATCCCGTTGAGCAGGCTTTTGACGGCGCTGCGTCCGAAGAAAAGCATGCCGGTGATGAATACGGGCAGACACAGGAGACATTGTATCCAGGGTTGCATCAGCCAGTGAAGCCCGACGCCCGGCACCATATGCAGAAGGAGCATCGCCGTGAAGGGCAGACAAAAAAGGAAATAGCGAAGGTGTTTATTGATCCTGCGACGGGCCGGTGCGGCGCCGGGTGTTTTTTCTCCAATGACCGTATAGCCCAGATCGTGGATGCCTTTTTGCAGCAGCGAGCTGTCGAGGGTCTTGTCCGTATCGAAGCTGACGTCGCCTGTCGCCAGGCTGACCCTGACGTTATGCCCGCCTTTTTTTTCGAGGTATTTGCCGATGGTGAGCGCGCACGTAGCGCAGGTCATGCCGTCCACCTTCCAGTTAATAGTTTCCATATATTTTATCTCACCCTCGGGGTGAGCGACCTGCAAAGTTAATCTATCTTTGGGTGATGGAGTTTTGCTTTCGTTTGAAGGACATCGGGCAAGCCGCGGCAGGTTTTTGGCGCAGGTTCCCGGCCGAAGGGGTCTTTGCCTTTCATGGCGAGATGGGCGCGGGGAAGACCACCTTCATACATGCCTTATGCGAAGACCGTGGGGTTACGGATGTAGTAGGGAGTCCTACCTTTTCCATCATCAATGAATATCGTTATCCCGGCGGGCGTATCTACCACATCGATCTCTACCGTCTGAAAGATGAAGAGGAGGCCTTGCGGGCCGGGGTCGAAGACGTACTGTACAGCGGCGATATCTGCCTGGTGGAGTGGCCCGATCGCGCCCCGGGTATTTTTCCTCCCGGATCAGTGCATGTCCATATCGGGATCGTCGACCCCGATACGCGTAAAATTACCAATGGGAACGGATTCCCTCGATCAAAGTCATTTTAAAATTGTAATTTGACAGGCAATTATGTCGCAGCAGCAAAAACCGGTCATCAGCACCTCCTTCAGTTATGAAACCCTGGAAGAAACCTTGGATATCAAGCCAAAGGGCGTGCCTCTGCACATCGGGATCCCGAAGGAAACGGCCTTTCAGGAGAATCGTATAGCGCTTACTCCGGATGCCGTCGGCGTGTTGGTGAGCAACGGACATGATGTCGTCATCGAGCACAATGCGGGCGAGGCTGCGCACTATCGCGACAAGGACTACAGCGAGGCCGGGGCCCGTATCATTTATGAGAAGGCTGAGGTACTCCGGGCACCCATCCTGGTGAAAAGCGCACCGGTGATCGAGGAGGACCTGCCGATGCTGCAGATGAACCAGATCATCATCTCTCCCATCCACTTGTCGGCTATGAGGGCCGATCTGCTGCAGAAGATGATGGACAAGCGGATCACGGGTATTTCTTTCGAAAATCTCAAGGATGACAGCGGCACTTACCCCATCGTCAGGAGCATGAGCGAGATTGCAGGCAGCGCGGTCATGCTGATCGCAGGGCAATACCTGAGCTCGTCCAATCATGGGAAGGGTGTCTTACTGGGGGGTATCTCCGGTATTCCGCCTACCAAAGTGATCATATTGGGGGCGGGTATCGTCGGGGAGTTTGCGGCGAGGGCCGCGCTTGCATTGGGGGCGTCGGTAAAGGTTTTCGATAACAGCGTATACCGTTTGAAACGTCTCCAGAACAATATCGGGCAGCGGATGTGGACCTCGGTGATCGAGCCGCGTATCCTGGCCAAACAGATCAAGACCTGTGAGATAGCCGTAGGAGCGCTGTCTTCGCAAAGCGGGCGTACCCCGGTGGTAGTCAGCGACGAGATGGTCAGCAATATGCGACCCGGGAGCGTGGTCATAGACGTAAGTATCGACCGCGGCGGGTGTTTCGAGACCAGCCGTATCACGACCCATGAGCAACCTGTTTTTAATAAATATGGCGTAATCCACTATTGTGTTCCAAATATCCCGTCCGGGTTTGCCCGTACGGCCTCGCATGCGATCAGCAATGTGCTGATGCCGTTATTGCTCGAGGCGGGAGAGGAGGGCGGGTTCGAGAACCTGGTATGGCACAAGATCCATCTGCGTAGCGGGATCTATCTTTTCAAGGGCGCGCTGACCAATTTCCATCTCAGTCAGCGGTTCGATCTGAAATATACGGACCTGAATTTACTGATCGCGAGCCAGCGGTAGGCGGCGGAGAGCCCTCGATTGCAGATCGCGAGCAGCGGTAGGCGGCGGAGAGCCCTCGATTGCAGATCGCGAGCAGCGGTAGGCGGCGGAGAGCCCTCGATTACTGATCGCGAGCAGCGGCAGGCGGCAATTGGCGCTGGTAATTATCGACAGGGATACCTCTTCTTTGCAATGCCCGTTCGAAGGCATGCCAATTTTTGCTGCGGAGGCTTCCTGCGCGGTAGGTTGTGGTATGGGTGCCGTCCTTTCTTTTTACGCGAAGGCCGTCGGATCGCCGGAACGACCCGGTCTTGAACTCCACGCCATCCACTTCGTCGAGGTGATGAATTTTGAGGATCCAGGGAAAGATATGGTTGCGGATCTCGAGGTAGCTGCCCGAGATGCAGAAATAATAGAGATTGGAGGCGAAAAGGAGGGTCAACAGCAGGGTAGCTCCGAAAATGGCCAGCATAGTTCCGATCCGCTCCGGATGGGTCAGCCAGTGACCGAGACCTGCAGAAATGAACAGCAGGGCCGAGAGCATCAAAGAGATGCCTACCGTACTGGTAAGATAATTGCCGTAATACGGATGAGGCCCGCCTGTCGCGGATGGTTGGTTCGTAGAGTCCGAGTTCATGGAACGGAGTAATTTATACTTTATACTCCATAATATTAATAATTTTCCCGCAAAAATCATATTCCTGGGTGTCGTTGGAGCTGATAACCAGGAGACGGCCGGTCGCATATTGGCGGATCAGACCCCTGTAGAGGGCAATACCGTCTACGTCTAAATTCGTACACGGTTCGTCTAGAAGGATGGCGGGTGTGTCGGAAAAAAGCGCCTGGGCGAGACGGACGCGCTGTTTCATACCGGAGGAATAGAAACGGATCTGTTTATGCGCTGCGGTTTCCAGGCCGACGGTGCGAATGATGTCGGGGGTGGTGAGGTTGGGTAAAAAAGGTTTGAAGATCTTATGAAAATCAAGGAATTCAGTAACGGTCATTTCCTCTATGGGTGAGAGATAGGGTGCGGCGAGGGAAAGATAGCGGTAAGCCTGGTCGGGGGGAACGGCGGTGGAGGCGGGGATTGCGGGTTTTGCGGTGGTGGCAGAGGCTTGGGAGGCTGGCTTTGCAGAGGCGGGTTTTGCGGTGGCGGCAGGGGCCGCATAGTCAATGGTTCCTTCGCTGATGGCTATGGCGCCGGCAATGGATTGTAATAAGGTTGACTTACCCGAGCCATTAGGGCCGGTGATAGCGTATTTACATCCGGTGTTGAATTCGTAGTGAAGATGACGAAAGATCCAGTCGCGGTTGAACCGTTTACCGGCATCAATCAGCGTAATCTTCATCGAAACTGCTTTTGCTGAATCGTTTGATGATCCCCCGGCCGCTTTCACGGATAAACCCAACGATCTCATCCCGTTCGTCGCTGGCAGGGAACTCTTCTTCGAGGAACTCCAGCGCCTGGCTGGTATTCATACCCTTGTTGTAGATGACACGGTAGATATCCAGGATATGATTGATCTTGTCGATGGTGAAACCGCGGCGTTTGAGACCCACGGAATTGACTCCGGCATAGCTGAGCGGCATGCGGGCAGCCTTGATATAAGGGGGGATGTCTTTCCCAACGAGCGAGCCGCCGCCGAGGAAGACATGCGAACCGACTCTTACAAACTGGTGAATAGCACACATGCCGCCGAGGATAACCCAGTCGCCAAGGGTCACATGTCCTGCCACCTGGGAGTTATTGCTGAGGATACAGTTGTCGCCGATGATACAGTCATGCGCGATATGGCTGTATGCAAGGATCATACAATTCCGGCCTACTTTGGTCCTCCAGCGGTCGCGCGTGCCGCGATGCACGGTCACGAATTCGCGGATGGTGGTATTGTCGCCGATCTCTACGGTGGTCTCTTCGCCTTCGAATTTGAGATCCTGGGGGTCAGCAGATACAACCGCGCCGGGGAATATCCTGCAATTCTTTCCGATCCTGGCACCTTCCATGATCGTCACGTTACTGCCTATCCACGTTCCGGCCCCGATCTCTACGTTCCTATGGATCATCGTAAAGGGATCCACTCTCACGTCAGGAGCCAGACGGGCATCCGGATGGACCGAGGTAAGCGAATGGATCGTTCGGTGGTTAGTTGATTGATTTTCAGTTTGTTGGATCATTACTATCTCTTCATTGCGGTTTGCTCTCTTCATAGAAAAAATGCTGGCTCAAACCCAGCATTGCGCAAAAATAAACTTATTTGACGCAATTCCCCGAAATAAACTTCCGTTCACGACCGCTTAACCAGTTGAGCCATCAGATCCGCTTCCGTGGCGATCTTATTACCGACATAAACTGTGCCGCGCATTTCGCAGATGCCCCGGCGTATGGGATTGAGAAGCTCCATTTTCAGGATCATCGTGTCACCGGGCACGACCTTATGTTTGAATTTGCAATTATCGATCTTGATAAAATAGGTATCGTACTCACCCTGGGGCATAGCGTTTATACATAGGATACCGCCCGTCTGGGCCAGCGCCTCTATCTGAAGCACGCCGGGCATCACGGGGTTACCGGGAAAATGACCGACGAAGAAGGGTTCATTGTAGGTGACGTTCTTGATCCCGACGATATGCCTGTCCGTTAGCTCGATGATCTTGTCGACGAGGAGAAAGGGGAACCGGTGCGGCAGGGTCTTTTCTATCTGTTGCAAGGTAAAGACCGGCGCCTGGTTGGGGTCATAGATGGGTGTATTCTTTAGATGTTTGTTTTTTTTTATGTATTGCTTGATCTTTTTGGCGAATTCGACGTTGGTCGAATGGCCCGGGCGGTTGGCGATGATATGTCCCTTGATGGGATAGCCGATGAGCGCGAGATCGCCGATGACGTCCAGCAGCTTGTGACGCGCGGGTTCATTGGGAAAACGCAGCTCGAGATTATTCAGGTAACCTTCGCTTTTGATCTCGATCTTGTCCCGTTTGAACGCTTTGGCGAGACGGCCCATTTCGTCTTTCGTCACGGGTTTGTCGACGACGACGATGGCGTTGTTGATGTCCCCGCCCTTGATCAGGTTGTGCTCGAGCAGCATCTCCAGCTCGTGCAGGAAACAGAAGGTACGGCAGGGGGATATTTCCTGTTTGAATTCGCGCATCGTCTTCAGACCGGCATGCTGCGTTCCAAGGACCGGGCTGTTGAAATCTATCAGGGTTGTCACCTTATACTCGATCGAAGGCATGACCACCATCTCCACCCTTTTCTTTTCATCATAGTAGGCGATATTGGAATCGATGCTGTACCAGGCCTTGGTCGCCTCCTGTTCCGTAACACCCGCTTCTTCTATGATCTCGACAAAAGGCTGCGAGCTGCCGTCGATGATGGGCACTTCCGGACCGTTGATCTCGATCAGACAATTATCCACGCCCATCCCCACGAGACCTGCCAGGATATGCTCGACCGTACTGACCTTTGCCCCGTTGTCCTCGAGAGTCGTGCCACGGGAAGTATCGGTCACCAGGTCGCAGTCTGCCTTTATCACGGGCTGACCGGGCAGGTCTATACGCTGGAACTGGAAGCCGAAACCCGGGTTGGCCGGCTTCAGGGTCATATCGACCTTGATCCCGGTGTGCAGGCCCGTACCCGAAATACTTGTTACAGAGGCTAATGTGTGTTGTTTGTCAGGATTGAAATTTGCGTCCATGCGTTTTTTTAAAAGATATCAATTGAGGGCGCCCGTCTTTGGCCGACAAAGATAGGGGAAAATAGCGGTTGGTTTTACCCGGGGACGGGCCGTCAAACGGCGTTGGCGGTCGGCCCGCGAGAGGGACGGATGAGAACCCGATCGCCAATTACGGCTAGTTTCTTAAATTTATTGTCTGAAGTGAGGCGCACAGGCTCAAAAATACGGCGGTTTAACAAAATATTAGCCTCAAGCGTTGATTATCAGGCAATGATTTAATTTTATTTGTAACTAAAATCATAACTATGGAAGGAAAGAAACCCAAAATATTGTTGTGCGAAGACGATCCGAATCTGGGCATGGTACTGAAAAATTACCTTGAGCTAAGCGATTTCGACGTGACACTGGAAAGAGACGGCCGGCTGGGGCTGGCGGCGTTCCAACGCGAGAAGTTCGATCTCTGTCTGCTCGACATCATGATGCCGCATATGGACGGCTTTACGCTTGCCGAAGAGATACGTGACGTGGATCCGGATATTCCGCTTTTCTTCCTTAGTGCAAAGACGATGAAGGAAGATATCATACAAGGATATAAATTGGGCGCCGACGATTATATCACCAAGCCGTTCGATAGCGAGGTGCTGCTGATGAAGATCAAGGCGATATTGAAACGCAATGACGATCTGAACAAGGAATCGGACAACAAGGTATTCGATCTTGGAACTTATCATTTCAATCCCAAGCTGCGTGAGCTGGCTCATAAGGGGCAGACGCAGACCTTATCTCCGAAGGAGAACGAGCTGCTCAAGATGCTGGCCGAGCATATGAACGATCTGCTGCCACGGGAGCAGGCACTGAAAAAGATCTGGGGGTCGGATACATATTTCAACGGTCGAAGCATGGATGTGTATATCGCGAAGCTGAGGAAGTATCTGAAAGATGATAGTCAGATCGAGATTGTGAATATACATGGGAATGGGTTCCGGCTCGTTGTGCCGGTGAACGCTTAGATTGGCGGCGCGGCGGTGACGTTCAGAACAGCAGCTGCTCCCCTTCCCTGCCGGGCTTTTTCTTACCCAGGTGTTCGTAGGCCTTGTGTGTGACCTCGCGTCCGCGGGGCGTACGCATGATGAATCCTTCCTGGATAAGGAAAGGCTCATATACCTCTTCCAGCGTGCCGGTCTCTTCCCCGACGGCGGTAGCAATGGTGGTGATCCCCACGGGACCGCCCTTAAATTTTTCAATGATGGTAGACAGGATGCGGTTATCCATTTCGTCCAGGCCATGCTCATCTACATGCAACGCCCGGAGGGCGTGCTGGGTAATGGCAAGATCGACGATTCCGCCGGCGAGGACCTGTGCGAAATCCCGGACACGACGCAGCAGCCCGTTGGCAATCCGGGGAGTACCCCGGCTGCGACGGGCGATCTCCGCGGCCGCATCGGAGGTGACCTTCGTGTGCAGGATAGATGCCGACCGGAGGATGATGTGTTGAAGAGTCGTAGCCGTATAATATTCCAGTCTGGATTTGATCCCGAAACGGGATAACAGCGGGGCCGTAAGCAGACCGCTGCGGGTAGTGGCGCCCACCAGCGTGAAGGGCTGGAGCGAGAGCTGAATACTGCGCGCATTGGGACCGCTGTCGATGAGGATATCTATCCGATAATCTTCCATGGCGGAATACAGATATTCTTCGACGACAGTGCTCAGACGGTGGATCTCATCGATGAACAACACGTCGTTGGCTCCGAGATTGGTTAGGAGACCGGCCAGATCACCGGGTTTCTCGATGACGGGTCCGGAAGTTTCACGAATGTTAACGCCCATTTCATTGGCGACGATGCGCGAAAGGGTAGTTTTGCCCAGACCGGGAGGGCCATGGAAAAGGATATGATCCAGGGCTTCACCGCGCATCCTCGCCGCCTTGATAAAGACGCGAAGATTTTCGATCAGCTGCGGCTGACCGGCGAACTCTTCTATGACGGAAGGCCGGATATTGTTCTCGAACTCTTTGTCGGAAGGGCTTAAAGCGTTCTTATCCGTGTTGAGGTTGAGATTGGGCATGGGACAAAGATACCCGGAATTAGAGTAAATTACATCTTCAAACCTTTACTTATGACAATCGGTATCATGGGGTCCGCGGAAGTGGGTCGGGCTCTGGGACATGGTTTTCTGGCGGAAGGCCATTCCGTCATGATGGGCTCGCGAAATCCCAAAAAAGAAGAGCTCGTAAAATGGCAGAGAGATCATGCGGCAGCGAAGACCGGAGATTTCCGGGATACGGCCCGGTTCGGAGAGATCCTGGTCCTTTGCGTTCCCGGCACCGCTGTGGAAGAAGTCATCCGGCTTGCGGAACCGGAAAATTTCCGGAGCAAGATCGTGATCGATGTCACGAACCCCATTTCCCCGGGCGCACCCGTCAACGGCGTGTTGCCCTTCCTGACCGGGCCAAACGAGTCGCTGATGGAGCGGACACAACGCCTGCTTCCCGATGCCAAGCTGGTCAAGGCCTTCAACAGCGTCGGCAGCGATCTCATGTATAAACCGAAATTCCCCGGCGGCACACCGACCATGTTCATCTGCGGCAATGATGAAGCGGCCAGAGCCACGGTAACGGATATCCTCACTGCGTTTGGCTGGGAGACCGAAGACATGGGAAAGGCCGAAGCGGCGAGGCCGATCGAAGCGCTGTGTATGCTCTGGTGTATACCCGGCTTCCTTCACAATCAATGGACGCATGCGTTCAAACTCCTGAAACCATGAGTGCGATCAGTGCCGCCAATGTCTGAAACTATAACATGAACTTTAGCGCCTATATCGAAAAATCCCTGACATATTCAGCTTATGAACGGCTGATCGCCGATCTGCTGGGTCAGGGCCGTACTACGGGACCGGATCAATCCGAAGCCTTCATCCATTATACACTGCTGAATCAGCAACGCATGCACCGGCTGGACAAAACGACGCCGTTGCTGCCCTCCGTAGAAACGGCGATCAAATCGATCACCGTCGGACAGACCTGGCTGGTGCTGACGGAGGCCTGGTGCGGGGATGCCGCCCAGAGTATTCCCGTAATGAATGCGATGGCGATCCTGAATCCCGTGATCTCGCTACGGCTGGTGTTACGCGATGATAACCCCGACCTGATGGATCGGTATCTGACCAATGGGGTAGCCAGGAGCATACCGAAGCTCATCGGTCTCGATACGGCGACGATGGAGGAGCTGTTCACGTGGGGGCCGCGGCCCGCGGCGCTTCAGGAGCGGTTTTATAAAATGAAGGCGGATGGCGTCGAATATCATCAGGCCAAGGAGGAGCTGCAACGGTGGTATAATAAAGACCGGACCATATCCATCCAGGAGGAACTGGCCGCGCTGGCATCCGGCTCGTCTTCGAGGGCGAAGGTCGGGATGATCGCATAGGCTCTAAGGCCGGGGGGCCGTGAAGCGTTCAGGCCTGGCATTGCCACAATACGTCGGCGAACCAATTTTTCTGGTCGAAAAAAGTATGCACCGGCGAAAATCCGGAATGGGCAGCCATCAGCCCGATCTCTTCGAGCGTATATTTTTGTGATATCTCCATGAAGATGGGTTCATTCTCCGCGAAGACGATGCGTTTGTCGGCAATGTGCACCTCCTGTGCGATGCGGCTGATCAGGTAGCTTTTGCAGGCTCCCGTGCCGGGATCATAAACGGGATAGTGTTCGAATTGCTCGGTGTCGAAATCGCCTCCCAGCTCGCGATTGATGCGCCGCAGCAGATTGAGGTTGAAGGCGCGCGTAATTCCCTGGCGGTCGTTATAGGCGTCGAGGACGGTGCGCGGGTGTTTTTTCAGATCGAACCCGATGAGCAGCAGATCGCCGGGCTGCATATGGTCATGCAGCTGGCGGCAGAATTGGGTCGCCTGCTGGATCGTCATATTACCGATGTTGGCGCCCATGAACAACACGATCTTACGGTTATTGGAGAACGTGCTGAGCTGGTGCATTTTTTCCAGGTATTCTCCGTTGAGACCCTGTATGCGAAGACCCTGCAGCGTAACGGGCAGCCGATCTTCCAGCCAGCCGATGACATTGGAAGAGATATCGATAGGATAATATGTAAAATCGGCGTGTTCCTTTTGAAGCTCGCGCAACAGGAACCACGATTTGGAGGCATCGCCGGGACCCAATTCGACCAGGTCGAAGGAAGGGGTTTCATCCAGGAAAAAATGCGCCATTTTAGCAGACTGATGTTGCAGGATATCCAGTTCACAACGGGTGGGGTAGTACTCCGGGCAGGCCATGATCTGCTGGAAGAGTTTGTCCCCGGCCTCGTCGTAGAAATATTTCGACGGAAGATATTTATGCTCGGCGCGCAGACCGTCGGTGACGTCTTTGAAAAAATTGGCGGACCGTCTGGCGGTCGGTATGGCAGTGTTGAATGAGAACATAAGACCTTCGTTTTATGGATTGCGGTGTTTGATTACTTTGCAAGACGTATGCCAGTGAACTGCCACCTCAGCTGGGGTTGGAAAAAGTTCCGATAGCTTTTGCGGCTATGTCCGGGGGGAGTCGCCACCGACGCGCCTCTCAGCACCATCTGGTTCACCATGAACTTTCCGTTATATTCCCCGATGGCTCCAGCCGCCTTTTTAAAACCGGGATAGGGCAGATAAGCGCTTTCGGTCCACTCCCATCGCTGGCCCCATTCGAACCGACCGGATGCAACCTCCCATTCCTGTTCCGTGGGCAGACGCGCGCCTTTCCAGGCGGCAAAGGCCACGGCCTCATAATAGCTGATATGGCACACCGGCTGGCGCCTGTCCACCGGCTGAAGACCGGACAGGGTATACTGATGCCACTGACCGTTGATGGAATGCCAGTACAACGGGGCCACAACGGCATTATTCTTCACCCAATCCCAGCCCTCCGCATGCCACCAGGCGAAATTCCTGTAGCCGCCGTCCTCCATGAACGCGAGCCATTCTTCATTGGTAACGGGCGAGTCCGAAATACGATATCCGTCGAGGTAGACCTTGTGCCGCGACAGCTCGTTGTCGAAACAGAAACCGTCGCTTTCATGCCTGACGCCGGAGCGATCGGCGGGCTGGGAATTGCCTTCATACCCGATGTCGTATAGTCCCGCCGCGACGGACAAAAAAGCCGTCTTCTGAGCGAAGGATGTCGTTGCCGTCGGGTCCTGCTCCGAATATGCAGGGAATAGCGGGTTGTGGCCCAATATATATTTGATATCCGTGAGTAGCAATTCCTGGTGCTGTTGCTCATGGTTGAGCCCGAGGATGATGATCTGCACGATGTGCGGACCGGGGTCTGCGGAGATCAGCTTTTCCATGGCCGCGTCTACATATTTCCGGTAGGCATAGATCTCGTCCACGGAGGGTCGGCTAAGGTTACCCCTGTCCGTTCGGACCACCCTGGCACCGATGGTCTCGTAATAACTGTTGAAGACATAGTTATAGTCCGGGTTGCAGGGATCATAGCCGGGATAGTGAGGGATGAGCAAAAAAGCTTCCCAGAACCAGGTCGTATGACCGAGATGCCATTTGGGCGGACTTACGTCGACAACGGGCTGTACCACATAATCCTCCTTTTGCAAAGGCCGGCAAATCTCTTCGCTGGCCTTCCGGACGGCGCGGTATCGATCGAGTAAGTGCATTACTTATGGGTTTTAAGAAATTTAACGAGATCGGATATCGTTTGGATACCCAATTCCTGTGCCTGACCACGACGCATCATCAGCGCATAGGCGTTATTGAAGCCGATGGGATCCAGCCAGGTAAGACCATATTCTTTGTCGAACCTTTCGCGGACATAATTGTATACGCTGTCCCGTTGGCCGGCAAGACGGCCGGCGACTGCGGGGGGAGGCTGAAGGATCGCAAGCAGTGCGGTTCCGGTATATTCGGGATACATATCTATCTGTCGATGAGTTAACGCTTCAAAGCAGATTTTTGTTCCGCCGAGACCGGTTTTACTTTCGACGCCGAGGTCGGTATACCCGCGGATGAGCATGGCATAGATGTCGGTCAGGATATATTGTTCGGGGAATATCTTCGAGCCAAGACGGACGGGGCCTTTTGTCGCGTTGCGCGGAGGCCGGTAGAGGCCCTGCGATTGCAGAAAATCGCGGGCGCATTGTTCAGGTGACTGGTTCAGGTACTCGACACGGTAGTTAAGCAGGGTCATGATCGAATCATTGATCCTGCCGGCCAGTTTATTCAGCACCGGCGCCAGTTCGGTATATTTTTGGAGTACTTCTTTCCGGACGACGGGTGCGGCATAGTAAGGCGGGAAGATCTTTTTGTCGTCCTCCAGCGTGACGAGATCGTAGGCCTTGAGCCGGCCATCGGTACTATATCCACTAATGACGTCCAGCTTCTTCTTGTAGATGGCCTCATACATGACCGCATCGCTGATCACGACGGTTTGGATCTTCAGGCCATAGACGGACCGCAGGCCGATGTCTCCGTCCTGCCGTCCCATGAATTCCGGAGTGAATCCCGCCAGCAGACGCGAAGGAAAGCCCAGCGGGATCATGTAGAACGAAGAGAGGAGCAGCAGCACAAGCGGGAGCCCGATAATGAGAGAACGACGTTTGCGGGTGCGGGCGTGTTGTATCAGCGAAAGAAGAAAATCCAGCAGGATGGCCAGCAGCGCGGCTGGTATCGCTCCGGCGAGGATCATGTTCGTATTGTTTAGCGCGATCCCGCCGAAAATGAATTCCCCCAGCCCTCCTGCCGCGATATAGGCAGC
>Ga0134126_10008657_pt1 | contig 12799 bp, 10 predicted proteins | sample KB31752_FD_96881 | JGI IMG/M metagenome (GOLD analysis project Ga0134126, IMG submission 96881) | Terrestrial soil microbial communities with excess Nitrogen fertilizer from Kellogg Biological Station, Michigan, USA - KB3-175-2 | ecosystem: Environmental > Terrestrial > Soil > Unclassified ...
CAAAAAGTGGAGCACGGTGGACAGGCATGCGGGAGCGAAAGCTTAGCGTCGTTGGTCGTTCGTCGTTGGTCGTTGGTCGTTGGTCGTTGGTCGTTGGTCGTTGGTCGTTGGTCGTTGGTCGTTGAAAATCTAACTGCAGGTGTCCACCCCACAACCCTTTTCTTTATTGTCATTCCGAGAACCTTTAGGTTCGAGGAACCTGCTTTTCTCCTATGCACAAAAAACAGATTCCTCGCCGCTAAAGCGGCTCGGAATAACACACCCATAAGGTCGGTTAAGCGCGCAAATCAGCAATCTTCGCCATCACCCTGGCCACCACGCGATCGCAGCGCTCGCCCATGAAGCCGAAGGCGCGTGGGGCTTCAGATCCTGCCTGAGCAAACAGATTCTTGCGAACCATGGCGCGCGCGCGGTGCAGGCGCACTTTGACATTTTCTTCAGTAAGGTCAAGGGCGGTCGCGGTCTCGGTAGTGCTGAGTTGTTCCACGTCGCGCATCATCAGCACCAGGCGGTACTGTTCGGGGATGGAGAGAATTGCGCTCTCCAGCGCGCGGCCCAGTTCCGACGCGGATAGTTGTTCTTCCGGATTCAGCGCTGTCGCTGCAATATTCATCTCCCCTTCTCCATCGTTCCACTCATTCGCTCCCAACTGATCGGTCTTCTTGCGGCGCTGAACGCGTGCTAGCGCCTCGTGGATCGCAATACGCGTGAGCCAGGTGGCGAATTGCGAACGGCCGGCAAACTGCGAAAGATGCCCATAAGCACGGACGTAGGCGTCTTGCATCACGTCTTCGGCTTCGGCGTCGTCGCGAAGGATGGCCCGCGCCACGCGATACAGGCGCTGGTTATAGCGGCGCATGATCAGTTCAAAAAGGGCCGTCTCGCCGTCGAGAATGCGCCGAACAATCTCTTCGTCGGACAGCGGCTCAGTGCTATTTATCTCTTCGAGAACAGTAGGGCTCATTCTGATTCTTCCGGTCTACAGGATAGAGTCGCCAGCCCAAAAAACGTTACAGGCGTTCGAATTCAGGGCAATAGACGCGTTTGTAACCGGCTTCCGAAGCAAGACTCTATTGCAGGCAGGAGGCAAAATGCAAAACACAGACAATCGACTGAATACCACTTGGTGGGCACTGCGCGTGCTATTTGGCTTCGTCCCCATCGCGGCCGGGCTGGACAAGTTTTTCAACCTGCTTACCAACTGGGAGGCATACCTGAATCCTGTCGCAACAAGAATCGTTCCTGTAAGCCCGGTGACGTTCATGCACATCGTCGGCGTGATCGAGATTATCGCTGGAATCGTGGTGTTGTCGCACTTCACCAAAGTGGGTGCCTACGTTGTCACCGCATGGCTGGTTGCCATTGCGTTAAATCTGCTGATCATGGGTAAGTTTCTCGACGTTGCCGTGCGTGACCTTGGACTTGCGGTTGCGGCATTTTCGCTGGCTCAATTAACCGCAGTACGCGAGGAGTCCACCTCCACGGTCCGCATGAGAACGACTCAACCGCTACCCGCCAGATCTTAGCGGCAAAGAGCGGAAGGGGCGAGGAAACAGGCTTTCACTCGCCCCGAGTCCATCTGGATGCATGAAGCGTGATTAGGTTGGGACCTTCAGAATCAGATATCCGCCAACCAGCGCAAAGATCACGTCCGGGGACCAAGCGGCCAGAACCGGAGGTAAGGAACTGATGTTCCCCATTGACTCGAATAAACCCGAAACCACGGTGTAAATCACGGCAATTCCGATCGCGGTTGCGACACCCGCCACAGCCCCGCGTTTCCGCGCTGAGAGCGCGAACGGAATAGCAAGCACGCCCATGACGAACGTGACAAAAGGGAACGCTATTTTTTTCTGCAATTGGACTTTGAGCTTTACCACCTCAAAGCCGCTCTGCTGCAGGTCGTGAATATACCGGCGCAGCTGCTCGTAGTTCATCTCCAGCGACTGCTTTACTTCTTTCTTAAAGTATTCCGGCGGCTCGGAAACGGAGGCAAAGGTGGAGGCGTCATAAGTCCGGTAGTCGCTGATGGCCGAGCCCTGGAAGGAGCGCTCCCAGCCTTGCGTGCACACCCAACGCTTTAGGCTGGCGTCCCACTGTGCGCGGTTTGCGTAAATGCGGTTCAACAGTTCAAAGGTGCTGGGCTTGAATTGGAAGACGGAAAGGTCGCCGAACTCGTTTCGATCGGAATCGAATACTTGGTAGTAATAAATGGTGGAGTTCGCACCGAAGATCCATTTGCGCGATGGATTCAGGTAGGTCTGCGCGGGCCTGCCTTTGATCTTGTTCAGCAGCGCGTCCTGACGCTTGTTGGTGTGCGGCAGGTAGAACTGGTCGGAGAGGAAGAGGCCGGCAGAGACCAGAACGGCAGCAACCAGCACAGGAACAATAATTCGATAAATGCTGATGCCGGTAGCCTTCATGGCCGTCACTTCGTTGGAGCGCTGCATCAGGCCAAGAGTGATCAATACCGACAGCAACACGCCGTATTGCGCTGTGTTGTACAGAAAAAACGGAGTCACATTCAGCAGATATTCGCCTACGACCCATGGCGAAACCTGGTTTTTCAGAATGTCACCAATCAATTCGAATACCGTGAAAATTAGCGAGAGCACGGTGATCGATCCCAGGATTAGCGCGAAATTGAACACGAAATCGCGCAGGACGTAATCGTCCAAGATCATCGGAAAGCCGCTGGCGAAAAATCGTGTTCGGGTTGCGGCGCGGTGAAACGCATTCTGGCCGGATGTGGGGAGCAGCAGTTCCCCTCGCTGGAAGCGCGCTTTCAATGCTGTCCAGATCCCCTTAAGCGCGGTGATCTCAAACGGGCGTTTTTCCGAGCGCCAGATCAAGAACACACCCAGGCCAAGGCATGCAAAGTCCGCAAGCCAGACCCCGGCGAAAGGCGAGAGTTTCCCCTGCCTCGACAGCGAGACGCCGAGCAATGATACGAAGTAGTAGGCGAAGACAAGAACGACGGTGAGCACAAAGCCAGTGGACTTCCCTCCTTTCTTGGCCGACATGCCCAACGGGAAGCCAACGAGTCCAAGGACGAGACATGCGGTGGGCAGCGCGAATCGCCGATGGAATTCGATCCAATACCAGCGCCCCGCGGCCGGGTTCTTTCGCGTGCGAGCTAGGCCCGGGAGTTGCCACGTGGGAACTTCCCCAATCGCTGATGGCGGCTGGTCTTTCGCCGCGCTGGTCTCTGGCAACGTGATCGGCAAGTCGGTTTCCTGGAACGTGGAGATCTGGTATTTGTCCGGTTCATTGGCCACGGTTTCGTGCGACGACCCGTTGATCAGGTGAAGATGCAGCAGGTTCTTCCCCTCGCTGACCAGGATTCCGCGCTCGGCAAGCGTGATGCGCGGCGCAGCGGGGTCGCTGATGTCGGCAATGAACACGCCTTTCCAGATCGCCGCTCCTTGCGCACTCTTCACGTCGTGAACGTACAGAACAAGTTTTGGAAATCCTTCGTAAAAAACGCGCGGCTGGATCTCGAACGAGACTTGAGATCCCTTGAGGCGATCTTGTAGATGCGACAACGCCTGCTGAGAACGCGGCGCGAGATACACGCTGTTTGCAAGCGCCAGTATCCAAGCGCCTAGAAAAAAGATCGAAAGGGTTTGCAGGAATTTGCTGAGGCTGATACCGCACGCCTTCATGGCGGTAATCTCGCTGTCGGCGGCGAGGCGGCTCAATCCCAGCAGTACCCCAATCAGCACACCCGCAGGCAAGGTGATCGTTAGAGCTCCGGGAATGATCAGCAGGAATAGCTCGATTGCGCTGGGTAAGGGTGCGCTGTTGCGGACCACGAGCTCAAGGATCTGTCCTAGTTGTTTGGTGAAAATTATGAATGTGAAGATTCCGGTGCCGATAAGCGCGTGCGAGGTGACTTCGCCGAGAATGTAGCGCCTGAGGATCCGCATGCCCGCAATAGCTGGAGTCTAGCACGCTACGAAAGGTGCAATACTGCACTTTGTTTGGCGCGCAATTCGCGCCTCTAACCCACAAAATTACCCGCACCGATTTGACTTGGCTTTCCTTCCGCCAAGATAATGATGAGTTCGCTCTTCATTCGCGACTACGCAAGGGACTTCGTGGCAACTGCTCCAAGTACAACTCCGGTGGTCAAAAGTGGCGTCGCTCCGCTGCGAGCAGGCCAGGGACACTCCTTTTTCTGGCGCCGTCTACACTCCCTCAGCGGGATTGTGCCGGTTGGTCTATTCCTCATCGAGCACTTCGTGTCCAATGCGTTTGCGACGAGAGGCCCGGAATCGTACCGCCAGCAAGTTGCGTTTTTGGCCGGCTTCCCATTTGTCTTCTTTCTTGAGTTGTTCGGGATCTGGATTCCGATCGCGTATCACGCGCTTTATGGCTTCTACATTTGGTATCGCGGCGAGAGCAATGTTACGGAGTACCCGTGGACCGGCAACTGGATGTACACCGCCCAGCGCTGGACCGGCGCCATCGCATTCGTTTACATCGTGTGGCACACCTACACGATGCGTTTCACCGGCACACATCTGTTGTTGCGTCCGGACTTAGCATTCGGAAAAGTTCAGCATGAGTTGTTCGTAACGTGGGAGTTCTTGTTTTATGTGGTCGGCATCGTTGCTGCTTCGTGGCATTTCGCCTATGGCCTGTGGCTGTTTGCGGCCAAGTGGGGGATCACCCAAGGCCCTATCGCGCGAAGGCGATGGGGATACGTTTGCGTAGCAATCGCGCTGTTGTTCATTGGCGTAGGATTCGCAACCTTGTATTCGTTCCGATCCATGCCGCAGCAACCGTTTCAGCCCAGCGCCAACGAGATGGATTCGTACACGATGAAGTGAGGCGGTGCTGTTAGCCATTAGCTCTTAGCTTTTAGCTTGAACCCACTGGTTTAGCTAACAGCTACGAGCTAACAGCTAAGAGCTGAAATGGCAGCTAATCCCAAAATCATCGTCGTTGGTGGCGGGCTGGCTGGACTGGCCGCGACCATCAAGATCGCCGAAATGGGCGGGCACGTGGACCTGTTTTCTATTGTGCCGGTCAAACGCTCGCACTCCGTGTGTGCGCAGGGCGGAATCAACGCTGCGAAGAACCTGAAGGGCGAAGGCGACTCCACTTGGCAGCACTTCGATGACACGGTTTACGGCGGCGACTTCCTGGCCAATCAGCCTCCGGTGAAGGCCATGTGCGAGGCCGCGCCTGGGATCATTGACCTGCTCGATCGCATGGGTGTGCCGTTTAATCGCACACCAGAAGGGTTGCTTGATTTCCGGAGATTCGGCGGTACGCTGCATCACCGCACGGCATTTGCGGGAGCAACCACCGGCCAGCAACTTCTTTACGCTCTCGATGAGCAGGTGCGGCGGTACGAGTCTGAAGGCAAGGTCACCAAGTACGAAGCGTGGGAATTTCTCTCGGCGGTGCTCGATAGCAATCGCATCGCGCGTGGTATCTGCGCCATCGATCTGCGCACCATGGAAGTGCGCACCTTCCCCGCCGACGCCGTCATCATGGCAACCGGCGGCATTGGTGCCATCTTCGGCAAGAGCACGAACTCGGTGGTGTGCACGGGATCGGCGCAGTCGGCGCTCTATCAGCAAGGTTGCTATTACGCGAACGGCGAGTTCATTCAGGTGCACCCAACCTCGATTCCAGGCGAAGACAAGCTGCGCCTAATGTCGGAGTCGGCGCGTGGTGAAGGTGGTCGCGTGTGGGTGCCGAAGAATGCGGGCGACAAGCGAGATCCGAAAGCGATTCCGGAAAGCGAGCGCTGGTACTTCCTCGAAGAATGGTATCCGAAGTACGGCAACCTGGTTCCCCGAGATGTTGCGACGCGCGCCATCTTCAAAGTGGTTTTCGAGTACAACCTCGGCATCGACGGCAAGCCGATGGTCTACCTCGACCTTACGCACATCGATCGCGCGACCCTCGATCGCAAGCTCGAGGGCATTCTGGAAATCTACGAGAAGTTTGTCGGCGACGATCCGCGCGATACGCCGATGAAGATTTTCCCCGGCATGCACTACACCATGGGCGGGCTGTGGGTGGACTTCAACCAGGCGACGAACATTCCCGGGATTTTTGCCGCCGGCGAGTGCGAATACCAATACCACGGTGCCAACCGGCTTGGGGCGAATTCGCTGGTATCGTGCATCTTCGGCGGGTTCAGCGCGGGGCCGAATGCGGTGCGGTATGCGCGTTCACAGTCGGCGGCGCCGAGCAACGGGCATTTTGATTCCGAGCGTAAGCGACAGGAAGAGATCAACGCCAACCTGATGAAATCGGATGGCACTGAGAACCCATTTCGGTTGTGGCGCGAACTCGGTGAGCTGATGACTAAGGATTGCACCGTCATCCGCTACAACAACAATCTTGTCCAGACGGATGCCAAGCTGGTTGAGCTACTCGAACGCTATCGTCACATCAACCTGAGTGATCGTTCGATGTGGGCTAACACGTCATTTGTGTTTACGCGGCAGCTTTATAACATGCTGCAACTCTCGCGAGTTGTTGCCCAGGGCGCGCGCATGCGCGACGAATCTCGCGGCGCGCACTATAAGCCCGACTTCCCCGAGCGCGATGACAAAAACTGGCTGAAAACCACAAAGGCGTATTTCGCTCCCGATGCGGACGAACCGAAGTTTGAATTCGAGCCGGTGGATGTGTCGCTGATACCACCTAGGGCGAGGAAGTACTAAAACACTTAGGCATCCATGAAGGCAGCACCATGAAGGCAGACCAGAGCAAATACGCTCGTCGGCTATGAAGAGCTTCGATCGACGATCATTTGGTGGGCGTGTCTGTCCTCTTCCTGATAACAGGGATTGAGCAAATTTATCAGCACCACAACTCCGGTTGGCTGCTGGTCGCAACACCGCTTTTAGTATTGGCTGGCTATTTCGTACGCAGTCACTTTATTCGTCGCAAACTTAAAAAAGAAGAGCAGAACTCCACCACTTCGTTGCAACAATGAGTTCCAGCCGAATGCGATCCGGCCATTCAAGTCTCCTGCAAAAACATCCTTGACACGACTTATTTCAGACTCTAGTCTTTTATCTTCAGGCTGCAAGGCCTGAATAGCCGTACTCATGCAGAGTGGCTGAGGGTTACGGGCCCGAGGAAGCCACGGCAACCGGATCAGGAACAGCCTGATCGCCCGGTGCCAAGTCCCGCCCGAATAGCGGGGGACATGAGAAGACGGTGAGAGGTTTTGCCTCATCCCCCTCGAACCCGGATGAGGCTTTCGTGTTTTTGGAGCGCGCAGGGCCCGGCGCAGCTCAGCAGGAGAACCAAATTGTCAGGGCGCATTTATTTTGACCATTCCGCTACCACCCCGCTCGATCCTCGTGTGCTTGAGGGGATGCTTCCCTTCCTCGTCGAGTCATTTGGTAACGCATCCAGCCAGCACGCCGAAGGACGTGAGGCCCGCGGAGCCGTGGAGACAGCACGCGCGCAGGTTGCGGCGCTGCTCAATGCAGACGCGAATGAAATCATCTTCACGGGCAGCGGCACCGAGGCTGATAATCTTGCGCTGATTGGAGCAGTACGGACGAGCGTTGGGCCGACCCATGTTATTACCAGTCCCATTGAACATGCTGCGATCTTAAAAACCTGCGAGTATCTCGAAGAAAGCGGAGTAAGTGTCACCCAGCTGCCGGTGGACTCTGATGGGCTGGTTGACACCTTGGACCTCGAAGCCGCTTTTCGTCCCGAAACACGGATTGTCTCCGTCATGGCCGCAAGCAACCTGGTTGGGACGGTTCAGCCCATCGCAGAACTCGCAGAGATCACCGCCGAGCACGGCGCGTTGTTCCACACTGACGCGGTGCAGGCCGGCGGCAAGGTTCCCATAGATGTGAAGAGTTCACCAATTGATCTGGTTTCGCTTTCTGCACACAAGCTGCACGGGCCCAAAGGAATCGGGGTGCTGTTTGTGCGACGGGGTGTTGAACTGGCGCCGATCGTGCTTGGCGGTGGACAGGAGCGCGGCTTGCGATCCGCAACAGAAAACGTTGCCGGAATTGTTGGATTCGGCGTTGCAGCGGAGATTGCGCGAAAAGAAATGGACGCTGAGGCAACGCGCCTTCGAAACCTGCGGGAGAAGATCGTGCGGGTGCTCGCGCAGACGGTGCCGCAGGCTTACGTGATCGGCCATCCGGAAAAGCGGCTGCCGGGTCATCTGTCGTTGGCATTTGCCGGACAGGAGGTTCTCGCGGGTCGGTTGGTTCAACTTTTGGACAGGGCTGGTGTCGCGGTTTCTGCCGGGAGCGCCTGCACCCACCACGCGGATAAACCCTCGCACGTACTGCTCGCAATGGGCTACGATGCCGAGCGCGCGCGTGGACTGGTTCGCATAACCCTCGGGCGATTCAACACCGAAACCGAAGTCGATCGGTTTCTGGAGATCCTGACTGGGTTGGTTGAGGAACTGAATCCCGATTTGGACTGGACAACGAGCCCGCAGTTGGCTGGGCCGCTGCAAGGTGTTACGGTGTAGATTTTCCAGCTTTTTTGATGTTCATCCGTCACAGACATTGATCTTAGAGTCCCATTATCCTTCTCCCTGTCATCCCGAGCGAAGAAGTTCATTCGCTCGCAGATGAACTTCACAGAGAGGGATCTGCAGTTGAAACAATACAAATACTACGTGTACATCATGGCAAGTAGATCGCTGAACCTGTACACGGGGGAATAACAGTATTTTCCGACGCGTACTACAGCACAAGAGTGGTGACATCGAGGGATTCACTAAACGTTACCATCAATCGGCTGATGTATTACGAGGTGTTTCACCACGTCGGGAATGCAATTGCTTGTGAAAAACAGATGAGATTCATTCGCAAACGAATGAATCTGCTTGCTCGGGATGACATATTCTTAAGGTCCGGAGACCGTCTTGAAAGCCAGTTTTAAATCTGATAGTCGATTTCGATAATTGCCTGCAGCGATTTCTCGCTGTCCTGGTCGGCAACTTCGGCGACCGTCCCTTCCAGTTGGTGCACACGCTTCTGCAGTTCTTTGACCTGGGTCGCAACGACGGAGAGTGCCTCGGACAAAGGATCCGTGATCTGCTTGGGATCGGTGATCACCACGCGCTTGCCGTTGCGGAAGATGATGTGGCCGGGCACGCCAACCACTGTGGAGTCATCGGGAATGCTGCGCAGGACGACCGAACCGGCGCCAATCCGCGAATTGTGCCCGATTTCAATATTGCCAAGCACGCGTGCGCCGGCGCCAATGACAACGCCGTTTCCGATGGTCGGATGACGCTTGCCCTGCTCTTTCCCGGTGCCCCCGAGGGTCACTCCCTGGTAGATGGTCACCTCATCGCCGATGATTGTGGTCTCGCCAACGACAACACCCATTCCATGATCGATGAACAGGCGGGCTCCGATCTGTGCGCCGGGGTGAATCTCGATACCTGTCATCCAGCGCGCAAATTGCGAGAGAAAACGGGCGATCAAACGGATGCCGTGTGTCCACAGCCAGTGATCGAGACGATAAAACCACAACGCATGCAGGCCGGAGTAGCAGAGCACGACTTCGAGCGCGGATTTGGCAGCTGGGTCGTTCTGCAATATCCACGAGATGTCATCGCGCATGCGTTGGAAAGGCATTGCTGACCTCTTAATGCCCGGGGGCTGAAGCCCCAGTCATTTTGGACGCTCTTACGGCACGACTAAAGTCGTGCCCTCCCGTTCGCGCGCCATACACCGATGCGGCCGCTTTGACCCATTCGGCTCCCTCGCGTGCTCGGTCGATCCATGCCGAGCCCATTCGACTGCTGCAAGCTCTACACCGCTACGGTCGCCTGTTCTTGCGCTTCTTTCCGCAAGCTTTCGAATAGGATGCTACTCAAATATCGCTCCCCGAAATCGGGAAGCACCACGACAATTATCTTGCCTGCGTTCTCCTCTCGTGCGGCAACCTGCAACGCCCCTACAACTGCCGCACCTGAGGAGATTCCAACTAGCAGGCCTTCCTCGATCGCCAGGCGCCGCGCCATCGTAATCGAGTCCTGGCTGGAAACTTGGACAACCTCGTCGATGAAATCCGTGCGAAGAATTTTTGGAATGAAGCCAGCGCCGATACCTTGAATTTTATGCGTAGACGGCGCTCCGCCGGAAAGAACGGCGCTCTCAACGGGTTCGACTGCGACCACCTTGAAAGAAGGCTTTTTCGGCTTGATGAATTCAGAAACGCCAGTCAGTGTACCGCCTGTCCCCACGCCTGAGATCAGAATGTCGACCTTACCATCTGTGTCGTTCCAGATTTCCGGACCAGTCGTTTCGAAGTGAATTTTGGGATTCGCAGGATTCTCGAACTGCTGCAGGATGTATCCGTTTAATGTATTCGCAAGAATCTCGTTCGCCTTCGAGATCGCTCCCGACATTCCCTTCGCTCCCGGTGTTAGAACAATCTCCGCGCCAAAGGCTTTGAGCAGGACACGGCGCTCCATGGTCATGGTGTCGGGCATCGTGAGAACAAGTTTGTAGCCCTTCACAGCCGCTACAAATGCTAACCCGATGCCTGTGTTCCCGCTGGTAGGCTCGATCAGAACCGTTTTGCCGGGATGGATCTTTCCTGCCTTCTCGGCTTCGTTAATCAGGCTGACACCGATGCGGTCCTTTACACTCGAGCACGGATTGAAGCTCTCCAGCTTTGCCAGCACGGTCGCCTTGCTCCCATTCACGACCTTATTGAGTTGCACCAGCGGCGTGCGTCCGATGAGTTCGGTTACATCTTTCGCGACTTTCATTATGTAAGTCTCCTTCAGGGCGACCTCGTGCTTTTGGCGCCGCTTGCGGCTTTTCACCGCAAAGGACACAAAGGTGCACGAATAAAATCGAGCACTATAAAACAACAACGGCCTACGAGTCTGAGATCGTGGGCCGTCTGGGAATCTACTGGAATCTTGAAAGATTGCTTGGTCCCTTGCAGCCCACTAGTCCGCGCAACCGGCGCAGAGACAACAACACAGCAAGTGTAAGCCGCAATGGATCATGTGTTACTCCTCAACTGTAGCACGTTCGACGCAAATGGCTTTGTGATTGGGATCACGGCCATAATGCAGAGCTTGCCATACAGTCCGGCCCAGTCGCCGTTTAACCTCCGGAAACTGCTCTTCATGCGAACCTGCCTGCGAGTACTGTGCGGCGCTTGAAGAGGAGCTTGGGAATGGCCTACAATCCTCTTCCCCAGTCGAACGTGGCGCCTATGGACGAAGAATTCAGTATCGATAGGTCGGATGCATTTACGCACGAAGTGCTTGCGCTGCGCGGTCCTTTGACCGCCGGCAACGCACCGATCTTTCAAAATGCAATGCGCCGCGAGGAACCCGCGGAGATCGTGATCCTGGATTTTTCGGACGTACCATACGTGGATTCTGCCGGGCTTGGCTCATTGGTGAGCGCATTCATCTCGCGCCAAAAAGCGGGGCGGAAAATTGTGCTCAGCGGCATCAATGCGCGCGTGCAGAAGTTGTTTGAGATTACACGCGTGCAGGACCTGTTCCTGATTTTTCCCAGCCCGGACGAGGCCATTGCGGCGCTGCAGAGTGCGGCGCAAGCATAAAAGCGTGGTAGGTCGTGCGGCAATCCGAACTAAAACCGCTTGGGAAATTGCAGGGTCTGTGTGTTCAGAAACGCCTCGAGCTTCGCGCGGTCTTCGGGCTTCATGTCGGTGATGTCGATACCGTTCCCAACTTGGGGATAACGGGTAGCAATGAGGCCTTTTGCGCTTAGCTTCTGGCCGTCGAGCCACATGACAAGGTCCAGCTTCGTGCCCACATCCAGAGTGAACATGGTCTCGATGTAGCAACCGCCTAAGCTGATTTCGGTGGTCGTAACTCTCACCGGAGCCGTACATCCGGCGTAGCGCAATTCGAGCGCGAGCGCCGATTTCACGCGAGGAAACTTTCGCCGTTCCTGAATGCGATCGGGAGCCATTTGCGCACCCCTTCTCCCCGACTACAGGAAAACCGATTTTGTGCGAATCATACGATGTTCCGGAGAGCCTGACAATTCATCAGCAAGGTTACGTCAGGGATTGGCCGCAAGGTGCCCGAGGGAACCAACAAGGACGGCAGAGTCAGCACATTCAAGCGGCGGGGCGCAGAAAGTGGGCGGGTGGTATTCTGGCGGGCCGCTTTTCTTGCAATGTGCGTGACGGGGTAGGTTTTCCTGGGAGAGAGTACATGAAATCATTCGTTCTTTGGTTATTGCTTTCGGCCGCTGTCCTTGCACAAACCGCCAATAAGGCTACGATCCCCGTAGTGACGGGCGATGCACGTGTCGATAAGCTCTTGAGCCAGATGACGCTGCAGGAGAAGATCACGCTGATTCATGGCACCCAGGAAGATCCCAAGGTCTATCAAGGCCAGGCAGGTTATCTCGCGGGTGTGCCGCGGCTAGGAATTCCGGGCCTGCGTTTTGCCGACGGCCCTCCAGGAGTCTTGACTCGTCATCCCTCGCAAGGAGAGACCGCGACCATGGGTGTCGCAGCAACCTTCAGCGCGAAGGACGCCGAACAGAACGGATTAGTAATTGGCCGTGAAGATCGCGCGCTCGGCATCGATGTATCTCTGCAGCCGTTCGTCAATATCGATCGCGACCTGGAGTTCCGGCGCGGATACAACACGTTTGGTGAAGATCCGTACCTGACGTCTGTGATGGGCGCCGCCGAGATCAAGGGTATTCAATCGCAGCATGTGATGGCGCAGGTAAAGCACTACGTCGGGTACGACTCCGACGCGACGAATATCTTTATCGATGATCAGACATTGCACGAGATTTATGTGGCGCCC
>Ga0134126_10008659_pt1 | contig 12798 bp, 8 predicted proteins | sample KB31752_FD_96881 | JGI IMG/M metagenome (GOLD analysis project Ga0134126, IMG submission 96881) | Terrestrial soil microbial communities with excess Nitrogen fertilizer from Kellogg Biological Station, Michigan, USA - KB3-175-2 | ecosystem: Environmental > Terrestrial > Soil > Unclassified ...
CGCCAGCGCCACCGACCGCAAGGTCATCGGCTTCGTCACCGAGGCCTATGCGCTCCGCCGCTACAACCAGGAACTCGAACAGGCCCGCGGCGACGAGTTCGCCGACCCCACCCTCTTCGGCCCCGTCTGAGCGTCGAAATATCCGGCATTTCAGAGATTTAGCGTTGGATGCCGATTTCGCCACGGCCGGCCTCCAGACATCGGCGGCAGCCGTCGCGTTATCGCGTGATCATTTAGGTTGAGCGCGGCCCCAACCTTGTGTTCGATAGCAGCGACGATCGCGTGAAACTCGCCACCGGCCATGTCGCCAATTCGGACACGATTGTGGAACACTCCTACGCCAGGACAGACGGCCTTCCATCACAATTCGGCTTCGTTTGAATCGCGCCGCACAAGAAACGGGGATGCACGTATATGACCACGGGCACGACACGCCAACTGCGCATCGAGGACGAACCGCTGTTGCGGGGCAAGGGCCGCTATACCAGCGACGTGCGCGAACCGCATCAGGCCATTGCTGCGTTCCTGCGCGCGCCGATGGCGTCGGCGACGATCCGCCGTCTCGACACCGCGGCGGCGCAGCGGGCACCCGGTGTAGTGGCGGTGTTGACGGCGGCTGACATGGCTGGCACCGGCAGCCTCGCCCACCCGCTGCCAGTGCCTGGACGGGGCGGCACGAAACTCGTCGCGCCACGCTGGCCGGCGTTGGCCGAAGGCCGTGTGGTCCATGCCGGCCAGCCGGTTGCGATGGTGGTTGCGGAAAACCGCGCGCAGGCGCAGGACGCCGTCGAGCTGATCGAAGTCGATTACGACGAAATCGCCGCGGTGGTCGACGCCCGCCGCGCCATCGAGCCCGGCGCGCCGCAGGTTTGGCCAGAGGCACCCGGCAATATTGCCCTCGACTTCACTTGGCCGCTCGACAAGGACGGCAGCAACGCTGCCGAGGTTGCTAGGATCGTCGCCAGCGCGCCGCTGGTGGCCCGGCTGTCTGTGTCGAATCAGCGGCTGGCTGTTGCCAGCCTGGAACCGCGCACGGCGACCGGCTGGTACGACGCCAAGACTGGCGAATACACGCTCAGGACCGGGACCCAGAGCGTCTGGCTGATGGCCAATCAGATGGCGGAACTGCTCGGCGTCAAACCGGAGCAAATGCGGGTCCTGACCGACGATGTCGGCGGCGCCTTTGGTATGAAGAGCGGCGCCTATCCCGAATACGTCGCCATCCTGGTGGCGGCTAAACGGATCGGCCGGCCGGTGGGCTGGGCGTCGACGCGCTCCGAAGCGTTCCTGTCTGACAATCAGGCACGCGACCAGGTAATGGAGGGCGAACTCGCGCTCGACAAGGATGGCAAGTTCCTGGCGCTGCGCGTCAAGTCGGTTGCCGACATGGGCGCCTTCGCAAACGGCGCCGGACCGCTCACCGCGACAATCAACATGGTGCGTTGTTTCCCGTCGGTCTATCGCATTCCGCGCATCGTCTGCGACGTGCTGTGCGTCCTGACTAACACGGTTCAGCTCGGTCCCTATCGCGGTGCCGGTCGGCCCGAAGCTAACTATCTGATGGAGCGGTTGGTGGAGGAAGCGGCGCGCGTTAGCGGCATCGACGCGGTTGTCTTGCGTCGCCGCAATCTCGTTACGCCGGCGGAGCTGCCCTATAAAGGCGCAATGGGCACGGTCTATGACAGCGGCGATTTTCCAGCGATTTTCGACAAGGCACTTGAACTCGCCAACCTCGAGGGCTTCGCCACGCGCAAGCAGCAGAGTGCTGCGCGCGGCCGCCTGCGCGGCATCGGCGTCTCGTGCTTCCTAGAGCATTCGGGCGCGATTCCACCGGAGGGTGCATCGGTGTCGTTTCCCGGCGACGGTACCGTCGTCGTCGGTTTGGGCGCGCAATCCACCGGCCAAGGGCATCTGACGGTCTTTCGCCAAGTCGCGTCCGAGAAGCTCGGCATCGATCCGGCCAAGGTGGTGGTGCGCGAGGGCGATACGCGTCTCGGCGTCGAAGGGCACGGCAGCTTTGCCTCGCGCTCGGCCGCGGCCGCCGGCAGCGCCATCTTCTTCACCGCCGATACGGTGATCGAGAAAGGCAAGAAAGTGGCGGCACAAATGCTGGAAGCGGCGGAAGCCGATATTGCCTATCACATCGGCGTTTTCGAGATTACCGGCACCGACCGGCGGCTATCGCTGTTCGAAGTCGCGAAGAAGGCGCAGGAGCTCAAGGCCAAGGGCGAGATCGCCGATTCGCTCGACACCAACAAGGTGTCGCAGACACCGCAGCATTTCCCCAATGGCTGCCACGTCGCCGAGGTCGAGATCGATCCCGAGACCGGCGCGCTCGACATGGTGGCATACAGCGGCGCCGACGATTCCGGCCGCATTCTCAACGCCATGATCGTCGAAGGCCAGGTCCACGGCGGCGTTGCCCAGGGTCTCGGCCAGGCGTTGCTCGAAAACGCGCTTTATGACCAATCCGGCCAGCTGCTGGCAGGCTCGTTCATGGACTACGCCATGCCCCGGGCGACCGACATGCCGCTAAAGCTGAACGATGTGCTGCTCGAGTTTCCTTGCAAGACCAATCCGGTCGGCGTCAAAGGCGCGGGCGAGGCCGGCACCACCGGCGCACTCGCGGCGATCATGAACGCGATTGCCGATGCCATTCCTGGCGGTGCCGGACGCGCGCTGCAGATGCCCGCGACGCCGCAAAAAATCTGGCAGGCGTGTCGCGCGGCACGGAGCGGTGGCCGCGCATGAGTTTCGTTTATACCTGTGCGCCGGCCGTCGCCGGCGGTGCCGCCCTACGCCGCAAAAAGGCCAAGGCCAAGACCAAGCCCAAGACGCACGCTTCTGGCGCACGCCAACCAACCGTTGACATCCACTGCCACGTCTTCACGCCCGAGGCGGCGGCGCTGACCAGGGAGTTGATGCGACCGCAATACGATCCCTACGCACTCTTCCAAAGCGCTGCATCGAAGCAGGTCGACGCCAAGCAGACGTCTGCCATCGGGCCGAAGCTGACCTCGATCGAGGAGCGGCTCAACACCATGGACGCCGACGGCATCGACATCCAGGCGATCTCGACGGCGCCGGCGCAATACTATTATTGGGCCGATGGCACATTGGCGCTGCGCACGTCGCGCCTCATCAACGACAATATTGCGCGCATCTGTGCCGCCCATCCCGACCGCTTCGTCGGTTTGGCTACGGTGCCGATGCAGGTGCCGGAATATGCCGTGCGCGAACTCACTCGTGCGGTGCATGAACTCGGCCTCAAAGGCGTCGAAATCTGCCCGCACGTCGAGCAGGACGAATTGTCGGCGGAGCGCTTCCGGCCGTTCTTCGCCAAGGCGGAGGAGCTTGGCGCAGTAATCTTCCTGCATCCGCATGGCGTTCCGGACGGCCGCCGGCTCGGCGATCATTTCTTCCAGAACATCGTCGGCAATCCGCTCGACACCACGATGGCGATCCACCATCTGATCTTCGGCGGCGTACTCGAGGCCTATCCCAGGCTCAAAATTGTCTGCGCCCACGGCGGTGGCTACCTGCCCGCCTATGCCGGGCGCATCGATCACGCCCATGCCGTCCGGCCCGACGCTCGCACCAAAATCAGCAAAGCGCCGTCGAGCTACCTGAAGACGCTCTATTTCGACACTATCGTCTTCACTCACCACCAGCTGGCCTATCTGGTGGAGCAGTACGGTGCCGACCACATCCTGCTCGGCACCGACTATCCCTACGACATGGCGCTGCCGGATGCGGTGAAGTTCGTGCAGAAGGCGCCCGGCCTGTCCGAGCGCGAACGCGGATTGATCCTTGGCGGCAACGCCGCGCGGCTGATGGATATCAAGCTGCCAGCGGGCGGATCGACGCGGCGCTAAAACGCCTTGAAGACCTGGATCAGCGCCGGCCCGATGAGCACGATGAACATCGACGGCAGGATGAAGACGATCATCGGTATCGTCATGATTGCCGGCAGCTTGGCAGCCTTCTCTTCGGCCTTGAGCATGCGCTCTTCGCGCAGTTCGGCCGCGAGGACCCGCAGCGCCTGAACCAGCGGCGTGCCATAGCGCTCGGTCTGCACCAGCGTGTTGACCAAGCTACGCATCGCCGGAATGTTGACGCGCTTCACCAGATTGGTCAACGCGTCGCGCCGGTTCGGCAGGAATCCCAATTCAAGCGCGGTAAGGTGCAATTCGTCGCTCATCTCCGGCATGAATCGCCGGAATTCGCGCGCGACGCGAATCATCGCGCCGTCCAGGCTGAGGCCGGATTCGGCGCAGATCATGAGCAGATCGAGCGCGTCCGGTAGCGCGGAATGGAAACGGCGGCCTCGGGCCTTGACCATGTTGCGCAGTACGATCGGCGGCGTATAGGTCGAGCCGATGGCGACGACGGCGCCGAGTAGCGCGACGTGCATCGCCGTCAAATCGAACGGTGTGCTGAAGATCAAGACCAAGCTGGTCAGGGTACAAGGCAGCAGCAGGCGAATGCCGACGTATAGGACCAGTGCCTCGCGGTTGCGATAGCCGGCCTGGACCAGCAAGTCGGCGGCTTTGTCGGCATCCGCGCCGCGGGTGAGTTTCAGCTTTTCGACAAGCGTCTTCAGCAGGGTCGTGCCGAGTTCGGGAGCGCGGAGCTGCCGTGCGCGCGGCGAACCGGCTGGGGGTGCCGCGCCGACGCGGCGCGCGACCATGGCAGTGAGACGATTGCGCAATGGCGCGGCCGCGTCCCACGCGCCGTAGCCGGCGACCAGGGCGCCGAAAATCGCCGCGGCAATCGCGAGCGTGAAAAAGATTTCGCCGAGCCCGTTCATATGCGGAACCGGCCCAAACGGATCATCATGAGGATGCCGACCACCAGCGTCGCCATCGCCGCCGTCAGATACATGTGGCCGGACGGCGTGTTGAACAGCAGCGCGACATAATCGAAATCGAGCGCCGCCAGTATTCCCATTACGACAAAGGGCAACGCACCGATGATCGTCGCCGAAGCCCGGGCTTCGGCCGAGAAGGTGCGGATCTTCAGATGCAGTTGCCGGCGGCGTCGCAGAATCACGTCGAGGTTTTCGAGTGTCTCGGCTAGGTTGCCGCCGGTTTCACGCTGGATCGAGAAGGCGATGGCCATGAAGGTGAGCTCGGGCAGGTCGAGTCGGCTGGCGGCTTCCCACAACGCTTCTTCCAGTGGCTGGCCAAGCTGGATCTGATCGGAGATGCGTCGGAATTCGGCGCCCACAGGCTCGCCAATCTCGCGGGTTACGCCGACGACTGTCTCGGTCAACGGTAGGCCAGCGCGCAGGCCGCGCACCATCAGACCGACAGCATCGGGAAAGACCGCGATGAAGCGCGTCGCGCGGCGGTTGACGAGATAGTTAATGAGCACGCGCGGGCCGAGGATCGTCGCGGCAATTGTTGCCGGCCAACCGATGATCGGCGCGATTCCGATCTCGGTCAAAGCGGCGCCGAGGATCAGGCCGAAGATCGCGGCCCCGATCGCCACCTTGCCGAGGGTGAGATTGGTGCCGGTGCGCGCCAACTTCTTGCGCCAATGATCGGGATTGGGCAGGAAACGGCCGGCCAGAGCATCGAGGCGCGATTTCTTTTCGTCGCGTTTCAGGGTCAGCGCGACAGCTTCGGGGTCAGGCTTGCCGACGAAACGGTCGCGGACCTTGCCGAGCCGCTCGACGATGTCAGCGCGCTCTTTGGTATCGGTCGCGCCCGACCAGCCGGAATAGGTCACGCCGAACAGGAGCAAGAAGACGACGAGGAGGAAGATGGCGTCGACCATGACGCCTACCCGACGGCTTCGAGCAGGGCGCGATCCAAACCGTAATACTCCGCCCGCGTGATGAAGTGGGGCCGCAGGCCGCTGGACATGAACGTACCCTTGAGCGAGCCGTCCGGCATCTGGCCTTCGTACTGGTAGGTGAATAGATCCTGCGTCGTGATTACGTCGCCTTCCATTCCGACAATCTCGGTGACGGCGACGACGCGGCGAATACCATCGCGCATGCGGCTGATCTGGATGATGAGGTTGACGGCGGCTGCGATCTGCTGGCGGACGGCACGCGGCGTCAGGTTGACGCCGGCCATGCCGACCATGTTCTCGAGACGGGTCAGCGCCTCGCGCGGCCGGTTGGCGTGAATGGTCGAAAGCGAGCCGTCGTGGCCGGTGTTCATTGCCTGCAGCATGTCGAGCGCCTCGGCGCCACGGATCTCACCCAGGATGATGCGGTCGGGGCGCATACGTAGGGCGTTCTTGACCAAGTCGCGGATGGAAATTTCGCCTTTGCCTTCGAGGTTGGATGGCCGCGTCTCCAGCCGGACGACGTGCGGCTGCTGCAGCTGCAATTCGGCCGCGTCTTCGATCGTGACGATGCGTTCACCCGGATCGATCATCTGCGACATGGCGTTCAGCAGTGTGGTCTTGCCGGAACCCGTACCGCCCGAGATGAGGATGTTGAGGCGCGAACGCGCGGCGATCTTGAGCACCGTCGCCATCGCCGGCGAGATGTTCTTTTGCCGTGCCATCACGTCGAGCGTGATGCCTTTCTTGGAGAATTTGCGGATCGAGATGGTCGGGCCGTCGAGCGCCAGCGGCGGCGTGATGATATTGACGCGGCTGCCATCCAGCAGGCGTGCGTCGACCAGCGGCGTCGACTCGTCGATGCGGCGACCGACCTGGGTAACGATGCGGGTGGCGATCGACATCACGTGCGCGTTGTCACGGAAAGATACGCCAGTGAGCTCGAGTTTGCCGCGGCGCTCGACATAGACCTGCTTGGCGCCGTTGACCATGATGTCGGTCACGGTCTCGTCGGCCAACAGTGGCTCGAGCGGGCCGAGGCCCAGCATATCGTCGAGCAGAACGGCGACGAGCTGGCGCTGTTCAGCCTGATTGAGGTTGATGCGCTGCTCGACGACGATCTCGCTGACCATCTCCGCGAGCTGGCGCGCAAGCTCGTCGCGTTGCAGCTTGGCGGCGACCTCGGTGTCGATACGCTGCAGCACCAAGGGATAAATCCGCGGTGCCGCTTCGTTGACGTTGGCGCTGCGCATTGCAACCGGACGCGGCGCGGTCGGGGCAGCCTCGGGGAAGGCGGCAGGCTCGGTTGCGCGCGGCTCTGGGTTTTGGGTGTCGCCCGCGCGCGACGCCGGCCTGGCCAGTGAAACCTCGGTCGGCCGCGGGCGAACGTCCGGCACGGGCGGACGCGGCTGAAGCTCGTCGGCGCTCACTCCGCGGCGGCCGAACATCAGGCGCTCCGTTTCAGGAAGCTCGGCAAGATCGCGCGCGGCGAGAACTTGGCCGGCAGCTTCGCCAATGGCAGCTTGGCGAGGACCGAACCGGTTTTGGCGGCGGCGGCTTCGATACCAGCGATGTGCATGGCAACGGCGCGGATTGCCGCTGCCGCCGGAGCATGTTTGAGTGCCGCTGGCAGCACGCTGCCGGTGGAGGCGGTAGCAAGCGCGGCGGTGGGCTCGAACGGCACGACGTGGTCGAGTTTGACCGCAGTGACGCGCTCGAACTCGCCTTTGGCGATCTCGCCGCGATGCTTGGCGCCGACGTGGTTGGCGACGATGAGATGGCGTCCCGCCGGCGTCATCGTCTTGGCAAAATCGGACAGCCGCAGCAAGTCGCGCGCCGAGGCCAGCGACAAATCTGTCACCAAGCCGACCGTCGCCGACAGCGTCAAGACGCGGCGAACCTCGTCAGACAGCACACGCGGCATGTCGACAATGACATAGTCGTAATCGTGGCGCAGCACGTTGAGCATGGTGTCGATCGCGCCCGGTGCGACATGCATCTGATCGACCAGCGGCTCTTCCGCGGCCAAAACCTTCAGCCGCGGGCTCTCTTCGAGCATGGCGGCGCCGAGCAGGCGGCTGTCGAGCCGCGACGGGAATTCAAGCGCCTCCCGCAGGCCGGCCGCCGGTACCAAGTCAAGCGACAGCGCCACATTGCCGAACTGCATGTCCAGATCGATCAGTGCCACCCGCTTCTGATAGATATGCGCCAAGCACCAGGCGACCGAACCGGCAATGGTCGTGGCGCCGGCGCCGCCGCGAACGCTGACGAAGCTGACGACGTGGGCCTGGGCCTTGGCCGTGCCTTGGCCGAGCTGGCGCTTGCTGTCGCCGCGCAGCGATCGCTCGAGCATGGCCAGTGTCACCGGCTTCAGCAGGTAGTCGGTGACGCCGAGCTCGATCAGGTTGCGATAGAGAGTCAGTTCGTTGCGCTTACCGAGCGCGATGACCGTCATTTCCGGCGGGCAGAGTTCGGCCAGATCGCCCAGCGCCTTCACCGGATCGTCGACGTCGTCGACGTCGACGATCAGCAGATTGGGCGGCGCGTGCTTGGTGATGTAATCGTTTGCGGCGGCAATACCGCCTTCGACCGCAACCGGATTGCGCCAGCCTTGGGCCGCCGCGAGATCGCGCGCCACCTGCCGCGTCTCGGGCTCGGCAACGCAAGCGAGCAGCCGCGGGCCGGGACCCTGGCTGACTTCAGTTTCCGGAGTGAGGTTTTCGCTATTGTCCATTGCCGCCACTCGACATGCCGCCGCTCGATGTTGCACCGCCCGAGCCACTCGAAGTGCTCCCAGAACCGAAGCTTTCCGCTTGCGGATTGGCTTTCTGATCGCCGGTCCGATAGGCCTCGACAGCGCGCATGCTGGGCGCCGCATCCGTCGAGCCTTCCGCGTGGCCTGAAACCAGATCGCGCGGGTCGGCAACCATCAGATAGAGATCCGCAGCGGTGGCGCAGCCGAGCGTGTTGATCGCCCCGTTCGACGGATTGAAGGAGCCGATCGCTGCCCAGGGCGGGCACACGGGCGGCAAGGCTGCCTCGCGATTGGCCGTCACGACGACGGCATCGGCGGTGAAGTTGGGATCAGCCGGCGCCACGTGATGCGCCAAGCCAAGGTTATCAAGCGCCTGGCTGACGCTGGCCCGGCGCGCATCGGCGATTGCGCTATCGCCCCCGACGATCGTAATACCGCCGACGCCATCGCGGCGATCCGCGCCGAGGAAGGCTTGCAGGTTGGCGGTCTCCGCCTGACTGAGCGTGGCGCTGCTCGGAGCGAAATGCACCATATGAGAAAGCTGCACCGTTTTCACTTGGATGCGATTAAACGGCGCGATGTCGGGCGCAGCCGGAGCGCAGCCCGAGAGCAGCAGCCCTGCGGTCATCGCAGCGGCGAGGACCGGATAGCGGCACGAGCGGGAAAGGGCGTTCGTCATGCGGGTTCTCAATCGAGTTCGAAGCCAACCTGGCCCAGCGGCATCGCTGCCCTGCGGCCATCAGGCAGCGTGGTGACGGCGGCGGCCGGCACCGAGGCGGGTATGGACGGTCCCTGGGTCTGCGGGTGGTTCATCGCGCCGTTGAACATATCCGCGTCGGTCGGCGGCTCCAGGCCGTCATTGGGCGTCACCATCGGTCCGTTGACCGGTTTGACGATATAGGGCGTCACCAGGATCACCAGTTCGCTCTCGTTGCGCTGGAAGGCTTCCGAGCGGAAGAGCTGGCCGAGGATCGGAACGTCGCCGAGCCAGGGGAATTTGTTGATGTTCTGGTTGACGTTGTTCTGGATCAGGCCGCCGATGGCGAAGGTCTGGCCACTGCCGAGCTCGACAGTGGTTTCGGCGCGCCGCGTCGACAGGCCGGGCACCGAGACGCCGGCGACGGTAATGGCGGTCGAGTTGTCGATCTGGCTGACTTCGGGCGCGACATGCAGGCTGATGCGGCCGCTGTTCAGGATCGTGGCGATGAACGACAGGCTGACGCCGAAATTCTTGTAGTCGATGGTGACGACGGCACTGCCGCCAGTGCCGGATTGCGGCACCGGCACCGGGAACTCGCCGCCGGCGAGGAAGCTCGCCTTCTGGCCCGATACCGCCGTCAAGTTGGGCTCGGCCAAAACCGTGAGCAGGCCGTGGGTCTCGAGCGCATCGAGCGTCGCGTTGATCTTCGTGCTGGCAAGCGGCCCGCTGGTATAGGCAAAGCCGAGCAGGTTCGCCGCCGTCCCGCCGATGGTGGCGGCGGGCGTGCTAGTCAAGCTGCCGTTGAAGCCCGGCCGCTGTGAGGCGGGCCCGGTATTGGTCCAGGCGACGCCCAACTCCTTCAACGCGGTGCGCGAGATTTCGGCGATGCGCACATGCAGGTTGATCTGGTTGGGCGCAACCAACTCCATTTTGTTGACCAGCTGCTTGGGATCGGGAACGTAGCGCGCGGCGATCTGGCGGATGTCGTCGCCTTCGGCGGGCGAATTGACCGGCCCTTGGAGAATGATCGAATTATCCAACGGCTTGGCCTCGACCTTGGTGCCGGGCACGAGCTGATTGAGTGCGCGTTGAAGGTCGGCGGCATCGGCGTGCACGACGATCGGGCTGTTGATCAGGACGTTGTCCTGCTTGTCGAGCGCGAATAGCGTCGTGGTACCGGCCGCCTTGCCGACGAGATAAATGATGGTCGGCGATTTCACCTGGATATCGGCGACGTTCGGATCGGCGACGAAGATGTTCCCGGCCGGCCGGTCGAGTCGCAGGATGACGCCTTTACCGCTGGCGACCGAGATGATCTGGCCGTTTGGCGCAATGATCTGCGGTCCGGCATAGGCGACGACCGGTGCCAATGCCAGGCTCAGCGACATTACGAAGGCGAGCGCGTGGATCGCACGCACGACGAATCGATTATGCGGACGACGCAGCATCATTTGCCCACCGCCCGTCCGGCGCCGCCGATTGCCTTGGCGGCAGCCGTGCCCACGGCGCCATAGGCCGAGCCCTGTGGCGTCGGCGCTGGCGCTGCCACTGGCGGTGCGGCAGCGGTCTCGACCGCGCGGCCGCCGGTGAAATCGATCGACGATTTGCTGGTGCCGCGGACGATGTCGACCTGATCGCTGCGAGTCGAGGTGCCCCCGGTCCGATGATGGACGAACGGCATCTCGACGGCATCGGTATCCCAGGTAAGCGTCGGCTGATGCGGTTGTGCGTCGTTCTCGGCCGTGCCGACGCTGCGCAACGTCATCGCCAGCTTGCCCATTTCGGGCAGCAGCGCGACGACTTCGGCCTGCTTCGGCGTCACCTCGAGAGTTGCAGTGCGCGCCAAGGGCGAATCATGCGCCTGATCGTCGATCTTCTGGTCGACCGCCAGTACGCGAATGTCCTGTAATACTGTCTCCGACATGCGTCGCGGCTGTGCGTTCTTGTCGGCCGAAGGGACGTCCATCGTTAGGATCAAATCGACGCGGTCGCCGGGCATCGCCAGGCCGGACAGTCCGACACCGCTTTGCAGCGGCACGGTGATGGCGCGAAAACCGGGCGTGACGATCGCGGCGAGGAAGCCGCGGTCGCCTTTCTTGACGATACGCAGATCGGTGATCGGTTCGCCGGGCGCGATGCCATTCTTCGCCACCGAGCCGACGATCGTGTCGAGATTGATACCGCCCTTGACCATGTAGGACTTGGACACGTCGCTGTCCGGCCAGCTCTGCCAAGTAAGGTCTTCGGTGTGGATGAAATGGCCGGCGGGCAGAGCCTTGGCCGCAACCAGAATCATCTTGGGCGGCGGCGGCGCGGTCATCTGAGCAACCGGCGCAGCGGCTTCGGTACGCACGTGTTCGACCCACGCGCGTACAACCAGCGCGGTGACCAGCGACAGCACCATGGCGGTCGCCAGCAGCAGCAGTCGGCGAGGCGGAAGAGTTGCAAACATCGCGCGGTCGGTCCTCTCAGCGTCCATTCCGGCCGATGTCGTCCGAATCAAGGCGAACGGCGGTCGGGCGGCGGGTTTACTGTGAATCCATTGTGGCGAACTCTGGTTAATGCCCGGTGAAAACCACGTGAAATCCGCGTCTTAAGCCGATAGGTAAGATTACTGACCTATTGGGCGGCGACGGCTTCGGGTGCCTTGTCGGCTGCGGCTTGGCTGGTCGGCCGGGTCGTGGGACTCGCGAAATGGATACCCATCAAGGCCGTGCGGTCCGCAGGTTGGCCGGAATTGCCGCCGGCGCCACGGTAGGCGGCGAGCTCGGCATCGAGGGCTGCGCGGTCAGCATCGCTCGTGACGGTCTGGCGCGCTTTGTCCATATCGCCATGCACCGCCTCGATGAAGGCGAGGTTGCGGCGATAACGCGGCGCCGCGTTCGGCATCGCGACAAGCGCCGTCAGGGTCTTGACCGCGCCGTCATAGTCGCCCGACAGGAACTGGGCCATCGCCAGATTGTTGAGCAGTCCAAAGTGCTTGGGCGCAATCGCGAGGCCAGCTTGGTAGGTCTTGATGGCAGTGTCGTATTGCCCCATCGAGCTGTAGGCGACGCCGATTGCGCTGAACAGCGCCGGGTCGTCCTTGCGACTCGCGACTGCGATATTGAACTCGTCGATGGCCGCCTGTGGCGAGCCGCGCACCAGCATCAGTTCGCCTAGGCGGAAAGCGGCTTCCGGATCGTTAGGCTTGAGGACCTGAACGAGGTGATACGCCTCGTAGGCTTGGGTGTACTGGCCGAGTGCGATGTCGGCCTTGCCCAGCCGCAACAGCGGCACCGGCGAATTCTGATCGTCGCTGTGCGCCTGCTGGTAGAAAGTCGCAGCGGCGGTGTTATCGCCTTGCGCCACGGCTTCGTCACCGCGTTCGAGCGCCGGCTTCGAAGCTTCGACCTGCTGGTGCATCACATCGGCCTGGGCGGCGGCGATCTTTTCCGCCGTCGCTGCCTCGTTGTTGCCGAACATCGCGCACCCCGACAGGGCTACGGCGTTGGCCGTCGCCAGGACGAGAATCCTCAAAGCGTTGCCGCCGCGCGCGATGCGC
>Ga0134126_10008660_pt1 | contig 12797 bp, 11 predicted proteins | sample KB31752_FD_96881 | JGI IMG/M metagenome (GOLD analysis project Ga0134126, IMG submission 96881) | Terrestrial soil microbial communities with excess Nitrogen fertilizer from Kellogg Biological Station, Michigan, USA - KB3-175-2 | ecosystem: Environmental > Terrestrial > Soil > Unclassified ...
CAAAGTGCAAATCGAATCCGCAACGACACCAGACGAATTCGAGCGGGCAATGAGCGACCTCCTCGCGGAATTGCAGACGTCCCACATCGGGTTCTTTCATAGCAGCGCACGCAGAGCCTCCTGCCGTGCGGCGCTTAGCGCAGCCTACCTCGCCGACGAGACCCCTTATGGAAAGCGTTGGATATTTCAAGATGTCCATTCCGGTGGAGCGGCGTCTATCGCCGGCATTGAGCCGGGAGACATTCTCCTGACTGTTGACGGCCGGGAAATCATTCCGCCCGAGCATCCAGTCTTTCCGATGGGAAAGCACACCATGATGGAAATTGTCAGCAACGATGATCAGCGGCGCGCTGTTACAGTCGATGTGGCTCGGCCAAAAGGAAAGAAGCTTCACTTCGTCGAGCCGACACTTGTTCAGGCGCGGGTACTCAAGGATGGGATTGGATACCTGAAGATTTCGATGTTTCCCGGCATGGTGGGAGTTGAAGTGGCGAATGAGATTTCCAATGCCGTTGCAAAGTTGGGTGCACTTGACAGCCTTATCATCGATCTGCGAGGGAACACTGGAGGAGGCATTGGCGCGCTTCGGGTGATGAGCCTGCTCACGCCGGACCGAATACCAGTTGGCTTTGCTCTCGACCGGCGCCGCGTAACAGCAAATCTCGAGTCGGAGAAACAGGGATTCCGTCGTTTCTCGCGGATTCCTTCATCGACCAAGACCCTGTGGCTCTTGGCAGTGCAATTCGCCCCCGCCATGATGACAAAGAAGCCCATCGTCCTCCAGACTGAGGGACTCGGCAAACAGCCGTTTCACGGAAGAATCGTTCTGCTTGTGGACCGTCACACAGCAAGCGCCGCCGAAATGATTGTGGCCTTTGCGAGAGAAAATAGGATCGCCACGATCACAGGCGAAAAGACCGCTGGCCGACTGCTATCGGCAACTTCCGTCAAGGTTGGCAATGGATTCCGGCTCGCGCTTCCCACTGGGGCGTACTACACATGGAAGGGTTCAATTCTGGAAGGTACGCCGATAGAACCCGACGAACTGATTGAGTTCGATTGGCGCCAAATGCGGCTCGGGCGCGACATTCAACTTAAACGTGCGGTCGGATTGCTTGAGATGAACCTTCTGTCAAAAGGAGAGCCCAGTTGAAAGGTCGTTCAGCTCAGCGATCGAGTTTCAGAGTGTTCGGTGAGTGCCTCGACGATTCAGCGTGAAGCCAAAATCACCAGCGGCCACATCGGGGTTTCTGAGTACTAATCTGAACAATGCGCGACCTCGCTGTGTTCTGGGAAGATTCTGGAAGTGGCCAAGGCGCCGCTGAATTGCTCCGATCAATGACAGCCCACACAACGAAGCCAATTGTGTGCGTATTTCTACCGAACACCGCGTCCAACGCGTATTGCGGATTTTGTTGGATCTGAATTCCCCCGGCAATCGCTCAACTTTGGACCGAAACAGCAACTTCGTTTCGCGGAACTGATAAGCTGTCGACCCGGACTGGTTGCTGAGTCGCAATAGCAAGTTCTGCCGGTCAATAGTTGAAGGGGTTCCAGGCAGGTCCCGAAAACGGCGACTGCTCATATCCATTGGCCTGCCAGATCGAATTGATCAGCGGAAGTACAGATCCGATATAGGGGCGGCCTTCAAGTCGGTCCAGTATCTGAAAGTCAGGAGTCGTGATTACATCACGGTCGAAGGTATGGGATTCGCCAACATCCCACATTTGATCGCGCGATAGCCGAAGACCACGGACCATCACCAACGCACACGCGAAGTAGACAGGGTCCTCAACATTGAGTGCGGCAAGTAATCTTAGCCCACTCTCGTAAATCTCTGCGATCTTTTTTTCGAAAGTCTTGCTCGGGATGCTGTTTTCTCGCCCAAGGTCTTCGCCGGCACCAAGTATGTATCCGTCTCCATATTCCAATGCGCCGCTCTGAAAAACCTGCGCATAGGAGGCGGTACCGGTAGCGCCTTTCATGCTGTAGGTCAGATATCCATCACTGTTGTATCGCGCTGAGACGCTGGAATTGAGGCTGCTCGGCTTGAGGAAAGCTCGTTGCTGCTCGGAAATTTTCCAGTCGCTTCCGACTGACGGGCCCACCAAGGATGACGCAGGGACGAAATGGAAGAGGAGGTTACGTTTTCCATCCAAGGGCATTGGGCCATCGCCAGCCAACAACTTTGAGATCCGCTCTGCCCGCCAGTTCCGTAATCTCTCACCCACCGTCCTTTGTTCCGCGAAAGCTTGGCCTATTTCGCCAACATCCAATTGGAATTTGCCACTGCTGTTTCGCGAGAAAAACCGGCTTGTTCCGGCGAATACCACCATATGTGGCCGGACCCAGCTTTTCCCGATCCGGAGGACGATGACCCACTCCTGATTGGCGAGCTCGATCTTCCTTACCTGGACCACTGGGATGCGAGGCGCAATCCCAGTCCGGACCAGTTGCTCGAGCCGGTCGCAGGCTATGGATGGATTGGGGTCAGTCAGGCTGACAACGGCCTCAGCGATTCCCGTAGGTTGTCCATCCGCGGCTCGCCCTTCGCGAATCCCGTAAATGATGTAGCCACCCTCCGCATTTGCGAAGGAACATACGTCGGCCAAGAACTCCTTCTTCGCCTTGTCCGTTCCCTCCGGCAGCTTCTCCTTGAACTCGAGCGTTTTCCGTTCAGGCGTTTGATTGGCTACCAGACTTACAATGTCTTTTGCGGAAATCGCGTCGGCGGATGCTGGAAGCATAAGAGTCCCCTCCGCACCAGTATCACATTCAATGGGTAGATTCTAAAGAAGTTGGACTAATCTTGTTGAGGTTGTGGCTTCCGGAGGCCAGCGGCATTGCTCATCGACAGCAAAGAGAACCGATCCGCCTTCGACAAGCTGATCAGGGAGATGCGGACGGGCCAAGCTCTGGCATTTACCGGAGCGGGTACTTCAGCCGCGGTGGGCTATCCGACCTGGACACAACTTATCGAAAAACTGGCGTACCGGACCCGAGCCAAGGTAGGCGATAAAGTCAGGTGCGGTGACACCGAGGTTCCGATCGACGTGGCCGCGGGACTCGACTTCCTTGTTTCGGCAGAGATCTTCGCCGAGGCCCTGGGGCAGGAATATTTTTCCATTCTCAGTCATGAGTTCGGCCCCAAAGATGTTTTACATCCCGATATTCAGACTCTCGTCGATCTGCCGTTCCGCCATTTCCTAACAAGCAACTACGACCCCACGCTCGAAACCAGCCTTTCTGTTCCCGGAACGCTGTGTCCGTTTTTATGTCTTCACGACAATCAGGCTGCATCGGCTTTCCTCTGCAACTTGGCTGATAAGCAACAACAACGCCATGTAGTTCACGTTCATGGTCGGTACGATGGACCTGAAGGGATCGTCTTGACGGAAGAACAGTATGGATCGCACTATACCAATTCCGCAGTTGTGAAGGGGTTTTGGACCATCATCACGGTCAGAGAGTCCTGCGTCTTCTTCGGATTCTCCTTTCGGGACCTTGACCTACTTACCGGTTTCCGAACTGCAAAGCGGGAATTTTCCCTACAGTCTCGACATTTTGGCGTGTTGCCGCTCGCTGACGGTGTTCCCGAAGCCGGCGAGCGTGTTCGTCTGGAGCTAACCTATGGCATTCAGCCCGTCTTTTTTTCCCCTGTTGATGAGAAATACTCGGGCTACGGACAGCTACTCAAGATGATCAAGGAACTGACACAGACCGCGCCAAGCCCCAGCTTCGTTCCGCCGGACACAGTCGCTCTGCAACCTTCGTCGGGGAGCACCCCCGGTGTCGGGACTGGCTCCGGCGAAGAGTCTGCCGATGTCCGTTCGCTGCTGAAACTCACCAAAGACAACTTGCGGAAGCATCGGACAGGAGGATAGCGATGATCGAACTCTCCCGCACAGGTCTATTGAACGCTTTGGAGGCTGCTGCATCTGAGGCATCCCTATTGGTGCTGGGAGATCCCGGCGCGGGCAAGACCTGGTTGCTGCAGAACTTTGTAGAAAGACGGACCAATGATGGCGATGCCGTGGTGTTCCTTTATGCCGAGGACTATGCGGCAACAACAATCAAAGAGTTGGAAGAGAGCCTTGAAGTCTCAAACCTGGTCGATGCGCTACGTGCGTATGAGGGGAAGCAACGCTACCTGGTCATTGACTCACTCGATTCATTGCGCGTGGAGAGAACTCAGCGTGTTTTCAGAGATCTGATTCGGTTGGTCCACAGTCAACTTTCCGACTGGCGAATCGTGGCGAGCATGCGAACGTTCGACGCCCGGCAATCGACGGATTTCCACGCTCTCTTTCCAACCCGCACGCCATCGGCACATGAGAGTGTTGCCATTCCCGCGAGGAATCTATTAGTGCCGGCCCTATCGGACAGCGAGATTGAAGATGCGATCCGTCAGGACCAAAGGCTCAGATTCGTTTTTGAGGGAGCCTCCGAAGACCTACGAACTGTCCTTCGGAACCCATTTAATCTCTGGCTCGTGCTCCACCTTCTCGACGAAAACGTTGAGATTGATTGGCTCTCGAAGGTTCAGTCTGAGGTTCAACTACTTGAGCGGTACTGGCTGCACCGCCTTGAAAACAAGGCTGACGCAGAAGCACGAAAGACGCTGCTGACCAACCTAACGGAGACGATGGTCAACTCAAAAATACTCTCCGTCTCGTCTCATTACCTCTCCACGGTGGTCAAACCGGATGATGCTGTCATGCGCGGACTGCTCAGCGATGACCTATTGCGGAAGAGCATCACGGGAAGGGTCGCCTTCACTCACAACATCCTCTTTGACTTCGCAGTGGCGAAGTTGATGCTGGATGAGCAGCGGCTGCTCCCATTTTTACAAGAGGAGCCGATTCGAAGCATCTTCTTCCGTCCAAGCTGCACGTATCTTCTCGCTTCCGTATGGTTTCAAGACCGATTGCTCTTTTGGAAAACCATCTCGCCGCTCCTCATCGACGGCGAGTCCTTGGCGGTACGTATTCCGGTGATTCCTGCGCGCGTGATTCAAGACTTAGCGAATGACACAGCTGATCTCGAACCCATGTTCGCTCTCCGTTCGGGGGAAAGGATCACGGCGATCCTGTTCTTATTGCGGGCTCTTCAAGCGCGCAACGGATTGGGTTCGCATAAACACCGTTTATGGATTTGGTTATTGCAGCGGGTCGCGAGCGACGTTGACCTGCGATTCGTGAACGAGTTGATTGCGCTCTTGGAAATCGCGTCGCGAACGACGGAGCTTCCGGAAGACGAAGTTTTCATCGCGGAGTCGGCGTTGAAGCTGCTGAGGTGGATGTGGGACAAGGCTGATCACGGCGTATCGCCTGGGAACGCGCAGAGTTTGACGAGTTTGGCGGCCGGAAGGGTCCTTCCTATAGTTGCAAACTACTATGCTCTAATTCCAACCTCGGCGAGGGAGGCCTTTTCCGAGATTCTTGATCGCGTTGGCAAGCCGACTGCCTCGTCGAACGAAACCTATTGTCTCACTAACAACATCAACAACGTGATCCTCAACGATCCCGCTTTTGCCGTGGAGATATACCAACGAGTGTTCTCGTATGAGGAAACGTCGCAGGACTCTGTGCCTATGGGTGGGAGTGGTCCAGTCATTTCGTTCAGTACGACGAGGGCGCAGGACTACTCCATGTCGTACTACGTTCTGGACCAGAAATACCCCCGTCTCTTAAAGAGAGATTTGGCATTGGCTGCTCGCGCGGCGGCCCGTGCGATTACTGCCGAAGTCACTCGCACAGAAGGAGAGACGATCAGAAAGCTGGGCTTGTATAAGACCACTTTCCCGTTTCTAGGAATAGAAGTGACCTTGGAATCGGACCGCAGCGAAATATGGGATCAGTCTCATCGTACAAGCCATGCGCTCCAACTGTTGAGCAGGTTTCTTAACCACGTTCTTGAGGTGTTTTCATCGGGCCAGCTCACACGGAATCAAGTGGATGATGCTCTGGGGGAACTCGCAAAGGAAAGTATCTATCCCGTAGTCTGGAAGCACCTGTTGTATTTTGGCTGGGTTCACGAGGGATTCTTACCTTTGTGTGTTGAATTGCTCCAAACGCCCGTCATTCTTGGCGCGGTTGAAACGACAGTGGAGGCCGGAAATGCCATCAAGAAGGTGTTCGGCTCAGACCAATATGATGCAGCTACTCGTAAGGCAATAGAAGCCGCAATCCTGGCAGTCCCAGCGAGCGAGTTGGCATCGGTTTATAAAGATGCGAACGTAGCACGGAACCGTCTGCTCGGTTGCATCCCGGAAGACCTCCTCGGGCCGGAAGCCCGCGCAATCGTCGAAGAGGCTCGAATCGCCGAAGGAATCCCTGAAAACCGGCCGATGTTCGCGATTGGTTCTGTTCGCGCAGGATCTTTCACTAACGAGGATTGGTTGCGGGATCAAGGAGTTAAACCAGAAGAACCCGAAAATCAGAAGCTTCTGACGCAAGCCAGGCTTCTGAGCAGCTTCGAGGCGGAATTCCTGAATACTGTGCCATCCCTTGAACACTGCTATGAGATTGAAGAGAATCTTCGACAGCTCTTTCAGCAGGTAGAGGAATCGTCCAACGCAGATGAGCGGGTTGTTGCTCAGGCGATGACTACATCTGCCGCAGTCTCTAAAGCAGTTCTCAGAAATGAGAACATCCAGAAAGAGTCTGTATTAGGGTCGCTGTGTCGAACCATCCTCGAACGCGCCGCAGTCTATCCCTTTCCAGTGCCTGCAGCGGATGCCGATGAAACATTCGACAACGCATGGGGTCCGACTCCGAAGATTGAGGCCGCCCAAGGTCTTATGAACCTTGTATGGAGTCAAGGATTCGACGAGAGACTGAAGGAACTTGTAAGCCAGCTTGGTGAAGATCCGTCTCCCGCAGTGCGATTTCAGATCGCCACTAGAGCCGTGAATTTCTACATGCGGGACAAAGACTATTTTTGGGACTACGTCGATAGTCGATCCGTGGATGAGAAATCTGCTGCTGTGTTCCGCTCGCTGATCGGCAGCTTGGTAAACCCGAGGGTCGCCCTCTCTGAACCGGACCGAGTAGTGGAGCGGTTGGCAAATCCATTGCTCAGATGGTTGCCGAACAAGAAGACAAAAGATATCTTACGTGAATCTGTCGACTGCCTCACGCAACTCTACGTCTATTTGGGCAATGCAAATGCACATAAGATTCTCGCGTCGTATCTCAGCGATCCGCGACATTCAGCATCCGAGCTGAACCAAATGGCATTCTCTTGTGCCTATTTTTTGACTCAAGGCTTACCCCGTGGAACCTCGGCTGACGCCTCGATCCGTGAACGTGCGCGAGCGACAATTCTCGACGTGCTTAGCGCAGCGGATCGTGCAATCTTGGAGACGCTGGGGTCGTTGCGAACCGTTGCCTCTTCCGAAAGGGAAGGTTTGCAAGAAACCCTCAAAGACTTACTCAACGTGATCGAGACGGTCGGGTTCAGATTGTATTTGAATCTCGATATCAGTCCCGATCTGCGTCGTGAGGACACTAAAGTGCTATCGGACGAGACTCGTGCGCTCCTCTTTGTCGAGTTGATACCCCTGTTCAAGAGCCTTTGCGAGCAGAGTCGGCCAGAACAGCGTCGACCGATTGCTGCCAGCACGACGCACTACATCATGCAGACCTTTAGCAGTGTCGTGTCATACCATCCTGAGGTGGTTCTTGACCTCACGGCGAGTCTGTTGACGGGGTTCACTTTCGGTTATGAGTTCGATAGCTTAGCTATCGGTGAGGTCGTAAAGCTTACGGAGGTCGTATTGGCTGACCATAAAGACATCCTCGCGAAGCCTGAAAACGCCGCGAATCTTGGTACGGTGCTTGATGTGTTCCTTTCGGCTGGTTGGCCTGACGCGACCCGTCTCGTAATGCGTTTAGAGAACGCAGTTCGGTAAATGTACTTTTACGCCATTGCCTTTGGGTAAGAAACGAGAACAAATTCCCTGTCCTCGCCTCCTATCCTTTCCCCGCTACGGGGCATGTTTGTGGAACGGGTTGCTAGTATTGAGTCCAGTCTTCAAGCGGATGATAGAAGATCGAGTGCGAAGCCTCGTCCGAAAGGAAATCAGAGCACGATTTCCAGGCAATGACCGCCAGGGGTACCAGCATCAATGCCAAGACCAGTCCCGCCAGAACACTCAATCCGGTCTCAACTCTGGTCGGACGCAGCGAATCGATGGAACGTCCACAGTGAGAACATACCGAGTGCTGGGCTTGCGTCCTTGAGGGTTCAAGCGTCGAAAGTGCCATCGTCATCCTCCTCGCTCTCCTGAGAGAAAGCCTCTCCGTTGTGAAGCGCCGCGAAGGCCTCTCGCTCGCGTTTGTCGCGGCGGACTTCCAGCAGCTGCTCGCCTGTGGTGTGCTTAGGTGAAAAACAGTATTGGACGTATGCTTCGAAGAGCGAGTGGTTCGGGATGCGCCGCTTCAGCAAGTCTTCGAGGTGGTGCTTGTAGAGCGCACTCAGGGCTTCCGGCGTAATGCGATGCTCGCTTCGATTGCCCCGCTTCGTGACCGTTGCCTGTAGCCACCCTTGTTCGATCCAGCAAGACACTTCACTGCGGCGAACGTGCAGCATCTGTGCCAGGGCTGCGAGGGAGAAACAGTCGCAACGGATTTCACGAACGCTCAACTGCCGTCTCTGGAGAGCGCTCCGCAGAGCCTTCGGGCTCCTATTGAGTCGTTTGGCGACTTCCTCGACCGAGTATTTGGTTAGGAGTTCGCGCGCCTCGTCAAGTTCTTCCTGGCGCCAGCGACGGTGATCGATCTCCGCCTTGATGCCGTACTTGATCACGAAACGCCAGCATTCTTCCTGCGTGCGGCCGGTCTGACGCTGCAGCTTGCGAACGAGTTGGGCAAGTTTGCTTCCTGAAAGCACTCTGGCATGTTCCGCCAAAGCGATTGCTTCCGATCCCCATCTGGGGGCGAATCCTGGTAAGGGGCGAGCGGTTGCCATATGCACCTCAAGCAAGGGGGGAGCGTGCAAAGAGCAGAAAAAGCCCTATACATATAAAGGCTGTGGAAAACGCCAAAAGCGGACACGGTTCGTGGAAAATTAGCTCTCAATGTGGAAATCGGGGCGGTTTTCCGGTAAAGTGGCGTTACTGACTCGACACCTGTGCCCGATCAGGGTTGTCAATCGGACTTTGCTCATTGTTCAGTCATGGCCTCCCCGTCTCCCCTAGACCGCTGCTGGACTGTGAAGGACTCGCCGGGTTCTTTGCCGATCATGCCGGCGGTGCGTACCGCCGTTGAAAAGCACTGGCCGGACACGCAAAGAGCCGCGGCCTCAGTACTTGGGGACGAGGCACTCGCTGCGGAGATCATGGAAGGGGCAATTGAGCAAGCCGTTGCCTATCTTGCCGACCATCCACCCGAAGATCAGGAAGATGTGAGCACAGTTCTCTCTCGCTTCTGCAGGCAGGAGGTTGGGCGTCGGCGCAAGGAACGCAGGTCACTCGTCTTCATAGATCATTCTTTTGTTCCCGAATCTTCCACGTCTTGTTCGCAAATTTCTGCAGTAGACGCAGCGATCGACGCGAAAAGAATTCTTGCAGATGCTCCACCCAAGGTGCGCGAAGCGCTGATGATGCGGTACGGCAGCTCAGAGTCATGGAGCGACGTGGCGGCCAGAACGTCTACTAGCCCAGGAGCGATACGAAAGAAATGCAAAAGGTGTCTCGACCGTATCCGACAAAAATTGGGAATTCCGGGTGCTCCGCAGTAAACTCCGGCAAAGGTACTTCACGCGACCGGGAAGGATTCAGTGGACGAGCGTCAGTCGTTTTTCGAGGATGATGACGATGATACGTTGCTCTTTGAGAAGCTTCAGGAGCACGTCCTCGAAAAATACCCTAATCCTGAGCGCATTGGCTGTATCGACCATTCCACCCTGAAGACGTGGGTGTACTCGCCCCAAAAACTGGATCTCTCCGATCCAAAATATCTGCATGTCCTGAAGTGCGCCGAGTGTACGCGTGAGCTGATCGAACTTCGCAGGCTCCGGAACGAGCAGTCCGAGCGTGCACACATTGGAGTTCTTTCTCGCCAATACCCAGCGTCGAACTGGCGATGGGCGGTTTTCGCGTCGGTCATTCTTTGCTGCCTGGCTGTCGCTGGTGTGATCTACTGGCGCACCCATTCGTTAATTGCACCAGCCCAAGTCGCCGAATCCACTCCAGTGGCCGTGACGATTGATCTCAGCCAGGCGGGTACGACTCGAGGTACTGACACAACTACCGTTCCGGCAGTAGTCCTTCCGCGTCGTGTAGTCACCGCCCACTTGATCCTTCCGAATTTCAGCCCGGGCGGCAATTACGTTGTCTCCGTCACCACCGATCGCAGCGGCCCCTTAAATAAAGCAGCCGGGCCTGCAATCGCAAATGTCCACGGATATCAAGCCGATCTCACAGTCACTCTCGATCTCCGCAGCCTGCCGTCGGGCACCTATTTCCTCGCCACGACCCACGAAGGAGATCCAGCCTCGTACTTTTATCCCTTGACGGTGCGCTGACTTGGACAACGTAACGCCTTCATTTATCCGTCAATTGGAGGCCGTGCCCAGCGTCGGGAGGGCCAATGTGCGAAACAGTTCGTTGACTTCCTTGGCCGGAAGCGGATTTCTGTTCTCCACCCACCAATTCAGGACCAGAATGAATGTCGAAGCCACGTATCGGCCAAGAAGATCTGGTGGAATTTGGCCCGCCGCCTTCCGCCGTCCCTGAAGACTCTTCCTGATGTCTTCGGCAATCAGTTCGACAAGCACTTTTTGAAGTTGTCCATGAAGAATTGCGCGCCCCCTTGGCCCCAACCTTAGCTCACCTGCTCGGAGGTGCCGATCGTGATGTTCGAAGATCGGCAAACTGAACCAAAGAATTCTTTCGTTGCGACCGTCGTCGGTCTTCGGATGTGTTGACGGGACGGAGCCAAGTATGTCGTAGATACTGCTGGCCAGTAGCTCGTCTTTATCGCGGAAATGAGTATAAAAGGCGGATCGGCCGACGTTGGCGCGATCAAGAATCTCCTTTACAGCGATCGAGTCGTAGTCTCTTTCGCGAATCAGTGAGTGGAGGGCATCGCGCAGAAGCTTTTGTGTCCTCGCGACCCGACGATCTGGCACCTTGGATTCCTGGACGGTCACTTTTCTCCCCCCGCGCGCAGTGCTAAACGGACAAAATGCCTGTGTTGTCCGCTATCGCACATTTCCGCAGCCCATGTTCTTCCCCGAACCACGACTCAAGCTTAGGCTTGATTTCGAACAGTTGTCCATATTCATACGATTGTTCGAAAACCAGCGGCCTAGTAGTTGAACCAAGACCGACGGCCGCACAGGAGGCTAACTTGACGCATACGGCGGAAGCAAAACCGACACTCGGTACATCCGGCCTCGTTCTTCACAAGGCGGCACTGTATGACCTCACGCTCTGGCTGCTGTCTCTCGGCCGAGAGAGTGTTTTTCGAGAAAGAGTCCTTCGCCTCGCACGCTTGTCATCCGGCGAGCAAGTCCTGGATGTGGGCTGTGGAACTGGCACCCTTGCGATCGCGGCCAAGCGCCAGGTTGGGCCTACGGGCACGGTGTATGGGGTTGACGCCTCACCGGAGATGCTCGCAAGGGCCAGTAAGAAGGCGAGCAAGGCCGGGGTCGAGATTGTCCTCAAGAACGCTCTGGTCGAGGCGTTGCCATTCCCCGATGGCCACTTCGACGTCGTGCTGAGCACCGTGATGCTCCATCATCTGCCTGGCAAGCTACGCCGCCAGTGCGCCGTCGAGATTAGAAGAGTGCTGAAGCCCGGCGGCCGAGTGCTGGCCGTCGATTTCGGAACCTCTCCTTCTCAGAGGAAAGGCATCGTCACTCATTTTCACCGTCATGGTCACATCAGCCTTGCCGAAATCCTCGCCTTATTCAATGAGGCAGGTCTGAAAATTGTCGAAAGCGGTGCAGTGGGAATCAGCGACCTGCAGTTTGTCCTCGCGGCGGCCCCATGCTGCAAGTAATCTCGGCAATTGCGGCCAACGGATGGAAGTCATGACAGGACACAGACCCATGCTGACTCGTCCATGGTTGCTGTTGCCGCTGGCTGCCGTGCTCATCGTCAGTCATGCTCTGATCTTGCGCTATGCATTGCAGCATAAGAGCCTGTCCGCGACAATTTTGACAGGCATCGTAATTCTGGTCGTGATGACGCATCTGGGATTACTCAGCCGGTTGTACGCTATCTTCCGGCGGCGATCTCGGCAATGAAGCGCAGCCGTAGCCGCAAAGCAACTAGGTACCGGAGCCCGTCGATTGAGCGATAGAGACGGAGCCGATTGTATCTTTGCAAGACAACGGCCAGAATCCGAAAACCAGGTTGAGTGCTAATGCGAAGATCAACGCGGGGACCGAGAGCGAGCCCGAGGCGAACTTGCACGCAGTAAGAGCGGTGAAGCCGACGAAGCCTCCTGAGACCTAGCCGCCTGCCCACCGCATGGCCACTGGTGCAACTTTCCCCCACAACAGCCCCAGCTACTTCACCCTGCAGTGACAATAGAGAAACTGCTGCACCTTCCCGAATGGAGTCTGGTGGAGCTCCTCCGAACTGTCCAACAATTGGAAATGGCCACCAAATTCGCTGTGCAGTGACTCAGCGTCGTAGCGAACCACATCGAGCCCACTGCATTTTATCGGGCCTTCGGGGCCGAAGGTACTCACGATTACATGCCCCCCACGCCGAACTGCTTGTGCCACTTGACGCACGTAAGCCACACGGTCGCTCTCCGCGGTAAGAAAATGAAACACCG
>Ga0134126_10008661_pt1 | contig 12796 bp, 9 predicted proteins | sample KB31752_FD_96881 | JGI IMG/M metagenome (GOLD analysis project Ga0134126, IMG submission 96881) | Terrestrial soil microbial communities with excess Nitrogen fertilizer from Kellogg Biological Station, Michigan, USA - KB3-175-2 | ecosystem: Environmental > Terrestrial > Soil > Unclassified ...
AAGGCGAATTGGAGTCGCGCTTTCACGTCGTTGCGCAGACCACGACCAACGGCGTCCACGAGGTCAGCCTCCAGCCGAGGTCCGCCTCGGCCCGTCGGATGATGCCACAGATTCGGATTGACTTCGCCCTGGACGATTTTTCCCTTCGAGCGACCGAACTCCGGTTCGCCGACGGCTCGATCATGCGGACCGATTTCACCAACGCGGTGTTGAATCCGAAGCTCGACGACTACATCTTCGCGCCGAAACTGGAGAGTGACGTCAAGATCGTCGAACCGCTGAAAAAATGAACGCCTCTCTTTCCGAAGCCATGGCCCGCCTGCCTCACGGCCCCGAGTTCCGTTTCCTTGACCGGCTCGTGAGTCTGGAGCCGGGCGCGAACGGCATCGGAGAATACACGGTGCGCGGTGACGAGCCGTTTCTACACGGGCATTTTCCGGGTGAACCGATGATGCCCGGCGTATTGCTCGTCGAAGCTGCGGCGCAACTCGCCGGCACCGTTGCGCAAAGTGATCCACGAGTCCCGCCCATGCCCGGCTTGAAGCTGACGGCGATCCGTGCTGCAAAAATTACCGGCAGCGCACGGCCCGGCGAGACCATCCGTCTCGAAGCCCGGGTGTTGGGTCGAATGGGGAATCTGGTGCAGGCAGGGGCAACCGCGAGCACCGGAGGGAGAATCGTTCTGCAATGTGAATTGACGTTGAGCGGCGACTCACCTTCGCAGTAGAAACGTTACACGACACGCCACCGGCCCAGGCGGTTGCGGAGTCGATCCAACCGTGCCCGCTGCGCCAACAGCTTCGGAAAATCGGCCAGCAACTGTCGGTAGTCTGGAATTCCGCCCCACGCCGTCACCGTGAACACTTCCAATGCCCTCTTTGAGTTGATGCCGAGTTCGCGATTGCGCCGGAGAAACCGCCGACGAAGCGCGTCCCTCCACGCAGCGTGCGAGCCGGGCGGCTTCAAGTCGTGCCGTCCCACCCAAGGCAGCCATTCCGCTATTTGCGACTGATGGCACCAGCTCATCGCGCACACCTGGTCAAACGCGTCCTCGACTTCGACGGCCAGGTCGTACGCATTCGCGCCGAACATGTAGCCATCGTAAACGTTCAGTATGACCGGCACCTTGCAGGGTTTTGATTTCGTTTCGTCCGCGGGAAATTCGGGCGTGAACGCATGCGGTACATTGATCATGTAAGCGACCTTGCGAATCGTCTCAGCCACGGCGACATGATCGATATGAATGCCCGCCAACGGTTCAGCGGGCCACGGAGGGCAGAAGAGGTAATCCGGCTCGAACTCGCGAATGACCTGCCACAGCGCCGCCAACAAATCGGTGCCCGGTTGCAAACAGGCCTCGCGTGGAACCCGGCCATTCGGATAACGCAATGTGGCAAACTCGTAACCGCCGATTTTCGCGGAGGCCCGTTGCTCCTGCAGCCGCAGTTTTCCGGTCTCCTCCCGCGTCCGGGCATGGTGACCGGCTTTGCCATCGGTGCAGACGATCACTCTGGCGCGCAGTTGATCACCGAGTTTTCGCCTCCACATTTCGAACGTCCCGGCAGCAGTGAACTCGTAGTCGTCGAAGTGCGCGTGGATAAAAAGGATTTTCATGGCGGAACGGGCACATCGAAACACAACCGCGACACGACTGCCAGCCGGTTTTGGCATGCGGCCCGAACGAATTCCATGCAAACCCGGCGTGCGTCTTGACTGACCAACCAGAAAAATCTCTGCTCGTCCGCGAGATAATGTTCGGCAGGATTATTGACCGTGTCGATTCGCATTCCGCGAGCCTGCTCCGTGTTCGTGGCTGCGCGCCACCGGAAGGCGGAGGCTTCAAAGGTCCTTCAACAAACTCTTCACACAACGCCGCGCCAAAAACCCTCCGGTCAATGACATTCGCGCAGGAAATTAGCCCCTGGCAGGTGCACCGGAGATTGTGAACTGTCGCGAAGTGGTTTGGCCGCCGCAAAGCGCCGAACCCAAGGTCCGCCCTGCTCGCGCGTTACCGACGGAGCGAACGCCTGGCGTCATGGCAGAGGCCACGGGCAGCAAACGCGACTTACCGCGTGGATGCACATCAAGTCACAAGTCCCACATCCCGAGCGCCGCCACCCCCTTCGTCTTTCAATCTTCGCCATCGTCTTCTTCGCTCTGCCATTTCGGATAAACCTCGGCCCCAAGCTCACCACGTCGAATGAGCTCCTGCAAATCACGAATGATCGTGCGCCGGGCGACCTTGAACTGTCGCGACAGCGCGGAAATATTCGGACGCTCGCCCGCACGCGCGAGCATTTGACGAATTTGCGTCTGGCGGCTCAACCGGTCCGTGGAACGGCTCAGCAAATCCTCCACATCCACGCGCCGGGACCGTTCCAATGCCTCGAACTGCCGCACGACCTCGGCCTCACCGCACTCGGCCAGCGCCGTCTCGACGGTCCGCCGCAGCTCGTTCAAATCCACGGGCTTCGTAATGCAGTAGTGGGCGCGGCGCGGTCCCTGCAGCGCATGGATTTGCTGGTGTGCTTCCAGCGCGCCAGAGACGACAATGATCGGCACATGGGGCAGCAGCTCCTTGAATTCCGCCAGGTAATCGAGGCCGAGTTCTCCCTTCCCCAGGATGTGATCGAGGATGATAAGATTCGGTGGTGTCCTGGCGATCGATTTCAAAGCTTCGCTGGCCGTGTTCACGCGCATGAGTTCATACCGCCCCAGCGCTTCTTCGTAGATCTCATATTGAAGATCGTCATCTTCGACGACCAAAATCCGACGGGTGTTCATGGGCTGATGGAATTTAACCCCCGGAGGGCGGACAAATCAAGTTTCGGTCGTGCGCGCAGCGGGCATCAGGATGGAGAACGTGCTGCCTTTACCGGGCACAGACTCCACCAACAGGCCATAACCCATTTCCTTGGCGATTTCGTACACCATGGACAAACCAAGACCCGTGCCGCGCCGCGTGGAAAACGCCTTCGTCGTAAAAAACGGTTCGAAGATTCGCGGCAGGATTTCAGGCGATACGCCGGAACCCTGGTCCTGGACCGAGATACAGACAAGTGGCGGTCTGGCCGCCGGAGCAAGCACCAGACCTGATGGCGCGTGTTCAAACAGTCCGGTGCGCAGGATGATATCTCCGCGTCCGCTCATCGCGTCGGCGGCATTGAGCACAAGATTGAGCAACATCTGCTGAACCAATTCGGCCACACCTTCGACCGGAGGCAGGTTTGCGGCCAGCTCCAGCCGCAACGTCACTTCCTGCTGGAACTGATCGGTGAGCACGCGTCTGACCTCGGATACAAGGTCGTTCACATCGCACAGTTTCTCTTCGCGACCGGCGCGGCTGATTCCCAACATCGCCTTCACGATTCCCGAACCTTGTTCCACCATCGTCTTGATCCGGTCCACCCGTGTCCTGACCTTCTCGGTGTCGCTGAGGTTTGCCTCGATGATCTGCGCGGAGCCTTTGATGATGGAGAGAATACTGTTGAAGTCATGGGCGATCCCGGCCGCAAGTGTGCCCAGCGCCCGCATTTTCTGGCTGTGCAGCAACTCCTGGTTCGCGCGTTCCAGCTCCTTGGTCCGTTGCGCGACGATCCGCTCCACCTCGGCATAACTCCGCAACAACCGGAAATGACGGTTGACCGCGAGCCACGCCAGAAACAGCGTCACGACCGCGCCACCGGACACAATCGCGAGCAGGCGTGGCTCAAGAAACCAGGGAACAATCGAAACAAACTCGTGCACTTGAGCCTCGGCCTCTTCGTTCCAATTGCGGTCCATTGCTCGAATGGCGAACCGATGTTTTCCCGCCGGGAGATTGGTAAATGTCGTCGAGGTGTCCGAACCATACGAGGACCACGCGGCATCGTCCAGACGATGCGAGAACAGCAACCGGTCGGGTCGCGTGGCATCCCACTTGTCCCGGCCGCGGAAGTGAAAAGCGACCACGTCGGAAGAATAGACTTCGCCCGGATTCTCGCCGCCGAGGAATGATGAACCGGGCGCATCAAGATCGGCGGAGCGATGATACAAACAAACACCCTTCTCCGTGGCCGCCCAGAGCCCCCCGCGCCGGTCCTGCCAGACATCGAATGTTTCCCTGGCCGCCAGCCCCTCTTCCACACCGTTCGCCACCCACGACCCATCCGCGAATCGATTCAGGCCATTACTGGTCGCGACCCAGATTCCGCCGTCCCTGGCCTTGCACATCGCGCGGATGCGGCCGGCGCCGAAGCGCACGGTCGACCATGTTCGGCCGTTGAACTCGGAGATGATGTCCGCGGTCGCGCACCAGATCCGGCCGGGGCCCGCGTCGATCAATCCCACAACGCGCCCTTGCGGCACATTTCTCGCCTGGATGAAGTTTTTGCTTCTGTTGTCCCACATTCCCAGGCCGAGATTTCCTCCCAGCCATATCGTGCCGTCTTCGGTGGTGCGGAGGAAATTGAACTCGTTCCCCAGAGGCCAGTCCACGTTCGGCTCAAAGAACAGCTCGAAGTTTCTGCCGTCAAATGTCTCAAGGCGAAATTTTTCGGCCGGGTGATTCGCAACTGTCACCGCGCAAAGGGTTCCGTTTTTGAACTCGCCAATGACGGCCCTCACCTCGCGCCCGCCCGGATGAACAGCCGGTGAAAAAAGCTTCCTTCGAGGGTCGAATGACAGGACGTGACCGGCGGCGCTGACGATCAGACCGGCTTCCGGCGAACTGTGGAGGGAACCGAAGGAATCTGCGGCAACCGGGAATCCGGTCGGCCATTTGAACGACTCCGCCTGGCCGTTCCGGAGCGCGACCAATCCGTCCGCTCCCGCGAACCAGAGTCCACCTTCCCGATCCTCGCAAATTCCGAATACGGGTGTCCGGGTTGCGGCCATCTCGGGAGGTACACGCCAGGTTTGCGGCGAATGCCGCACCAGCCCTTCGGTGGTCGCGAGCCAGAAGACGCCGTTGGGTTCCGTGGCAACATCATAATACTGCGGGTTGCGCAACCCGGGAACATGCACTGCGACCCAGTCGCTCCCCTGGCGTTTGAAGAGCGCGCTGCGCGTCGCGGCCCAGACCGTCCCATCCAGGCCGGGCCAGGCGTAGCGAGCTCGTTCTGGCGCGGCGACCGGCACGCCCCAAGTCTGGCCGTTGAAATCAAGGACCACCTTTTTCGCATCCAGCGGGGAATCCGCCACGACCATAACACCCCCCTCGTCGTCTTCGAAAGGGCGCTCCAGGTTTTGGATCTGCCATCCCGGCTCGACTGGAAACTCCAGCCACGGTGACTCGGACGTCAATCGCCGGACCGGGCCCGGCAGTTTTGCGAGCCCCTTGGCACAGGCAACCCAGGCTCCTCCGTCGCGTGACTCGACAATGTCATTGAAACGTCCCAGACCCGTCTCACTGGCCCGGCGAAGAACAATCGTCCTGTTCTGTCCCGAATCAAACTCCAGCAGCCGATCGGGCAACAGCGCCAGCAGATGATCGCGCTCAGCGGGCAGGAGCGGGATGGGACGCACCAGTCGCAGCGCATTGGATTGGTTTTCCGCCCGCACCTCGTTCACCGGATATTCCGTCCACTGGTCGCGCCGGTACTCCATCACGCCGTCCGCGTAAACGGACCAGATCTGCCCGGATCGGCTCTCGTACACCGGGAAGTTCCCGCCTCCCGACATGCGAATGCTGCGCACCTGGAAGCCATCCAGCCAGCTGACCGGCCCGGTGCCATGCTTGGCCCAGACATTGCCGCGCGGACTGATGGTCACTGCGACGACGGACGGTTCCGCCAGCCCGTCGGCAACCCGGTAGACTCGCCAGTGCGATCCTCCTTCCGAGTGACACTGCAACGAGAAGCCCAGTAGAAAGGCCGCCCAAAACGGGGCCCTGCATTCACGCGCCATAATTGTTTTCCACCCGAAGCGGATCGATTCGTGCGGTGTTACGGCTGAACGATTGCCCGGACGCAAAGACGACGCAAGCCAAAGCTGACGCACGCCTGAACCGGAGAAGCGTCCCGCTCATCGAGCTGGTTCGCCAACCAGAGACCGGTCATTCCGGATTGCGGCGGTTGCAATCGTGGCGCGCGTCTTCCAAAAATGCACAAATCAGACCCAGGCCGACACCTTGAAACCAACCTTGCGATTTGCAATTGATGCCGGTGCTGCTAGACTTCAGAATCCTTTGGAAGCAAAAGAACCGATCATGCAATCGAACCCCGGCCACGTCTTCGCTGCAAGACTGGTCGGTTGTCTGTTTCTTTCATGGCTCGGCGGCTGTTTCGCTTCAGCAGAATCTGCACGCGCCGTTCCACGGTTCGCAACCCGAGCAGAGGTGTCTTTTCGCAACGACGTGATGGCAGTGTTTTCAAAGGCCGGGTGCAGTGCCGGCACATGTCACGGCAATAAAAACGGCAAAGGCGGATTCAAACTCTCGTTGCGCGGACAGGATCCAGACCTTGATTACGTCACGTTGACGCACGACGTTTTCGGACGCCGTGTCAACTCATTCGAGCCGGAGCAAAGCCTGATTCTGCTCAAGCCAACCGCGCAGGTCGCACACGAAGGCGGGCTGCGCTTCGAGAAGGGCTCGGAGGAATACGAAATCCTTCGTCGCTGGATCGCCGCAGGAACCCCCAACGACCTCGAGTCCGCGCCAAGGTTGGAAAAGATTGAAGTTACGCCGATGGAAAAAGTCCTGATCGAACCTGCCGGCAGAGTGCAGTTGCAGGTCCGAGCGAACTTTTCGGACGGCACGGGTCGTGACGTTTCTTCAACGGCCGTGTACGAGCCGGCAAGCAGCCTCGCTAAAGTCTCGCATGATGGACTCGTTGAGCGGCAGGGCTTCGGTGAAACGACGGTGCTGGTCCGCTACCTTCACTGTCAGGAACCGGTGCGCCTGGCCTTCGTGCCGGCGCGGCCCGGCTTCGTATGGAAAGGAACGCCCGCCAACAATTACATTGATGAACACATTTTCGCCAGATTGCGAACGCTTCGCATGAACCCATCCGAGCCGTGCTCTGATGAAGTGTTTCTGCGGCGGGCCGATCTCGATTTGCTGGGCCTATTGCCGACGGCGGAAGAGGCGCAATCATTCGTCGCGGACAAGCGACGTGATAAACGGGCGCGCCTGATCAATCAATTGCTTGATCGACCCGAGTTCGCGGATTTCTGGGCGCTGAAGTGGGCGGACCTGTTGCGCGTCGAAGCCCACTCACTCGACCAGAAAGGAGTGCAGAATTTTCATCACTGGATTCGGCGGAGCATTGCAGAAAACAAACCCATCGACCAGTTTGTCCGCGAGCTCGTGACCGCGCGCGGCAGCACGTACGACAGTCCTGCGGCGAATTTTTACCGGCCAAACCGCGACCCGGGCGCGCGCGCCAGGGCTGCCGCGCAAGTCTTCCTCGGCACACGCCTGCAATGCGCCGAGTGTCACAATCATCCCTCGGATCGTTGGACACAGGACGACTACTACGACTGGGCCGATCTGTTCGCGCGCGTGCGCTACAAGGTTATTGAGAACAAACGTGAAATCAGCAGCGACGAGCATGAATGGAACGGCGAACAGATCGTGTTTGTTGCTCGTGAAGGCTCGGTGAAAAACCCGCGCACAGGCAAAGACGCGCAGCCCCGCTTCCTCGGGGCCGCCGGGACTGAAAGCGCCAACGACGGAGCGGATCTGGAGGCGTTGGCGGACTGGCTTACCCGCCCGTCCAACGCATTGTTTGCGCGCGTACAGGCCAACCGCATCTGGTATCATCTGATGGGTCGTGGCCTGGTGGATCCGCCCGACGACTTTCGAGCCACCAACCCAGCGTCGCATCCCGAATTGCTCGATGCGCTGGCGCGGGATTTGGTGAGGCACAAATTCGACGCGCGCTACCTGATACGTCTTATTATGAACTCGCGAACGTATCAACTGTCGTCCGTACCGAACGAGACCGACGAAGGGGATGAAATCCATTTTTCACACGCGCTGGTGAGGCGTTTGGGGGCGGAACAATTGCTCGATTGCGAAAGCGAAGTGACGGACGTGCCGCTCAAATTCGCCGGTTATCCGGCGGGAATGCGCGCGGCGCAGCTGCCGGGCGTGCGCCCGGAAAGCAAAGGGAAACGCCGGGCGCATCCGTTGGACCAGTTCCTTGAATTGTTCGGCAAACCGCCGCGGCTGTTGACCACTGACACCGAGCGCTCGTGTGAGTGCAACATGGCCCAGGCCTTCCAGATGATCAGCGGCCCAACGATCAGCGAGCTTCTCGCCGAAAAAGAGAATCGTATCCGCCGTCTCGTGGCTTCTGACAAATCCGACAAGGAAATCGTCGAAGAACTTTTCTGGACCGCCCTTACCCGGCCGCCAACGCAGTCTGAATTGAATAACCTTCTTCCCACGCTCGAAGCGGCCAGCGACCGCCGACTGGAATTGGAAGACATTTTGTGGGCCCTGCTCAACTCGAAGGATTTTGTCTTTCGGGAATGAATTTCAGGCGTGGCCACCGTGACGTTCACCGGATGGTTTGGAGCATGAGCTTTGGATTTCTTCTGATTTAGGTTTTGCGCGCAAGACGCCCTTGAGTATGATACGACACTGAAGCCGTCATGAGTCCGTCGCAACACTCTTTTGCCTGCGCAGGATTTCACTCAACGCGCTTTTCGCGCCGGCACGCGCTCAAGGTGGGCGGTCTCGGATTGCTGGGATTGAGCCTGCCGAAATTGCTCCAGGCCGAAGCACTTCAGTCCCTCAAGACGGGCCCGCGCGCGCGCGCCAGGTCCGTGATTTTCCTCTATCAGTTCGGCGGGCCGAGTCACATCGACATGTTTGATATGAAGCCGGACGCGCCCGAAGCCGTACGGGGCTTGCACAGACCGGTTTCGTCGAAGGCCGACGGCATCCAGATCAGTGAACACTTGCCGCGGTTGGCCCGCGTGATGGACAAGGTCACGCTCATCCGGTCAATGCACCACAACGTACACAACCACAACCCGGCGTCGTACTACGCGCTCACCGGTCATGCGCCGCCGGTGGACGACATCACGTTGCGCGATTCGCCGGAGTTGTTTCCCGCTTACGGGTCGGTGGTCGATGATCTTGCGCCGGTGGGCGGTGCGATGCCGACCTTCGTGGCGATGCCGTGGGTCATCGGCGACGGCACGATCACACCGGGACAAGGGGCGAGCTTTTTGGGCAAGATGCACGATCCATTGCTTATCACACGAGACCCGAACAGGCCCGATTTCAAACTGCCGGAACTGAATCTGCCGGCGAACGTGAGTTACGAACGCCTGATGCACCGGCGCTCGATCCAAAAGGTGATCGACAGACAATCGAGTCTGCTCGAACAGTCGGCCCAGGCGCGGGGCCTGGATGCCTACTACGAAAAGGCGCTGGCGATGCTCGATTCACCAACGCTGCGCGAAGCCTTCAACCTGTCCACCGAAACGGACAAGGTGCGCGACAGCTACGGGCGCACGACTTACGGCCAAAGCTGCCTCCTGGCGCGGCGCCTCGTCGAAGCGGGAACGAAATTTGTCACGGCTTATTTCTCGGCGAACATCGGTGGGGACGTGGGCAGCGGCTGGGACACCCATGGCAACAACGACAAAAAAATGTTTCCCGTGCTGGAGAAATATCACCTGCCCATGACGGACCAGACGCTGCCGACGCTTCTGGAGGAGCTCGACCAGCGCGGGCTGCTCGACACCACCCTGGTGGTGTGGATGGGCGAATTCGGTCGCACGCCGAAGATCAACGAAAAGGCGAGCCGCGATCATTGGCCGGATTGCTACACGGTGTTGCTCGCGGGCGGCGGGGTGAAGCGCGGTTTTGTTCACGGAGAATCCGACAAAACCGCCGCTCATCCGACCAAAGATCCTGTCCGCCCCGAGGACCTGGCCGCGACGATCTACTATCTGCTGGGAATTGACCCGCACTCGGAAGTCCACGCGCCAGGAAACCGGCCTGTGCTCATCTCAGAAGGGAATCCGGTCATGGAAGTCGTGGCGTAGTGTTTTCCAGAATGGAATTCTGCCGCGGGTCGGAACGTGAAAGCCTCGCAACCGTCAGGAGCTTGCGGACCTATCCCTTCTGTGAGGGAAAGGCGCTTATGAGCGAAAACGAAGAAGCCGGTTCGTTTGAACCGGGCGCGTCGCAGAAAAGTCGAAGGGAGTTTCTCCAACAGGCTGCGGGGCTTACGGCGGGCGCTTCGGTGTGGGCGGCGCTTCCGGCTTCGGGGGCATCCGCGCCGAGCGATCCGTTGTTGCCAACGATCAGGCTTGGCCGGCACGAAGTGACACGGCTCATCATCGGCGGTAATCCAATTTACGGCTATTCGCACTTCAACAGAATCCTCAGCGAATATCAGACGGCCTGGCACACGCCGGAGCGCGTCGTTGAATTGCTCAAGCACGCCGAGGCCAGGGGGATCAACACCTGGCAAAACAGCTATGCCGGGCGCACGCTCTCCGACCTGGATCGTTACCGCGGCGCCGGAGGCAAAATGCACTGGCTCTGTCTCGGCAAACCCGATTGGGACGAGAAACCGCACCTGATTGAGGACGCGGCCAGGCGCAAGCCCGTTGGTATCGCGCCGCACGGTTCGCTCTCCGAACGGCTGCATCGGCAAAACAAGCTTTCGACGCTCGCGGATTTGCTCAAGCGCATTCGCCAGGCGGGTGTGCTGGTGGGGTTGTCTGCGCACAATCCGGTCCTCATCGAACTGGCGGAGGAGAAGGGTTGGGATGTCGATTACTTCATGTGCTGCCTCTATTATCTGACCCGTCCGCGCGAAGAGTTCAAGAAACTGCTCGGAGGTGAACTGCCGGTGGGCGAAATTTATCTGTCCAGCGACCCGCCGCGCATGTTCAACGTGATCCAGAAAACGCGGAAAACCTGCCTCGCCTACAAGGTCCTGGCGGCGGGACGGCGGATCGAGAATCCGGCGCAAGTGCGCCAGTGCCTGGAAATCGCCTTGGGCAGCGTGAAGCCGACGGACGCGCTAATCGTTGGCATGTATAACCAGATAAGTGATCAGGTAGGCGAGAACGCGGCCATCGTGCGTGAGATCTGCGAGCGCGGCGCAGTGAAACCGTAACGAAGGCCGCCGCCACGAATCTTCTCTTGATCTGGTTGCCAGCTGACCCGCCAATCCGATTATGAACTCCGCCCGATTCCCGCGTGCGACGCTCTCCGCATTGGGTTGTGTGTTTCTCTTGCTCGGCCGGCCCGTCCTTGCGGCGACGGTGGAACTGGCGGTCGATGCCACACAAACCATCGGCGACATCGATTTGACCCGATATGCGCTCGGGCAGGGCGGCCTTTCAGACAAACCGATGATCGGCCCGCACACTGATCAGATCGCCGAGCTCCAGCCGCAAACGATCCGGCTGTTTGGTCAGGAGTACTTCGACCTTTATCCAAAACGGGGCCGCTATCATTGGGGCACTCTGGACAAGAGCATCGAAGCCGTCCTGGCCACCGGCGCGAAGCCGCTCCTGTGTCTGTGTTTCAAGCCGCACTCGCTGTTTCCGAAAATCGACCAGGACATCGTGCATCCGAACGATTACCTGGAATGGGAGAAGCTGATTTTCGAGCTGTTCAGGCACTGTAATCAGCGCCGCCGATACGGTATAGAGTATTGGGAGGTGAGTAATGAGCCGGACATTGGCGAGGACGGCGGTTGTCCATACCGGTTCAAGCCGGAAGATTACTTTACTTACTACCGGCACACGGCCAGTGCCATTCTCCGGGCCGACCCCGAGGCGAAAGTGGGCGGCCCGGCGCTGGCTGGATATCGGAGTCGATTGGGCGACGCGCTGATTGAACACTGCGGCAAAGGCGACGCGCCGCTCCATTTTTTCTCCTGGCACATCTACAGCAACGACCCGCGACAGTTTCGCGGGAGCATTGAAGAAGTGAAGGGGAAGCTCGGCAAATATCCTCGCCTGGCCGCAACGGAAACCATTTTGGACGAATGGAACATGTCGTTGGGCAATCCCGTGCTGACTGCGGCTTTCCAACCGGCGTTTGTGCTTGAGACGACGCGGGGCTTTTACGAAGAGGGTCTCACCCGCTCGGCCTACTACCACATCCGGGATGTTTTTGTGGACCGCTCAAAGTATTCGCTCTGGATGTCCGGGAAAGGGGTCGATTTCATGGCGCACTGGTGGAATATCATGCCGCAGTACGACGGACTCTGGGACAATCAGGGCCGTGTGCGGCCGGCCTACTACGCGTTCCGATTGCTTGCCTTGATCAAAGGGCAAAAGCTGCAGGTGAGCGGGACGACCGTGGAAGTGAAGGCCCTGGCCGCGCGAAATGGGGGCTGGTGTCACGTCGTGTTCTGGAATTTTCCATCGTCGGGCAAAAACGAAGCGGCCGAAGTGGCCGTTCGATTTCCCCGTCGCGAGCACGGCGAGTTCCGTTTGATGAAGTTGAACGCAGACTTGCCAGTGAACAATCTCGAGGTCATCCGCCACGGGGACGTTTCGGAACTGGAACTACGGCCAATCGAAACTCGGCTCGAACCATACGGCGTGGGCTGGATCGAGGTCGGCCCTTAACCGAGACTGCATAATTGGCCGCGATGGTATCAGACCGTTAGCCTGTGCGACGTAAGACGCAGACTGCACTTATCCCCGTGATGCGAATAACGAATTGCAAAAAAGAGTACAAGGACGGACTGCACGTTTCACCCGCGCTCAACACCAACGACCGCAAGTGCGCCGCCGCCTGAAAGTCGGGGCTTATCAATGCCGGTTTTTTCGCGGACCAAGTCATGACCGGCCAAAAGACGCTAATCCCGATCCCCATCAGCCG
>Ga0134126_10008662_pt1 | contig 12793 bp, 6 predicted proteins | sample KB31752_FD_96881 | JGI IMG/M metagenome (GOLD analysis project Ga0134126, IMG submission 96881) | Terrestrial soil microbial communities with excess Nitrogen fertilizer from Kellogg Biological Station, Michigan, USA - KB3-175-2 | ecosystem: Environmental > Terrestrial > Soil > Unclassified ...
CCTCCGACGTCAATCTCCCACGGTTCCTCCGACGTCATCACACCACCCATTAACACCTCGCGCGTCAATTTCCGCGGAACACCAACTCACACGTATACAAGAAAAAACATCGGTCACCCCTCTAGCAAAACCTCGCCCGAACCGCCACCCTGGAGTCGCAAGGGCACAGCTCGTCATCGAATATGACCGTGGCCCGCATCGTCAGGCAGGACCCTAACGTGATTCGACACAAACATGGAAAACCTCCAGGCAGCAGCGAGCAAGACCGGCCTGCTCGACTTGCTGAACCACATTCAATCGCGGTATGGCCTGATCGTATTGATCCTTGTCGTGATCATAGGATTTGGAGCCGTGTTGTTCTGGAGCCTGGTCTGGAAGGTGTGGAGCGCGACAATAACCGCAAAAGAGCACGAAATCTCCAGACTCGCGAAAGAGCGCGACCGGTATCAGCGCCTCGTCTTTGCTCGCTTACTGACGTCAGAGGCCAGGGCTCCGAAGAGACAGGGATATCCTAACAGCCGCGAAAACACTCAAACGAATGAGACACACCCATGCTAGTCATACTACTTCTGGGCGAGATTACAATTGCCACTTTCCTCTTTGGCGTACTGGTAATAGCACTCATCATCAGAATACGACATGGGGATCTCAGCGCGACCCATAAGCTCTATGCGGTTCGGGACGACCTCATCAGCGCCTGCGTCTTTGCAGGTGTTCCCAGAGACAATCCCTGGCTGGAAACGCTCTACATCAATGTCAACAGTGTTTTACTCCACTCGAATCTCCTAGGTGGACCGCGCGGCTGGCCACTTGCGGTCGCGCTCGGGCAAGTTCAGGCGAGCAAATTCTGTGACGCGAAACAACTCGTACCGCTACCCCGAAACGGTGAGAAGTGCCCGACTGCGATTCTTGCCCTGGAGCCTGCACTGCGAAACGCACTCGAACATCTCTCAGTGCATCACCTCGGCCTGTTCTTGCAAGTGAATGCACATAATCGAGAACAAAGGCGCCTCCAGCGAGAGAAAGCAAAACATCTCCTGGAGATGATCAACGGCCGGGACGGCTGCGCCCTCTTTGCGAAGCAAGACCACATCTCAATCTGGGACGCGGCTAAGTGGGCCGCGCCGCGGGGCCGCCCGTGGAGTTAACGCTGCGTTTCGCGCGCTAGCGTCAGTTGCTCTGACAAGCGTTTTTCGGAGACGCGCAGCATCGTCTTGAGATCTTGAGCGAAGAGTGACACCCGGAACTCTTCGATCATCCAGCGCAGCTGGTCGAGCTCGGGGCGAATGCCCGTGATGGCGGGCTCGGCCATCAGGGTGCGTAAGGCCGTGGTGAACGGCCTCACCTTCGCGGCCAACTCCGCATCGCGACGGACGTTGGGTGGAAGTCGTTCGATGCGACGGGCAATTGCCTTGAGATAACGAGGTAAGTAGTCGAGCCACGGACGGGGCGTCGATTCAATGAAATCCGGCGGCAGGAGCAGTTTCAACTGCGTCTCGATATCGGCGACGCTGTCGGCGAAAGCGCCGGAACGCAGGCCGTCGAGAGCTAAACGTACCGCGCGCCACTCCTTGAATGTTGCCGTTACGATCGCCGCCAGACGATCTGCTACCTCGCTCAACTGCGAGCGCCGTTCCTCGAGTACCTTTGCGAAGGACTCTGCGTCCCGGAGAACTGGGGTGTCTGCGGGGACAAAACACTCGCGAAACGCGCGCTCCGTAAGCGCATCGGTAAGAGCCTGCTTCAATGGCAGCCCACGACTCAGCAGAACCAGATCGCGGTCGTCCGCCATGCGCTTGCTTACGTATTTGGCCTGCTGAGGAAGCGCCAGAATTGCGAGCCGCACCATCCCGGTTCGCGAAATGGTTTCCGCAAAGTACGCATTACGCGCCTCAATCAACGCTACGCCAGTGCCCCGGTCCTCAATCGCAGGGTAAACCACCAACGTCAGCCTGTTGCGCTCCACTTCGCGACGCTCCGGCAACTCGCCGAAATCCCACTGCCGATGCAACACCGGCCCCCCGTCACCTTGCGCCGCCGCACTCGCTCCCGCCATAGCACCCGCGTGCACGCCAGCGCCGACTCGGGCTCCAACCCCGCCCCGTGCACCGCCAACATCACCACGCCCGCCACCGCCACCATGAGCACCACCGGCCCCGCCGGCGCCTTGCGCACCACCGCCAGAACCTCGCGCACCGGGCACGCCACCGCCAACATCACGACGCCCGCCGCCACCAACTCCCGCAGCCCCGCCAGAACCTCGCGCACCGGGCACGCCACCGCCAAACCCGCCTCCTCCAACATCGCGGCGCCCGCCGCCACCAGCTCCCGCAACGGCGCCGGTACCTCGCGCATTTCCCGACATGGCGGCGCCGGCCCCACCCCCAACCTCGCCACGCCCGCCGCTACCCGCACCCAACCCGCCGCCAGCGGCTCGGATGGCACCAGCCACAGCACCAACAGCCACCTGCGACGACGGCGTCGCATACAACTGCCGCCTAATCGCCAGCAGATCACGCCCCTCGGCCAGCACGTGATCATCAGCGTCCAACACTCGAAGGTTCATACGCAAGTGATCGGGAAGCGCCAACGCGGCGAGCTCGTTGGCGGATACGGATGCGCCGATACGGCGCGTCACCCACTGAGCGAGCCACTCATGAAATCCCGGAAGCCGCCCCAAACGAGTCGCTTCGGTGGACAGATCATCAAGTGCCATCTTGGCGTAGTCAGGCACCGGCACAAGCAACTTCCGCTGCGCCTTGGGGAGCGCACGAAAAAGGGCTGTGACCTTCTCAAAACGCATACCCGGAACCAGCCACGCGATCTCCTCGGCGTTGACGACGTCGAGCAGTGGCTCGGGCACGATCAGAGTGACGCCATCCGCCGGCTCCGCAGGGTCGAACCGATAAAGCAGCGGCAGTGGGTTTCCGCCAACCGGGAGCTCATTTGGAAACAGCCCCTCGCCTGCCTCTGGCACATCACGCTGCATCAACTCCGCGCTCGTCATGTACAGGAGCCGCGGATTGCTCCGCTCCGCCTCGACGCGCCAGTGATTGAAAGCCGCAACAGAATTCACGCGTTCAGGAATACGCGCAGCATAGAACCCCAGCTGCCGCTCCTCGTCCACAACAACATCGCGCCGACGGATTTTCGCCTCCAGCCCCTCGATTTCAGAACGCAGGCGCCGATTGGCCTCGAAGAAATCCCCTTCAATGGCAGCACGCGACTGCCGATGCGAGTTGCGTGAACCCCGACCGCGCCGTGCATCCACATTCCCGCGTAAGCCGCTGGGGGCCCCCGCACCGCGCTCCCCCGCCGCGCCCGCGCGCGACCGATCCGCCATAGCTGCATTGCGCTCGGCGCCACTGCGCGTCCCACCATCGCGAGCGTTGGTATCGCCGCCACGCCCTCCCCCACGCCCGCTGCCTCCCGAGGCAACCACGTAGTCATCCGCAAGGGCCGCATCTTCCTGCTCCGCGCTATCTACCAACGCCTCGCGAATAAAGATGTCCCGCGCCTCTTTGGGCGCAATCGCCCCGTAGTTAACTCGACGACGCGAAGCGAGCATCAGCCCGTACAGAGCAACAGACTCGTACGCTGACACAAAACCTCGCGCCTCCACCCAATGAGGCTCGCTGTAACTTCGCTTCAACAGGTGCGCGCCCGCAGCTTCGATCCATCCCGGATCAACCGAAGCAACCATGCGGGCGTAAAGACGAGTCGTCTCCACGAGACTGCCGGCGACGATCCAACGTGGTGGTTTAGACGCCAGTGGCGTACCCGGAGCGATCACAAAACGTAAGCCACGCGGCCCGTTGTATTCGCGCTTTTCGTCGAGCTCGCCGATTGACCCCAGGAATCCGGTAAGAATCGCCTGATGCAGATCGGTGTAGTTCGCCGGCATCTGATTTGGCCGGAGTTTGAGCTCCGCAATACTCTGCGACAGCTGGCTGTGAAGGTCCTGCCACTCGCGAACGCGCAGGAAGGACAGGAAGTGTTCGCGACACCACTTGCGCAACTGATTGCGCGACAACGCCGCCGCTTGCTCGTTATAGGCGCGCCAAAGATTCAATATCGTAATGAAGTCCGAGCGAGCGTCGGCGAACAACGCATGTTTCTCTCTCGCTTGTTGCTGGGCGTCAGTAGGACGCTCCCGAGGATCCTGTCCCTCGAGAAATGAAGCGACGACCAGCATCTCCGTGAGGCAGTGCTGTCGTGAGGCGGCGAGCAGCATGCGTCCAAGCCGCGGGTCCACAGGTATACCTGCAATCTGCTGCCCCAAACTCGTGACATGCCGGTCCTCGTCCATCGCCCTCAGCTCCTGCAGGAGCCGAATGCCGTCATTGACCAGCCGCGTATCAGGCGGGTCGAGAAACGGAAAACTCTCCGGATCGCCGAGCCCAAGGGTGGCCATGCGAAGAATCACACTCGCAAGATTGGTTCGCAGTACTTCAGGAGGCGTGAACTCCTCCCGCAGCGTGAAGTCCTCCTCCGAGTAGAGGCGGATGCAGATACCCTCTGCCTCACGGCCGCAGCGCCCCTTACGCTGATCAGCGCTAGCCTTGGAGATGCGCTCGATCGGCAAACGCTGCACCTTGCCACGAACGCTATACCGACTGATGCGCGCCAGCCCGGAGTCAATAACGAATCGAATACCGGGCACAGTCAGCGAAGTCTCCGCAACGTTCGTAGCTAACACGATGCGACGCTGCCCGTGACGCTGGAAAATCCGTTCCTGGTCGGACGTCGACAATCGCGCGAACAGTGGCAATACCTCGGTACTTGGCAAGCGCGCACGCTCGAGAACATCCGCGACCTCGCGAATGTGTTTCTCGCCAGGCAGGAAAACGAGCACGTCCCCGCGAGAACCCTGACCAAAACCACCGCGACCGGGAGCATCCAGCTCGCGCACGGCCTCAATGATGCCTTCGGGCAATGTGAGCTCAACGGTGTCCTCATCGTCGGAAGCCGAAGCGGACGACCCTTCCGGTAAGTCCTCAGACTCAGTAAAGGCAGACGACTCACTGGCACGGGACGTGATGAGCGGTCGATACCGGACCTCCACCGGATAACTGCGTCCGGAGACCTCAATGACAGGCGCGCCACCAAAAAACGCAGCGAATTTCCCCGGATCGATAGTCGCCGACGTCACGATCAAACGCAGGTCGGGACGCTGCGGCAGCAGCTGCTTGAGCACACCCAGCAGCAGATCGATGTTGAGGCTGCGCTCGTGCGCTTCATCGATAATCAAAGTGTCGTAGCGATGGAGCCTTCGATCGCTTTCGAGCTCCTTCAGCAGAATGCCGTCTGTCATCAGCTTCACGCGACAGTCCGGACCGGTGCGGTCATTGAAGCGCACCTTGTAGCCAATGGCGCCGCCCACCGTCGTTCCGGTCTCTTCCGCAAGCCGGCTCGCCAACGCCCTCGCGGCAATACGACGCGGCTGCGTGTGGCCGATCACGCCGGTGAGCCCCCGTCCGGCTTCCAGGCACAGCTTGGGAAGCTGCGTGGACTTGCCGGAGCCAGTCGCGCCGCAGAGAACGATTACGGGATTGCGGCGGATGGCATCAATGACCTCCGACCGGTGGGAGGTGATCGGGAGGCCGGGGTCGTATTCGAGCTTGAACGGGGACCGGTTCTCCTCCGGGGCGCCGCGGGTCTCAACTTGCATGCGTGAATTGTACCGGGCCACGTAGGCCGTGACGGCCGCGCAAGGTCGCGCAGGCCTTATGGGGCAGAAAGAACTCCCCAAAAGGGTGCAAAGGGGTCGCTAATGTATAATTCATGCCGCTCGCAGAGTGGACAGCGGGGGGCTTTGCATTTTTGAAGACAGTCGCCGAGTTCGAGATCAAGTACTGCCAGTTTCTCGATGCAGAGGGCAACCTCGCGCCCGACTCCCCACCGCTCGCCAGCGATACCAGCGAACTGCTGAAAATGTATCGCTTTATGACGCTGGTCAGGACCTTCGACGCGAAGGCCGTCAATCTGCAGCGCACAGGCAAGCTCGGAACCTACGCATCCTGCCTTGGTCACGAGGCGGCACATGTCGGCATCGGCGCCGCGATGCAGCCGGACGATGTACTCGCCCCCGTATACCGCGAATTCGGTACGCAAATGTGGCGGGGCGTAAAGATGTCGAGCATCCTCTTGTACTGGGGTGGCGACGAGCGCGGCAGCAACTTCACCGCAGCACGCCAAGACTTCCCCTGGTGTGTGCCAATTGCCTCCCAGATGCTTCACGGCGCGGGCGTCGCGATGGCCATGAAGATTCGCGGCGAGAAGCGCTGCTCAGTTACCTATATAGGGGACGGCGGCACGTCGGAGGGCGCGTTCTACGAGGGGATCAATGTCGCCGGCGCGCGTTCGTTGCCCGCCGTATTTGTCATCGTCAACAACCGCTGGGCGATCTCGGTTCCGATCGAGAGCCAGACGGCCACCAAAACCCTCGCACAAAAAGCCATTGCCGCCGGGATCCCTGGGGTCCAGGTGGACGGCAATGACATCATCGCGGTACGCCACACTGTCGGCGAGGCGCTCGCGAGAGCGCGCCGCGGCGAAGGCCCGACACTTATCGAAGCGCTCACCTATCGCCTCAGTGACCACACCACAGCAGACGACGCCAGCCGCTATCGCGATCCCGGCGAAGTCAAAGAAGCGTGGAGCAAAGAGCCCCTCGTGCGTCTACGCTCCTATCTGACGAAACTGCGGGTCTGGGACGAAGCACGTGAAGAGGCACTAAAGGCAGAATGCGCTCGCGAAGTCGAAGCGGCAGTAGACGAGTACTTGAGTGCTCCCATGCCGACGACAGACGAAATGTTCGACCACCTGTTCGCACACCCTCCCGCAAGTCTGTTGGAGCAGCGTGAGATGGCACGACGCTATCGCGGTCGCTAGGTCGCAAGTTTTTCATGGCCAAAGTGACAATGATCGAAGCCATCAACCGCGCGCACGCGTGGGAGATGACGCGCGACCCGACCGTGGTGGTATTGGGTGAGGATGTAGGGGTCAATGGCGGTGTGTTTCGCGCCACCGCTGGCTTGCAGGAGCAATTCGGTAAGGACAGAGTGCAGGACACCCCCCTCGCCGAAGGCATGATTGCAGGAATGTCGATCGGCATGGCCACACAGGGTCTGCGGCCGGTCGCCGAGATTCAGTTCATGGGGTTCATATACCCGGCGTTGGACCAGATCGGCAATCACATGGCCCGCCTGCGTAATCGCACGCGTGGGCGCCTAACGTGTCCCGTGGTGTTACGCATGCCTCACGGCGGCGGCATTCACGCCCCCGAGCATCACTCCGAATGTCTCGAGGCGCTACTCGCCCATCACGCTGGCTTGAGAGTGGTGTGCCCGTCATCGCCGGCGCGTGCCTACGGGTTGCTGCTTGCGGCCATTCGCGATCCAGACCCTGTCATTTTTCTCGAGCCTGCGCGGCTGTATCGTCTCGTGAAGCAGGAAGTCACCGATGACGGGCAAGCGTTACCGCTCGATGTTTGTTATCGGCTGCGCGAAGGGACCGACGTGACCATCGTCACCTGGGGTGCCATGGTCACTGAAACAATGCGCGCCGCGGAGAAACTAGAGAGCGAAGGTGTGAGCTGTGAAGTGCTCGATCTTGCGACTCTGTCTCCAATCGATCACAACACCATTCTCGAGTCGGTCGTGAAAACCGGCCGGCTCGTCATCGTTCACGAGGCGCCGCGCAACTGTGGCATCGGCGCGGAAATCGCAGCGACGGTCGCGGAGCGTGGTCTCTACGACCTGCACGCGCCGATCAAGCGCGTAACCGGCTACGACACGATCATCCCGTTGTCCCGTCTCGAGCACGACTACATCCCTAACACTGCGCGCATTACGGACGCTGTGCGTGAAACCCTTGCGGAATGACTCCTCACGACCGCGGACGAACGGAGCGTAGATGACGACCTTCAATCTCCCGGATCTCGGCGAAGGGCTCGCCGAGGCGGAAATCGTCCGTTGGCATGTAAAGGTGGGCGACACCATTGCGGTCGACCAGCCCATGCTGGCCGTTGAAACCGCGAAGGCAGTCGTCGAGGTGCCCGCGCCCTTTGCGGGCGTCGTCAAACTACTACACGGCCAACCGGGGGATGTCATTGCAACCGGTGCGCCTCTGATCGAGCTCGAAGGGAGCTCCGCGGCGCAGATAGCTGGCGCCGCTGGCCCCCACGGTGGGACCGCCGCCGGTCGCAGCAAGGCGGCCGCAGACTCCGGCACCGTCGTCGGCAACGTACCTACCAGCAACGACGAGCTCATCGAAACAGCGCAAGCCGGCGGTCGCGCCCGCTATGCCGCTGCACCCGGCGGCCGCCTACGTGCCGCACCAGCGGCACGAGCATTGGCCAAAAAGTTGGGGGTTGACCTGGCGAGAGTCAACGGCTCCGGGCGCGGCGGCGTAATTGTCGTTGACGACGTTATCGCCCATTCCGGCATCGGCACGGCGGCAGCGCGCTCCGGCGCGACACATCCGCATGCATCCACTACGTCGGCAACGGCCCAGCACGCACCCTCGGCCCCCGCCTTCTCCGACGGCGGCGAAAAACTTCGCGGCCTGCGCCGAGCGATGGCCCAAAGCATGGCGCTAGCGCGTGACACAGTCGCGAACTGCACCATATTTGATGACGCCGACCTCCACGCCTGGCGTGAAGGCGAAGACATCACGGTACGCCTACTACGCGCTATAGCCGCCGGTTGCCAAGCCGAGCCGGCGTTGAACGCCTTGTTCGACGGCAACACACAAACAAGACGCCTGATGCCACGCGTCGACGTTGGAATGGCTGTAGATACTGCCGAGGGGCTCATCGTCCCGGCCATTCGCGACGTCGGTAGCCGCACGAGTGCGGAACTGCGCCAAGATGTAGATCGCCTCAAGCGCGCCGCGCGAGAGCGCACCGTCGCGCCAGACGATCTTCGCGATATCACTTTCATGCTTTCGAACTTCGGTACGATCGCCGGCCGCTACGGGACACCACTCGTGGTGCCTCCGTTGGTTGCGATCCTCGGCTCCGGCCGCCTCACCCGCGATGTAGTCGCAGTGAAAGACCGCATTGAAGCGCATCTGCGGATGCCGCTATCCCTAACCTTCGATCACAGATGTGTCACCGGCGGTGAGGCAGCAAGATTTCTTGCCGCCGTCCTACGTGACTTGGAAAAGGATCATTGAGCATGCACGCGCAAGTCGCTCCTGATGACAACCGTCTCTTACGCAGCATTCCTGCTGCACGCGTAGCTTTAATCGAGCGTATCGCACACGCCGTCTCTCCTGAAGCCAAACGCAACCGTGAGGCGCGCGCGGCGATGGAGGTACAACAGCGCTTTGTAAGAGCGTACTTCCTGGGCGTCGGCGAAGAAGACCTCGCGGAGCGGTCGCCGGCGCTACTGGCGCGTGCGGCGCTCAACCACTTCGAATTCGGCTCGAAGCGCGCGCCCGGGCACACACTGGTGCGGGTTTTCAATCCCGACCCCGAGCGCGATGGATTCGACTCGCCTCACACGCTCGTCATGACCGTCACGGACGACATGCCGTTCCTGGTTGACTCCCTGAGCATCATCTTCAGTCAGAGGGAGCTCGCGGTCCACCTCATCGTCCATCCCGTGTTGGATGTCCGGCGGGACGGCCGTGGCCGCGTCACGGAGCTCACTGCGGGTGGCGCCGGTAGCAATGGCAATGGCGCGCAAGGGCACGCATTCCACCCCGAATCATGGCAGCTGTACGAAATCGACCGGCAAACCGATCCCGCCCAGATCGAGAAAATTCAACGGGACATCGAGTCCACACTCGGGGAGGTTCGCGCCGCGGTCTCCGATTGGTCCCAGATGCGTGAGCGTGCCCGCACCCTGACGACCACGCTCCAGAACAGTCCGCCTTCGGGAGTGCCCGCGGATGACGTCGCGGAAGCACGTCATCTGCTCAACTGGATGGAAGCCCGGCACTTCGTGTTTCTGGGTTACCGCCACTACAACCTCGAACGCGGCGCGCAAGAAGACCAACTCGTTCCGGAGCCGCGTTCCGGGTTAGGCATCCTCCGCGAAGGCAAGCGCAAGAAAAAGAGCGGCGGCGTCACCGTCCTGCGCGGCGACGTGCGTGCCAAGGCGCGTGAGCCGGAGCTGTTGATTCTCACCAAGGCAAACTCGATTTCCACCGTACACCGTGGCGAGTACCTCGACTACGTCGGCGTGAAGACCTTCGACGCTCGCGGCAAGGTCTCCGGCGAGCACCGCTTCCTGGGGTTGTGGACTTCGACCGCTTACCACGGCAGCCCTCGCGATATCCCCGTACTACGGCGCAAGGTCGAGCGGGTCGTGCAGCACTTCGGCCTCGACCCACAGAGCCACGACGGCAAAGCCGTGATGAACGTGCTCGAGACCTACCCGCGCGATGAGCTCTTCCAGGCGGGAGTCAACGACCTCATCCGCATCGCCCGCAGCGTGGTCAATTTGTATGAGCGTCGCACGGTGCGACTGCTCGTACGCCGCGACCCCTATCATCGCTTCTATTCATGCCTCGTCTACGTGCCCCGCGATCGCTACAACACCGAGGTGCGTCAGCGTATCGAACAGATCGTCCTGGAAGGCTTCGACGGCGGGAAAGTAGAAAGTAACGTACAGATCTCCGGCTCGAACCACGCCCGAGTGCACGTCGTGGTCCGCACCGATCCGGAGCAGAAGCGCAAAGTTGACTTCGGCGCCATCGAAAATCGGATTGCAGAAGCAGCCCTGACCTGGACCGACCGCCTGCGGGATGTTCTCGCCGAGCGCAAAGGCGAAGCCGCGGGCCTCACGTTGGCCACTCGATATCGCCGCGCATTCCCGCTGGCCTACGAAGAGGACGTCCTACCGCCTGACGCACTCCAGGATCTGGCCGATCTGGAAGCCCTGCGCGAACAGCCGAATGCCATGCGCCTGAAGCTGTATCGTCCGGCACAACCCACACCGCACACGACCGCCGGCGCCAGTGCCGTCGAGTCCAGTGCCGCCACCAAACAAGCCACGGCGGAGCCCAAAGGCGCGCCGGACCGCGTGCACCTTAAGATCGTCAAGCTCGGCGACCCGGTGCCGATCTCCGACCTGCTTCCCATGTTGGAAAACTTCGGCCTGCGCGTGATCTCCGAGCGACCCTACGAGCTCGCCTGGCCGGAAGGCGGCGCCGCGTGGATCCAGGATTTCGAGCTGGAGCACCGCGAGCGGCTCAACCTCGACAACGCCAGTCTTGAAAACAACTTCAAGGAAGCGTTCGCCGCTGCATGGACCGGCGAAATCGAGAACGACGGCTTCAACCGGCTGCTGTTCGGCGCCGGCCTGCGCGCGCGCGAAGTCACGATCCTGCGCGCCTACTGCCGCTATCTGCTGCAAACCGGCGTGCCCTTCAGCCAGGCCTACATGGAACGCACGTTGGCTGCCAACGGCGCCATCACCCGCAACCTGGTGCAGCTGTTCGAGACACGCTTCGACCCGGCAGCCGCGCCCAAAGCCGCCGCCCGGCCCACCGCGACGCGGGGCAACCCCGAAAAACTGATAGCGCAAATCCGCTCCGGCCTGGACGGTGTTACGAGCCTCGACGAGGACCGTATCCTGCGTGCCTATCTGAATCTCGTGCAGGCCACGATCCGCACCAACTTCTATCAACTCGATGCCGCCGGCAAGCCAAAGAGCTACGTCTCGTTCAAGCTCGATCCTGCCAGGATTCCGGATCTGCCACTGCCCCGGCCTAAGTTCGAGATTTTCGTATACAGCCCGCGCGTGGAGGGCGTGCACCTGAGAATGGGCTACGTCGCCCGCGGCGGCATCCGCTGGTCCGACCGGCGCGAGGACTTCCGCACCGAAATCCTGGGCCTGATGAAAGCCCAGAATGTCAAAAACACCCTGATTGTCCCGGTCGGCGCCAAGGGAGGTTTCGTACCCAAACGCCTGCCCTCCGGCACGCGCGAAGAAGTTCAGGCGGAAGTGGTCTCGTGCTACCAGACCTTCATCCGCGGCCTCCTCGACCTGACAGACAACATCGTGAACGGCCGCATCGCCCCGCCGCCGCGTGTCGTCCGCTTGGATGGTGACGACGCCTATCTGGTCGTCGCCGCCGACAAGGGAACTGCAACGTTCTCCGACACGGCCAACGCCATATCGATCGACTACGGCTTCTGGCTCGGCGATGCCTTCGCCTCCGGCGGTTCGGCCGGTTATGACCACAAGAAGATGGGCATCACCGCGCGGGGTGCCTGGGAGTGTGTCAAGCGCCACTTCCGTGAAATCGGCGTAGACATACAGAAGACCGCCTTCACGGTGGCCGGCGTGGGCGATATGTCCGGCGACGTGTTCGGCAACGGCATGCTTCTGTCGCGTCATATCCGACTCCAGGCCGCCTTCGATCACCGGCACATTTTCCTGGACCCCGCACCGGACACGGCGGCGAGCTTCGCCGAGCGTGCCCGCCTGTTCGAGCTCCCGCGCTCGAGTTGGGACGATTACGATCGGAAGAAAATCTCGCGCGGCGGCGGTGTGTTCCCCCGCAGCGCGAAATCGATCCCGCTGTCGCCTGAAGCCAAGGCCATTCTGGGTCTGGAGGCCGCGGCGGCCACACCCACCGAGATCATCCGCGCCATTCTCAGAATGCCTGTTGACCTGATGTGGAACGGCGGTATCGGCACCTACGTCAAGTCGAGCCACGAATCCAACGCCGAAGTCGGCGACCGCGCCAATGACTCCGTGCGCATCAACGGCCACGAGCTGAAGGCAAAAGTGGTCGGCGAAGGCGGCAACCTCGGGCTCTCGCAACGCGGCCG
>Ga0134126_10008663_pt1 | contig 12793 bp, 14 predicted proteins | sample KB31752_FD_96881 | JGI IMG/M metagenome (GOLD analysis project Ga0134126, IMG submission 96881) | Terrestrial soil microbial communities with excess Nitrogen fertilizer from Kellogg Biological Station, Michigan, USA - KB3-175-2 | ecosystem: Environmental > Terrestrial > Soil > Unclassified ...
CTGGTCCGGATGGACCATGAACACAACTTCGTAATGACGCAGGGTCATTGTGGTTTGACTCCTTGTGGATGCGGCCTTGCGGCCTCGCAGCCTCCCGCTGGTGCGGTGAGGCAAGTGTCCTGCTCGCACCCAAACGGGCGCGGACAGAAGCGGAATTGTACGGTGTGGGCGAATGATCGCGCAAGTCATTGAAAATCATGACGGCACGACGGGCCGGGGATCAGCTGACGGTGAAGCTCTCGCCGCAGCCGCATTCGCCGGTGGCATTCGGGTTGTGGAACACGAAGCTGGCGTTGAGGCCCTGCCGCTGGAAGTCGATCACGGTGCCCTCGATCAGGGCCAGGCTCTTGTCGTTGACGATCAACGGCACGCCGCCCACCTCGACCAACCGGTCGCCCTCGCCCATCGCCTCGGCCAGATCCACCACGTAGGCAAAGCCGGAGCAACCGGTGCGCTTGACCCCGAATCGCACGCCGGCCGCCGTCGGCATGCCGGCCAGGAAATGGCGCATGCGTTCGCTGGCGGCAGGGGTGATGGTGATGCTCATGACGATCGATCCAGTCTCAATGCATTGGCCCGTAAAAGTCGCGGCGCGGGCAACAGCTACATTATCATGCCGGTTTGGCCTTGCGCGCCGCGGCGCCCGCGCCGTTCATCCATGCGCCGACATGCGGCGCTTCAGCAGGAGTTTCAACCGATGGCCGTGGTGAGTGTGAAGCAGGCTCTTTCCGGCAAGCTCGACGCCGGCAGCACGGTGACCGTGCGCGGCTGGGTGCGCACCCGCCGCGACTCCAAGGCCGGCCTGTCCTTCGTCAACGTGACCGATGGCTCCTGCTTCGACCCGATCCAGGCGGTGGTGCCGGCCACCCTGCGCAACTACGACAGCGAGGTAAAGCACCTCACCGCCGGTGCCGGCGTGATCGTCACAGGCACCCTGGTGCCGTCGCAGGGCAAGGGCCAGAGCTTCGAACTGCAGGCGGAAGAATTGACCATCACCGGCCTGGTCGACGATCCGGAGACTTACCCGATCCAGCCCAAGCAGCATTCGATGCAATTCCTGCGCGAGGTAGCCCACCTGCGCCCGCGCACCAACCTGTTCGGCGCGATCACCCGCGTGCGCCACACCATGATGACGGCGATCCATCGCCATCTCACCGAACAGGGCTTCTTCTGGATCAACACGCCGATCATCACCACCTCCGATGCGGAAGGTGCCGGCGACATGTTCCGGCTGTCCACGCTGGACCTGGCCAACCTGCCGCGCATGCCCGACGGCAAGATCGACTTCCGCAAGGACTTCTTCGGCCGCGAGGCCTTCCTTACCGTGTCCGGCCAGCTCAACGTCGAGGCGTACTGCCTGGCGATGAGCAAGGTCTACACCTTCGGCCCCACCTTCCGCGCCGAGAACTCCAACACGCCGCGCCACCTGGCCGAGTTCTGGATGGTTGAGCCGGAGATCGCGTTCGCCGACCTGGCCGCCAATGCGGACTGCGCCGAAGCGTTTCTCAAGGCGATCTTCAAGGCCGTGCTGGACGAGCGCCCGGACGACATGGCGTTCTTCGCCGAGCGCGTCCTGCCGGATGCGGTCAGCCGGATGGAAGCGTTCATCGCCCGGCCGTTCGAGCGCATCGACTACACCGACGCGATCGAGATCCTGAAGAAATCCGGCGAGAAATTCGAATACCCGGTCGCTTGGGGCATCGACCTGCAGACCGAGCACGAACGCTACCTGGCCGAGAAACATATTGGCCGCCCCGTGGTCGTAATGAACTACCCCGAGGCGATCAAGGCGTTCTACATGCGCTTGAACGATGACGAGAAGACCGTGGCCGCGATGGACGTGCTGGCACCTGGCATCGGCGAAATCATCGGTGGCGCGCAACGCGAGGAGCGACTGGATTACCTCGACCGGCGCATGGTCCAGTTCGGCCTCGATCCGGCGACCTATGGCTGGTACCGTGACCTGCGCCGTTATGGCACGGTGCCGCATGCCGGCTTCGGCCTCGGTTTCGAACGCCTGCTGGTCTATATCTGCGGCCTCGCCAACATCCGCGACGCCATCCCCTACCCCCGTGCCGCTGGCACAGCCGAGTTCTGAGCAACCTGTCCGCCATGTCGTACCGTCCAATCGCCATCACCGCTGCCCTCGGTGCCGCCGTCATCTTGGCCGGGTGCCACAACGCCAAGGCCTTGCTGCCGCCGAACCTGCGGCCGCCGTCACAGAGCGCCGGTGAGCCGTTGAAGCTCGCCCAGCAGCAGTTGCAGCAAGCCACGCCTTGCTGCAGCAGCTTCGCGGACTTTTCCTACCGCAGCCTGCTGCCGTGGCAGCCGCAGAAATTCACCCTGGGCAGCGCCAGCATGGTGGCCAATCTCGGGGGCACCAAGAGCTACTTCCTCGCCTTTCGCCTGCCCACCGAGGTCAAGTTGCCGTACCGGGTAGCCGTGAAGTCCGAATTGAACGGCCGCTGGTTGCATGCCAGCTATCTTTTCGCACCCACCGTGGTGCTGCTGGACGATGGCTTTCAGCCGCTGCGGTCCGATGACATCACCCTGTGCGAACACATGGGCTGGAGCGACGACACCACCGGTGCGTTCGGCAGCATGACGGTGGACAACAAGCAGGCCCGTTACCTGCTGGTGTACAGCTCGGCCAAGCAACAGTCCGGCAAGACTTACTGGGAACAGTCGCCCACATCAATCTCCACCAGCACGGCAGCGACCCTGCAGATGAATCCCGCCGGCAGCTTCAGCATCCCGCACGGGCCTGACGGTTCGTTGTGGATCGGCATGATGAATTCCACGTACAAGAAAGCCGTCGACAGTGCGGTGTGCGGCAAGGCGCCCAACGGTGATGGCGTCCTGAGCGATCTGCCGCTGCCCTGGAGCGGCAAGCACAGCGGTTCGAAATGATCTTCGTCTATCTGGCCTTGCTGGCTGCCGGCGTAGGCCTGTTCGTGCTGTCCTACGTGGCACAATTCCGGCTCGCTTCGTTGTTGCGGGCACGCTACCCGCAGCACTGGCAGATCATCGCCGAGGCGGACCAGGGCAAACCGTCGGCCTGGCGCCGCTGGGTCCGCATGCAGCACGTGTTGCGCTCGCCGGCGCTGCCGGCGCTGGGCGACCCGACCATCAATCGATGGCGCAACCTGTGGCGCTACGGTCCGTGGCTGGGCTGGCTATGCTGGATGGGCGCGCTGGCGATGCGCCTGCTGCACTGATCATCAACCGGAGCGAACCGATGCAACTGGACCTGAGTGGCCGTCACGCGCTGGTCTGCGGCGCGTCCCAGGGCATCGGCCGCGCCTGCGCGATCGAACTGGCCCTGCTGGGCGCCAGCGTCACCGCGCTGGCACGGCGCGGCGACGTGCTGGCCAACTTGGTCGACAGCCTGCCGCGCATCCATGATGGCCAGCGGCACGGCTTCGTGGTCGCCGATGCGGGCGATACCGACGCCTTGCGCGGCCGCGTCGAGGAGCTGGTCGCGACCGCTCCGGTGCAGATCCTGGTCAACAACAGCGGCGGTCCGCCACCGGGCAGCATCGTCGATGCGACCACGCAGGAGTTCCTCGACGCCATGCGCAAGCATCTGCTGGCCAACCACGCGCTGGTGCAGGCGGTGCTGCCCGGCATGCGCAACGCCGGCTGGGGCCGCATCGTCAACATCATCTCCACGTCGGTGAAGGAGCCGATCCCCGGCATCGGCGTCTCCAACACCACCCGCGGTGCCGTGGCCAGCTGGGCCAAGACCCTGGCCGGCGAGCTGGCGCCGCTCGGCATCACCGTCAACAACGTCCTGCCCGGCTCCACCCACACTCCGCGCATCGAGCAGATCGTGGCGGTGCGCGCGCAGAAGTCGGGCCGCGGCGAACAGGACGTGCAGCAGGAGATGGCCGCGGAGATTCCTATGGCCCGCTTTGCCGATCCCGCCGAGACCGCCGCTGCGGTGGCCTTCCTCGCTTCGCCGGCAGCGAGCTATATCACCGGGGTCAGCCTGCCGGTCGATGGTGGACGCATGCGTTCGCTGTGAGCGCGCATACGCCAGCGTCCGGTGCAATTGACGGTTGCCGGAATTAAGATGGTGCGGATGTCCACCTCGCACCTCGCCAACCTGATCGACGGCCGTCTGCAGGCACCCATCCACGACCATTGGCTGGATGTGCGCGAACCCGCCACCGCGACCGTGTTTGCACGCTGTCCGGATTCCGATGCCGCCGACGTAGACGCCGCCGTGGCTGCCGCCCGGCGTGCCGCGCCCGGCTGGGCCGGCACGCCGATCGAACAACGGGCGCAACTGCTGGAAAGACTCGCCGCCCTGATCGAGGCACGCATCGACGAGTTCGCCGCGCTGGAGTCGCGTGACAGCGGCAAGCCGCTCGGCCTCGCGCGCAGGCTCGACATCCCGCGCGCCATCAGCAATCTGCGCTACTTCGCCGCTGCGATCATCGGCTGGGGCAGCGAATCGCACGCGATGGAAAACGGCGCCGGCATCGCCGCCGTCAACTACACCCTGCGCCAGCCGCTGGGCGTGGTCGGCTGCATCAGCCCGTGGAACCTGCCGTTGTACCTGTTCAGCTGGAAGATCGCGCCGGCGCTGGCCGCCGGCAACACCGTGGTGGCCAAGCCCTCGGAAGTGACGCCCTGCACGGCTGCACTGCTCGGCGAACTGAGCATCGAGGCGGGCTTCCCGCCCGGCGTGCTGAACATCGTGCAGGGTCTTGGCCCCGGCGTGGGCCAGGCGATCGTGGACCATCCCGATATCAAGGCAATCTCCTTCACCGGCAGCACCGCCACCGGCGCCCGCATCGCCAGCTCCACCGCGGCACTGTTCAAAAAGGTCTCGCTGGAGATGGGCGGCAAAAACCCGGCCATCGTGTTCGCCGACGCCGATCTGTCTGACGCCAACCTCGACACCATCGTGCGCTCGGGCTTCGCCAACCAGGGCGAGATCTGCCTGTGCAGTTCGCGCCTGCTGGTGCAGCGCTCGATCTACGCGCGCTTCCGCGAACGCTATCTGGCGCGCGTGCAGGCCCTGCGCGTGGGCGATCCCGACGATGCGGACAGCGACCTCGGCGCGATGGTCTCGCAGGCGCATTACGACAAGGTGCTCGGCTGTATCGAACTGGCACGCAGCGAGGGCGGCCGGATCCTCTGTGGCGGCGAAGCGCTCCGCCTTTCCGGCCGCTGCCGCGATGGCTGGTTCATCGCGCCCACGGTGATCGAGGGCCTGGCCCCGGAGGCCGTCACCAACCAGCAGGAAATCTTCGGGCCGGTGGTCAGCCTGATTCCGTTCGAGGACGAAGCCGAAGCGCTGGCGATCGCCAACAACAGCCGGTACGGGCTCGCCGCCTCGCTGTGGACACAGGATCTCGCCCGCGCCCATCGCCTCGCCGCCCGGCTCGAGTTCGGCATCGTCTGGATCAACTGCTGGCTGCTGCGCGACCTGCGCACGCCATTCGGCGGCGTCAAGCAGTCCGGCGTCGGTCGCGAGGGCGGCAGCGAAGCGCTGCACTTTTTCACCGAGCCCAAGAACGTCTGCATCGCCTACGGCACGTCGCCCGGGCGCGGCTGATACGTGCACGCCAGAACCCCGGAATCCCGATGAATTCACTGAAAGACCTGCTTGCCAACAACCGCCGCTGGGCCGACCAGGTCACCGCGCAGGACCCGACATTTTTCGAACAGCTCTCGCAGCAGCAGGCACCACGCTACCTGTGGATCGGCTGCTCGGACTCGCGCGTGCCGGCCACCCAGATCGTCGACCTGCCGCCGGGCGAGATCTTCGTGCACCGCAATGTGGCCAACGTCGTGGTGCATACCGACCTCAACGCGCTCAGCACCATCCAGTTCGCCGTCGACGTGCTGCAGGTGAAGCACATCCTCGTGGTCGGGCACTACGGTTGCGGCGGCGTCGGCGCGGTGCTCAAGGAGAGCCGCCTGGGGCTGATCGACAACTGGCTGCGGCACATCACCGACATCGCCATGAAGCACGCCGACAAGCTCGACCCGGCACAGTCGTTCGCGATGCGTCACGCCCACCTGTGCGAATTGAACGCGCTGGAACAGGCACTCAACGTGTGCCATACCACGGTGGTGCGCGAAGCGTGGGAACGTGGTCAGGAGCTGGCCGTGCACGCGTGGATCTATGGCCTGGACAATGGCCACATCCACGACCTTGGCCTCGACGTGCGCAGTCGCGGGCAATTGCCCGAGGCCTATGACCAGGCGGTGACGCAACTGACCCGTCGCTGGGAAGGCGCTGCATGAGTGGCGAAGGGATCCGCACCGACACTGCACCGGCGCCGGTCGGCGCCTACCCGCACGCACGCCGCGTCGGCGACCTGCTGTTCCTGTCCGGCGTCGGCCCGCGCCAACCGGGCAGCAACGCGATCCCGGGCAACGTGCACGACGCCGACGGCCGCCTGCTCCGGTACGACATCGAGGCCCAGTGCCGGCAGGTGTTCGCGAACGTGCGCGCGGTGCTCGAGGCCAGCGGCGCGCAGTGGGCCAACTTGGTCGATGTCACGGTATTCCTGACCGACATGCAGCGCGACTTTGCGGCGTACAACCGCGTCTACGCGGAATATTTCGCGGGTATCGATGCTTGTCGCACCACCCTGGGCATCAGCAGCCTGCCCACCCCGATCGCGATCGAACTGAAATGCATTGCAGCCCTGCCTGCACGAAAAAACCCGCCGGCCTGAGCCGGCGGGTTCTTGCGTCGCTGCCGGAAATCAGCCGGCCGGGGTCGCGGCGGGTGCCGCAGCCTTGGCAGCTGCCTTCTTGTGGTGCTTGTGGTGCTTGTGATGTGAAGTCTTGCTCATGGCTGCCTTTGGCGCGGCGTCAGCCGCCGGGGCAGCCTTGGTTGCCGGAGCAGCCTGCGCCGCTGGAGCCGCAGCCTGCGTGGCCGCAGCCTGGGCCAGCACGGAACCGGAAAGCGCCACACCCGCCACCAGCAGGGAAGCGATCAGAAGTTTGCGCATCATGGTGTCGAACCTCGGACGATGAAGGTATCGCGAACCCGGCCGGAACCCGGCAACTCGGGTGGCGCGACATGCCGACAATGCGGCGTGCACGGCATACCGAAGCTGAACGAATTGCGAAACTATTGCGTGCGTGGCCGGCAAGCTCTTGACATTCGTCCAGCCTGACCCGGATCGCAAATTCATGCAGTCAGTCCAGGCACAACCGCAGCAGGCGCCCGATCAATGTCTGGATCGCCGGCGCCCTGGCTTCGTCGTACGCGAAGCTGGTCTCGTCCATGTAGTTGAGCTGCGCCAGCTCCAGTTGCACGGCCTGCACACCGACGTCGGGACGGCCATAGTGCCGGGTGATGTAACCGCCCTTGAAGCGCCCGTTGACGGCTATGGTGAACTCCGTTTGGGTTTCCAGGCACGCCTGCAGCCGTGCCTGCAAAGCCGGCCCGCAACTCGTTCCTGTCGCCGTGCCAAGATTGAAGTCCGGCAGGCTCCCGTCGAACAGCATGGGTACCTGGCTGCGGATCGAATGGCCGTCCCAGAGCACCGCGCGACCATGCTCGGTGCGCAGCCGCGCAAGTTCCTGCGCAAGCGCATCATGGTAGGGCTTCCAGTACGCATTTATCCGTTGTTGCACTTCGTCGTCCTGCGGTTCGCAACCGTCGAGATACAGCGGCTCGCCATCAAAACCCACGGTCGTTACCAATCCCGTTTCGCGCAGCCCCGGGTAGAGCGCGTGGCCGTCGGCGGGGCGATTCAGATCGACCACGTAACGCGACGCCCGCGGCTTCAGCACGCTCGCACCCAATGCGTGCGCCAGCGGCTCATACAGCCGCGCCACATGCCAGTCGGTATCCGGCGAACGACGCGCCGCCGGATGCATCCGCGCGGCAATGTCGTCGGGAATGTAGCTGCCGTCGTGCGGCAGGCTGATCAGCAACGGCACACGACCGCGATGCAGGGAGAAATGTTCCATCCGGAGATTCTACCGGGGGCGACATGCGAGATTCGAGCAAGGCTCTCAGGAGCACGCGTGAGAAAGGCGAACGCCGAAAACCCGGTGCCACCCTCTTACTCATTCCATCAAGACGAGTTCCTCGGCCGACGTGGGATGAATCGCCACGGTGGCATCCAGGTCGCGCTTGCGTACACCGAGTCTCAAGGCCACGGCGAAGCCCTGCAACATCTCGTCGGTCCCCGGCCCCAGCACATGGATGCCGACCACGCGCTCCTCCGCACCCGCGCAAACCAGCTTCATCACGCTCTGCCCGTGTTTGCCGGCCAGTGCCCACGCCATCGGCGTGAATCGGCTGTGGTGGATGCTGACCGCATCGCCATGGCACTCGCGCGCCTCCTCTTCGGTCAGGCCGACCTTGCCCAGCGGCGGCCTGGAAAACACCACGCTGGGAACGTTGTCGTAATCCAGCCGGGCTCCGGGCTGGCCGCCGAACAGACGATCCGCCAGGTGCCGTCCGGCGGCGACCGCCACCGGGGTCAACGCATGTCGTCCGGTGACGTCGCCGACCGCGTGAACCCCGCCGATGTTCGTGCGCTGCCAGTCGTCGGTCGGCACGTGGCCAGCGTGATCGAGCGCCACGCCGATGTCGGCGAGCCCCAGCCATTCGGTATTCGGCACCCGGCCGACCGCCCACAGCAACGCGTCGTACGGGCCGTGTGTACCGGTCGCCGCGTCATCGAGCACGATGCCGCCGCCGGTGCGCCGCGCAGCCTGCACCGCGCTGTGCAGATGCACGGCGATGCCTTGCTCGTGCATCTGTTCTTGCAGCGCATGTACTACCTCCGCATCGAAGCCGGCCAACAAGCGTTCGTGTGCCAGCACTTCGACGGTGCAGCCCAGCGCGCGCAGCACGCTGGCGAACTCCACCGCGACATAGCCGCCGCCGACGATCGCCACGCGACGCGGCGATGCCTGCAGCGCGAAGATGTCGTCGGAAACCATGCCCAGGTCGAAGCCGGGCAAGTCCAGCCGGCGTGGTCGTGCACCCGTGGCGATCACGATCTGCGGCGCCTGTTGCCGGCTGCCGTCCGCGAGCTCGACCGTGTCGGCCGCCACGAAACGCGCGGACTGGCGCAGCAACGACACGCCCGCCTGCTGCAGGCGTTCAACGTAACGACGATCGATCGCGTCGATGTACGCCTTGCGCACATCGCGGAAGTGTTCCCAATCCAGCGGCCCGGGCCGCGAGGCGAAACCCAGCGACGCAGCCCACTGCTGCTCCTGCGCCCACTGCGCAGCGATCCACATCGCCTTCTTCGGCACGCAACCCCGGTGCACGCAGGTGCCACCCAACTCGCGTGGTTCGAGCAGCGCCACCCGGGCGCCATGTTTCGCGGCACGAAAGGCCGTGGCCAGGCCTCCGGAGCCGGCGCCCAGCACGATCAGGTCAAGGCTTGCGGCCATCGCATGCTCCCGATTGGTTGGTGATGGACCGCGCTGGATTCGCAAGCACGGCTACAGGCCGAATCGTGCCGGAGCGTAGGGCCTCGCATCGATCGCCGAGGGCGTGCCCGCCAGCAACGCAGCGACCAGTTCGCCGGTGGCCGCCGACATGCTCACCCCGAGCATGCCGTGCGCGGTCGCCAGCCACAGGTTGGCCCAGCGCGTGCTGGCACCGATGATCGGCACCTCGTCGACGCTCATCGGCCGCCAACCCCACCATTCCTCCAAGAGCTGACCACCTTCCGGTTCACGCAGAAAGGCCGAAGCGCCGCGACGCAGTGCATCGAGTCGGGGGCGATTGAGACCTTCGCGATACCCGGAAAACTCCATCGTGCTGCCCAACCGGTAGCCCCCGCCCCAGGTGGTCACGCACACCGAAGGTTCGCACAAGGTCAGCGCACGCCGCGGCGCCAGCGCGGGACGGTTGTAGGTCAGGGAATAGCCCTTGCCGGGTTGCATCGGCAGGTGCAGGTCCAGTTGCCTGGCGAGCAGGGGCGACCAGGCGCCGAGCGCCAGCACGACGCGCTGGGCGCGGAACGTGCCATGACTGGTGTTCACCCCGGTGATGCGCGCACTTGCGGTCTGGAAACCCTCGATGCGCGCACCGCTCTCGATCACGCCGCCGAGCTCCACCACGCGCCGCGCCAGTTCGGCCGCGTAACGATCCGGTCGCAGCGAAGCATCCTGCGGCTGCAACAATCCGCCTGCCACGCCCGGCTTCAATGCCGGCTCCATCGCCTCGACCTGCTCGCCGCTCAGGCGCTGCACCTCGATGCCGAGACTCTCGAGCACGGCGTGCTTCTTCGCGTCGGCTTTCTGCAACCGGGCCGTGCGATAAACCAGCAGCGTGCCCTGCTCGGCGAATTCGCATTCGAGCTTCTCGTCGCGCACCAGTTCAGCCAGCAACCGTCGCGAGCGCTGCAGGATCGCCAGCCGTGCCCGAGTCGCCGCATGGAAGTCGCGCCAGTTGCAGTGGCGCGCAAAACCCAGCAGCCAGCGCAGGCGCGCGCCATCCATGCGTGGATTGAGATGGAGCGGTGCGTCGGCGTGGAAGATCGAGCGCAATGCCACGCCAATCATCCCCGGCATCGCCAGTGGCGGCGCGTGGCTGGGCGTGATCGTGCCGCAGTTGCCGTGCGAACTGCCGCAGCCCGGCGTGCCCTGTTCCAGCACGCGCACGCTGGCGCCGGCCTTGAGCAGGTAGAGCGCACAGGCCAGGCCGATGACGCCACCGCCGAGGATCAATACTTCGTCGCGTGTCGATTCCATCGTGGGATTGTAGCGAGCGGCATCGTACCCGCGCGCTCCTTCGCCCGACGCGCGGCCATCTTCCATCACTTTATTAGGACTTTCTTCCAACCCATTGATTTGTTAATCTCGGCCTGCCTCAAGCCGGGATTGCACCATGTCATTGGATCGTGTGTTCCCATCCGTATTCCAATCCCACTCGCGTCGCCTCGCACGACATCTCCTGCTCGGCGCCTTGATCACCCTGCTTGCCGCCTGCGCCAGCGCGCCGCACCGGCGTGAATCGACCTACAAGGCCTCCCGTTCCGCACTGGCCGACCTGCCGGCTCGAGCCCCTTCGGCCGCCAGCGCCGGGGAGGCCAACGACATCCTGTTCCGGGCGATTGCCCTGGTCGGCACGCCCTACCATTGGGGTGGCAATACGCCAGCTGGTGGTTTCGATTGCAGCGGTCTGGTCGACTACATCTATCGCACCGCGGCGGGAATCAACCTGCCGCGCACCTCGCACGGGATGGCCTCGATGGACGCCCGCAAGGTGCGCCGAATGACCCAGCTGGCCAGTGGCGACCTGGTGTTCTTCGATATCGGCGGCAGGATCAGCCATGTCGGCGTCTATGTCGGCAAGGGACGTTTCGTGCACGCACCGGACAGCGGCGGCACGGTTCGGCTGGACGACATCGACGGGCCGTACTGGGGCGATCATTTCGCTTATGGGAAGCGGGTGCTGGACTGAGGCTGCGCCTCAACTCCCTGTTTCCTGGGCAAGCGTGGGAGAAGGTTCAAACGTAAAACGGCGCCTCACGGCGCCGTTTTGCCTTGGCCCTTGATCCGCCCATCAGTGCGCCGCGCCACCCGGCGGATGCGCATGCCCGTGCTTGAGTTCTTCCTCGGTGGCCTCACGCACTTCCCCAATGGCCACGTCGAAATGCAAGGCCTTGCCGGCCATCGGATGGTTCAAGTCGACGTCGATGGTGCTCATGCCGACCTTGTGCACGGTGACGGCACGCTGACCGCCTTCCTTCAGCTGCAGCACGGTGACCATGCCCGGCTTGAGCCGGTTGGCCTGCGGGAAATATTTCTTGGACATGCGCTGGATCTGGCCTTCCTGACGTTCGCCGTAGCCATCCACGGCCGCCACGTCCACCTCCAGCGCCTCGCCCGCTTCACGGCCTTCCAGCGCCGTCTCGAGGCCCTGGATCAGCTGGCCGTGCCCAAGCAGCACCCACAGTTGCTCGTCGCGATCGTGCGAGCTTTCCACCTTCTCGCCATCCACGGTCAACGTGTAATGGAGGGAAACCACCTTGTCCTTGCCAGCTTTCATCATGAATCTCTTGAGGGTCTGCAAACCGGCGATTCTATCAGGAGCCCGCCTTGCCGAAGCGGGTACCACGCACCTCGGGCCCCAGCCATGCAAGCACTGCCAGCAGCACCGCGACGACCGCCATCCACGACGCCATCACCAGCGCGTAATTGCCGCCACTGCGATCGGCCAGCCAGGATTGCGCGGTGGCCGTGCTGGCCGCGAGCAGGTTGCCCAGCTGGTAGGCGAAGCCGGGCAAGGTGCCGCGCACCTCGTCCGGCGACAGCTCGTTGAGATAGGTCGGCACGATGCCCCACGCGCCCTGCACCATCACCTGGATCAGGATCGCGCCCAGGCCCAGCAGCACCAGCGAGCCACCATGCGTCCACAGCGGGATGCATGGCAACGCCAGCAGCGCCGCGACGATCATCCCGCGCCGGCGACCGATCTTTTCGGACCACGCGCCGAAGCTCAGGCCACCGACGATGGCGCCCGCGTTGAGTAGCATCGTGAGCACGGTCACCGTACCGACCTGCAGGTGCAGCTGCGACTTCAGGAACGTGGGATACATGTCCTGCGAGCCGTGGCTGAACATGTTGAACGCCATCATCAGCAGCATCATGTAAAGCAGCCGCTTCCAGTGGCCGTGCATCGAGTCGAGCAGGTTATGACGCTGACCGCTCGCCCGACTGGCCTGCCAGACCGGCGACTCGGGGACCTTGCTGCGCAGGTACAGCACCAGCAGCGCCGGCAGCACGCCGACCACGAACATCGCACGCCAGCCCAGGCCCAGCACGTCGAACACCACCC
>Ga0134126_10008664_pt1 | contig 12791 bp, 11 predicted proteins | sample KB31752_FD_96881 | JGI IMG/M metagenome (GOLD analysis project Ga0134126, IMG submission 96881) | Terrestrial soil microbial communities with excess Nitrogen fertilizer from Kellogg Biological Station, Michigan, USA - KB3-175-2 | ecosystem: Environmental > Terrestrial > Soil > Unclassified ...
ACCTGGTCGGTCTCGCCGGCGGCGGCCGGGTAGTGCTGGGTCAGCAGGCTGACCGCGGCCTGGGAATCGGTGCCGGGCAGGCTCAGGTCGGAGTTGAAGGCGCCGCCCGCCGCACGGGCGGCGCCGAGCGCGACGACCAGGAGCAGCAGCCAGGCGGCAAGGACGGTGCGCCGGCGCGTGAAGCACCAGCGGGCCAGTCGGGTCATGTCAACGGTCTCCTCGGATGTGGTGTCGGCAAGTCAGACACCCGGTCGCCGGGAATTGGGGCGGGCTCGTACCGCCCCAATCACGGGGCGGGCGGTGTCGGTACTGGCGACTAGCGGGAAGGAACCGAACGGATGGAAGGGACATACCGTGACGTCGGACTTGACGGCCCGGGCCCGGGCCGGCGACCAGGAGGCGTTCCGCGAGCTTGTCGCCCCCTACCAGCACGAGCTGCAGGTTCACTGCTACCGGATCCTCGGCTCCGCTCACGACGCGGAGGACGCACTGCAGGAGACGCTGCTGGCCGCCTGGCGCGGCCTGGGCGGCTTCGAGGAACGGGCCTCGGTCCGCACCTGGCTGTACCGGATCGCGACCAGCCGCTGCCTGAACGCCCTGCGCGCGAGTAGCCGGCGGGTGACGATGGACGGCCCGCAGTCATGGCCCGACCCGCCCGAGCCGACCCGGCTGGGCGAGGTGCCGTGGCTGGAACCGTATCCCGACCTGCTGCTTGACCAGCTGACTGGCTCCGAGCCGGGCCCGGAGGCACGGTACGAGGCCACGGAGGCGATCTCTCTCGCGTTCATCACGGCGCTGCAGTTGTTGCCGCCCCGCCAGCGCGCGGTCATCGTACTGAGCGACGTGCTCGGCTTCGGCCGGGCCGAGATCGCGGGAATCCTCCAGGTCACGGCCGACTCGGTGGCCAGCGCGCTTAAGCGCGCGCGGGCCACGCTGTCGCGGCGGGCGGCAGGCGCGCCGGACCGTGAGCCGCCGCCCGCGCCTGACTCGCCCGCCGAACGCGAGCTAGTCCGGCAGCTCACCGCGGCGTACGCGGCGGGCGATGTCAACGGCGTCATCAGCCTGCTGGCTGAGGACGTGTGGCTGACAATGCCGCCCGTGCCGTTCGAGTACCAGGGCCGTGAGGTGGCTGGACAGGCGCTGGCCCTGCTGTTCGGCCAGGGGCTGCGCTACCGGCTCGTGGCCACCCGTGCGAACGGCCAGCCGGCGTTCGGCGTGTACGTACACGACCCCCGCTCCGGTGTGCTGCGCGCAAGCGGCCTGATGGTCATCGCCCTGGCCGGCCGCCAGATCAGCGCCATGACCCGCTTCGACAACAGCAACCTGGCCCGCTTCGGCCTTCCGCGCACCCTCGACGCCTGACAAGCGCGAGCCAGTTCCCGTCACGCACCACACCTGGAGTCAGCCATGCCCGAATCAGCTCCCCGCCCCGAAGTGAGCCGCCGCCGACTGCTGGCCGGCGCCGCCGCGATCCCCGTGGCCGCAGTAGCCGTGGCCGCGGCTTCCCGTCCCGCTGCCGCCGCGGCCACGTCAGCAAACGGCACCATGTTGCTCACCTGGCTAGGCCACTCATGCTTCCGCCTTGAGAAGGACGGCTTCGTCGCGGTCATCGACCCGGGCATCGTCGCCCCGGGCAACGCCCTCGACGACGCGGACGCCGTGCTGATCACCCACCAGCACGCCGACCACTTCCTGCCCAGCCTCATCACGGGGCGGCTAAAGACCCGGCCCGGACTACCGATCTGGACCAACAAGGACGTCGCCGCGCTCCTCGACGGCTCCGGGGCCACAGTGCACGTGATCGGACCGGGTGACGCGTTCACCGTAGGCGGGATCAAGGTCCACGGCCACGGCGAGTGGCACGCGCCCATCCACCCGGACGTCACCCGGGTGCGCAACACCGGCTTTCTGTTCGAAGACCGGGTCTTCCACCCCGGTGACGCCTACACCGACCCGCACGCACCCGTTGACCTGCTGTTCGTCCCCGAGTTCGGGCTCTTCACCAAGTTCGGGTACGCGATCGACTTCATCCGCCAGGTCAAGCCGAAGCAGGCGTCCCCGGTCCACGACACCGGCCTCGACGCGACAGGCCTGGCCGGCGCGGACGGTTTCCTCGTCCAGAACCGGACGCCGCCCTTCGCCCCCGGCACCGGCTCACCGTTCGTCCGGCTGCCCAAGGGGACACCCGTCAGCGTCTAGGCAGGCGCACATCGAGCGGGCCCTTCAGGTGCTGTGCCGTCGCATCAGGACAGCCCGGTGCCAGCCGGCGTCTCCGGAGACGGCGCAGCAGCGTTAGAAACGCCCTCGGTCAACGTCAGGTCTCCGTGGATTTGCTCAGGCAGAACACCGGCGGATCCGAGACGGGCCAGTCCTGGTCCGGGTCGATGTCGTCTACCGCCCCTTCCGCGACACCGGGGGCCTGCTTCGCGAACGGCCGCGTTCCGCGGGCGCATCCCGAACCGCGCTGGGCGGTTCCGACGATCTTGCGGACAACGTGGGAGCTGTCCATGGGCCCGCAGGAGACCTCCTGGTAATCGGCGTCGTCCTCGTGACCGTCCGGCGCGATCAGCCCTAGCGCCAGGCAGTCCCCAGGCCGCAACCGGCCCGGCTGATGAGCAGGGTCCGCTCCCCCGGAGCGGGGCCGCTCAGCCAGCGGGAGCTCGAGGTGCTCGAACTGGTGGCGTCAGGAACCACCAACCGGGAGGCTGCCGCCAGGCTGTTCATCACCGAGGCCACGGTCAAGACACACCTGCTGAACATCTACGCCAAGCTGGGCGTCAACGACCGGGCCGCCGCCGTCGCCGAGGCGTTCAACCGCGGCCTGCTCACCCGCTGCCCATGAGACCGGGCCCCGCTTTGATCCCGCCGGCGCCGCGATGAGCCGGCTCGATCGGGCTGGCCGTGCGCAGATGCACCCAGTGCCCCGCCGGGTAACCGCAGAACACGGGCGACCTTGGAGTTTCCCTGACGTCGCCGCCGGATCACCCAGGCGCTATATATTGCGCGGACCATACGGCGTGTCCATACTCGGCGCGGGGAAGGACATCGCCGTATGCATCTCAAGGAGGAGACATGCCGGACCGGATCCTGACCAGCCACGCGGGCAGCCTGCCGCGGCCCGAGGACCTGATCGCCCTCAACGAGCGGCGGTCCGAAGGGGATTTCACCGATGAGGCGGAGTACCTGGGCAAGCTGCGCGCGGCGGTCGCTGACGTAGTCGCCCGCCAGCGCGCCACGGGCATCGACCTGGTCAACGACGGCGAGTACGGGCATTCCATGGGCCAGCGCTACGACTACGGCTCCTGGTGGAGCTACGTGTTCGAGCGGCTGGGCAACGTCGAGCTGACGGACCTGTCGATCGCGGAGATACCGCAGCCCGCGGCGAAGCCCGGTGAGATCAGGCTCGCGTCCTTCGCCGAGCGCCGGGACTGGCAGGCGTTCCTGGACGCCTACCTTGACCCGACCGCGGGCGTAGGGCTGCCGAACCGGGCGATGCTCGCGCCGGTCTGCCGCGGGCCGATCACCTACCAGGGACAGCAGCAGGTCCAGCGGGACATCGCCGACATGAAGGCCGCCATGGCCACCGCGGGCGTCTCCGACGGGTTCCTGAACTCGGTGGCGCCGGGCAGCTGCGGCCGGTTCGGCAACGAGTACTACGCCGACGAGGAGGAGATGCTCTGGGCCTGCGCGGACGCGATGCGCGAAGAGTACGTCGCGATCATCGAGGCGGGCCTGGTGCTGCAACTCGACGACCCGGCGATCGCGGAGAACTGGGACCAGATCAACCCCGCGCCCAGCGTGGAAGACTACCGGCGGTACACCCGCAAGCGGATCGAGGCGCTGAACCACGCGATCCGCGGGCTGCCGGCCGACCGGATCCGCTTCCACCTGTGCTGGGGCAGCTGGCACGGCCCGCACACCACTGACTTCCCGATGGCCGACCTCGTCGACATCATGCTGGAGATCAACGCGGGCGCGTACTCGTTCGAGGCGGCCAACGTGCGGCACGAGCACGAGTGGAAGATCTGGCGAGACGTGAAACTGCCAGAGGGCAAGGTCATCCTGCCCGGCGTGGTCTCCCACTCCACCAACGTGATCGAGCACCCGGAGGTCGTCGCGGACCGGATCCTGCGCTTCGCCGAAGCGGTCGGGCGGGAGAACGTCGTCGCGTCGACCGACTGCGGGCTCGGCGGGCGCGTCCACCCGCTGATCGCGTGGGCGAAGCTGGACACCCTGGCGAAGGGCGCGGAACTGGCCACTAAGCAACTCTGGCCGTAACGCGGTTGGCCGGCCCTTTCCGGGTACCATGTGGATGGCGCTTTGGGGCGCCTCCAGGTCCGCGGAAAGGGCTGAGCCCACCCAGCGACGGGCAACGCCACGCGTTACTTGTTCAGATCCTCCTTTCGACCGGCGTCGCGGACCGGCCGGCACAGCGAAAGGAGGCTGCGATGGCGACCGCCGCGCTCCCCCAAGACCCTGATCTTGACCAACTCCGCACCCAGGCCCGGGAACTGCAGCGCGCTGTGCGCCATGGCGAGCGGGCCGCGCTCACCCGGGTATCTCGGTGGCACCCCAGCCCGCCTGACTCCGGCACGTTCCCGCTGACCGCCGCGCAGCTAGTTCTCGCCCGCCAGCACGGCTTCACGAGCTGGGCGCGGATGCGCCGCTACGTTGAGGTCGTAACCGCCCGTGCCTGGGCGCCCGGCCAGCCGCCGCCAGACTCGGAATCGCTCGACAACCGGTTCCTCCGGCTGGCCTGCCTCACGAACAGCGACGACCAGACGGCTGACCGGCTGGCTGCCGCCCGGCTGCTAGCCGAGCATCCCGAGCTGCCCCGGCTCAGCCTGTTCGCCGCCGCCGCGTGCGCGGATGCGGCGGAGGTGCGCCGCCACCTGGCTGGCCGCGCCGCCGGCGCGCGCGTGACCGGCGGACCGCACGGCTGGTCACCGCTGCTGTACCAGGCCTACGCCCGGCACGATCCCCGCATTGGCCGGCCGGCCACCCTGGAGACGGCCCAGTTGCTCCTTGACGCTGGCGCGGATCCCAACGACGGCCGGTTCTGGCACGCCTTGCCCACTCCCTTCACCGTGCTCACCGGCGTGCTCGGCTACGGGGACCCGCAGCCATGGCATCCCCACGCCACCCCCTTCGCCAGGCTGCTCCTGGACCGCGGGGCCGACCCCAACGACGGGCAGACCCTCTACAACCGCATGTTCGGCAGCAACGACGACCACCTCGTGCTGCTCTTCGAGTACGGTCTCGGCACCCTGACCCGCGGCCCCTGGCACCAGCTGCTCGGCGAGTCACTTGAGTCGCCCGCCGAGATGCTGCGCAGCCTGCTTGCGTGGGCCGTCATCCACGACCGGCGCGGCCGCGTCGCCCTGCTCGCCGAGCACGACGTGGACATCGTCAGCCCGTTCACCGAACCGCGCAGTCCCCGGCGCGGCACGCCGGCCGAAGTCGCCCTCAGCAACGGTCACGGCGAGCTGGCCGACCAGCTGCTGTCCCTCGGTGCCCGCCCGGCCCGGCTTTCTCCGGCCGACGCCTTCGTCGGTGCCGTTCTCGCCGGCGACACCGAAGCGGTGCGGCAGACGCCCGGTGAGGTGGTCGCTGCGGTGCGACGGAAGCGGACCGGCCTGGTCACCTGGGCCGCGGCGCAGGGCGCACCCAACGCCGTCGCGCTGCTCGCCTCGCTCGGCTTCGACGTCAACGCGCTTGGCCGCAGCGACATCCCAAGCAACGACCCATGGCACACCGCGCTGCACGTCGCCGCGGAAAACGGCAACCTCGCGCTCGCCCGGACGCTGCTCGACCTGGGCGCCGACCCCACCATCCCCGACAAGCACTACCGGGCCACGCCGCTGGGCTGGGCCCGGCATTTCGAGCAGCCTGCCCTAGCGGAGCTGCTCGAGCCCCTTACGCCGAGCCGCCACGCTGACCGCTCCTAGCCGACGCCAGGCAAGTCCCGCAGGCGGGGCAGGATTTCGGTGCCGTACAGGCGGAGGAACTTCTCCTGGTCAGGTCCGGGCGCATGGAAGACGAGATGGTTGAAGCCGAGGTCAAGGTAAGTCTTGATCTTCTCGACGTGCTCGTCGGGATCGGTGGAGACGATGAAGCGCCGCGCGGTCTGCTCGACCGAGAGCTCGTCGGCCAGGCGCTGCATCTCCACCGGGTCCTCAACGCCCGCCTTCTGCTCCTGGGTCAGGCCAAGCGCACCCCAGAAGCGGCACGCTTCCATCGCCGCGGCGCGGTCGTGGTCGAAGGAGACCTTTACCTCGATCATCATGTCAAGGTCCGAGACATCACGGCCGGCCTTCTCGGCACCTTCGCGGACCGCGGGCAGGAGGGTTTCCGTGTAGAGCTCGGGCGCCTTGCCAGACGTGGTGATGTAGCCGTCGCCCACGCGCCCGGCGTAGCGGGTCGCGGCCGGGCCCGACCCGGCCAGGTAGATCGGCACGGGCTGCTGCGGGCGGTCGTAGATCGTGGCCTTTTCAGTGCGGTAGTACGTACCGTCGAACGTGACCCGGTCCTCGGCCCACAGCTGCTTGATGAGGCTCACCGCTTCGCGGAACCGGGCGAAGCGCTCCTTGCCCTCGGGCCACTCGATGCCCAAGGCCACCTCGTTGAGCGATTCGCCGGTGCCCATGCCAAGCACCACGCGGCCTGGGAACAGGCACCCCAGCGTCGCGAAGGACTGCGCCACGATTCCCGGGTGATAGCGGAACGTCGGGGTGAGCACCGAGGTGCCCATCACGATCCGCTCGGTCCGCGCCCCTAGGGCACCGAGCCACGACATCGCGAACGGGGCGTGCCCGCCGTCGTGCCGCCATGGCTGCAGGTGATCGCTGATGAATACCGAGTCGAACCCGCACTGCTCGGCGAGCACTCCATAGTTGAGCAGCTCGGCCGGCGCGAACTGCTCATTCGAGGCCTTGTACCCCAGTTTCAGCATCAGGTGGTTTCTCCCAGTTCAGCTACTTCGGTTAGCCGGGGAAGGCCGCCGCCGCGGCCTCCCCCGGTACTAGTTTCCCCGCGCGACCGCTACGAACGGAACCGGGTGATCACTTCCTTGCCGAGCAGTTCGATCTGATCGAACCAGCGGTCGAACTTGAATCGGAAGTCGAAGACCAGGTGCTCGACCCCGGCCGCCGCGAACCGGTGCAGTTCGCCGAGCGCGTCATCCGGCGTTCCCACGATCAGCTGCCCGGACAAGTCCTCGGCCGTCTCGAACCGGCCGGACGGCGGCTTGACCGCGAACTTCGCCTTGTTGGCCCAGGCGAGCAGCCCGGGGATGTTGACGTGCTGCAGGGCCTCCTCCCGGGTCCGCTCGATCGACGTGGGCGGGATCACCGCCACCGTGGGCATCGGCCTGCCGGCCGTGGCGGACAGCTCCTGCATGGTCTGCACGCGCTTTTCCAGCGTCGCCATCGAGATCCGTCCAGGCATCCAGCCGTCGCAGAACTCGACCGCGAGCCGCGCCGACCGGGGAGTCGCCCCGCAGTACCAGAAAGGAACGCGCCCGCCGACCGGCTTCGGCTCGATCGTCACGTCACGGAAGCTGAAGTTGGCGTCCGAGTAGTCGACGTTGTTCTCGGTGAAGACCCGGCGCAGGATCGCCGCGTTCGACCGGACGAGCTCGACCCGGTCGCGGTCTCCCCACTCGATGGCTTCGAACTCGTGGTCGAACGTGCCCGCGCCGAAGCCAAGGATCAGCCTCGGTCCGGCGAGCTGGGTTATCGTGCCGGCCATCAGCGCCGTGACCAGAGGATGCCGGAACGGGATCAGCGAGCCGGTGCCAAGCTCGATTCGCTCGGTCACCGCGCCGATCGCGGTCAGCGTGGTGAGCGCGTCGTAGAAGGTCCGGTTCGGCTTCTCCATCTCGCCGTGCGGCTCGAAGACCAGGTGGTCCCGCACCCATACTGAGTCGAAGCCCATTTGCTCCGCCAGGATGGCGCCGTCGATCACGTTGTGCCGCGACGCGTGCTCGCCGAAGTGCGGTAGCAGTAGCCCGAATTTCATTAGATGGACACCTCGCTCATCGTGGCGCTCTTGCTGGCCAGCTTGCCCTGGCCGGGCTTTCCCGTGACCTTGCCGTTCGCGAAGACCTCGGCCCCGCGCACGTAGGTCGTCTCGATCCCCGCGCTTACCTTGCGGCCGTCGTAACAGGTCCAGCCGCACTTGGACAGGACGTCGTCGTTGCTGATCGTCCACTCCGCGCCCATGTCGGCGATGACGAAGTCGGCGTCATGGCCGGGGATGAGCGCGCCCTTCTTGCCCGCCAGGCCGAACTTGCGCGATGGCGCCCACGCCACCAGCTCCACGACCCGGTCCAGGGTGAGCTTGCCCTGATTGACCGCGTCGAGGGCCAGCGGGTAGTAGTACTGGATCCCCGGGGTGCCCGTGTGGGAGCTCCACATCTTTTCCCAGCCGACCTCCTTCTCCTCTCTCGTGTGCGGGGCGTGGTCGGAGGAGAACATGTCGATCGTCCCGTCGCGCAGGCCCTCCCAGACCGCCTCGCGTCCCTCGTCGGGCACCCAGTAGGACAGCGCGTAGGGCCCAAGCCGCTCCACGTCCTCCCAGGTGGACAGGAACGGCAGCCAGTGGTTCACCTCGCAGGTCACGTCGACACCGCGGGCCTTGGCGCGGCGGATCGCCGCCACCGAGCGGGCCGTCTGGATGTGCGCCAGGTGCAGCGGGCAGCCTGACGCCTCGGCTAGCCGCAGCACCACGTCGATCGCGGTGTCCCAGATGACACCGCTGCGGGCCGCGTAGGCGGACGCGTAGCCCTGCGGGGTGTTCTCGCCCCGCCTCAGGTACTCGCCCTCGATGTAGTCCATCAGCGACTGGTCGTGCGGGTGGATGATGAACCGCTTGCCCGTGGTCGCGATGATGTCCATCGTCTTGAGCAGGTCACCGTGGCTGTGCATGCCGGTACCCGCCGGGTGCGGGTAGGTGCGGCCGGTGTCGACCACCATGTAAACCTTGAACGCGTTGATGCCCATTGCCGCCATGGGAACAAGCTCATCGGCGACCGTCGCGGCCGGGTTGTGGTTGTAGTCGACGATGGACTTCTCGGCGTAGAGGTCGAATACCTCCCGCAGGGTCTGGACCGAGTTCGTCGGCGGGATCAGGTTCGGCATGCCGAAGATGGTCGTTACGCCGCCCGCGGCCGCCTGCAGGGTGGTGGTGTAGATGTCCTCCTTGTGGGTGAGCCCCGGCTCGCGGGTGTGCACGTGCACGTCCACCATGCCCGGCAGCACGACCTTGCCGGTCGCGTCGAGGACCGTGGCGACGTCGGCGACCGGCGTGTCGCGGTCGACGATGCCGACGACCTTCTCCCCGTCCACCAGCAGGTCGGCCGTGACGGGCCCGCCCGGCAGGTAGATGGTGCCTCCGCTGACCCTCAGCTGGACGCTCATGCGCTTACCTCCATAGCCTGTTCGTGATCGTCGGGGTTGGTGCTCCGCGTGATGATGTCCGCGGGGCCCAGGTACCGGTCGAACCAGCCGACTAGCTGCGGCGTGGTCGCCTCCCAGTAGCGGTCGTAGGAGGCGTAGTGGGTGGTGTGCCGTTGCAGCAGCAGGTGCTTTGGTCCCCTGGCGGCCTCGTAGAGCGCGATCGCGTGGTCGGTCGGGGTCGTCGCGTCGTCTTCGACGGCGATCACCAGCAGCGGCGTGGTCATGGTCGCGGCGGCTTCGACGGGCCGGTAGCCGATGATCTCCTGCGCGCTTGACAGGCGGACCTTGGCCGGAACGCGGCTGTCGACATCGGCCTTGACCGAGGTGGCACGGCGCTCCGGGGTCGGGACCATGATCTCTTCGCGCGGGTTAACCAGTCTGCCGGGACCGCCCGTCAGCGCGCGCTCAGTCCGGTCGTCGGCTATTTCCTTGAGGAAGGCGAGCCACTCGAACTCGCTGCGCATCCGGTGGAGCCAGTCGCCGCCGTCGGCGACCGGGAGCTGGCTCACGGCCGCCCGCACGCGCGGATCGGCGGCGGCCAGCATGACCGCGTTGCCGCCACCCGTGCCGCCGCTGCCGAACACGCCGATCGAGTCGCGCAGGATGTCCGGGCGTGACTCCAGGTACGTGACCGCGCTTTGCAGGTCCTCGAGTTGCCGCCGCGGGGAGAGCAGCGTGCGGTCGCCCTCCGAGTCGCCGAAGCCCCGGTAATCGAAGATCAACACGGCGAACCCGGCTGCGGTCAGCGCCTCGTGGTAGCGGACGTAGAGCGCGGCGTCCTTCAGGCCCATCCATCCCGGGCCCTGCACGATAGCGCGCAGCCGCCGGCCGGAGCCGTCCGCGCCACCGGGGCCGGCGTCGTCAGGCAGCCGTAGCAGGCCGCTGATGCGCTCGCCGTCGCTAAACCAAGCTACATTTTCGGTCTTCATTGTCACCTTTGATCCTTGAGGGCGTGAAGCAGTGCCCGCCGGCGGTGCCGGTCAGGCACGTCCTTGGCGGCTCACTGTTGTTCTTGTCGGCCTAGTCCGCTTCGTCGGGGTCGTCGGCGTCGTCTGGTCCCGCGTCTCCGTAGAGGAGGTTGTCGACCCCCGCGCTGACCTCTTCCAGGTGCCGCCGCAGCCAGCGCTCAGCCTGATCGAGCTCACCGCGCGCGACGTACTCGACGAGCTGTCCATGTGTCCTGTGACCGTGGCCAGACCTGGATACGCGCCAGCCGAGCAGGTAGCGGCCGACGCTGCTGCGCAGCCCCTCGATGATCTCGGTGAGGCGCGGGGCGTTGGCGGCGTCGTACAGCTCCCGGTAGAACAGGACCCGCTTGTCGAGGAACTGCTCGCCCTCCGCCTCCTCGTCGAGCGCGGCGGCGAGATCACGGAGCCGCGCGATCCGCTCCGGTGTCATGGTGGACATCGACTTGCGCAGCGCGTAGGTCTCAAGCAGGCCGCGCAGCTCGTAGATCTCGGTGATCTCGCGGTGGGTCAGCTTCTGCACGACGTAGCCGCGCCGCGGGTGGAACTCCACCAGGCCCTCGGCCTCAAGGTGGACCAGGGCCGCACGGACCGGTAGCCGGGACACCCCGATGGCCGTGGCGAGCGCCTCCTGCCGCAGACGCTCGCCGGGCGCGAAGGCGCCGCTGAGGATGGCCTCGCGCATCACGTCGTACACCATGTCGCCGATCGAGCGGTAGCCGCGGCCGAGCCGGGCGACCACGCTTTCGAGGCTGGCCTGGACAGTCGCAGGCTCCCCCGGATCGGCTTGGCCATGGTCCCCCGCTGCTGCGGCGGTCGACCTACGATCGGCTGTCATCTGTCTCGGTACTCCTCACGGATCCGCTGGAAAAGGGCTGTGCGCTCAAGCAGAAATTCAGGCGGCAAGCCGCCCTCCGTCCACGAAGAGGGTCAGCCCGTTTACCGCCGCCGCGGCATCGCCAGCCAGGAAGCAGACCGCGTCGGCTATGTCGCTGACCGTAGCGAACCGCCCGATCGGAACCCGGTCAAGGGCATTCTTCCTGAACGACTCATCGGTCCGCTGCCGTGCGTTCAAGTCGGTCTCCACCATGCCAGGGGCGACCGCGTTCGCGCGTATCCCCAGCGGGCCGAGCTCGAGCGCCATCTGCCTGGTGAGCATGCGCAGCCCGCCCTTGGACGCCGCGTAGGCGGTGCAGTCGGCGCTGGCCACCCGCTCGTTGGTCGAGGACACGTTCACGATAGCTCCCGACCCGCGAGCGGCCATGACGCGCGCGGCGAGCTGGGACATGATGAACGCGCCGGTCAGATTGGTCCGCAGCACTGCTTCCCATTCCTCCAGTTCGATATCGAGAAAGGCACGGCGGGGCAGGATGCCCGCATTGTTGACGAGCACGTCAAGGCGGCCGTACCGCGCGGCGACAGCGGTGACCATTACGCTGGCCTGGGACGGGTCCGTCACGTCGAGCGCCATCGCCTCGGCTGCCTCGCCGCGCTCCACCATCTGCCGCGCGGCCGCGGGATCGGTACGGAACCCGATCACGACGGCGGCGCCGGACGCCGTAAGGCCGGCCGCGACCGCCCGCCCGATGCCACGACTGGCCCCGGTGACGATGGCGACGCGGCCGGCCAGACTAGTCACGACGCGATGTGCATGTCGTCTACCGCAGTGGTCCACGGGGTCATGTCCAGCCACTGCGACGGGTCGGGAGCCGACGTGATCGCGCCGACCTTCTTGGCGAGTTGCTCCTGGGCCACCGCGGCGCTCTGGCTGAAGGCCGACTCACTGACGGGGAAGGTGTCGGTCGCCTTGAGCGCGTCGTACGTGCTCGACGCGTCCGCCTGGCTGCCGCCCGCGTACTTGAGCGCCGCCTGGACCCACTGAGACTTGCTGTCGTTGAAGATCTGCGCCGCCTTGAGCCACGCCTCGTCGACGGCGACCGCGAGGTCCGGGTGCGCCTTGACCCAGGACGGGGAGCCGCCGATGAACGAGTCGGCCAGGTCGGGTGCTGTCGAGGACATCTCCGCGAGGTCGCTGAAGCCGGCCTTGAGCAACGGTCCCATGTCCGACTGGTGCACGAAGGTGGCGTCGATGTGATGGGTCAGCATCGCGCTCACCCGCACAGACGCACCTCCGGCCAGCGTGACCTGCACTTTGTCGGTGGGGATCTTGTACTTGGCCAGCAGGTCCGCGAACATCAGCGCTTCAAGCCCGTGGGTGTTGGACGTCCCGTAGACGTGGCCCGCCAGGTCACTCATCGACTTGAGCGTCGGCGCGCCCACGAAGTGGTAGTCCAGGCGCGGCTGGCTGGGACCGAAGATCGTCAGGCCGGAGTTGATGGCGGACGAGACGGCGATGGAGCCGATGTCG
>Ga0134126_10008665_pt1 | contig 12791 bp, 8 predicted proteins | sample KB31752_FD_96881 | JGI IMG/M metagenome (GOLD analysis project Ga0134126, IMG submission 96881) | Terrestrial soil microbial communities with excess Nitrogen fertilizer from Kellogg Biological Station, Michigan, USA - KB3-175-2 | ecosystem: Environmental > Terrestrial > Soil > Unclassified ...
CAACGGATCGGCCGCACTGAACTCACCGCTGCCACGCCGGAAAAGATAAACGCCCAAAGGCATGATCTCCCGGTCCGATTCTACCCCCAACGTATATTCGATGCCCGACCCCAATACGGCCCTGGGATGATCCGCATCTCCCACGTCGAACTTCCCCCTGTCGATGGCCTTCCCGACTCCCGAGACCAGCAAAAAATTGCTGTCCACCCCTTTCAGATATACGCGTACCCGGGTAGTATCTTTTTCCACAATACCCATGTCCTGAACCACCAGCGACACGGCATGCACCCCCGGCGTCGTCCTCAGCCTTGCCAGCTGATCGGCCGTTAGGGTCAGACTCTTGCCCGCTGCGGGGCTTACCCTGATATCCGGATAAAAACTTGTGTAAAGTGATTTTACGAGGTCCTCGAACCCGTTGAATACGCTCAGAACGACGATCAGCGAGGCCGTCCCTACCACGATGGCCGTCATGCTGACCCAGGCAATGATATTGATCGCGTTGGTAGATTTTTTTGCGCGGAAATAACGCCAGGCGAATAGCAGGTTCATGCAGACCCCTCCTCCCCGAGGTTACTCTCCTGTCCGGATCCCCCCGGATCCCTCTCGCCCGCTCCCGATCCTCCCTTCCCATGCGTCTTCCCCGCTCCCGATTCCTCCTTCCCATGCGTCTTCCCCGCTCCGGACCCCTCCTTCCCATGCGTCTTATCCGCTCCCGATCCCTCCTCCCGCGCCTTCTCCTCATTTATCTTCCTGAACAATGCATCCATCTTGTCGGCATGCTCCAGGCTGTCATCATAAAAGTATTCCAGCGTCGGTATCCGGCGCAACTGTTGCTTCACCCTCGACGCCAGCTCCCGCTTGATCTCCCAACCCCTATCGTCGATCTTCTTCATCGCCGCCGGCACATCCTTCACCGAAAACATACTTAGATAGATCCGGGCCTCCAGGAGATCGGGCGTCATCTTTACCGCCGTCAGCGATATCAACCCGCCGTCTATCATGCTCAAACCCAGCCGTTGAAAGATAGCACTCAGCTCTTCCATCAGCAACGCGCCCACCTGTTTCTGTCTTTTACTTTCTTGCATAACCTTTAACAGCTTTAAACTACCTTAAATCCAGTATTATCACAATTTTACATCTAAATTTGCCACCAAATTTACGGATTTCAGCATGAAGAAATTCTCGGTGATCCTGCACTACCTCTCCCGCTATAGGGGCAAGATCGTAGTTTACATGATCTTCAACATACTCTCTATCCTGTTCGGGCTGATTTCCCTGGGCATGCTTAGCCCTTTTCTCACCATCCTGTTCAACCAGGGCGGCGCCGGCGCCGCCCCGACCCTCAATACCAACGCCATCGGCGGCCTGAAAGACGTACTGGTCCATGTCGTCCAAAATTACGACCGATCTACCGTCCTGCTGGTCATCTGTTTTCTCATCATCCTCAGTACAGTACTGAAAAATCTGTTCTACTACTGGTCCTCCTATATCTCCTCACCGATCCGAAGCGCAACCATCACCTTCCTGCGTAACGACCTCTACGAAAAGATCCTGAATCTTCCGATCGGCTACTTTACGGAACGCCGGAAAGGCGATCTCATCTCGCGCATGACCAACGATATCTACGAGATCGAATCCTCGGTCGTCAGCACCCTCGAAGGTCTCATCAAAGACCCGCTTACCATCATTGGGTACCTGACCTATATGATCTGGCTCAGCCCGCGGCTTTCCCTCTTTCTCCTGATTCTCCTGCCCCTGACAGGCTTTCTCATCGGCAGGATCAGCCGCACCCTCAAACGCCAGTCCAAAGATGCCTCCATCCGGCTTGGCGAAAGCCTTTCCGTACTCGACGAGACACTGGGCGGTATCCGGATCATCAAGGGTTTCGGCGCCGAATCGCTCATGCGAAAAAAATTCATCCAGATCAACGACACGCTTTTCCATATCCGCAACAAGATGAACGCCCGCCGCGACTTAGCCTCCCCACTTACCGAGACGCTGGGCATCGTCATCCTGACCATCATTCTTTATTATGGCGGGATGCTTATCTTCCATACGAAAGGCAATGGTTTTTCCGGAGGCGATCTGATCACCTATATCGCCGTTTTCGCGATGCTGATCAACCCCGCCAAGACCCTGTCGACGTCTATATTCAACGTACAACGCGGCGCAGCGGCGATGGAAAGGGTTGAAGACCTTCTCCATGCGCCGGTAACCATCCACGACGACCCGCAGGCTAAAAAACTCGAGGCCTTCCGCGACAGGATCGAATTCCGCGACATCAGCTTCTCCTATGAAGACGCCGGCATCCTCGAGAATATCGATCTGGTCATCGAAAAAGGAAAGACCATCGCGCTCGTCGGCAGCTCCGGGGCAGGCAAATCCACCTTAGCCGATCTGATACCCCGTTTTCATGACGTCACCGGCGGCAGGTTGCTCATCGACGGTACTAACATCAAGGACTATTCGCTCCGCTCGGTCCGGGAACAAATGAGCATCGTGACACAGGAGCCCATCCTCTTCAACGATACCATCGCCGCCAATATCGCGCTCGGCAAACCCGACGCCACCATGGACGAGATCATCTGGGCAGCCACCATCGCCAATGCGCATAGTTTTATCACCGCAAAAGAAGAGGGTTACCAGGCCAACATCGGTGACCGCGGCAGCAAGCTCAGTGGCGGCGAACGTCAACGCCTGACCATCGCACGCGCCCTCCTGAAAAATCCCCCCATCCTCATCCTCGACGAAGCCACCTCCTCGCTCGACACCGAAAGCGAACGCCTCGTACAGGACGCTATCAATAAGATGATGGAACACCGCACCAGCATCGTCATCGCCCACCGGCTCAGCACCATCCGCCATGCCGACGAGATCATCGTCCTCCAAAAAGGCCGTATCGTCGAGCGTGGTACCCACGATCAGCTGATGCAGCTACAGGGCTTTTACCGAAAGCTGGTGGAAATGCAGGAAGTGAAGTAAATTCACCTATGCGAACACCCCTAACCTCTCCGCCGCCAACCTTTAAATGGGTATACATCACTTTTGGCGCCGCGATCTGCTTTGCAATAATCTTCGAAATAGCAGTCCGGTCATCCCCTACGCACCCTGCCTTCGAGATAGTATGCGTCCTCGGCGCAATGCTATCATTCGCATTTACGATCGGGCAAACGACCAACGTCGTCACATACCGGTATCTCCGCAAACCATTGGAATTCGACGAACACAATCTTTATATAATGAGAAAGGATGGCGAAACTGCCATCCCCTTTACAGATATCCTCGAAATACGCTACGCATTCTATAACAAGAACTCATTCCGCTTCAACGCCAATTATCGCATCCGCTACCGTCTCGATGACCGCGGTCAGGAGGCCCTCATCACCGTCTTCAGGGACAATCGGCCGACATTCGATCAGTTCACAAAATTGGTGCAGACAGTTAACCCGCTCCTAAAGATCACCAATTGGTCCATCACCGGCGAAGACCTCCTCTGGCGGTTCCGGAACCGCAAATGATCGCCCCCGACGCCCACCGAAGCCTCCGCGCGTCCATCCGGGGTGCCTGCCATCAATAATCCCAATCCCCATCATCGTCATCATCATCCCCCCAGCCGGAAGGTTCCCGGTTACTCCCCGCCTTCGCCCCCGTCTGTGGAACCTCATTGTCCATCTCATCGATAGATATCGGCCTCACCGTTTTATCCCCGATGAGCCAGTACGAAAAATAGTCGGCCATACGCCACCAGAAATATTCCGTCATGTCCCCATAGCCATGCCGCTGCCCGGGCAACAGCACCAGGTCAAACCGTTTGTCAGCCTTGATCAGCGCATTCGCCAGCCGGATCGTATTCCCCGGATGCACGTTATTGTCGATGTCGCCCGTCGACAGCAACAGATGCCCCTTCAAATGACTCGCGATCTCCGGATTCTTTTCTATCGAATACAGGAATGTCGTATCCCCCTTGTCGCTTACCATCTCCTTAACCCCATGATGCTTCTCACTCCACCAGCGGTTGTAGATCGCATTGTCATGATTGCCCGACGACGACACGCCCACCTTGAAGAAATCCGGATAAACCAGTAACGCGGCCGAAGTCATGAACCCTCCCCCGCTATGTCCATAGATCCCAACCCTGTTGATATCGATAAAGGAATAACGGTCCGCCAGCTGCTCGGCCGCAGCCTTTTTATCGGCCAGCCCATAGTCCCGCAGATTGCCATATCCATAGTTGTGATACCATTTGCTGCGTGAAGGATGACCGCCGCGGTTACCGACGGTGATCACGATCATCCCCAGCTGCGCAAGCCGATCCGTCCTGTCTAACCCGCGGGTAAAGGCCTTGCTCACCGCCTCCGTTTGCGGACCGGGGTAGACATATTCCATTAAAGGATACTTTTTGGTGCTATCGAAATTGAAGGGCTTATACATAACGCCATACAGATCGGTGATCCCATCATCCGCCTTGACCTTGAATGCCTGCGGGAACCGGTACCCCGCCTCGAACAGCGAGCTCAGGTCCGCCGTCTCCAGATCCATTACCTTCCTGCCGCTGCTGCTGTAAAGCACCGACTTTGGCACCGTGTTCACCCTCGAAAAATTATCGACAAAAAACTCCTCGTCGTCATCCATCTCCCCGAGATGATCGTAATCCCCCGGGTCCAGCAACGCCAATCCGCTTCCATCCAGGTTCACCTTGTAGACATGCAGAAAATAAGGGTCTTCACCCGATTCTTTCCCGTTCGCCGTGAAGTAAAGTATCCGTTTCTTATCGTCGATGCCGATGATATCCTCGCAATGGAAAGGTCCGCTGGTAATGCGGTTCTCCAATTTCCCGCTGCCGTCATAGAGATAGAAATGCGCCCATCCGTCGCGCTCGCTCCATTCGATCAACTCCCGTCCTTCGTTCACGAGCCCGAGCCGGCGCAGCTCGACATAGGTATTCAGACGCTCCTGTATCAGCGGCCTGGCCACCGTGTCACCTACCGCCACCGCACATACGTCGATGCGTTTCAGATCGCGGCTGGTACGGGTGATATAGAATTTCGTATTGGTGCCGAGCCAGTATTGTACCCGGTATTCATCGTCACGATGCCGTCCCTTCGGCGGAGCCGACCAAATAGCCAGGTCCTGGTCCTTGAATTCCGCGACGCCGACCGCCTGGTGGGTATGCGCCGTCATATCGAAGACGACCAGCTGTTCCACCGGCGCCTCTTTTTCTCCCGGCATCATATATTTATACGTTTCCAGCGTAGGGCGCGGCTCAGCCAGCGAGTTGATGACCCAGAGGTCTTTTACCTTCCGCTGATCCGAACGCGACATCGCGAAATGTTTCGAATCGGGACTCCAGAACAGCTGGGCGGGTTTCCGTTTGTCCTTGTTCTTTTCCTTGTCGACATTCGTCTCTCCCCCGCCACCCACCGCGCCTGTGCCGTGATAGCTGTAATTCTCCATGCCGTCACTCGTCAGCGCGTGCTCGACGATCGTGCTGTCATCTTCATTCTTCAGCGCCTTTTCATAATTGGCCCTGTCCATCCAATAGAGGTTGAAATGCCTGCCAAAGACTATCGTATTGCTGTCGGGGGAGATATTGGCCCAGTTGGGTTTGTGCTTAGGCTTCTTATAGCCGGTGAGCTCGTTGAGCGTTCCGTCGACCAGGTTGTATTCGAAATAATAGACCTTCTTCTGCCTTGCGCCGGCGCCACCTGCACCCGCTTCACCACCGCCTCCGCGACGACGATTACCCCCTCCGCCATTACCCATAGCTCCTTCAGCAGAATCTTTTTTATCAGCATCCTGCGAACTCTTCACCTCGAACTGTATCCAATTCTCATCCTTGATGAACTTGAGACTGTCCAGTCCCAGGTGCTTCGCGTCGAAAGGGTCCTTCACCACCAGTGAAATCCCGGCAGCAAGTTTGTCGCGGTCGAACATTTCTCTCTTCTCGCCCTTCACCGGGTCGACGATATACCATTTTTTACCCTCCGTCGTCTCATACATGTACCAAAAACGATTGGACTTCTTCAACCAATGGGGGTCGACAGTGAGCGTGAAGACCATTTTTTCAATTTTCCGCGGTGAGAAACGAGCAGCTGCCTGGTAATTGGCGGTGGTTACGGGCGTTGGCTGGGCAATGGCGCTGACCGACGCCGCCAGCAGGAAGGGTAGTAGAAGTCGCATAAGCAGGTATTTTGTATAAAATGAATACGCTACCAGCCGCCTGATCTCAGCGCCGACGAATATTCCCCCAGCCGGCCGATCTCAGTGCCGACTAATATCCCACCAGCCGACCGATCTCAGCGCCAGGGAAAGTAAAAGACTATTATACGGGTGGCAGCGTTTCCTACTTATTCATCATCTGCTTAGCCTCGATACTCAGCGTAGCATGTGGAACGGCTCTCAATCTTGCCTTATCGATCAGTTTACCGGTGACCCGGCAGATACCATATGTCTTATTCTCTATCCTCATCAGGGCTTTCTCCAAATGGTCGATAAAAGTGATCTGACGGCTGGCCATCTGGCTCAATTGTTCTCTTTCCATGCTCATGCTTCCATCTTCCATGGTCATGTAGCGGGCGTCATCATTATCGCCCCCCATTTCATCCTTGCGCGTGATCAATCCCTGCAGATACGCCAGTTCTTTCTTAGCTGCATCCAATTTGCGGTTGATCAATTCCCTGAATTCTCCAAGTTCTGCATCGCTATATCTCATAGTGGGTCCAGTTTGTTCTTCTTGTGGTGTGTCTAATACTGATTTAGTGAATTCCGGTTCATATTTCCGAACAGTTTTTGTCTTTATTTCGGGTATCACCACCTTCACCGGACGGGCAGGTGGGGTCGGTTTTTTTGGTTCGGGTTTGGAAGCCACGGGCGTCGACGGCAACGACGCTGTAATAGTAGCCTTACCTACGGTAGCCGGGACAGGCTTTGGCTGCGCATGAGCCGGTTGCGCGGGTTGGATCTTGGCGGCCGGAGCGTGGGTCTTCGATACGGGCGCCTGAGTCCTTGCCACAGGCTTCGAAATATTGGATATGGTCTTCTTCGGCTGAATGGTGGTTGTTTTTTTCGCCCCTGCGGAACTGGCAACCTTCTTCGCGACCGGTTTGGCAATACTCTTAGCTGCCGGCGACTTCTTCACGGCCTTGCTTCCACCTGACGAGTGGGCAGTCTTCGAAGCCGTTTTTTTTGCCGGTGCTGGTTTCTTGACACTAGCGGTCTTTTTCGCGGGCTTGGCCGCTTTCTTCTTGGTTGCCATACAGTTAGGCTTTTTTTGTAACAAACACTTTTAAGGGAACATCATTAACTTCAATTTCAGTGCCATTAGCTGGTTCCTTAACCAATTCTATCGAATCTGCCAAAATTTCCGCGCAAATATAATCATTAAATTGCATAAGGGAATCAGTAAGTGAGGGTACGTCTGCTACTTTAACCTGGATCCTGTCTGTCAGATCGTAGCCATTGTCTTTGCGGATCTTTTGGATACGATTGACGAATTCGCGAGCATTGCCTTCCTGAGCCAGCGATGGGGTTACGGTAACATCCAGGGCGACGGTCAGGGCGCCTTTATTTGCCACGACCCAGCCGGGGATATCTTCGCTGGTTATCTCGACTTCATTAAGCTGTAATATTATACTTTCGTTGTCAATTAACAAATTATATTGGCCATCTTTTTCGATTTTTGCAATGTCAACTTGCGAAAAGTTAGCCAGTGCACTGCTGACCGGTTTCATTTTAGCCCCCAGCTTCTTACCCAGCGCAATAAAATTGGGTTTGATCTTCTTCTTGATGAACCCGTCCGTTGCCGACAGATATTGGATCTCCTTTACATTCACCTCCGCGCGGATCAGTTCTTCCACCTGCTGGAGCTGCATTTGCATCTCCGGGTTCAGTACCGGGATCAGTACGCGCTGAAGAGGTTGACGCACCTTGATATTCACCTTTTTGCGTAATGAAAGGATCAGCGAAGAGGCATCCTGCGCCATCTGCATCCTGTTTTCTAACGATTCATCTATAAAGTCGGAATACGCAACGGGAAAATCCGCATGATGCACAGACGCGACCTTGACCCTTCCCGTCACATCATTCAACCCCCTGAACAACCAATCTGCAAAGAAAGGCGAGATCGGCGCCATCAGACGGCTGATAGTCTCCAGGCATTCATAGAGGGTCTGGTAGGCGGATATCTTATTCAGCTCATATTCTCCTTTCCAGAAACGACGGCGGCTCAGCCGGACGAACCAATTGCTCAGATGCTCGTCCACGAAATCCTCGATGAGGCGGCCCGCGAGGGTGGGTTCATAATCGTCGAAACCGGCATTCACCCTGGCTACCAGGCTATTCAGCGATGACAGTATCCAGCGGTCGATCTCCGGCCGTTCGGTCGGCGACAGATACGCCTCCTTGAAAGTGAACCCGTCCACATTGGCATAAAGGACGAAGAACTGGTAGGTATTATATAAGGTACCGAAGAATTTCCGTTGAACCTCGCGGATACCGTCCAGATCGAATTTCATACTCTCCCATGGGGAAGCATTGGTAATGAGGTACCAGCGCGTCGCATCGGCGCCAAATTTTCCGATGGTGTCGAAAGGATTGACCACGTTTCCCAGACGCTTGCTCATCTTATTGCCATTCTTATCCAGTACGAGCCCATTGGAGACCACCGTTTTGTATGCCAGCCCCGGATACCGGGTCTCCAGCTCATCTTCGGTAAGACCTCCGCCCTTCGCCGCACCTGCCTGCTTACCCCTCACCGAGCTTCCACCCGATGCCTCATCTCCTTCCTGCTTACCTCTCGCCGAGCTTCCATCCAAGGCCTCATCGCCTTCCTGCTTGCCTCTCACCGGGCTTCCACCCAATGCCTCATCTTCTCCCTTCCGCGCTTCCACGACCGGGCGATCCATTCCCCGCAGCTCGTCATGCACCGACTCCTTTACCAATGCTGCAATTGCGTGAAGCGTATAGAACCATCCGCGGGTCTGGTCGACCCCTTCCGCGATAAAGTCCGCGGGATAATTCTGTGCAAAAACCTCCTTGTTCTCAAACGGAAAATGCCACTGTGCGTACGGCATCGCTCCGCTGTCGAACCAAACGTCGATCAGGTCCGGAACACGGTACATCGGCCTTCCGTCCTTGCTGACCAGGACGATATCATCGACATAAGGCCTGTGAAGATCGGCGGTCAGCCGCGCCACGCAGGCATCGATGCTTTCGCCTTCCAGCCCTTCGGCCACCGTTCTGTCACCCACGGGCCCTTTACCCCCCTGCTTCATGATACCCGCGGCGATCGACCGGCGTATCTCTTCCTGCAACTGGGCAATACTCCCGATACAAACCTCCTCCCGTCCCGCAGGACCGTCATCTTCGGTGCGCCACACCGGCAGCGGCGTTCCCCAATAACGACTCCGGCTCAGGTTCCAGTCCACCATATTTTCCAGCCAGTTGCCAAAACGGCCCTCCCCGGTGCTCTTAGGCTTCCAGTTGATGATCTTATTCAGCTGGACCATCCTGTCCTTGAAAGCCGTTGTCCGGATGAACCACGCATCCAGCGGATAATAAAGGACCGGTTTGTCCGTCCGCCAGCAATGCGGGTAATTATGTTCATATTTCTCGACCTTGAAAGCCCGGTTCTCCTTTTTCAACTTGACCGAGATATCGACATTGACGTCCACGTACTGGGGATCGTCCTTATAATTTTTTACATAGCGGTTGCTGAATTCCCCGAGACCTTCCACGAATTTTCCGCTCTTATCGACCATGGTCAGGATGCCGATGCCATATTTGGTACCCACGCGATAGTCATCGGCACCAAAGGCGGGCGCGGTATGAACGATACCGGTACCATCCTCCGTCGTTACGAAATCCCCAAGCAGCACCCTGAACGGGTCGCCCCCAGCCTTTTCCCGGCTATTGGCTTCATAAGGGAGCAATTGTTCATACCTCAGCTCCTCCAGCTCTGACCCCTTGAATTCCGCCAGGATCTTCCACGTATCTCCCTCACCTTCTTTTTTTAAATATTTGTGGATCAATGCCTTAGCCATAATAACGTTTACAGGCAACTGCGTATATGGGTTGGTGGTCTTTATCAGCACGTAATCGATCTTCGGACCTACTGTCAAACCCAGGTTGGAGGGAAGAGTCCAGGGAGTGGTCGTCCACGCCATGAAAAAGACGTCCTCGCCGCCCGCCGCCTTTTCGATCCGCTCCAATGTCTTCAATGCCCTTTTCCAGGCATCCGGACGATCGGGGTTCACATGCTCCCGCGTCCGCGTCTCCTGCATATCCAGCCGGAACATCGCCACCGCAGACGTATCCTTGACATCTTTATAACATCCCGGCTGATTGAGCTCGTGAGAGCTCAGGCCTGTCCCCGCCGCTGGCGAATAGGGTTGTATGCTGACGCTTTCATAAAGCAGTCCTTTCTTATACAACTCTGCCAGCAACCACCACAAGGTCTCTATATATTTGTTTTCGAAGGTGATATAAGGGTCCTTCAGATCTACCCAATAACCCATCCGGCGGGTCAGCTCATCCCATTTGTCCTTATATTTCAATACTTCCCTCCGGCATGTCTCATTATATTCGGCTATAGATATTTTTTTGCCGATGTCCTCCTTGGTGATACCCAGCATCTTTTCGACGCCCAGCTCCACGGGAAGACCATGCGTATCCCAGCCGCCCTTGCGTTTGACCTGGAAACCCTTCATGGTCTTATAGCGGCATACAAGGTCCTTGAGGGTCCTGCTGATCACGTGATGGATCCCCGGCAGGCCATTTGCGCTGGGAGGGCCTTCGTAGAACACAAATGGGGCGGCTCCTTCCCGCAGTTCCACACTTTGCTCAAAAGCCCTCTCCGCCTCCCACCTGGCCAGCATTTCCTGGCTTATGCCGGGCAGATCCAAATGATGATACTCTTTATATCTATTGGTCATATTATATAAGTCATTGATAATTAATACCCCGATCTCGATTGATCGGTTTTGGGGTCTGATCAGGGTGAATCGAATGGGACGCAAATTTACGAAATAGATAGGTCAATTCCTTGGGGAATGCCGGCCTGGCTTGATTTCTGCTGGTTTATATAAGGTATCCAGAGTTATAAACCATTGGCCTCCGAAACTGTTAATAGTATGTAAAAAGGGCGCTAAATCGATTTAAAAGAGTTGATCCATACCCGGAGTTATTAACATTATCGGGTTTTGGCACAATTTCTGAATACTTATTCTCCAGAAAAACGCTACGGATGGGAAAGCCATCCGCTACAAAAAACACTATCGGACGGGAAGCCATCCGAAAAGTATAAAAGAACTGTCAGGATAAAGACACTAAAAAGTTATCAATTTTTTCTACGGTTTAGGGTTTAGGGGTTAAAAAGGGGGGTATTCCTACTCCCCTTCCTTTTAAAATCCCCTGAACGCTGAAGGTGGCCTTAAAACATGATCGACCCACCCTAATACACACCCCTCCCTCCTTATTCCGTGTACTGCATTCACCTTATTCAATGGATATCCGTAGCCATCCCGTTTTTAATCTCTGATATTACCTTGCAAAAAACCCGTTCGTCAAGCAAAACCCAGGTTTTAAAGATCACGATTCCTGAAAAACCATTCTAAATTCATTTCCGAAAAACCTACCTTTTTTACCCCGGATGACTCCCTCCCGGTTATAACCCGGGAGGGTTTATTTTTTTGCCCTGAAATGAGCGGCTGATGGACTCACGTAGACGATCGATCCGCCGCACGCCTGGTCCTCACTATCTTATAAATGCGTATCGCACTCATCAGCACGATCACGAATCCAAAGAGTCCCACCAGTCCCCAGACCCAGCTCAGACTTTCCTTAACGACAGCCAGCATGACGATGGCCACGAGAAAGATAGTTGCAACTTCATTCCATATCCGCAATTGCTGCGAGGAAAACCGGAAGATGCCGCGCATCTGCTGGCGATAGATCATCTGCAGGGAAAAATGATACAGATAGAGTCCTCCTACAAAACCCAGTTTTATGGCGAGCCAGGTAGGAACTCCGCCCAACAGGATCATCATCCACGGACCGAATATGAGCGTCAGGATCGCAGACGGCCAGGTGATGCCCAGCCAAAGCCTTCGGATCATTATCCTGAATTGCTGCTGTAGAATATTCTTTTCGGGTTCCGGTTTTTCAGACGCCTCCGTATGATAAATAAAAAGCCGTACCATATAGAAGAGTCCGCTGAACCAGGTCACGATAAAAATGACATGCAGCGCCTTGACATAATTATACATAGATGGAAGTTAATCCAATAGCATGCTCGTATCCCCCGCCGCAACGCCGCTCACCCACCCCGCAAGCGTCTCCACCCAGAGAGGATCGACATTCAGACAAGGGATCATCGTATAGCTGACACCGCCTGCACCGAGGAACGTTTCTTTTCCCCGAATCGCAATCTCTTCCAGCGTCTCCAGGCAGTCACTGATAAATGCTGGACATAAGATGAGCAATTTTTTGATCCCTTCTTTCGGCATTTCCTCCAGGCGTATATCGGTGAAGGGTTCGAGCCAGCCCTTGCCAAGCCGCGACTGAAAAGAATTGCTATATTTTCCTTCGGGAATTCCCAACAACCGCACCATCTCCCGGGTAGTCGCAAAACACTGATGACGATAACAAGTGGCATGCGCAGGCGATGCGGTGTCGCAACAATCCGCCGAATGGAGACAGTGATTGCCTGTCGGATCCGATTTACGGATATGTCTCGCGGGAATACCATGATAACTGAACAGGATGTGATCATACTCCTCCTGCAACCAGGGACG
>Ga0134126_10008666_pt1 | contig 12791 bp, 10 predicted proteins | sample KB31752_FD_96881 | JGI IMG/M metagenome (GOLD analysis project Ga0134126, IMG submission 96881) | Terrestrial soil microbial communities with excess Nitrogen fertilizer from Kellogg Biological Station, Michigan, USA - KB3-175-2 | ecosystem: Environmental > Terrestrial > Soil > Unclassified ...
AGGCGGCCCGGCCAGGCAGCCCGCCTAGCCCAGCTCGATCAGCTTGTCCCTGACCGCCACCATCACGGCCTCCATTCGGGAGTGGATCTGGAGCTTCTCCAGGATGTTGCGCACGTGGTTCTTGACCGTGTTCTCCGAGATGAACAGCTCTTTGGCGATGTCGCGGTTGTTCATCCCGCGGGCGATGAGCTTGAGCACCTGCATCTCGCGGTCGGTCAGCTTGGGCGCCGGGACCTGCTGCGGCGGCTCGCTCTCCTCCCGGCGCGCCAGCGCCGCGAACTCGGTCAGCAGCTTGCCCGCCATCGACGGGTTGATCAGCGACTGGCCGCCGTCGACGGCCCGGACCGTGTCGGCCACCTCATCCAGCGGGATGTCCTTGAGCAGGTAACCGCTGGCGCCCGCCCGGATGGCCTCGAACAGGTCCTCTTCCTCGTCGCTGATCGTCAGCATGACGATCTTGGCGCTGGGGACGACGTCCTTGAGCGCCCGGCACGCCTCGATCCCGCTGCTGCGCGGCATGCGGATGTCCATCAGCACGACATCCGGCAGCGACTCCCCGGCCTTCTCGACGGCCTCGGCGCCGTCGCTGGCCTGCCCGACGAGCTCGATGTCCGGCTCGGAGTCCAGCACCATCTCCAGCCCGCGCCGGAACAGTGCGTGATCGTCCACGATCATCGTGCGGATCGGCTCGGGTCGTCGCGCCCCAGGCTGGCCCGCCTCTTCGCTGGCCCCGGCGCTGCGGCCCATGCGGCATTCCTCCTGACGGGCCGCGGCTGGGGTATCCGCGCGGCACCAGTGACTGCAAGGTGGTGGCAGTTGCTCAAACTCTCGCCGACCGGGGCTTGCCGTGCAAGCCCCGCGCCCGCTGACGGCCCTGCGGGGGGCGGTCGGCGGATGAGCTATCCGCTAGCGAGATTAGCGGCTCGCGGGGACTGCCCGTTCGCCAGCCCCGGCCCGTTGGCCAGCCCCGGCCCCGGAACCACCTCCTCGACCAGGCGGATCACCCCGTACTGGTAGCCGCGCCGCCGGTAGACGACGCTGGGCAGCCCGTCGGTGGTGTCGGTGAACAGGAAGAAGTCGTGCCCGACCAGCTCCATCTCGAACAGCGCCTGGTCGATGGTCATCGGGCAGGCCACATGGAACTTCTCGCGGATGACCAGCGGGCCCTCGCCGTCCATCGCGATCGGGACCCGGTTGTCCAGGGTGACCTCGCCATCGGGCGCCGTGCCGTTGACCGCCACGGGACGGCGGTCAGCCGTCAGAGCCGAGTAATCCGGGTCCGCCTCGTTATCGTCCTCAAAGGGGTTGTCCGGTGCCGGGCGACTCTGCGGCACCGACGCGGCGGGGATGGCCCCGCTCCCCGAGTTTCGTGTCTTGCGCCGGTCGCAGGCGCGCCGCAGCCGGCCCTCCAGCTTGGCCAGCGCCATGTCCAGCGCGGCGAAGCGGTCCTCGGCGGCGGCCTCGGCCCGGATGGCAGGCCCGCGGGTGGTGATGGTCAGCTCGACGCGCTCCTTGCGTCCTGACTGACGGGGGTTGTGCTCGGTCGTGACCTCGACGTCGACCCTGATCGCCTTGTGATCGAGCTTCTCCACCTTGGCCAGCTTGCCTGTCGCGTGCTTACGAAACTTCTCCAGCACGTCGGTGTGCCGGCCTTTGAAGACGATGTCCATGTACACCGAGCCCCTTCCGGTCGGTCGAACCAGCGGCACCCGCCCGGCCGACCTGGTCTTCTACCCCACATCCGCCTGCTGAGGGGTTCGCGGCGCGCTTGTGCCACTACTGCCCTTCTCCCGGCCCGGGCGATGTCGGATCGCCCGGCGGGGCAGGACTTACCTCTAAGCCGCACCGTGATCGGTCGACGAGAAGTCGCCTTACGTGGGCCGTTTTGCCTGCGGCTGGCATCGGCTTGCCCGGCCGGGCGTCCGGACAGGACGGCCGGCCCGGCGCAACCACGGACCCGGGCGGGTGCCATGACATGACGCTAGCCCTGTGAGCTGAAGATGTCAGGACCGCAGCCGCATCGAGTCCTAAGAACCCGCTAACGTCCTGACCTGGCTGGCCTCATAAACCCGGTGTGGCCCGGCATTTCGGTTTTGCATCTGATTGATCAAGTAGTGCCTTCGGGGTCAGCCTGGGTACGTCGGGCTGGACCCCTTGGCGGCGGGCTGCTGGCTCTGATTGGGGCCGGTGGAGGTCAGGATCTCGCCGCTGCCCCAGGTTGCGACCTGACCGGGCCCGGCCGCGGTCACCGACCGGGCGCCGGGGGCGGGTCCCGCTGGCACCGGGGCGCCGCCGTTCACCGGGACCTCGTACAGCTGCGACTTCGCCAGCACCATGACATGGTCGGCGTCGTACCAGCTCAGCGCGACCGGGTCGGTCAGGCCCGCGCCGATGGTGACGGCCGAGCTGAACGTGGTGCTGGCCCCGTTGCCGACAATCGCGGTTAGCACCACCTGGCGCGACCCATCGTGGTTCCTGATCAGCAGGGCAACCCGGACCCCGTCGGGGGCCACGCTGAGCGCCTCGACCTTGTAGTTGGGCGGGCCGCCGCCGGGCAGTGCGGCCAGCGGCACCTCGGTCGGCTGACGGCCGCTGGGCGGCAGGACCCAGACCGCCTGGCCGGCCACGGCCCAGAGGTTGCCGTGGCTGTCCCAGCCGACGGACGTGCACGGGCCGCTGTGCGCGATCGGGATGGCCGAGTGGCGCAGTGAGCTCAGCCTGGTCAGCGGGCCGTAGTAGATGTCGCAGCCGCGCGAGGTGGTCAGCGTGCCCCCGAACTGCGGCGCGCTGCCCCCGGACACCGCGATCAGCCTGAACGGGTGCTGGCCGGCGGCCAGCGGCTTCTGGATGGCATGCGGGGGCAGGTTCGGGCTGAGCTCGCTGACCAGCCCCGAGCTGCCGATGTAGTACAGCGGCAGCCCGTGATCGAAGCCCGGCACCAGGTGCTCGAACCGCTGCGGGCCGAGCGTGGTGCGGCCGCCAACGGACCGGACCCGGCCGTTCACCTCGATCGTGACCGACCCGGCCACGGCGGGCTGGGAGTAGGAGTTGCTGGTCAGCGTGACCGCGAGCTGCTCCGCCATCTGGTCGAGCTGGGGATGGCCGACCTTGGCCGCGGCACCGCCCAGGTTCACCATGACGTTCTGGCCGTCGACGTCGATGCCGAGCACCTTGGTGCCGCGCGGAAACGCCGACTTGGTGGCCGGCCCCAGCCAGCTCGACTGAGCCGGGTTGGCCAGCGCCTCGACCAGGTTCCGGGCCACCGTCGACGCGCTGGCGCTGGTGCCTTCCTGCGGGGCGAAGGCCGGCTCGGGCACCAGGGACCGCCCGTCCGGCGCCCACACGTACAGGTTGCGCGGCTGGTAGACCTCCTGGAAGACGGCCTGGGTCAGCAGCAGCAGCGACGACGGCGACGGCAGCCCGATGATGCGCCACTGGCTGCCCACCCGGGCCAGCTGGAACTTGAGCGTCGGCGAGGCCGGGGCGTTGATGTACCGGCCCACATCGCTGATCGTGGCCACCTGGTGCGCAGTCACCTTGACCGTGGCCAGCAGGGCGGACGCGCCGTTCAGGTTCACGGGTCCGTTGGCTTGCTTGGACACATGGGGAGTCAGGCCGGACACGATGGCGGCGGCCCAGCCCGGACGCCAGGTCCGCTGGAGCTTGGGGTCGAGAAACGCGCGGGCGGCCGCGTGGTGGTTGGTGAAGCTGGCGCTGGCCTCGATGAAGCTCTGCACGACGTCCAGCTCGTTCATGCTGGCCTCGGGCACCGGCGGTACGGGCTGCACGCTGGGCTGGCCCTGCTCGCTGGCTCCCTTGACCTGGGTGGGCCGGCCCACGGTCGGGATGTTGGCGCAGCCGCTGGCCAGCAGGACGGCCAGGGCGGCGACGGTGATGACAGCCAGGGGCCGCAGGGTCGGGGGCCGGCGGCTAGCCACGGGCGCGCACCTCGCTGTCGGTGCCTGAGCCGCCGGTGTCGCTGGGGTCCGTGCCGTTGGTCAGGCCGGGGTCGTCCAGGGGGACGACCGTGGTCGTCAGGCCGACCACCACGTCCGCGTCCACGTCACCGGGTCCGGGCCCGAGCGGCAGCGGCGAGCCGGCCAGCCGTTCGCCCGCCACCCTGGGCAGCGTGAGCCGGAACACCGAGCCCCGGCCGGGCTCGCCCCAGGCCTCCAGCCAGCCGCCGTGCAGCCGCGCGTCCTCCTGGGCGATGGACAGGCCCAGGCCGGTCCCTCCGGTGGTCCTGGCCCTGGCCGGGTCGGCGCGCCAGAAGCGGTCGAAGACCATCGTCTCCTCGCCCGGCGCCAGCCCGACCCCGAAGTCGCGCACCGTCACCGCGACCGCGCCCGAGTCGGCCGCCACGGTCACCACGGCCTCCCGGCTCTCGCCGTGCTCGACCGCGTTGACCAGCAGGTTGCGCAGGATCCGCTCGACCCGGCGGCTGTCCACCTCGGCGATGCACGGCTCGGCGGGCAGCCGGAACTCGATCCTGGTGCCACGCCGCTCGGCCAGCTGCTGGGCCACGTCGGCCGACTGCCGCGCGATGTCGCACACGTCGACCGGCTCGGCGTCCAGGGTGGCCGCGTTGGCGTCGTACCGGCTGATCTCCAGCAGGTCGGTGAGCAGCGACTCGAACCGCTCTAGCTGGCTTTGCAGCAGCTCGGCCGACCGAGATGGGGCGGCATCCAGCCCCTCGCGGGCCGCGAACAGCACGTCGGCGGCGATCCTGATCGTGGTCAGCGGGGTCCGCAGCTCATGAGAGACGTCCGAGACGAACTGGCGCTGCACGCGGGACAGGTCCTCCAGCTCGCGCAGCTTCTCCTGGAGGCTGGCGGCCATCTGGTTGAACGAGGTCGCCAGCGCGGCCAGGTCGTCGGAGCCGCGGACCTGCATGCGCTCGTCAAGGTTGCCGGTGGACAGGCGCAGCGCGCCGTGAGCGGCCAGCCGAACCGGGATGACCACCCACCTGGTCACCAGCCAGGCGATCGCGGCCAGCAGGAACACCACCGCCACGCCGACCAGCAGCAAGGTGTGCTGGGCCTGGGTCAGGCTGGCCTGCTCGGCGCCCAGCGGGAAGAAGTAGTAGAGCTGGTAGACGCTGCCGAACGAGGCGCCGTAGGCCAGGCCGGCGGCGTGGGGGTCGCCGACCACGCTCATGGTTGTCGGCACGACGTACAGCTGGCCGGGCCGGTGCTGGACCAGGTGGACCAGGTTGACCGGGAACCGGGGCACGCCAGGCGAGAAGCCCGCGTTCTGGCCGCCGCTGTAGACCGGGGCGCCCTGGTACTGCGGGGGCAGCGTGACCATGACCGCGTAGTCGTTGCCGGACTTGCTGCCGGTGGCCTGGAGCCTGAAGACGATGCTCTCCATGAGCTGCCCCGCGCCGGCGGTGGGCGTCTCGCCCACGTTCAGCGTCTTCTCGGCCACCGACAGGCCGACGGCGGCGATGTTGTCGGCCGCCCGCTCCTTGCTGCCGATGATGTTCTGCGCGATCTGCTGCATGAGCACGACGCCCAGCACGGCCACCACCAGGCCGGACACCACGAAGGTGGCCGTGATCACGCGCAGCTGCAGCGAACGGCGCCACTGGTCACCCAGCGCGGCCAGCGCGGCCAGCGTGCTGCGGCGCAGCCGACGAGCCAGCCAGGCCAGCTGCCTGGCCTGGACCAGCGCGAACCGGGCCGCCGCGTCAGCGCGCGACGCGGTTGCCCTCTCGCCGACCGCTGCCCCCTTCATCGTCCTGCCGCTTCTTCCTGCCCGCGGGGCCCCTGGCTCAGCTAGTGCCAGCCTTATAGCCGACGCCCCGGACCGTGACGACGATCTCCGGGCGCTCGGGGTCCTTCTCAATCTTCGCTCGCAGCCGCTGGACGTGCACGTTGACCAGGCGGGTGTCCGCCGCGTGCCGGTAGCCCCAGACCTGCTCGAGCAGGACCTCCCTGGTGAACACCTGACGTGGCTTGCGGGCCAGCGCGACCAGCAGGTCGAACTCGAGCGGGGTCAGGCTCAGCGGCTCGCCGGCCCGCTTCACCGCGTGGCCGGCCACGTCGATGGTCACGTCGCCGATCGACAGCATCTCCGGCGCCGGGTCATCGGTGCGGCGCAGCCGGGCCCGCACCCGGGCGATGAGGACCTTGGACTGGAACGGCTTGACGATGTAGTCGTCCGCGCCGGACTCCAGGCCGAGCACCACGTCCACGGTGTCACTCTTGGCGGTAAGCATGACGATCGGCACGCCTGATTCCGCCCGAATCTGGCGGCAGACGTCGATGCCATCCATTCCCGGCAGCATCAGATCCAGCAGTACCAGGTCGGGTCTGGACTCCCGGAACACTTCCATCGCCTTATCGCCATCGGCGACGAAGGTGGGCTCAAACCCCTCGCCACGAAGGACAATCCCCAGCATCTCGGCGAGGGCAGCGTCATCATCGACGACCAGCACGCGACCTTTCATATTCCTCATCGTTCCATGTCGGCGGCGGTGGGGGGCTAGCGACGATGGCAGTTCCCGCACCCGGTGTCGGACTCAGTGTCGCACCCAGTTTCGCACTCAGTTTGGCACTCTGGACTCGCACATTACCTGCTGTGACCGGCTGAATGACCCCACGTTCTGTCACGATGGCGGTCACCAGGGACGGTGGTGTCACGTCGAACGCAGGATTGTAGGCCGATGTCGCTTCTGGCGCTATGGCCCGTCCCGCCACATTTACCACTTCACCGGCCGGCCGCTGCTCGACGGGGATCCCCTGGCCGTCCGGCGTGGCCAGGTCCACGGTCGACACCGGGGCCGCGACCACGAACGGCACCTCGTGGTAGCGGGCCAGCACAGCCAGGCCGTAGGTGCCCACCTTGTTGGCCACGCTGCCGTCGGCCGCGATCCGGTCGGCACCGGTCAGCACCAGGTCGACCTGGCCGGACGCCATGAGGGCCGCCGCGGCTCCGTCCACCAGCACCGAGTGCGGGATGCCGGCCCGAGCGGCCTCGTAGGCGGTCAGCCGGGCGCCCTGCAGCAGCGGCCTGGTCTCATCCACCCACAGCTGAGCCAGCCGGCCGGCCCGGTGTGCGGCCAGGATGATGGCGAAAGCAGTGCCCTCCCCGGCCGAGACCAGAGCGCCGGTGTTGCAGTGGGTCAGGATCCGGGCCCCGTCGGGCACGAGCGCGAGCCCGTGCTCGGCCATGGCCGCGCTGGCCTCGGCGTCCTGGGCGGCGATGGCGTGGGCGGTGGCTAGCGCGGCCAGGGCAGGCTGGCCAGGCTGGCCGGGCTGGTCAGCCGGGTCGGCGGGGCGGCTGGCGGCCGCGCCGGGGTGGCTGGCGGCCGCGCCGGGGTGCCTGGCGGCCGCGCCGGGGTGCCTGGCGGTCGGGCCGGGGTGGCTGGCGGCTGCACTGGCCTGGTGGTAAGCCGCGAGCGCCTCGGCGACGCCCCAGCTCAGGTTGACCGCCGTCGGCCGGGCGCTGGCCAGCACCTGCGCGGCCCGCGCCACGTCGTCGCCGCGCAGCGCGGCCAGGGCCACGCCGTACGCGCCCGCCACGCCCAGCAGCGGAGCCCCGCGCACTACCAGCCGCTGGATCGCGTCGACCAGCGTCGGCACATCGGCGCAGGTCACGATCAACTCGGCGGCCGGGAGCCGGGTCTGGTCCAGCAGCTCGATCGCGGGACCGGCGGGAGGATCCACCCAGCGCAGCGCGGGAATGCTCACATCACGAGTGTGCGTCTCCCGGCACCAATAGGCGAAACCTGGTCGCCGCAGGCGGCGCGGCTGACGCCAGCCAGGGGGATGTTCGGGGCGAATGCGGGATTTTCGTCCCTCGCTTGAGCAGTCTTGGCCTCGCCATCGTGGAAGTATGTAGCGCGATCGGCGGCGCCGCTGGGCCGGCCAAACGGACGGCGGCCACACGGGAGCCGCCTTGGGAGCTTCAGATGACCGACAACACGTCCCCGGAGGGCGAGCCGGGTCAGCCAGGTAATGGCGCGGCCGAGCAGTCCTCTGGTTACGGCCAGGCGGATTCGGCCGAGCCTGGCTATGCGCCGCGCTCTGGCGAGCCCGGGTCGGCCGAGCCTCGGTATAGCGAGCCCCAGTACAGCGAGCCCCGGTACTCCGAGCCCCGGTACTCCGAGCCCAGGTACAGCGAGCCGGGCTACGGCCAGCCCCCGGCTTATGGCCAGCCCCCGGGCTATGGCCAGGCTCCGCCGTACGGCCAGCCGGCCTACGGCCAGGCACCGCCTTACGGCCAGCCGCCACCAGGGGCGGGTCAGCCTCCCGACGGCGGTCAGCCCCCGTACGGCGGCCAGCCCCCCTACGGCGGCAGGCCCCCCTACGGCGGCCAGCCCCCCTACGGCGGCCAGCCTCCCTACGGCGGTCAGCCCCCCTACGGGCAGCCGCCCTACGGCCCGCCGGGCGGTCCGCCGCGCTACCCCGGCTACGGGGCGGGCGGCTGGAACACCGCCGGGGCTCCGCAGCCTGGCGGCATCCCGCTGCGCCCGCTGGCCCTCGGCGACATCCTGAACGGCTCGTTCACCGCCATCCGGCGCAACCCGGCCGCCACCGTGGGCCTGGCCGCCATCGTGCTGGCCATCACCGGCATCGTGTCCACCGCGTTCTCGCTGAGCGTCACCCACGCGGTCACGACCACGCCCGGCACCATCACCTCCAGCCAGGTCCGGCACGACCTGGCCACGATCCTCCCGCTGTTCGGGCTCACTCTGGTGCTCAGCCTGGTGGCGGACATCGTCCTGACCGGACTGCTCACCGTGGTGATCGGGCGTGGCGTCCTGGGCCAGCAGCTGACCATGGGCCAGGCCTGGAACCTGGCCAAGTCCCGGCTGGCCGCGGTCCTCGGCGTGAGCGTCCTGATCTGGCTGATATTGGTGGCGCTGTGGATCCCCTACGCGGTGATCCTGGTCGTGCTGATCCTGACCCACATCAACGCGCTGGCCGTCACCTGGGGCATCCTCGGCTTCCTGGGCCTGATCGTGGCCGAGGTGATCGCCTGGATCCGGTTCAGCCTGGCCGCGCCGGTCGTGGTGCTCGAGCAGCTCGGACCGGTCAACGCGATGCGCCGGTCCTGGCACCTGGCCTCGGGCAGCTTCTGGCGGCTGTTCGGGATCTTCCTGCTCACCGCGATCATCGTGTTCTTCGCGGCGGGGGTGCTCCAGATCCCGTTCGACGTGGGCCGGGCCGTGCTGGGCACGACGTCCGTGGCGGGCATCATCCTGGCCGGCATCGGCGGGATCATCGCGGGCGCGATCACCCGGCCGGTCCTGGCCGGCGTTCACGTGCTGCTCTATGTGGACATGAGGATGCGCAAGGAAGGGCTCGACCTGGTCCTCAGGGACGCGGCCCAGAACCAGGCCATGACCGGCGACGAGTTCGCGGCCCTGTGGCGCGCGCCGGCGCCGGGCCAGGCCGTCCCGGCCGCGCCGCCGCCGTCGTGGTGACGGCGCGCCGCGGCCGCGCCGCGACGCCGTCCCGCCCCGGCTCGAGCAGCCCGAGCGCGTAGTCCATGCCAGGAGTGCTCCGCGGTATCCCCGCCGCCGTGCCGGCGGTCAGCACGCGACTGACCGCCGACCCGCGGCTGGCGGCCGCCACGCGGCGGGCCTCGGGCCAGCCGGTGCCGCCGGGCATCCACCGGATCCCAGCCCAGCGGCTGGCCGAGCGAGAACTGGCCCGGTCCATCTACCAGCCCTCGTTCTGGACCCGGCTGAACCGGGACATCTCCGGCTGGCTGAACTCGCTGCACCTGGGCCCGCAGAGCTTCGGATGGTGGGCCCTGGTCGTGCTGATCGTCGTGGTCGTCCTGGTCATCGCCGGGGTGCTGTACTGGATCGGCCCGATGGGCCGGAGCCGGCGCGAGCGGGCCGACGCCGTGCTGGCCGGAACGTACCTGACCGCCCGCGACTACCGCCAGGCGGCCGAGCGGCTGGCGGAGGCCGGGGACTACGCCGGGGCCATCATCGAGCGCACCAGGGCCATCGCGATGGAGCTGGAGACCCGCGGCGTGCTGCAGCCGCGGCCGGGCCGGACGGCCAGCGAGCTGGCGGCCGAAGCGGCCAGCTCGCTGCCCGACAGCGCCACCGCGCTGCGCGAGACGGCCCGGCTGTTCGACGACGTACGGTACGGGGACCGCGCCGGGACACCGGCGGGCTATCAGCAGGTCCGCCAGCTCGACGAGAACATCCGCGCTTCCCGGACCCCCGCGGTCGCGGCCGCGGGTCCGGTGGGCCCGGCAGGTCCGACAGGCCCGGCCAGCCCGGGGCCAGGGACCGACGCCGCGGGCCGCGGCGGCGGGACGGGGCTGCTGCCATGAGCACCACCACGCCATCCCCGCCGCCGACAACCCCGCCGACCCCGCCGACCACACCAGCCGCATCCGCCCCAGGGCCCGCGCCCTTCGGCGCCCCGGCGGCCACCGCCCGGCCGGACCGCGGGCCGACCTGGCGCTGGCGCGAGTGGCGCACGCCGATCGTGATCTCGCTCCTCGTCCTGGCGGCCGGGGCGGCGGTCGCGCTGCTCCAGCCGTCCGTGCCCGTGCTCGGCTACCTGAGCCCCGACGACACCGGCCCGACCGGCACCCACGCGCTGGCCGACATCCTGCACGCCCGCGGCCACGACGTGGACACGGTCACCACCGTGCCGGCCGCGGTCGGGGCGGCCACGGCCGACAGCACGCTGGTCATCACCAGCCCCTACCTGCTGTCCTCCCGCGAGCTGCGCCAGCTCGGCCGGACCCTGGCCAATGTGCTGGTGGCCGAGCCGGACGTGGACACCCTTCGGGCCATGGCGCCGCAGGCGACCCTGTCGGGCGGCCAGCCGGTCGGGCCGCTGGCGCCGAACTGCCCGCTGCGGGCCGCCATCCTGGCCGGCCCGTCCGACCTGGGCGGCCCCGGCTTGCACGTGACCCCGGCCGCGAACGTGACCCAGTGCTACCCGGTCGGCGGGCTGCCCACGCTGGTGCAGATCCGGTCGGGCGGCCACCTCGTCATCCTGCTGAGCAGCGGCGCCCTGCTCACCAACGGCTTCCTGGCCCACGAGGGCAACGCCGCGCTGGCCATCAACCTGCTCAGCGCGCGCGGCCCGGTAGTCTGGCTGGTCCCCCAGTTCGCGCTGCCCCCCAGCGGGGCCAGCAGCGGCTCGCGGCCGTTCCTGAGCCTGGTGCCGCTGGCCGCGTGGCTGGTGGCGATCCAGCTGGGCGTGGCCCTGCTGCTGGCCGCCCTGTGGCGGGCCCGGCGGCTGGGGCCGCTGGTGACCGAGCGGCTGCCGGTGGTGGTGCGGGCGTCGGAGACCGTGGAGGGGCATGCGCGCCTGTACCGGTCCCGGCGGGCTCGCGACCGGGTGGCGGCCACGCTGCGGCAGGCCGCCGTGTCCCGGCTGGCCCCGGCGATCGGGCTGCCGCCGGGCGCCGACGTCCCGGCCGTGACCGCGGCCCTGTCCGCCAGGACGAGCATGGACCAGGCGCGGATCGCCGCACTGCTGTATGGTCCCCCGCCGGGCAGCGATGCCGAACTCGTCACTCTGGCCAGTGATCTGGACGCCCTCGAAGGAGAGGTACGCAGGCAGTGAACGTCGACTATCCAGGTGGCACCGTGGCCGATGGCGTCACCGACCAGCGCGGCGAGCGCGACCCCCGGGCGCCGCTCGGTGAGCTGCGGGCCGAGGTGGCCAAGGCCGTCGTCGGGCAGGACCAGGTGGTGAGCGGCCTGGTCATCGCGCTGCTGTGCCAGGGCCACGTGCTGCTCGAGGGCGTCCCCGGCGTGGCCAAGACCCTGCTGGTGCGCTCGCTGGCGGCGGCGCTGTCGCTGGACAGCAAGCGGGTCCAGTTCACCCCGGACCTGATGCCGGGCGACGTCACCGGCTCGCTGATCTACGACGCGCGGACGGCGCGGTTCGAGTTCCGCGAAGGCCCGGTGTTCACCAACCTGCTGCTGGCCGACGAGATCAACCGGACCCCGCCCAAGACCCAGGCCGCCCTGCTCGAGGCCATGGAGGAGCGGCAGGTGTCGGTCGACGGCGTTCCCCGGCCGCTGCCGGTGCCGTTCCTGGTCGCGGCGACGCAGAACCCGGTGGAGTACGAGGGGACCTACCCGCTGCCCGAGGCCCAGCTGGACCGGTTCCTGCTCAAGCTCACGGTCGCCCTGCCCGAGCGGGCCGAGGAAATCAGCATCGTGAACCGGCACGCGACCGGCTTCGACCCGCGTGACCTCGGGGCGGCCGGGCTGCGCCAGGTGGCCAGCGCGGCCGACCTGGCCGCCGCCCGCCGGGCCGTCGCCCAGGTCCACGTGTCGCCCGAGATCACCGGCTACATCGTCGACGTGTGCCGGGCCACCCGGCAGTCGGCCTCACTCCGGCTGGGCGTGTCCCCGCGCGGCGCCACCGCCCTGCTGGGCACCAGCCGGGCCTGGGCCTGGCTGTCCGGACGCGACTACGTCACGCCGGACGACGTCAAGACGCTGGCCCGGCCCACCTTCCGGCACCGCGTGCAGCTGCGTCCCGAGGCCGAACTGGAGGGGGTCACGGCCGACGGCGTGCTGGAGGGCGTGCTCGCCTCCGTACCGGTGCCCCGGTAGCGGCGGGTCCATGGCGGGGCGGCGCAAATGGCACTGACGGGGCGGGCGGCGCTGGCCGCGCTGATCGGCACGCTGGCCACGCTGGCGTTCCGGGACATCCCGGCCCTGCTCATCGTGGACGGCCTGATCGCGGCGGGCGTCGTCACGGACTGCGTGCTCGCGGCGGGCGTCCGCCAGCTGCGGGTCAGCCGGTCGGGCGACAGCAGGATCCTGCTCGGCCAGACGGGCACCG
>Ga0134126_10008667_pt1 | contig 12790 bp, 9 predicted proteins | sample KB31752_FD_96881 | JGI IMG/M metagenome (GOLD analysis project Ga0134126, IMG submission 96881) | Terrestrial soil microbial communities with excess Nitrogen fertilizer from Kellogg Biological Station, Michigan, USA - KB3-175-2 | ecosystem: Environmental > Terrestrial > Soil > Unclassified ...
ACCTCGTCGATACCGGCATGCCGGTACGAGAGGCCCACGGCGCCGATCTGGTGCATGGGCCAAGCAGAGCACGGCTCCCGGCCCGATGTGTCACAGAACCATCACGGGAGCGCATCCGCCTGCGTGGCGCGGACGCGCAGCGTGACGTCATCTACGGCCGCGCAGCAACCCCATCAGGAGGAGGCCGGCGGCGAACCCGATCCCGAGCGCCCAGGCGGTCGACTGGTATGGCTGGGATTCAACGGTCTCCTGCAGGTCGCTCCAACGCGATTTGGCCCAACGCTGCGCCTGATCGGCGCGCTCACGTGCGGTACTCGTAGCCCTCGATGCGGTGTCGCTCGCGGTATCAGCCATCCGCTCCGCCTGCCGTCGGGCCTCGTTTGCGGCACTCTCGCCATTGTTTGCAGTGAAGCTCGGATTCATTGTCTCAACCTCCTCGTGCGTGTCTTCGCTGGACGGCCCGCATCGACAGTCCGCGTCTGCGGTCAACGGAGCCCGACATCGAAAGTTCCGGCGGAGTGCCGAAGCCTGCGGCTCGGCGCGCGAGCCGCGGTCCGCGGCTGGCGTCGTAGGTCCTATGCGCATGATTCCGGAAGCCGGCGATGCAACGCCCGGTCATCATCCGGGTATCGCCGGGCGAAAAAACACCCTGAGTCCGGCTGCCGCCGCGAGAGGAACCCTGGCATGAGCATCTACCGCTGCATCGCGTTGAGCACCCACGATGCCGAGCGTTACCGCGCAGCCCGAGTCGACGACTTCGGCCATCGCATTCGACGAGTCGACGGGCAGGAGACCTACCCGTGCCGTCATTGCCTGCGCGAAGCGCCCGGCGGGAAAGGCATGCTGCTGCTCTCGCATCAGGCTCCCGAGCCGAGGAGCGTGTATGGTCATCCCACCGCCATTTTCCTCTGTGCCCACGCCTGTGTCCCGTTCGGCGAGCCGGACGTGGTGCCCGAAATCGTTCGCAACCGGCACGTGTCGCTGCGCGCATTCAAGAGCGACGGGATGATGTTGTATGAAGCGAACGAGCTGGTCGAGGGCGAAGGTCACGACGCGGCCATCCGCAGAATCCTCGATCGTGCAGAGGTGGCCTTCATCAATGCACATACCGCCAAAGCCGGCTGCATGCTCTGCCACATTGCCCGTGCACGGAGTTGACTGCCATCATGCGGCGTTTCAGGTTGGGTGTTGCTTCACTGCTGGGTTTCGTGGCTGCCCAGGCCGTCCGCGACGTCTATCTTCGGCATCTATTCGGCAACCTCGGCCTGTTCGACGTTGCGTTGATTGCCTTTGGCACCGTGGCGGCCGTGTTCGGTTTCGGCCTCGCGGTATTCGGCGGCCGCCAGATCCGCCTGCTGCGGGCCGCCTGGCGGGAGGTGATTGCGGTCAACGTCACCACACTCGTGGCGTGGCTGAGTTATTTCGGCGCGCTGCGGCTGGTCGAGCCCGCCGCGGTGAACCTGGCCTTCTCCGGCATTGCCCCGGCAGCGGTGGCGTTTTGGGGTGTGTTGGGCCTCAGGAGCGGCGCCGACTCGAGGGCCGGCCGCCTCGAGGCGTCGCTGCACTGGGCCCTCGTTGGAGCCGTGGTGGCCCTCGCGGTGATCGTCAGCAGCGGCCGATCCGGCTTTCCGGGACTCGACCCGATGGCGGGCCTCGCGGGCGTCGCGCTTGCAAGTTTCTCCGGCATCGTCATTGCCGCCGAGAGCATCATCTCCAAGCGCATGAATGAATTGGATGTGTCTGCGCTCTCGATCGTCAGCGTACGCTTCTCGCTCGTCACTGCGATTGCGGCACTGATGGTGGCCCGGGCACCCGGAGCGCTCTTGCGGCTGTCGGCGGCGACGATCGCGGAGGAGAGCCTGATTTTCCTGGTGATTCTCGTGGGACCGATCTATCTCGGCCAGGTCGGCTTGAAATTGACCGATCCGCTGCTGAGCAACGTGATCAGCGCGATCGGTCCGATCACCACCCTCGCTCTTCAGTCCACCGTCGGGGTGGTCCCGCTGTCACCCGCAATGCTCATCGTGACGGCACTCTATGCGATCGCCGCGATCGCCGCGGCGATCGTCGGTGCCGGTGCGAGCAAGCCTGAAGCCGGTCCTTCCGGAGTCCCTAGAGCCGGATCAGTCCTCGCTTGTGAGCGACTGCCACCGCCTCGGTCCGGCTGATCGCATCCAGCTTGGTCAGTATGGATTTTACGTGTGTCTTGGCGGTGCCTTCCGTGATCGAGAGCCGCCGCGCGATATCCTTGTTGCTCCTGCCCTGAGCCACCAGCTCGAGCACATCCAACTCCCGCTGCGTCAGGCTCGGCTTCGCCATCCTCTGCAGCGCCTTTGCAGCCACCGAGGATGAGGTATACGGGCGATCCTCGCTCACCGCACGAATCGCCGACAGGATCTCCTGCCGCGGAGCATCCTTCAGGAGGTAGCCCTTCGCGCCCTGGCTCAAACACTGGAAGATGTCCTCATCCCCGTCGTAGGTCGTCATGATGAGGATGCGCGCCTTGGGGTTGATCTCGAGGACGCGCTGCACTACCGCCACGCCATCGCGTTTCGGCATTCGCAGGTCGAGTACCAGCACATCCGGCTGATGCTGGTCGTAAAGCGTGATGGCCTCATCGCCATCGCCGGCTTCCGCGACCACCTCCATGTCCGCCTGCTGATTGACCATCGCCGCCAGGCCGTCCCGCACCACCGGATGGTCATCCGCGAGGATGACCCGAATCTTCTTCTTCGTCAGCACCGCGACCATTATGCCGCCGCCTTGCGCTTCGGCAGTCGCACGCTCACCCGCGTGCCCGCGCCGGGTTGACTCTCGATCTGCCACTCACCGCCGATCGCACTCGCCCGCTGGCGCATGCTCGTGAGGCCGAAGCCCTCGCGCGCATACAGCTCCGGCCGCTGCTCCATGCCGCGCCCGTCATCCTCCACCGACATCACCCAATGCGCTGTCTCATCCGTCATGGTGATGCGGATGGCATGCGGCCGCGCATGACGCACTGCGTTGCTGACCGCCTCCTGCGCGATACGCAGCAACTCGTGCTCGTACTCCGGCTTGAGGCCCGTGGTGATGCCGCCGCCTTCGAAGCTGCAGGTGACACCGCCCGGGACCGTCGAGCGCTCGGCCAGCTGCCGCAGCGCCAGCTCCAGTCCCGCGCGCCGGGTCTGATCGAGGCGCAGCGCCATCACGGAGCGCCGTGCCTCGGCGAGGCCTTCGCGGGCGAGGTCGCGGATACGTGTCAGTGTCAGCGCCAGCCCCGAGTTCTTCTTCTTGCAGGACGGGAATTCCTCTACCGCTCCGAGCTGCATCAGAATTCCCGTGAAAGCCTGCGCCAGACCGTCGTGGATCTCCTGGCCGATGCGCGCACGCTCGACCAGCACCGCAGCCTCCTTCGCCTGGTAGGCGAGACGGGTGAGCTGCACGGCGAGCGTCGCCTGCTGGGCGAGCGCCACCAGGAGCTCGCTGCGCTGCACGTCGTGCGCGGTGCGGCGGAACCGCAGGATGAGGAAGCCCACGTTGCGAGAGCCGAAAACGAGCGGATACACCACCGTCCCGGCGTAGCCCTCCTGCCGGTGGAAGGCGAGCATGCCCGGCCAGAATTCCTCCGACTGCTGCTCGACATCGAGATACATGGGTTCGGTCGGCTTGGTGAACCGATCGCCGAAGGAAGAGCCGTTGATCGGCACGCTGATGGGGTAGGGCGGCTCCTCGATGCGACCGTCCCTGACGTGCGCCGCGATCCGCCACTGCTGCAGGCTATCCTTGGAGACAACCACGGCGCCTGATGCCGCATCGAACTGTCGCGTCGCTTCCAACAGCACATGGCCAAGAAAGCTGTGCAGGTCGGGCTCGCTCGCCAGACGCTCGAGGTTGCCGCGGATGACGGCATTGGCTTTCGCCAGCTCCGCGACGCGTTCCTCAGCCGCGCGCTCGCGCTCTCTTCTCATATCGTCGATGAGCCGCTGACGATGGAGTGCGGCACCGATGACGCCGGCCGCGTTCTCGAGCGCGGCAAGCTCCGAGGAGTCGATTGCGCGACGCTGTCGGGTATTGTCGAAGCCCACGACGCCGATGAACTCTCCGGCGACGAAGATCGGTACGATGGCCTTGGTCTTGGTGCCGATGCCCTCGAAGCCCGCGACACCCGCGCAGTTGACTGGCGACTCGCTCTTGTTGAGGCAGACGCTCCGTCCGGCGCGCAGCTCTGCGGACACCGCGGAGAACTGACGCTCATCGCACATGCACACCGCAGGATCGTCGATGTGCGGTGGTACGCCTTCGGCAGTCCATTCGCTCACCACGACCAGCAGGGGCTCGCCCGCGGGGCCGCGCCGCGCCAGCATGACGTTGACCCGATCCACGTGGGCCGCCTCGCCGATGAGTCGCAACACTGCGGGAATCGTGCCGCGCACGTCGGGAGCCTCGAGCAGCATCCGGCTGGCCTTGGCCGACGCTACCAGCAACGCCTCTCGCCGCCTGAGGGACTCGTTGATCTGGCTCAGCTCCTCGGTACAGGGGGTGGGCCGGGTCAGGGTCTCCAGATGGGCGAGGGTCGGATCGACCACCGAAACGCTCATGAGACATATCTCTCTATCGGGGAATAGAGGCGTCAGTGTACCTCGGCAGGGGGGCTGTCTCCCAACCTCCCCCCAGCGCCTTGTAGACGGCGATCAGGCTGGTGGCAGCCTCCGTGCGGCTGCGCGCCAGGGCGTCCTCGGTCTCGAGCTGCGTCCGCTCCGCATCCAGGACGGACAGAAAGTCCACCATGCCGCCTTTGTAGCGGATCTGCGCAAGCTTGGCGGCGGTCGCACTGGCACGTGCCGCGTCCTGAGCGTGCAGCAGCTGGTCGCGGTCCCGTGCGTGCGTGACCAGCGCATCTTCAGTCTCTTCCAGCGCGTTCAAGACGGTTCCGTGGTACTGATCCAGGGCGATCACCGCCCCGGCCCGCGCGCCCGCAATCTCGGCGTGCACGCGCCCGAGGTTGAAGGCGGCCCAGGTGATGCCCGGGCCGATCATGTAGCTGCGCGAAGCCGCGGAGCCCAGGCCGGCGGGCTCGGCGGCCGCATAGCCGAAGTTGCCGGTGAAAGTGACTTTCGGGAACAGATCCGAGACGGCCACTCCAACGAGAGCGGTGGACGCCGCGAGGTTGCGCTCGGCGGAGCGAATGTCGGCGCGACGCCGCAGCAACTCTTCAGGAGTGCCGACCGGCACGATTTGCGGCAGCGGAGGCAGCTCATGCGCGGCGCTCAGTACGCCCGTCAGCGCATCCGGGTCGCGCCCGGTCAGGACACCGAGGCGGTGAATGGAGCGGGCGACGGCGGCCTCCAAGGGACCGATGGTCGAGAGCGTCGTGCTGAGCTGGGACTGCGCGCGCGCCACGTCGAGATCGGTTCCGCTGCCCGCCTCGAGCTGCGCCTGTGCGAGCGCCAATACCTGCTGTTGGTTCTTGACGTTGGCGCGGGCTACGGCCAGCTGAGTCTGCTCACCGCGCAGCTCGAAGTAATTGCGTGCGACCTCGGCGATGACCGACACCTGCGCATCGTGCAGGTTGGCCACCTCGCCTTCCAGCTCGGCATTGCGCGCCTGGATGCTGCGGCGTACGCCGCCGAAGAAATCGAGCTCCCAGGTGGCGTCGAAGCCGGCGTCATAGAGCTTGCTCGTATACGCGCCGCCGCCGGGGTTCTCGACGGCCGGCACGCGTTGCTTGGTGTACCCGCCAGAGGCGGTGACCGTCGGAGCGAGGTCGAACCGCGATTCATTGCGCAGCGCGCGTGCCTGCACGAGGCGGCCGAGCGCAACGCGCAGATCGTAGTTCGCCGTCAGAGCATCGCCGATCATGCCATTCAGCACGGGATCGTCGAACTGCTTCCAGAACTCCGCCTGAGTGGGTGCGTGGGAATAGACATCGCTGGACGCGGATGACTTGCCCGTTGTCTCCTGCGTGCCCGCCGTCGTGGGAAACTGCGTGGCCACCGGAGTCGTGGGACGGTGGTAGTTCGGGCCTACGGCGCAGCCGGAGAGCGCGGCACTCACGAAGAACGCGATGATGGATTTACGCATGGGATGTATCCGCGGAAAGTTGCCCACCCGTGCCGGACCTCGCGGGCTCCTGACTGCGGCCCGTGATCCGACGGATGAGGACGAAGAACACCGGCGTCAGGAGCAGGCCGAAGAAGGTGACGCCCAGCATGCCTGCAAACACGACGGTGCCGAGCGCGTGGCGGATCTCGGCGCCAGCGCCGCTCGCCAGCATCAATGGCACGACGCCCATGATGAAGGCGAAAGAAGTCATCAGGATCGGCCGCAGGCGCAGGCGAGCGGCGTGCAATACGGCGGAGACCGCATCCTCGCCCTGTTCCTCCTGCAGGTGCTTCGCGAACTCGACGATCAGGATGGCGTTCTTGCAGGCGAGGCCGACCAGAACGATCAGTCCCACCTGGGTGAACACATTGTTGTTGCCACGGTCGAGGATGACGCCGGTGATCGCGGCGAGCAGGCACACCGGCACGATGAGAATGATCGCGAGCGGCAGCGTCAGGCTTTCGTACTGCGCCGCCAGCACCAGGAACACGAAGAGCACGCAGAGCGGGAAGACGATCGCGGCGGTGTTGCCGGAGATGAGCTGCTGATACGACAGGTCGGTCCACTCGAAGGACATGCCGGGTGGCAGAGTGTTGTGCAGAATCTTCGTCATCACCGCCTGTGCGGTTCCTGACGAGAAGCCGGGCGCGGGGCCGCCATTGATGTCGGCGGCCGTGTAGGCGTTGTAACGCTGCACGATGTCCGGACCGAAGCTGCGGTTGACGGAGAGGAATGACCCCAGCGGGATCATCTGCCCATCGGCGTTGCGCGTCTGAAGCGTCGAGATGTCCTCGATATTGGAGCGGAACGGCGCATCGGCCTGCGCAATCACCTGGTAGGTGCGTCCGAAGCGGTTGAAATCGTTGACGTACAATGACCCGAGATAGATCTGCATCGTCTGGAAGACGTCGTCCAGATTCACGTGGTCCTGCATCACCTTGACGCGATCCACGTTGACGTCGAGCTGCGGGACATTCACCTGGTAGCTGCTGAAGAGGCCGGCGAGCGCCGGGCTCTGGTAGCCCTGCTGCAGCGCCTTCTGCACGGCGGCGTAGAGCGCGTTCGGGCCAAGATCGCCTCGATCCTCCACCTCCAGCTTGAAGCCGCCGAGTGTTCCGAGGCCCATCACCGGCGGCGGCGGGAATACCACCACCATGCCGCCCTGGATGGCGGAAAGCTTTTGATTGAGCGCTGCCGCGATGGCCCCGGCCGACAGCGCCTTGGACTTGCGCTGATCGAAGGGCTTCAGGCCGAAGAACACCAGACCGGCGCTGGAGCTCGGCACGAAGCCGTTCACCGACATGCCCGCGAATTGCACCGCGTGCTCGACACCGGGTTGGTGCATGCCGATATCACCGATCTCCTTGACGACCTGCTCGGTCCGGTCGAGTGAGGCTGCCGGAGGAAGTTGCGCGATGGCGACCAGATACTGCTTGTCCTGATCCGGAATGAACCCGTGCGGCACGCCTGCGAAGCCGAGATACGCAAGTCCGATGAGTCCGGCGTATACGGCGAGTGCAATGCTCGTGCGCCGAACGGTACCGACGACTGCACGCTGATATGCGTTCCCGGCACGCTCGAAGCCACGGTTGAAGCGGCGGAAGATTCCCCCGAAGAGGCGGTTCATCACGCGGGTCAGCACATCGGGCTTTGCGCCATGGGGCTTCAGCAGCACCGCGGCGAGCGCGGGAGACAGCGTGAGTGAGTTGAACGCCGAGATCACCGTCGAGATCGCGATGGTGAGCGCGAACTGCCGATAGAACTCGCCCGTGAGCCCGCTCACGAACGCGACCGGCACGAACACGGCGCACAACACCAGGGTGATGGCGATGATGGGCCGGCTGACCTCGCTCATCGCGGACTTCGCCGCCTCGCGCGGGCTCTGACCGCTTTCGATGTGGCGCTCGACATTTTCGACGACCACGATTGCATCGTCCACCACGATGCCGATTGCCAGCACCAGACCGAAGAGCGAGAGGGTGTTGATGGAGAAGCCGCACGCGAGCAGCACGGCGAAGGTGCCGATGATCGACACTGGCACCGCAATCAGCGGAATGATGGAGGCGCGCCAGGTCTGCAGGAAGAGAATCACGACCAGCACGACGAGCAGTACGGCCTCGAGCAGCGTGTGCACGACCGCCTCGATCGACTGACGCACGAACACGGTCGGGTCATAGACGATGCTGTAGCTCACTCCCTGCGGAAAATCCTTGGAGAGCTGCGCCATGGTGGCGCGCACCTCATCGGAGAGCTGCAGCGCATTGGATCCGGGGGCCTGGAAGACCGGAATGGCGACCGCATCCTGATTGTCGAGGTAGCTCTGGATGCCGTAGGTCTGCGCGCCCATCTGCACCCGAGCGACATCGCCCAGGTGGACCACCTGACCGTTGGCGCCGGTCTTCAGGACGATCTCGCGGAACTGATCCGGCGTCTGCAGCCTTCCCATGGCGTTCAGCGCGAGCTGGAAATCCGAGCCTGGAGCGGGTGGAGCACCGATCTGGCCGGCCGCCACCTGGATGTTCTGGGCGCGGACGGCGTTGATGACATCGCCGGCGGTCATATTGAGTGCCGCCAGCTTCTGCGGGTCGAGCCAGATCCGCATGGCATAGTCGCCGCCGCCGAAGATCACCGCGTTGCCCATGCCTGGCAGCCGAGCCAACACGTCGCGGACGTTGCGGACCGCGTAATTGCGCAGATACAGCGAGTCGTACCGGTGGTCCGGAGAGTAGAGGTGGACCACCATCGTCAGGTCGGGTGACGTCTTGGTGGTCGTGACTCCGAGGTTCCGTACCTCGTCAGGCAGGCGGGGCAATACCTGGGAAACGCGGTTCTGTACCAGCACCTGCGCACGATCGATGTCCGTGCCCACGCGGAAGGTGATCGTCAGGGTCAGCGACCCGTCCGTGGTCGACGTCGAGGACATATAGAGCATGTTCTCGACGCCAACGATCGCCTGCTCGAGCGGTGCGGCTACGGTCTCAGCGACGACCTTGGGGTTCGCGCCCGGGTACGTGGCTTGTACCTGTACGGAAGGCGGCACGACCTCCGGGTACTCGCTGATCGGCAGCTCGATCATCGCGATCGCCCCTGCGATCGTGATGAAGGCGGACAGCACCGCCGCGAAGATCGGGCGGTCGATGAAGAAGTGGGAGAGTTTCACCGGTTCATCCTGCTGGAGGTTTTATGGGAGCTCCCGTCGGCGTCCGCAGTGAGATGCGTGTCGTCGCTCGGGGGTGAGGTGTCATTCGCCTGCTCAGCCACCATGGCAGCGTGCGCCTGGTCGTGGTCGCCCATGGCCACGAGCTGCGGATTGACCTGCATGCCGGGGTGTACGCGCATCAGGCCATCTACCACGACCCTGTCGCCGGCATGGAGCCCGCCGCGTACGACGCGAAGACCGTCGACGATCGGTCCGAGCTCGACCGGCCGGTACTGGAGGTGGTTGCTCTGATCGACGACGAGTACGAAGCGCACCGTCTGGTCGGTGCCGATGGCGCTGTCGTTGACCAGCACGGCGTCGTAGCGCTCGTTGCCGATCAGCTTCACGCGGGCGAACAGTCCCGGCACGAACGTGCCGTTGGGATTCGCGAGCAGAGCACGGGCATGGATGGTGCCGGTGCCAGGATCGAGGGCGTTGTCCATGAAGATGAGCTGACCCTGGTGCGGATAGCCGTTCTCGTCCTCGAGACCGACGTACACCGGGTTACCGAGGTGGTTCGGCGCGGCATGAGCGCTGGTGGGCACGTCCCTGTGCCCATCGATATGCGCGTTACTCTCAAACTTGAGATAAGCCTGCTCGTCAGCGTCGAAGGTCACATAGATCGGATCGAGGGACACGACAGTAGTCAAAAGCGTCTGGCCGCTCGTCACGAGGTTGCCTGCGGTCACGATTGCGCGACTCACACGGCCGGTGATCGGTGCGGTGACGCGCGTGAAGCTCAGATTGAGTGCGGCATCATCGAGGGCAGCCTTGGCCGCTTCCACGTCCGCTGCGGCCTGAGTTGCATTCGCGCTGCGTGTGTCGAACTCCTCACGCGAGATGGCGCGGGCCGCGAAGAGCTTCACGGCGCGGGCCTGCTCCGACCTGGCGAGCGAGAGTTGCGAGCGAGCCTGGTCGAGCTGCGCGGCGGCATGCTGATAAGTCGCCTGATACGGCCGCGGGTCGATCACGAACAGCACCTGGCCCTTTTTGACCATGCTGCCGTCCGTGAAGCTGACAGAAGAGATGTACCCCGTAACGCGCGGGCGAACATCGACGTGGTCTACGGCCTCGAGACGACCGGTGAACGTCTCGGCGTCGGTGACGGTCCGTGCGACGACGCGAGCCACTGGCACCTGCGGGGGTGGCGGTGGCGCCGTCCGCGCCGCCGCCTGGTCGCTGGAGCAGCCGGAAAGCGTCAGAACGGTCGCAGCAACCGCAGCGGTGAGCGAAGCGAAAGCGATGGATCGATTACGCACTGTGAGACTCCCTCAGGGTTCCTGCTTGTAGACGCAGCCGAGCCTCACGGATCGACAGCGGGGGTGCGGAATTTATGTGTTGCGCAACCCATTCGAGTATGGCTCGCGCGGAGGGGCTCCGGAGCACCCGGAGATGGGGAGAAAGCTCCCCCATAGTAGGTAGATATGGCAGGTCAAACCGCGCGCGGCCACGACCGCGCGCCCGCTCACGACCTGTTCCGGCTGCTGCCGGCGCTCGCTACATCGTCGCGGAGTGCACTCCGCCCACGAGTGGCGGGGGCTGGATGCCTGGCCGCCGGATCTCCTGCCGGAGAGTGGGGCGGCGCCTGCGTTGTGAGAGCTCGGGCGACACCCACTTGCCCGTCTCGATGGAACGATTGAGTGCCTCGATCACCCGAATGTCGGCAATGCCTTCCTCGCCGGATGGCTCCGGCTCCCTGTCGTTGAGGATGCAGTTGGAGAAGTAGATGAGCTCCGGCGCGAACTGGTCGCTCTTCTCGTAGTGCTTCTCGCGTTTGCGCTTGCCGAGGCGCAACGTGTATTCCACTCCTTGGGCGTATTCATACGCAGGATCGAGGGTGATGCTGCCCTTGGTGCCCACGATCTCATAGGCCGAGCGGTCCGCGCCTCCGAAGCTGCAGGTGAACGAGGCGACCCGCTCCTGCGGGAATTTCATCACCACCGATACCGTCTCGGGAATCTCCTTGAAGCGCTGATCACGGCGAGTCACGGCCGTGGCGAGCACCCGAATCGGCTCCGCCGCGAACGCCGCACGGGCCGCATTGATGCAGTAGATGCCAATGTCATAGAGCGGGCCGCCGCCGAGCTTGCGGCTGCTGCGAAAGTTCTCAGGCGCCACCTGCATGGAGAAATTGGAGCTGAAGAAGCGCAGGTCCCCGAGCGTCCCGGAGTGCGCCATCTCAACCGCTTCCAGATTGGCCCGCTCGAAGTGCAGGCGGTAAGCGATCATCAGCTTGACGGCATTCTCTCTCGTGATCTCGATCATCCGCTCGCAGTCCTCCGCGGTCACTGCCATCGGCTTCTCGCAGAGCACATGCAGTCCCGCCCGCGCCGCGCGTTCCGTGTACTCGCGATGCATCGAGTTTGGCAGCGTGATGTAGACGGCGTCGATCTCGCCACTTTCGAAGAGCTCATTGGCATCGTCGTAGCTGCAGACGCGATTGATGCCGTAACGGCGGGAGAGCTTTCTCAGCTTCTCCGGGTCATCCGAGACGAGGGCTGCCAGCGTGCTGTTCTGCTGCGCCTGGGCGAAAGCCGGCAGGATCGCGATCTGCGCGATGTGGCCGAGGCCGACCACGGCGTAGCGGACGGTCCTGGCCAATGCCGCGCTCGCGGTAGCGCGCCGAGCGCCGACTTTGCCGCGGGTTCTGCGGGCGGGAGTGGAACCGGCCGCGTCATCGTTGGCGGCGGCCAGTGGCAGGGGAACGGCCCGCTCCGCTCGGCCGGGGCGCCGGCTCGAGGTACGGGAGCTCCCCATGGCAGCGGCTTTCCGAGTCGGGGCGCGGCGAGGGGTGGGTGATCGCGTAGCCATGCGCGCGGCGAAGCAAGTGCAGTGCCGCGAAGGCATCACCGGCGTGCACGGCTCCCGCGGAAATGCGATCCCGAATCAAAGGCTTAGGCTCGAGATTGCTTGACGCCTGCGACCCGGCCCGGTCTAATACGCGGCCCTCCCCGACGGCGGCCAGGTAGCTCAGTTGGTAGAGCAGCGGACTGAAAATCCGCGTGTCGGTGGTTCGATTCCGCCCCTGGCCACCACTAAATCAACGAGTTGGGTCGATTTTGCTCCGGCCGCTATTCAGGCGCGAATTTTAGCGCCTATAGGGCGTTCAACAAATCAGAGGCTTGCGCTCTAGCAGACATACGGACCAGAAATCCGCGTGTCGGGGTAGCCGACGCGCTCGGCTCCGAACCAATGGTCGTCGCGCGACTGTGGCACTGCCTCGACATTGCTGGCGTGCACCGGGGGTGTCTCGCGGGTCTGTCTCGGTCTGCTGTGACGAAATGAAAGCGCCGAAGCGGTGCTTCGTCAACTTCGAAAGAGGCTGTTCAACTTGGCGCGCCGCAGCGTCACGAACGTCTCTCGGAGCGTGGGCGCCGGCAACAGGAATCCCCCACGAGGAAGTGATTTCGCGAGCTCCTGACTGCCGGTTCCGTCAAGCCAGAATAGTTTGAGCGTGTCTCGCTTGGTGTTGTAAAAGAGGAAGAGTTCGTTGACCCGCGGGTCACGTCC
>Ga0134126_10008668_pt1 | contig 12790 bp, 12 predicted proteins | sample KB31752_FD_96881 | JGI IMG/M metagenome (GOLD analysis project Ga0134126, IMG submission 96881) | Terrestrial soil microbial communities with excess Nitrogen fertilizer from Kellogg Biological Station, Michigan, USA - KB3-175-2 | ecosystem: Environmental > Terrestrial > Soil > Unclassified ...
AGCGCGTCGGTCTTCGCCATCGCCCACGCGTCCTCCAGGTACCGCTTCACCGGGTCACTCACCCGGCGGACAGTCACGATCGAGCGCTCCCGCCGGGTCACCGCGAGTACCGTCGCCGGAAGCTGCAGCTGCCGCAGCGCGGCGGGCAGCCGGTCGTCATGCGTGAAGACGACGACCTGGCGAGACACGGCCACCGCGGACAGTACCCGCGCCAGGCCGTCCACCTTGGCCGGGTCCATCGCCTGCACCGGGTCGTCAATGACGACGAACCCGAACGGCGAGTCCGCCGCCGTCGCCCGCGGGAGGAACAGCGCGAGCCCGAGCGCGTGCAGTTCCCCCTGGCTCATCACCGACAGCGCCGCGCTCGGCACCCCGTCGATGGTGACGTCGAGCGTTACCTTCCGCAGCGGCCCGGCCCCCGCCAGGGTGATCGGCCCGAGCTCGACATTGCTCTCCTGGCGCAGCGTCTCCCAGACTTCGGCCGAGGTACGCGCGAAGGGCGCCAGGCGCGCGTTGCGCACCGCGCGCCCGACGGTGCGCAGCCAGTCGATCGCCTTATTAAGGTCCTTTGTCAAAACGGTGGCGGCTTGCCCTTTTACCGCCAGCCGGGTCCAGTCGGCGAGCTGGGCGGCGAGCGGCTGCCAGGCCTCGGCTCTCCTGCTGATTGCCCGCGCCGCCGCTTCCTGAAGGAGGACAACCGCGGCCTGCAATGCCGCGAACGTCTCGGCCGTCGCCGAAGCCTGCCACGCGTCCCAGGCGGCGCCGGTGTCCCCAGGGGCGAGTTCCCCGCCGAAGTCGGCGCGCAGGACCGCCGGCCTTGGTGGGACGATCTCCGCGAGCGCCCGGGCAGCCGCGGCCTGCTCGGCGTGCGCGGCGTCGGCCTGGGCGGCCGCCTCGGTCAGTTCTCCGACCGAGGCCGTGGTCGCCGCCGCCCACGCGGCGTCGAGCGGCCGGCCGCCGCAGACGGGGCACGGCTCGGCCACGTGGGCGCGCTGGTGCTTGAGGGCGGCGGACAGCAGCCCGGCGAGGCGCCGGGCGTCGGCGGCCCGCGTCCCGGCAAGCGCGGTGACCGCGGACCGCGCCGCGGACAACCGGGTAAGCGCCGCAGACACGGCTTCCGCCGTCGGAAGGGTAATGGACGTGACCTGTCGCAGAAGCCCGACCCGTTCCTCGGTCCCGGCACCGTCACCGACGGCCAGTCCTTCAAGGGCCGGCAAGTCCCACATCTTGCCGGAAAGCGCCTGCTCCGCGCGACGAGCTCGCTCATCGGGATTCGCCGCCAGCGCGGCGAGCAGTGCGGGCAGGTGCTGTTTAGCGGCTTTCGAGTCGGCGTCGGCGGTGCGGCGCGCGTCGGTCAGGGTCTTTTCCGTGGCCGTGAGCAGGTCGAGGCCGAGGATCGCCTGCATGGCGTCGTGCATGCTGGTTGGCTTGCCGCTGACGAGCGCCCCGAGCTCGGCGTAGGAGAGGAACGGCCGGTAAAGCTCAAGCGGCCGCAGCCAGCCTTTCGCCGCGAGCGACCGCTCTGTGGCGCCGGCCCAGACGGCGTCGTCCGCGCTGTCGAGCCCCGCGCCGTCGGCCCAGGCCCTGGTCACCGTGGTGGTACCGGGTACGCCGTCCTCGGTGAGCTGGACCGAGATCGCCGTCGGGTCGGGCGCGTGAAGGTTGCGCCAGCCTTCCCTCCATATCGCGCTGCGGTCCGCCCAGCGCTTGTTCTCGCCGGTCAGCGCCAGCTCGGCGGCCTCGGCGAAGCTTGACTTGCCTGACCCGTTGCGACCGCTGACGACGGTGAGGCCAGGACCGGGCGTAAGGAGAAGCGTGGCCTTGGGGCCGATGCCGCGAAAGCCCTCGACGGCGACCGACTTCAGGTAGATGCGGCTGGGGCTTGCGGCTGGCGGGCCGCTTGCGGGGCCGGGGTCCGGGGCGTTCGCGCGCATGGCGTTAAGGATCAGGGTGGCGACCGGCTCCGGGACCTCGTCAGCGCGGAGCTGGCTGGTGACGATCTCCGTGACGCTGCGCTCGTGCTCTTCCATGACGTGTGGTCGTTCTTTCTCACCGCGTTCGGCTAGCCGGATACCCGACGAGAGCCCACCTTGCCACAGGGGGGCGCGGGAGACTCCCCCGTGCGAGGGCAGCCTGTTGCCTGGACTGTAGCGATTTCGTCACGGACGAGGCCGCCTCCGCCGCATTGACCCGGGGGGCCGGGCAGCATGAGACTCCTTAACGGACGGATGAAAGGCGGCGCTGCCGTGGACGAGGTTGAACGGCGCTTCCACCGGGCCATGATCTCGATCTACGAGACAGCGAAGCGAGAGCTCGGCTACAACGCCAGCAGGTTCGTGCAGATGGTCAGCGAGCAGGGCGGCCTGGCGACGGCGAGTCAGCTCCTGTGGAGCGATACTCCCTCCGACGGCTTCACGACGTTGTGGGAGCATCACCGGCTTGACTTGACGGTGGAGGACCACGTGCTCCGGGCGGAATTCGCTTCGCTGTTCAGCGACGCTGACCGCGAGCGGGCGCTTACCCGCCTGAACGCGTACGGCTGGCGGCCAAAGCCGGGCACGAGCTACGAGACCGGATGACCCAGAGACCAGCTATATTGCCGGCGGCCCCCGTGATGGCGGGCCGACGGTCACGAGCGGTGGTTCAGGCTCTCGGTGACCAAGTCGATCGGCTGACGGTAGTCACGGGCGCTTTGGATGTTGCGGCGCAGAGCCTGGTTGATGTCGGCCAGGTCCGCCGCCGCCAGCCCGCCTGACTGATAAATGACGGCCTCACCGTAGTGAGCCATGTCGTTCATGCAGCCGAGGATGCTGCGGTCGGCGGTCTTCGCCAGGGCGACCGTGGTCGTTTCGAGTTCCCCGAACGTGCCGGCGGGCAGTCCCTCGCGTGCCAGTTCCCGGGCGATCAGGCTGGTGACCGTCGTCGTGATGTCGCGTAGGGCCGCTACCCGGATGCCCGGCTCGAAGATAGTGAACAACGTGGCAGCCTGGGTAAGCAGCAGGCACTTGCGGCTTTCGAGCCATAGCAGGTTGGCGTACCAGTCGTCGGGGCGCGGGGCGTTCCCGGCCAGTACGGCGGGCTTGATTACGTCCAGCAGCTTCTTGGTGCACCGGAGGATCACCAGCCGATGGTAGGGCCTATAGAGCGCCTTGACCTCGGCCGGGGTCAACGCCTGCTGGAAGACCTCGACGTCACGGGACTGGTGGATGGCCGCGGCTAGCCGCGCAGGCGCAGGGTGAGCTGACGCCAGGCGGCGGCGCCGAACCCAGGGTTGTGCCCTCACGGTCGGTGGTGTCGCGGACCGATACGCCCTTGGCCGGCAAGGCGGACGAGCGACCTACCCGGGGGGCAACTAAACAGTGACCGCCAAAGGTATTTATTGTCAGCTTGACAATAAATACCTTATAGCCATGGACGACGAAGACGCCTGGCAGCCGCCTCCCGTGCTGCTTACCGTTGACCTGGTCATCCTCACCCTGCGGCAGGCACGCCTGCACGTGCTGCTCATCGAGCGCGGCGTCGACCCGTACCGGGGGATGGCGGCCCTGCCCGGCGGTTTTCTCCGCGATGCCGCCGAGGACATCACCTCAGCCGCTCACCGGGAACTCGCCGAGGAAGCGGGACTCGACGCAGACACGCTGCACCTAGAGCAGTACGGCGTGTACGGCAGTCCGGGCCGGGACCCACGCGGACGCGTCGTCTCAGTCGCCTACCTGGCTATTTCACCGCGGCTGCCCGAGCCAGTGGCCGGCACCGACGCAGCCGGCGCGCGCTGGGTCCCTGTCGATGACGTTCTCTCCCCTACCGCCCACCTCGCCTTCGATCATCAGCGCATCGTGGCCGACGGCGTAGAGCGGGCCAGATCCAAGCTCGAGCGCTCCTCACTCGCCACCGCCTTCTGCGGCCCGTCCTTTACCCTCGCCGAGCTGCAGCAGGTCTACGAGGCGGTCTGGGGCGTCCGCCTGGACCCCAGGAACTTCTATCGGAAGGTCCAGGGAGCCCAGGATTTCGTCATCCCGACGGGACCCGCCAAGAAGGCCGGGCCCGGACGGCCCGCCCGGCTGTTCAGGCCCGGGGCGGGGACAGCGCTGTACCCGCCCATGCTCCGTCCCGCCAGTCAACAGCCATCAGATCCAACCCATCAGAAGGAAGAGGAAACAGCATGAGCGAAAGGCCCGTGGTCATCTTGACGGCGCTGGACCTGGAGTACGACGCAGTCCGGGGCGAGCTCCGCGACCTCACCACCCGGGTCCACCCGGCAGGAACCCGCTTCGAAATCGGACGCCTCGGCCCCAACGGTCCGCTGGTGGCTTTAACTCTCACCGGCAAGGGGAACTTGCCCGCGGGGACGCTAACCGAGCGAGCGATCGCGCAGTTCTCCCCCACCGCGGTGATCTTCGTCGGGGTTGCCGGGGCACGGCAGTCCAATGTCGCGCTCGGCGACGTGGTGGTCGCGACCCACGTGTACGCCTACCACGGCGCCACCAGCGAAGACGACGGTACGAGGGCCCGGCCCCGGGTCTGGGAGACCGCCCATAACGTTGACCAGACCGCCCGGCATGTCGCCCGCGACGGAGGCTGGCTCAGCCGCCTGCCTGCCGATGCATCCGTCTCACGGGTCCACTTCGGCCCGATCGCGGCTGGTGAACGAGTCATCGACTCCAGGACCTCGCCCGACGCCCTGTGGCTGCGCGAGCACTACAACGACGCGATAGCGGTCGAAATGGAGGCGGCCGGCGTCGCCCAGGCGAGTCACCTGAACGACTCGCTGCCAATGGCGGTCGTCCGCGGCATCAGCGATCCCGCCGACGGGACGAAGGTGGCCGCCGACCGGGCAGGCTGGCAGCGACGGGCAGCATCCCGGGCCGCGGCGTTCGCCCTCGCGCTGGCCGCGGAACTGGACAGCAACCCGCCCCGCCGACCCGGCCAGCACCACGATGCCGCGCCGCCGGTTGCCCCGGTCAACGTGACCAACTCCGCATCAGGCAACGCGCGGGTCGGCACGCAGGCCGGGCAGATCTTCGGCGGCGTGTGGATTAACTCCAGTGACTCGTCGCCCAGCGGCGATGTGCTCGCTCTGCTAGCCGACCTTCGCACCCGGCTTGACCAGGCCCGCAGTACCAGACGAATCGAGGAAGCAGTCGTGCAGGCGGCTCTGGAAGAGGTCGACGCGGCCACCGATGCGGCGCGGCAGAAACAGGACGGCCGACTGCGCATCGCCCTGAAGCGGCTGTCCGGGCTAATCAGCGACGTAGCCGAGTTTGCCGGGCACCTAGCGGCGATCACGTCGGCGGTGAAGGGCCTGTCATGAGTCACCCGTACACGAACGTGACGAACAGCGCGGACGACTCCGCGACCGTCGGCGCCCAGGCGCAAGTCATCCACGGCGACGTGACCACCTACTTCATCCGACCGGGGGCGACCGCCAAGGAAAAGTACGAGGTCGGGGTTAACTACCTGAATGGCGGGGTGCCGTCGACGGCGCTGTCATGGATAGAGCGGGCCATCGCTGAGGGACACGGCGATACCAGCGAAGTCCGGTTCCACTGGCTGCTGGCGCTGCTGAGCGGGCGGACATCCCGGCAACTGCCAGCCGAAGTCATCAGCCGCCTCGATGCCCTTAAGAAGCATCCGGTGCTCTGCCAGAGTAACCCGTGGGCCGACGGGATACGGGCGGTTCTCGGGCTGGTCGATTCGGTCCGCTCCGCCGGCGCCGATCCGGCATCCGCCATCGACGCGCTGGAGCAACTGCACCCTGCGCAGCGGGAGCTTGTCCTTCGCCATATCACGGTGCTCCTGCGCGGTCCCAGGGGTGAGCAGATGTGGCGGCTCGACATCGAGGCGGCGGAGACCGGCCGGTGCGCGAAGGGACGGGACAAGCTCGCGGCCTACTTCTTCTACCCTGCCCCGGCCGAGCCGTTGCCGCGGCAGTCAGCCCCGGCCGCGATACCGCCGATGGACTGGGTCAAGGCAGTAGCCGCGTCTGTCTTCTTCGTGCTCGCACTGCTCACCATCGGCGCAGTGCTGGTTTCGCGTGTCAGCATCATCGGGATAATCGGATACCTGGTGGGCTGCAGCGGCGTCGGCCTGGCCGCCAGCGGCTGGGTGGAGTCCCGCTGGCAGGCCTGGCGGCACGCAGAACACCAGCGGCGAATCGCCTTTCCCGCCCGGGCCCCAGAGGCTGGCTTCGCGACCAGAGTCGATCAGCGGTTCGACTGGTACCTGCACATCTACGCCCCCGACAAGGAGAACGTTCCCGCCTGGCTCCAGGCTACCGCGGGCCTCCGTAGCGAGCTGCGGGACGAGATCGCCGAGATATACCGGGGACGACGGGTCAAGGTGGAGCGGCTGAACTGGCTGTTCGGGCATGAGGTCAGGCAGCTGGTAGACCGCCGGAAACGTGGGACTCTCCATGCGCTACCAGATGACGAATCCTTGGTCAGGCTCCTGCCCCTGTGGGCAGGAATCATCGCCACGGTGCTCGGCATCCTGCTACTCCTCCCTGCCTTGCTGAGCGCGGACCCGGGAGGCGGCTTCATCGCCCTCATTGTGCTGGGGGTGGCTGGCTACGAGGGGACCCGCCGGTGGACAAGCATCGCCCTAGAGCATCGGCGGGCCACGGCTGACGCCGCCGAATGCGCACGCAAGTTCTCCGAGCGGCAATCCGCCTACGACAAGTGGCACCAAGAACTGATCACCCTCCGGCCGCGCGATCCGCAGATGGCCGAGTGGCTGGAGTGCGACAAGAAAGCGATACTTGCGCGCGCCCTGCGGCATTACGGGCTGAACCGAACCGACGTGATCTCATATGCCTTCCTGGAAACCCCGGGAACGCCGTACGACCGGGCCAGCGTCCGCAACGGTCCCTGGCGGTACACGCACTACAAGATGATCCTGTTCCTGCTGACCGCCGACGGCATTCGACAGGTTTCCTACGACCTGAACACAAGAAATGGTGAGATCCAGCAGCGGGACTGGCGGAGTTACCGCTACGACGCCATCGCCTCCGTGGAGGCCAGCGTGGCCAAGAACGGAGACCGCCAAGAGTTCAAGCTGCACCTGATGAACGCGCAGGTCCTCCCGTTCCGCGCGGCAGAACCGATCACCGACTGGAATCCCGAGGAAAGCAACGCCGAGGCCCTGTCCCTCGCTACTGAGGAGGCCACCGGCCTGCGGAACACGCTGCGGATCTTGGAGGGAGTCGCGGCCGACGGAAAGGGGTGGATCGCCCGCGAGTCTCAGTAGCGCGTTGTCTCCGCCTACGGCACCCGCGTCAGGGCCGCCGTCAGGCTAAGCGCCGGCTGATCGTCACTATCCAGAACGAGTGCCGGTTACCCGCCGTCGGCCCGCCATCTCTTACGAGCGGGCCGACGGCAGGACTGGGCGAAACGGGCCGGCTAGCCGCGCAGGCGCAGGGTGAACTGCTGCCAGGCGCCGACGCTGAACTGCAGCGTCACGCCCCCACGGTTAGTGGTGTCGCGAACCGATACGCCTTCGGTTGAGGCGACTTCTACGCAGTCTCCGCCATTGGCGCCGCTGTAACTTGACTTGCGCCAGTCCATAGCTCTTCTGCCTTCCTGATGGTCGCCAGCGACTCAGACACCCGGTAGCACTCGCCTCGAAGCTTATCGAATAGGCGCTCAATGCCAATAACCCTGTCCTGGTCGACGTAAACGTACCCGCCGGCAACATGCTCGGCGTAGGCGGCATCGTCCGCGATCATGAGACCGCTCTGCGTGGCGGGATGAGCGATCGCCGGGAGAACCTGCACCGTAACGTGAGGCAGGCGGGCAACCTCAGCCAGGTGGCGCATCTGGGCGGCCATGATCTCGGGTGACCCGACCAACCGATAGAGCGACGTGTGGTCGATTATCCAGCACGTCAACGGCGGGTTATCCCGCATGAGTATGCGTTGCTGCCTGCTCATACGGTTCTCCAACCGGGCCGCCAGTATCTCGTCAGTGACTTCCAACGCGGTTTCCAGTAGCGCACGTGCGTAATCCTCGGTCTGAAGCAGGCCGTGCAGGACACTGGGAGACCACACGCTGAGGCGCGCCGCCTTGTCCTCGTATTCTGCCCATGGCAAAAACCCGGGAGGCGCCCATGCGCGGGAGTCCTCGTAGTACTCGGTGAACCAGTCCTTACGCTCAGGAAATACGGCATCGCAGGCCCGTGCGATCGCCTCGGTTGGCGGGCGCTTGCCGTTCTCAATCCGACTCAAGTGACCGGCGTCGATCCCCGTACGCCGCGACAGTTCAGGTAGCGACCAGCCATGAGCCAGCCGCTCCTTCTTCAGTTGCTTGCCGAAGTGTGACATTGGATTTAGGGGTTTGCCTGTCATGAAAACAGTTTGGCCTCACCTCCCGCCGAAGTCACGTATTGCCGCATTCTGATCACGCGTGTCGCCGCGAACGACAACGGCTCACAGTTAAACCACCCGTCAGAAACGACGGTAGAACCGTCAGGAATGACGGTCAAACGATCTTGATAACCACAGTTCAGAGGGAACCAGATGATCAATTCTGACGACTTCACGAAGATGACCGACCCCGAGTTCCTCGCCGAGCGGCGGCGCGTCCGCGAGGAACTGGAGCACACGCCAGAGGTCGAGGTGAGCGCGACGCTGACCGAACGCTACGAGAAGCTCAACGAAGAGTTCCTTCGGCGAGCACGGATCGCCTGGGCAGGTGGCAAGTGAATGCGATGCAGGCAATCGCGACCCTCCCTCGGGAGGCGGCCCGGATGCTGGCCGTGGAAATTTTGTTGGCCGACCCCGAGAGCCTCGGCGATGACGTATTGGAGAGCTGCCTGTACCTCCTGCGGGAACGGCTGAGAGCAGATGCTTCCTTGGCCTGAACTCTCCTCATTCCCGACACAACGGTTACATGTGACGAGCCCCACCCTGGCCCTATTCAATAGTTGGAAGTGGCTCTTCTAACATCTCGGTCGAGCACCACATGTCACTGATCGATTAGGTGCCGATGTCGTTCCAGCGCGGTGGCGAAGAGGCGCTGACGGAGTTGTTCGCGACCGTGACCGCGGGTCTTGGTGGCGTGGCAGTTGGGGCACAGGGCAATCATCTGCACAGGGTCGTCGTCGCCGCCGAGGCCCAGGTCGTGGATGTGGTCGATTTCCAGGATGGGGGCGCCGCTGTCAGTGCGGTCCTTGATGTCGCCAGTGCATTCGGGGTTCTCGCAGCGGTCCTCGCTGCGGAGGAGGACCGCTGCGCGGGCATCCTGCGAGCGGATCGGTCCGGACGACGTCCTGGTGGCTCGCTTGCTGTCGCGGTCGCGCCAGAAGACGTCGGCCCGTTGGCACAAGCGCTGATACTCGGCAACCCGGGCCGCGAAGGACACCTCAAGTGGGCTGGTGGCATCAGGGCCGGACAGGTCGAGCCTGTTGAGCAGCATAGCCGGGCCGGCTTCAGAGAACTGCCTGGCCGGTTGCTTTGCCTGCTCTGATGGCCTTGGGGGTAGCGGTGCGCCAGCGGCCACTGCCCCGCGGATGGACTCTGCCAGCGCGTGCATGGCCTCGGGCTCGGCGAGAAACCGCTCGACGATCTCGCGATCTTGCTTGTTGCCCCTGGATGGCCTCCCCGTGTATCCAGGGAGGTGCTGGACGAGGTTGCGAGTCTTCTGCGCTACTCCATTCTCGTTGCGGAAATCGGGAAGACGTTCCGTCTGTGGGTGCAGCTTCATCTCCCGCAACACCTGTGAGAGTTTGATAGCTCGCGGGTCTCTCCTGTCAACGCCGCGTCCGTTGTTCTGCATGACGAGGTCGCACGCGAGGACGAGCTCTTCCCACTCCCAGTTCAACCGCTTGGGACCGTCAGCTGGCATAGGCCGATGCTACGGAACTGGGTGGCCACATTGCCAAATACGACACGTCACCCATGCCGGCAGCTAAGCCCCTGCGGACCCGGAGGGGCCCTCATCGCCGCAAGTTACCGAACTTGATATTCGAAGCGAACTGGTTCTGTTAGGACGGAAGCAGCGTGCTTAAGGTCCGCCAAGCGCGCGGCTAGCGTGGCTGTCGCCAGGTGGCGGGGAAGGGCGTCGGAGAACTTCAAGCCTGCCAGCGCCTTGTCGTCCACTTCGGGCAGGCACAAGTGGTCTTCCAGCATGGCGGTTGCGTCATGCCAGGTGGAGCGGCGAAGGTCACTCCGGAGGCGGATGCTGACGTCATCCACGCGCTGGGCCTCGTCAGCCAGGCCGCTCAGGGTAGCTTTCAGGGTCGCGTTGGCGCGGTAGCCTGCCCAGGTCCACCAGCGCAGGTCCTGGTCGCCCCGGCTGATCACCAGGCCGTCAGGGCGCACGCGGCCGATCGCGTCGCTGCGCAGGCCCTCCAGGATGCCAGCGGCCCGCTTCGTCAGCGTTACCGGGACATCGGCTCCTAGCAGGACATCGCGCAAGGACCGGGCGATCTCGTAGGAGAGGCCCCCCACTCCGTCTGACAGCCAGCGGGCCCGCCCCCCGCCTTCGGCTGGCTCGACGAAGCAGCGCCGCCGCTTCCAGTCCGTCCATGTGACCCGCCAGGACCGTCCGCCGAGCAGCAGGAGCCGCGGTCCCTCGACCCGGTCGGCGAGCAGCGACGGGTCGATCCTGCCGAGCTCATCGCGGCCGTGCATCACAGTGAACTCCGGCGGTGCCGTGAACACGGCCATCAGGTTCATGAAGTGCCGGTGCCCGAACCGCCGTTCAGCCTCCGGACCGACGAACAGCATTCCGTCGTCGGTGTCGAGGTAGCCCTGGTCGACCAGGTACCTGGTGATAGGCCGAGCGGCGATGGTCAGCGCGGGCAGCGGCAGCCACTCCGTCCACGTCTGTTCACCCACCCGGCCTTCTTGCAGGCACAGCGCAAGAAGCTGCTGCGCGGTAATGTGCATCGGCTCCGGCGGCGGGGCGACCGGCTCGACGAATGCCCGGGACCAGGCGAGCAGTAGCCCCGCCGCCAGCAGCAGGTCATCCTCGCGCAGCGCGAGGAACAGGCAGTTCCGTCTCGTCCCCGGCCGCCGGCCGCTGCGCCCGAGCCGCTGCAGGAACGCCGCCACGGTAAGCGGCGCGTTGACCTGGATCACCCGGTCGAGGTCACCGACGTCGATGCCGAGCTCAAGCGCGGACGTGGAAACTACCACGCAGTCCCGCCCCTCGGCGAACGCTTGCTCGGCTTGCCGTCGCTCGTCCAGCGACAGCGACGCGTGGATCAAGTAGGTGGTGACGCCGAGCTCGCGCAACTGCGCGCCAAGCTGCTCGACGAGCCGCTTGGAGTCGCAGAAGACCAGCCGCTTCTCCCCCCGGTACAGGGTGGCGACCACTTTGGCGGCATTGGCGACCGACCCCACGTAGTCAAGCTGAATGTCCGCGTCAGCCGCGGGTGATCCGATGGTTGCCGTGTCTTGGTCATCCGAACGGATTCGGCTTGCTGTGGCCCCGCCCACTACCGCCGAGGGCCCCACAACCGTAGCGGGCCGTTCCCCGGCCGCCGATCCTTGCAGCCAGGCTAGGAGTTCGACTGGGTTGCCAACCGTAGCGGAAAGCCCGAGACGCTGCAGCGGCCGGCCGGCGATGTGCGACAGCCGCTCCAGGACGGCGAGCAGGTGCCAGCCCCGGTCGCCGCCCGCGAAGGCGTGCACCTCGTCCACGATCACGGTGCGCAGGTCCGCGAACAGCCGGTCATGGTCCACGCTGGTGCTGACCAGCATGGACTCTAGCGATTCGGGAGTGGTAAGCAGCAGGCCAGGCGGGTCGGTGAGAATGGACCGGCGCTGAGCGGCGGACGTATCGCCGTGCCAGAGCGCGACCCGCAGGCCCGCCCAGGCACCGTACACCTCAAGTCGCGGAAGCAGGTTATTGAGCAGCGCCTTCAGCGGGCACAGGTAGAGCACCGACAGCCCGGCCCAGCCTTCCGCGGACATCCGGGTGAGTACCGGGAAGGCAGCCGCTTCGGTCTTGCCGCCCGCAGTGGGCGCGAGCAAGAGTGCGTCGTCACCGCGCAGCACCGGGTCGATGGCGTCCTGCTGCAGCGGGCGCAGCGAAGACCAGCCGAGCGTGTTGACAAGGTGATAGGCGAGCGACGGGTGCAGCGTGCCGAGCGGGTCCGCCGCGCCCCGCGCATCCGTCACAGGTCGAGTTCCACGTCGTCGGCTGTTTCCGCGCGGAACGCGGCGGCGTTGCGCTCGATGCCGGTCAGCTCGGTGGGCGCCAGGGTGAGCTTGTAGTGCAGGCGCGGGTCGAAGTCGTCGAACTCGGCCACCCGGTCCAGCACGTCGGCGACCAGTTTGCGCAGGAAAACCCGCGGTGCGACGCCGACCTTCCCGCCCAGTTCTCCTGCGACCGCGCCGGCTAGGTCACCAAGGTAGGCGTCATCGACCAGCTTCTCGATCCGGTCCCTGGCCGCTTCGTCGAGCCCGTAGGAGTACACCGACCTGATCGTCGCGCCGAGCTTTGCCAGCTTTGCCAGATCGAACCCGGTCAGCCGGACCTGGACGGCACGCGGCGAGTCAAATCTCGGGTCCGTGCCGAAGTCGGTTGCCAGCCGCTGGGCGAGCGGGGTAAGCCGGGCGACGCCTTGCGGCCCGTCGTAAAACGCGGGCGTCCCGGTGATCAGCAGGTACAGGCCAGGGAAGCGGCCGCCGTCGACGTCATCGATGAGCTGGCGGAGTGCGTTGAGCCCCTTGTCGCGCACGTCCGAGCGAACCCGTTGCAGCGTCTCGGTCTCGTCGAGCACAAGCAGCAGGCCCGGGTGCCCGGAGTCGCGCAAGATCGTGAGCAGCCCCTGGAGGAAGCCGAGC
>Ga0134126_10008670_pt1 | contig 12789 bp, 8 predicted proteins | sample KB31752_FD_96881 | JGI IMG/M metagenome (GOLD analysis project Ga0134126, IMG submission 96881) | Terrestrial soil microbial communities with excess Nitrogen fertilizer from Kellogg Biological Station, Michigan, USA - KB3-175-2 | ecosystem: Environmental > Terrestrial > Soil > Unclassified ...
ACTTCTTCGGTCAGATTGGTTGGGGAGTCGTTTCCGCCGATGAAAGTCGGCTTGCCGTCCGCGGAGACCGTGTTGGCGGCGGGGAATATTCCGGCATTCAGCAAAGCGGTGGAATTGGGTGAAATCATGCAGGAAGGGATCGTGTTGTGGGGGAAAGGCTTCCCCTGCACGATGCCTGGAGGCAGTACGCCCCCGGGACAATTCCGCGCAAGAACGGAGCTTGCCACAGCTGACGCGCTGGGAACGTTGATGGTCTGGGCGCCAAAGTTGCCGCCGTACGAAGACGGATCCGGGACCGGTTGATTTGTCAGCCCACCTTGAATCAGGCGCCGCCACTCCTGGTTGCAGAAGAAGAAGGTGCGCTTGCGATCCGGATTGTAGAACTCTCCAAGTGTGACCGCGCCGCCGACATTGAAGCCGAACACGTTGAGGCGCAGTTTGGCCACTTTCTGCGGCGCCGAGTTGAAGTAGTTGCGTGCATCAAAGGCATCGTTACGATTGAATTCCCATGCCGATGCATGCAACGTTCTTGTTCCGGATTTGAGCACCATGGACATTGTCCCAGCCGAGGACAAACCATAATCTGCGCTGTAGTTGGAGGTCAGAGTGCGAAACTCCGCGATGGCATCGCTCGAGGGAGCGATGCTCATGCCGCCAGCGCCGCCACGATCATCATCCTCCCCACCATCGAGCAGGTAAATGTTGTGATTCTGGCGTAAGCCGTTGAATTCTACGCTGGAATCTCCGCCGACCGGCGTATTGACCTCGCCGGCGCTCATACCACTCGCTCCGATCTGGCTTGAGGCGCCAGGAACCAGGGCCGCAAGCTGGTACATACTGCGACCGCTCACGGAGAGCTGAGAGATCTGCTGCCCGGTGATCACACTGCTCTGTTCGCCGGAATCGGTTTGCACCCGCACCGCATTTGCTTCGACGGTTACGGTCTCCTGAACTGCGCCGACCTGCATCTGGAAGTCAATCCTGGCACGATCGCCTACCTGCAGTGCGACGTTTTTCCTTTCCACGGTTTTGAAGCTGTTTGCCTCAGCTTTGACGCTGTAATGACCAATATTCAGATCCGGAAGAACATATTGACCAGCAGGATTGGTCTGAATACTTCGGGCTAAACCGGATTCGACATTGGTGACAGTGATTTTTGCGTTTGGGACTGCCGCACCCGCGGGATCGATCACGGTGCCCACAATGGTGGCCTGCTGCCCGATCGCAGATAGCGGCAAGCAAAACCCAAATGCGAGTAGTAGGAGTGTGACCACGAGGTAAGTTCGATTTCGTACGGACGACTGATGATTGACGCCTGACCTCAAAATGGAATGTCGCATAGAATCCATCCTTTTCTCTTTCTCTCCGTCATGCGATTGCGACGCGGCAAGGGGTGCCGTCATCGAGATTCCAGATTGAGGTCGTTGATGGCGTCGTGCCATAGCCGCTTCTGGTGTTCCCTCATAACCACTGCAGTCCATCCAGGCAGTCGCACGGTAGATCAAATGATGTGGCTGTCTGTGTGGCTGGGAGAATTGCGCAAAAGTGGTTATGGCCGCGCACCAGCCATCCTGCGATACTGATTCCTGCAATGTGGTGGAATCTTCCCCGACCGCAGCAAATCGAAAGAATGGTTCACATGCCCCTTGCACCGCAGTACAAAGCTCATCCGGAACACGCACGGTTGCGAAGACAACGTGTTCGGCAATTCGGCGGCGCCTCATTTTGCAAGTTGAGGAAGATGCGGATATGGCCGATATGGAGTGCCCTCCTATTTCTATTGCACCCAGATCGCCATAGCCTGGACGCAATGTCTCACGTCGCAAAGTCGTCCAGGCTAACGAGGAACATGCGGACATATGCATTCATCTTGTTGATCTCTTTGCAGGCCGGTGCCGCGCCGAGCCATCCATCTGTTCCTATCTTCATCGAACTGTTTACTTCGGAGGGCTGTTCGAGTTGCCCTCCCGCCGACGCTTGGCTAGAACGGATTGATGCATCCCAGCCCATTCCTGGAGCGGAGATTATCGTGCTCAGCGAACATGTGGACTACTGGAACCACGACGGGTGGAAGGACCCATATTCATCTGCAGCATTGACCGAACGCCAAGGTATCTACGCCAGGGAATTCGGGCTGAGTTCTCCGTATACTCCGCAGGCCATCGTGGATGGCAAAACCGAACTGCGCCTGAACGATCCACTGCAGACCACAAAGGTGTTCCAAACGTCCGCTGAACTGAGCATGATACCCCTCACAATCAGCCGTCTGATCGTGGACGGAAGCAGTCCGGCTCTGCTCCGCGCACATATCGAGATCGTGGGACACTCAGGGAAACTCGGTGCCGATGTTTACGGTGCGATCGCGCTGGATCACGCGGAATCTCAGGTTCAATGGGGCGAAAACCGAGGAAAGCGTCTGACCCACGTAGCGGTTATCGAGGAAATGAAGAAGATCGGAAAGCTCGATAAGGGACGCGATCTCTCTCTCGATTTCCAGACCAAACTCCCATCTGGCGCTGACCCTCGCAATTTGCGTCTTATTGTCTTCCTGCAGCAACCGGGCCAGGGAAAGGTTCTTGGAGCCTCCATGGCCAAACCGGGCCCATGAGACCACCTCGGTATGTTTTGAACCGGTGGTTATGCCTTGCGAACCGGATGGAGTCAGGCTCTCCTGACCATTGATGTGGCGTCTAATACCGCGTCATGAGCCTCTTGGCGACGCGCATCTTCCCCATCATTACCGTGGATCGAAGCGCCGGAAAGCCGTTACATCAACAGGTTTACGATGGATATCGTGATGCGATTCTCCGTGGGGATCTGCGGCCCGGACAAAAGATACCTTCCAGCCGGGAACTTGCATCCGAAATCAACATATCCCGTTTTCCTGTTCTGCACGCCTATGAACAACTCATGGCAGAGGGATATTTCGACAGCCAGGTCGGTTCCGGGACTTTCATTTCGGCCACGCTGCCCGAACAGATGATGTCGTCGGAACGCTACGCGAGCGGTCGGGAAGCGCCGTTGTCGGGGCGCCGCACTGTCTCGCGCCGCGCCACGCTCTATCCACATTTCGAACGGAAGGCACACTTGCGCGTATTTGGTGCCTTCGGAGTCCATCAACCAGCCTTCGATCAGTTCCCTTTTCAAATCTGGTCTTCACTCGTGGCGCGCCACAGCCGCAATCCTCATGCGAGCGCGATTCACAACATCAATCCACTCGGCTCCGAGCGCTTTCGCGAGGAGATATGTGCCTACCTTCGCACTTCGCGAGCCGTTAAGTGCGACCCCGATCAGATCATGATCGTTTCAGGTTCCCAGCAGGCTCTCGATATCACCACGCGCGTTCTTCTCGATGCGGGAGATTCCGTCATAGTGGAGGAACCAGGATATGGCCTCGAAAGGGCTCTACTCGCGGCTTCGGGGTGCCGGTTGAAACTGGTACCAGTCGACAACGAGGGAATGGACGTGATGCAGGGCTTCCGTCTCTATCCCGAGGCGAAAGCCGCTTTTGTGACGCCATCCCATCAGTACCCTTTGGGCTCGACCATGAGCGCCACGCGCCGTCTTCTTCTGCTCAATTGGGCCCGAATCTCCGGCACCTGGATCATCGAGGATGATTACGATAGCGAATACCGATTCGATACCAGACCAATCGCGTCCCTTCAGGGTCTCGACGTGAACTCCCGCGTAATCTACATCGGCACCTTCAGCAAGATCCTCTTTCCATCCCTTCGCATTGGCTACATCGTCATCCCGCGGGATCTTGTGGACCATTTCTTGTCAGTGCGATTTACCATGGACATCTTTCCCCCTTACCTGTACCAGGAAGTGCTCGCCGATTTTATGTCGCTCGGACATTTCGGACGACACATCCGGAAGATGCGACAGATTTACAGCACGCGCAGGTCGACGCTCATTGATTGCCTCCAAACTGAGTTCGGAGATAAGCTCTCCGTGCATGGCGCCGCCGCGGGAATGCATGTCGCAGTCACGTTGCCCGAGGGCTTCGACGATCACGCGATCGCCGACCGTGCTACTCGCGACCGCCTGTGGCTTGTTCCCCTGTCACCCACATACGCAGGAACTAGACCAAGGAACGGATTTATTCTTGGTTTTGGAAGCACCGCCAACGAACAGATTCCGTCCGCCGTGAAACGAATGCGCTCGATCATTTTTGGCTAGGACCCAGGTGCCAACCATATCGCGTTCATTCATCTTGGCTAACAGACGCAGTTGCGCGGGCCGAACAACGGCAGCGTGGCCGGGCAAACACAACGTTTCCGCACCGGGCGACTTCCAACGCCGTGATTCCCCTCATCGAAGACTTAAAGCACCGACCTTTGGGTTATGAGCCGTGCGCCTTGTCCTCGCTCTTGCTGCGGCATAGAAGAATGCATCGACCAATGTGAGACGTCGTCGCCCATCGCCGCCGAGTAAGCAGCCGAATCACAGGTGCTCAAGACATCAAATGTGCCTGTATTGTGAGATTGTGGATATCGGTCACTCGAAGGAATCCATCGGCCGGTTTCCCTACTCCGGTCTTCAAAAGTGGGACGTGATAAAGCGTCGAAATGTGACATAGCTGCTGTTTAGGGCCAATCCGGCGAATCAAATTCAGTTGACGCCAAACGCAAATCGCACAGGGCGCAAAGAGCAGGCTACAGATGAAGCGACAGTGTAATTGGGGAACGCTCGGGGGGGCTACGATCTCATGAAGGCTTCATGAGCGCATTATCCGCCAATGCACCTATTGAACGAAATCTCTCGTTGCGGGTGAATCAGTGATATCCGGCAAAGTTCAGCGTTGGGGCCGTGGCGTCGTATTCGCAGGCTGTTCACTAGCGCATCGGCCAATTCCACTTCACTTGATTGAACTGTGTTTCACCATCCACCTTGGTTTCGCCAAAATCCTTGGTGAGGTGAAGGCGGGAGCAAGTCGCAGAGGACTAGACCCGAGCTAATGAGTCTGGTGCAATCGCAAAACGGCCTAACCGGATTGTTGACGATGACCCGCAGCTGAGCTCCCGAAATCGCAGCATTCCTCGTCGAAATAAAATTGGGATTGTGCCCGGATTGTGCCTGAACATGTCGGTTGTGGCGATTTGAGCGAATCTGTCGATTCGAAGGATCAATAACTTACGTATTTCGTATACCCGCTGGGGTTCGCCCCCCCCTCCCGGCACCAGCCTTAAACCCATTCGCAATCAGTGACATGATGCGAGCAATTGTCTGCTTGCGATACTCCTGCAGAATGAAATGGCAAATCACCTGCCGTGGTTAAAACGCAGAGGAGCGCGAGCACGCCGAAGGATTCACCAAAGTCCATATCCACTTCAAGGAATGCAAGACAGAGACTCTGACGACGTCGAACCCCAGGCCATCCGGAGAGCAAGTGAAGACCCCGCCGGTGAACAATCAGCTTGTGGAACGGTTGTGGCTAGCCGCAACAGCCCTTCGGCCCGCAAGCGAGGAGATCTGATCGGCCCTCTTATTGCCCTGGTGACCTGCTGAGGATTTCTCGGTTATCGCTCCTGTCGGGCAGGCCTGCACACACTTGCCGCAATTGGTGCATCCGTTGGACGCGCCCCAATTCTCATTCAGATCCGACACGAGACGGGATCGAATTCCGCGGCCACCGATCTCCCACACATGGGCGCCTTCCAGCTCGGCACAAGCGCGCACGCAACGGGTGCAGAGAATGCACCGATTGTGATCGAGAACATAACGCGGGTGCGTCATGTCAGTGTCTAAAAGCGGATTGTTGTTTGGATAGCGCGCGTGGGTCACTCCTACGGACCGCGCCAGACTCTGCAACTCGCAATGGCCGTTGGAGACGCAACACGAACAGATGTGGTTCCGCTCCACCAGCAGGAGTTCGACAACCATCCGCCGATATTCCGTGAGCTTGGCAGAAGCTGTTTTGATTGAGATGCCTTCCTGCATCGGGGTGGTGCACGCGGGCAGCAGCCGCTCCGATCCGGCGAGTTCGATCATGCAGACGCGGCATGCCCCCACCGGGCTCAGCCCTTTGAGGTAGCACAACGTGGGGATGTATTTGCCGTGGGCACACGCCACCTCAAGAATGGTCTGGCCTTCTACGCCGGTGACGAGTTCACCGTCAATTCGGGCGGAAATCGTCTTCGCAGCCATGGAATCGCTCCCCTCTTCATCAATGTTGATCGGCCATCACGCGCAGATCGCACCGCAGGCAACGGCGGCATTCTTCCAGAGCCTCGGCTGCGCTGAGTGCCCCTACGACTTCGTCCTGCGAGTGGATGCGTTGAGCCGCCGGCAAGGAGGAGGCAACATGCCGCCGGCTCAGGCTCGGCTCCGTCGGAGCCGCTCGGCCTAAATCGAAGTCCGGAAACAACTGCTGCCACCGATCGGCGCCAGTCAGACGTTCGTCGATGTGCCGTGCGGCCAGCTTGCCTGCGCCCATGGCATGCGATACATTCGATGCCCCCGTGATCACGTCTCCACCGGCGTAGAAACCGGCACGGCTGTTTCCAAACTGAGGCGGTCTGTTTTGATCGTCCCCTCTTCCTTGAGTTCCAGCCCCGAGGCGCGGCAGAAATCTACATCAAAAGTCTCGCCGACCGCGAGGATCACGCCTTCGCACTCATAGCGCTGCACCTCGTCGGTAGCGACGGGCCGCCGGCGTCCCGATTTGTCGTATTCGCCCAAGCGCGTCTTGACGGTCTCGAGGGCCTTCACATTGCCGTTACTGTCGCCCAGAATGCGGTGCGGAGCGGCAAGAAAGACAAAGCGAACACCCTCCTCCTCGGCGGCCTGAATCTCCTCTTCAATGGCAGGCATGTCTTTGCGTTCGCGGCGGTAGAAAATGGTAGGGCCGGCTCCCTGACGGAGGAGCGTGCGCGCAGAGTCAATCGCCGCATTGCCTCCGCCGATAACCGCGACCCGCGAAGACTGCAGCAGGGTCTGGCCGCGGGCGGCAGCCTCAAGAAACGGAAGCGCGGGAAACACGCCATTCAACTGGGTCCCAGGGAGGTAAAGCCACGATTCCTTCCAGGTGCCGATCGACAGGAAAGCCGCGTCGAACTTCTCCGCCATTTCATTGAGGCTGATCTCGGCGCCCACCCGCGTGTTGAACACGAAGCGCACGCCGGTGCGTTCGATAAGCTCCACTTCCCGGCGTAGCACAGGTTTCGGCAACCGGTATTCCGGTATGGCAAAGCGCAGCATGCCGCCTGCCTCGCTGCGCTCTTCGAACAATGTCACGTCGTGGCCGAGCATCGCGAGATAAAACGCCGCGGTGAGGCCGGTTGGGCCAGAACCGGCAACCGCGACCTTCTTCCCGGTCGGCGCAAGCTTGCGCGTAAGGAGGCGGCTGACTGCCGGCTCGAAGAGATTCGTCCCGTAGATTGCGTCGGCGATGTGACGATGCACCTCGCGCATGTTGACGACTTCGTCGAACGACTGCCGCCGGCAGCGGGTATCGCAGGGGTGCTGGCACACTCGACCCGTCGATGCCGGAAGCGGATTGTCGAGGATGATCGATAGAAATGCGTCTTCCGTCCGTCCCTCACGATAGAGCTCGAGGAACCTGGGGATGTTCATACGCAGTGGGCAACTGTTCTCGCACGGAGAAATGGCAAGGTCCTGGCACACGCCTGCGCTGCAACGGCGCGCCCGCACGTGGTCCTCATACTCATCGCGGAAATGCCGCATCGTGGTGAGCACGGGATTGGGCGCGGACTGCCCGAGCCCACACAGCGAACACTCACGGATCATGCGCCCGAGCTGATCGAGAAGCGCCAGTTGCTTCTGTGTGCCTTGGCCTTGGGTAACCGCGTTGAGCATGCGAAGCGCCTTGTCCAGCCCAACCCTGCAGGGAACGCACTTGCCGCAGGACTCCGAGTGCGTGAACTCAATGAAATAGCGAGCAACATCGACCATGCAATTGTCTTCGTCCATCACGACCATGCCGCCCGATCCCATGATCGAGCCGATCTGGGCGAGGCTTTCGTAATCGACGGGTGTATCGAACATATCGGCCGGGATACAGCCTCCCGATGGGCCGCCAGTCTGTATGCCCTTGATGCGGCGGCCGTCGGGGGCCCCCTCCCCGATGTCGTAGATAAACGTCTTTAAGGGCGTGCCCAGGGGCATCTCCACCAGGCCGGTATTGCGAATTTTGCCAACCAGCGAGAATACCTTGGTGCCGGGGCTCTTCAGACTCCCGGTTTCAGCGAACCACCCCGCGCCACGCGTAATGATAGGAGCGATGTTGCACCAGGTTTCAACATTATTGATGTTGGTGGGCTCGCCCCACAGACCGTGCTGAGCCGGATACGGCGGACGTGGGCTGGGCCGGCCGGCTGAATCCTCCAGAGAAGCAATCAGAGCAGTCTCTTCTCCGCAGACGAACGCCCCAGCCCCCTGCACGAGTTCGATATCGAAGTTGAATCTGCGATCAAGGATGTTCCTGCCAAGCAGCCCATATTCGCGCGCCTGCTCGAGGGCGCGGGTGAGCCTGAGAACCGCCAGTGGATACTCGGCACGGACATAGACGATGCCGTGAGTGGCGCCGGTGACGTATGCGCCGATCATCATGCCCTCCAGCAGAGCATGAGGATCGCCCTCGATCTCGTTGCGGTTCATGTATGCGCCAGGATCTCCCTCGTCAGCATTGCAGATAACGAACTTAATCTCCGATTTCGCCTTCGCCAGAAAGTCCCACTTGTTGCCAGTTAGAAAGCCGGCTCCGCCACGGCCCCGCAGACGCGCAGCTTTGATTTCATCGATCACGGTCTCAGGTCGGCCATCGATAAGAACCTTGTAGAGCGCCTGGTAACCGCCGACAGCGATGTACTCCTCGATGTCATCGGGATTGATCAGGCCGCAATTGCGCAGCACGATTTTCTTTTGGCCTTTGAAGAACGGAGTCGCGTTCCAAAGCGGAACCTCCGGATAGCCCTGACCGAAGCGAATTTGGGCAGTGAGATGGTCCCATTCCTCGATCTTGCAGTAGGTGAGGTCAGGAGGCATCACGTGGGTCGAGATACCTTCGAGAATCCGCGCCGCATCGTTTGCCAGCACGCGCCTCAGCACGACGGCGGGGCCACCGGGGAGCCGCACGGTGACAAGCGGCTCCTGGAAGCACGCCCCGAAGCAGCCCACTGGAACCAGAAGCACATCCTGGCCGCTCCGCTCGATCGCGTCGTGCAGGGCGTGAAAGAGCTCTTCGGCTCCATTTCCGCGACCGCACGTTCCCATTCCCACCGTAATTCTCGCGCAGGTCGGCAGAAGCTTCAAAAGCCCGGCTTCGCGGACGGCATTGAAAGCGCCGATGTCTTGAATGCGGGGCATTATTTCCTCCCCTGCCTGAGTGCCCTCAATTCGCGCTGCAGCGTGCGCTCATTCACGTGGCTCAGGATATGGTGGTTGATTTCGGCGACCGGGGCGAGCGCGCACTGGCCAAAACATGCGACCGTTCGAATGGTGAACTTACGGTCTGCGGTGGTCAGCGAGAGCTTGTCGGCATCACTGAGGTCCTGTACGTCCTTGCCGGCGAGTCCCAAATCCATGCAGAGCTTCGCCAGCAGATCGCGGGAGTTGCGGGTGTGGCATGCGGTGCCGCGGCAGACGCAAATCACGTTGTCGCCTTGGGGATCGAGATTGAACAGGGCGAAGAATGTGGCCGCGCTGTACACCGTCGCGGCCGGCAGGCCAGTCTTTGTCGAGACGTAGCGCAGTGCGGCGGTGGACAGGAACTTGTGCGCATTGGCCGACTGCACGTCCTCGAGGATGCTCAACAGTGCTCCCGGATGGCCCTCGTGAGCCGCAATCGCCTGGTCGATAACCAGTTGCTCGCGCGCCTCCAGGAGTTGATCGGCGGAGCTCAGCATACGCCTTCCTCCTCGCCGATTCGGGAGCGAAGACGCAGAATTGTCTCCCGTCCCCGAATCATGCCCGATCGAACTTTGCGCCGCGGCGCGGTTCCCCGGATGTGCCTGGAATCACACGGGCATGTGATTTGGAACCACTAGGGGAAGCCCCATTCAGCACGATATGTGCAGACAACCGGAAGGACACGTCAGACTCTCAGGCATGGTTCCCGGCCGCTCGAGCAGCGCGACGCCTCGGCGGTCGCGCCGGTAGCGTTATGAGGCTCGACTCACGACCCCACGCATCTATTCAAGCCGTCATCAACTTGCGGGGGAGACCGTACCTGCAAGGTTCAGGTCGATGTGGACCTCCTTGGCAACCTTCAGGACGAAGACGTTGGGATCTTTCAATCCCCACTTCACATAGGGAACAATAAAACTGCCCTTGGCGGTGACACTCTGGCCGTCGATGTGCACCTGCATGGGAACGACGATGTCATGGGGCGTGCCATGCAAAGTGAAGGTTCCAGAGACCTGGATTGTGGAATCACCGTTCGGCGCGATAGCGCCGGTGTAGCCCTGCGGCTGGAAGGTAATGTGAGAGAAACGGCTGGTTTCGAGCACCTTCTGGTCCATGTTCTTGTCGCGGCTCTTGTCGCCGCTGTCGCCGCTTGACGCCGAAACCACGACCGTTCCCGACATCTTTGGGGAGTTGCGATCGAACTGGATGGTTCCGCTGGTGACGTGAAAGACACCGTGGACCTCGTGGCCGGTTCCTGTGAGCGCGAAGCCGATGCTGCTGGCGTCGGGATTTACTGTAAATGTCTGTTGCTGGGCAGAGGCGGCCACCCCGAGAGAGAGCGCAATCGCAAATCCGGGGACTGTTGCCATCATCTTCATCTATCGTCTCCTGTCAGTTCGTTGAGGGGTGAGGAACATCCCGATTGGGAAGCTTGAGCCAGGCCGTTAAAGATGCAATCTGCATGTCGCTGAGGTATTCGTGACCCGGCATGTCTGTGCCCGGCATGCCGAATTTCGCAATCTGTGCCAGCCTGGAATCCTGTTGCCCCGAGGCATACCCACGGAGTTCAGGCAAACTGGGCGGAACCTTGCGCCACGCATTCATCCAATGCTGGCGCACGGCGCCCTGTGCGTCGTGGCAGGTCGCGCAGTGTTCCTCGTATAAATGCTCGCCTTCCGCGGAGTTCGCTTTGCTCCACGCAGCGGATGAGGGCTGCCAAGCGGCCTCGCGCTGAAACTGCTGCTGCTCGCCGGGGCCGCGCAGGCTCGCAAGATAGGCCACCAGGTCATCGCCGCGCCGATCCCGGAAGAGAAATGCGAACGTCGGCATGGGCGAGCGATAACTAACCTCGCCGGGATTGACGAGGTGCGCCTTGAGCCAGAGTGGAGAGCGCCGCAGGCCGACTTCGGAAAGATCGGGTCCTTGACGACGGTTTCCGATCAGCGGTGGTTTCTCGGCATGGATCGTCTCCAGTTTTTCTACCGGGCCCCACATCAGCACATCGGGGCTGTCCGGGCGCACATATTGCGAATGGCAGCTAATGCAGCCCTCGGAGATGTAGACCTGCCGGCCCCGTTGTGCGGGAGTGAGCGCGGCAGTCACGTGGCGCGCGGGGAAGACTCGATATACCAGAAATGTTACGCCGAGCGCGGCCAGGACGAGCGCGATTTCGCGCGGCCGGTTTTTCACGATACCGATGCACGCGGGCGCAAAGACGGCGACTCCTGCTACCGCCACAAACGCCAGGGGAACGTGTCCGAGATTCTGCCCCATGCCGATACCGAGCGCAGAGCCGACCCAGCCCCCCACGGCATAAATCCATCCGGCCTGCTTGCCGCGCACGACGGTTGAGCCGGCGGACGACAAGAATGACGGATAGGCTACGAGTGCAACTGAATAAAGAGAGACACCAACCGGATAGAACATCGACGCATTCAGGACGAACGCGGGGTCCTGAAGCAGCACACACGCAATCCCCAGTGCAACAAAAGCCAACGCCAGAGTCGCCGATGCGCGCCCGCGCCCCAGCAGTACGGCTGCGAGAACGGCTGCAACGAAGTGTAGCGCACCGTTCATCCACAGATGCGTGCTGCCCAGCCACGTGCCTGCCTTGAGCGATTCGGTGTGCTGAATGATAAAGAACGCAGCGGAGTCCAACCAGATGAGCGCAGCAAAGGAAACAAGAGCAACAACGAACGGGATTTGAGATCGCCGCGTGACGGATTCGTTCGTCGCCTCGCTGGATGGCGCGAGAGGCATCGCGATTCCCAGTACACAGAGCGAACCCGCGAGAGCTGCCTGCATCTGAGGCGTCGCGGTGAAGACGACCGGCACATTGCAGATGAAGTAAGCAACACCGGTGCCAAGTCCGACACAGAGGATTCCCCGCCGCTCCCCTGTCCAGACGCGCAGATGCGTGACCAGGGTGACGGTGGTGATACCCAGTCCTGTGCCGATCAGAAAGGCGTCGATCACTGCCCATGCGATGGTCAAGGGCGCGAGGGTCAGCAGTGCGGCTGCCGCGGAGAGTGCGAGTCCTGCACGAAGACGACTGACTGGATTGGAAAGAATGCGCACCCGTGGCGTCAGCAGGCTAAACAGAATGCCCCCAGCAGCCATAGCTGCCATGACGACCTTGAGCGCATCCGCGGCAATTCCAAGTTCAGTCAACCGGGCAAGGAATGCAAACTGCGCGAAGATGAGGAAGTAGACATACACCACGGCAATGAGCGCAACGCCGCGCCAGCCCGATGTCGATGCGCTACTGCGCATGTTGCAGCCACTTTCTTTGTAGCCCGATGCCCTGCACCACGACGCATGCGCCGTCGAAGAGCACCACGGGAATCCACGCGGGTTCGAAGACGCCGCTCAGGATTCCTTGCAACAGATAGACCGCAACCGCGCCACGCGAAATCCCGG
>Ga0134126_10008672_pt1 | contig 12788 bp, 8 predicted proteins | sample KB31752_FD_96881 | JGI IMG/M metagenome (GOLD analysis project Ga0134126, IMG submission 96881) | Terrestrial soil microbial communities with excess Nitrogen fertilizer from Kellogg Biological Station, Michigan, USA - KB3-175-2 | ecosystem: Environmental > Terrestrial > Soil > Unclassified ...
ATCGCGTGGACGAGCTGGCTGCTGCCGTCGGTCAGGATGTTCTTTCCTGGTTGCGCCTTGAGCTCGCGTATCGACTCGATCACGTTGTCGCGAATGATCGTGGTGTTGCGCCAGATCGGGTCCGTGAGCGTACGTGATACTACGTACTTCTTCGGCGCGTTCATGAGATCGCCGAACTTGTCACCCGCTGGCATCGGCTCGAACGCCTCGGCGTGCGTCACGTACGTGCGACGGCCGAGCAACAGCGCGTCGGTGTCCTGCATCAGTGCGACGAAGCTGTTGCCGATGTCGTCGTGCCAGTAGGGCCACGTCCAGCCGCCGTGCTCGAAGCCGCCGTCCCTGTCCTCGTCCTTGCCACCCGGCGCCTGCATCACACCGTCAAGCGTCACGAATTCGGATACGATGAGCTTTCGCATTCGAGTCTCTTCTGTTGATGGTTGAGGTCAGCGGCAGCGCGGAAATGCAGGATCGTCGCCGCTGATCACCGGTCTGTTCTGACGGTCGGCAACCGCGAGCGCTATGTCGTGCACGAAGTTGCCGACCTTCGCCATGTGATCGTAATCGGCGTACTGCGGCTCGTCGGTCAGTTGATGGTAGTCGAGCGCGTATCCGGTGGAGGCGTAGACGACTGGCACGTGATGCAGCACGTAGTTCACCTGATCGCTGCGGCAGAAGCGATTCCACGGATTCGCCGGCACGTCCCACGACTTGTCGATCGCCATCGCTTCAGGGCGCACGGCATTGACGGAGTCGATCACGTCGCCGAACTCGCGCGAGAGTCTGCGCGATCCGAGCATCTGAATCGAGTTCGGTCCGCCGAACTTCACTTCCCAGACGTGGCCCTTCGCTTCCATGTCCATGTTGATCGCGGCGGCGACAGAGTCGAGCGGGATGGTGGGATGATCGGTGAACCACTTGGAGCCTAGCAGTCCTGCTTCCTCGCCGGTGTGCGAGACGAAGATGATGGAGCGATCAGGATGCTCGCTCGCGAACTTCTCCGCTTCTTCCATGAGTATGACGGTACCCGAGCCGTCGTCGTCTGCGCCGTTCATGATCGAATCGCGACGCGGCGGGCGGATGCTCCGCGCATGCGCGATGAGCGAATCGATCTCGTGCTGCTGCGCTGCATTTGGACGGCACACTGGATCGTTCGCACCCTGACGGCGGGTGACCATGTTGACAGCGCGCAGGGAATCGTGATCCACACCTTCATCGCGCATTCCGACGTGATCGTTGTGCGCGCTGATCAGCACGTACTCGCCAGCTCGCGCCGGATCGCTGCCCGGGCGAATCGCGATCACGTTGCGTCCGGGAGTGCGGGAGACACTGAACGCATAGCGCCAGCTGGCGGTCACCGTCGCGCCTGCGTCGCCTACCGCGAGCTGACTCGTCGTCTTTCCGAACAGCTGCTGCGCAGTCTCGTTGTCTATCACTGCGCCGGCCGGAGCGGCGATGAGTGAGTCGCTCACCGGCATACCCGTGCGTGGATGCGTGAAAGCGGCCGCCGCTGATGCGTCGATCGGCTCGATGAACAGCACACCGACGGCGCCTGCTGCGAGTGCGCGCTCATCCCGGCGCCCGAATGTCCGCACGCCGCGTGCGCGGTTGCGTGCGTCATCGGCGATCGCTGCATCGGCGCCGAAGCGATCCGGGAGCGAGTCGCAACTTGGGATGTGTGCGGCAACGCCCTGGCTCTCCGGCACTCGAGGACCGCCGACGAACACTGCGATCTTGCCGCGGAAGCGTGCGGGATCGAGTGTGACCGTGTCGCCGAAGCGGCCGGCGAAGACCACTGGCACGTTACGCAGCTCGGCTTTCGCGCCGGTCCCGGTAGCTGCACTCGGCGCGAGCGGGATCCATCGTGCGCCGGGAGGAAGTGTCTTCTTTCCGACCGTGAGCCGCGGCGCCGGACCCTGCAGCGCGAACGCGCCGTACGGGAGATCCTGGAAATAGGTGCCGTTCTCGCCGGCCGGCTCGAGGCCGAGTCGATGGAATACGTCGGCGATGTACGCCGTCGCCTTGTAGTCGCCGAGTGCACCGATCTGGCGCCCCTGCATCGAATCGTCGGAGATCTGGTAGAGTCGCGTGCGGAGATCGTTCGGCGTGATCGCCGATTCCGTCGCGCGCGGCGTCCAGGTGCGCGGCCCCTCGTCGGGCCAGACGGTGCGATCGGAGTGCGGTGCGGCCTGCTGTGCTGAGACAGTCGAGACGGAGGCTGCGCTCGCCATGATGAGAGTGATGAGCGCGGAGCGAACGAGGCAGGGGCGGTCGGTCACGATAATGGTCCCGGGGTGCAGAGTGCGTCGGCGGAAGCCGGCAACCGTGCCGGCGTCGTGTCGGTATTCGTCACACGATAGCAGGCAGGAGGCGGCTCGGATAGGGCCGTGTGAAGGGAGCGGCTCGTTGCGCTCGGAATATCCAAACACGACGGCGGCGGGGTTACGTCTGCTCCCGCCGATTTGCTCCATAGGCGGTCACGATCCCGTCAGGCGAGCAATTTGCAATTACAGATTGCATGCCCGGATCGACCGCTTCCAGCCGACAGTTGCAGATTCCGGGCGACGCGGACGACGTTGACCTTCGCGTGGGGAAGCGATCGGTGCGCCTCACGCATCTTCGCAAGGTATTCTGGTCGTCGGGCAGGATTACGAAAGGCGATCTGTTGCGCTACTACCTCGCCATCTCGCCTGCGCTGCTCCCGCACCTGCGCGATCGCGCGATGGTGATGAAGCGTTATCCCAATGGCGCGTCTGGCAAGTGTTTCTTCATGAAGCGCGCGCCGAGTCCGCGTCCCGACTGGATCGAAACGTGCGCGATCGAGCATGATTCCGGAAATGTCATCGACTTTCCACTGGTGCAGGACGTCGCGTCATTGCTGTGGGTGGTCAATCTCGGGTGTATCGATCTCAATCAATGGTACGCTCGTTGCGACGATGTGAATCGGCCTGATTATCTGCACTTCGATCTCGATCCCGCGAAGGGTGCGTCGTTCTCACGCGTGCTCGAGGTCGCGCTGATCGTTCGCGACGCGCTGGATCAACTTGGGATGCCCTCGTTCGTCAAGACGAGCGGCGCTACCGGAATGCATGTGTACGTGCCGATCGTGCGCGGTCCTCTGCAGAAGCAGGTGTGGACCTTCGCGAAGGAGCTGGCGCGCGTGATCGCTGGGAGCCATCCAAAGATCGCGACCGCGGAATACATCATCGCCAAGCGTCCGTACGGCCGAGTATTCGTGGACTACAACCAGAACGCGTGGGGAAAGACGCTGGCTTCGGTGTATTCCGTCCGCCCGACTCCGCGCGCGACCGTGTCCACCCCGGTAAGCTGGGAAGAGGTCGAGCAGGGAGTGGATCGCGACGCGTTCCGGATGGACACCGTTCCCGAGCGTGTCGCGGAGCTCGGCGACTTGTGGGCGCCGTTGCTCGCTGCCCGCGGTCGCGTGCAACTGAAAAAATTCCTGTGACGCTTCCACTCAAGTACAGCTACGCGCCGATGGAGGCGCAGTCCGTCGCCGAGCTTCCAACGGGACCGGAATGGGAATACGAGCCCAAGTGGGATGGCTTTCGCTGCATCGCGTTTCGCGATGGCGCAAAGGTGGAGCTGCGATCGAAAGCGGGCAAGTCGCTGTCGCGCTACTTCCCGGAGATCATGGCAGCGTTGGGAAGACTTCGAGCAAAGAAGTTCGTGCTCGACGGCGAGCTCGTCGTACCGGACGGCAAGGCGTTGTCGTTCGATTCGCTGCTCCAGCGAATACATCCAGCGGCAAGCCGCATCAACAAATTGTCGAACGAGACGCCGGCGATGTACGTCGTGTTCGATCTGCTCGTTGGAGAGCGCGGCAATGCGCTGATAGACGATACATTGAAAGAGCGACGGCCGATGCTGGAGGCATTCGCGGATCGCTATTTCGCTGTGGCATCCGATTTCATGCGTCTGTCGCCCTCGACGCATTCGCTCGCCGTCGCGCGCCGCTGGCTCGCGGGGCGTGCAGGGTTGGACGGTGTGGTTGCAAAGCGCACGGATCTGCCGTACGAGTCAGGCAATCGCACCGGGATGCAGAAGGTAAAGCGTATTCGCACTGCGGATTGCGTCGTGGGCGGCTTCCGATACGCCACGAAGGATGGACTCGTCGGATCGTTGCTGCTCGGCCTTTACGACTCCGAGGGTCTGCTCGATCACGTCGGGTTCGTATCGTCGTTCACGACCGAAGAAAGAAAATCCTTATTGCCGAAGATCAAGAAGCTCATCGCGCCACCGGGATTCACTGGTCAGAAGCCTGGTGGTCCGAGCCGATGGAGCACGGATCGCTCCGCGGACTGGCAGCCGTTGGCACCGAAGCTCGTCGTGGAGGTCACGTACGATCACTTCTCCGGTGATCGCTTCCGGCATGGAACGAGCTTCGTTCGCTGGCGTCCGGACAAGGCGCCGCGTCAGTGCACGATGGAGCAGGTAGAGATGCCGGTGGCGAATGTGTCGAGGATGTTGCGAGGGGCGCGGTGATAGGGCCCGCCGAGCGGATGGATTGGTGTGCGTTCTCCAGTCCGTTGTGCAACCGATATGGGGAGCACATATTCTGCGACGTTGTAATCCACACATGAGCCTGGTTGCACGCCGAGCGGTAAAGACATGACCGAGCCACGGGGCGGGATAAACGCATGAAGATGAACGAGGCTTTAACGAAACGCGACTTCGGTATCTTAGGCGCTATTTTCGCGGTGTGGTTGGTTTTGCTTTTTAGCGCCTATCGATGGCCGCAACATCGAATATTATGGTGGCTTTTTTGCGCATCAGTTGTTGTAACGATGATTCCGCGGATCGTGCTGATTCTGTTAACTATCTGGATGATGTGCCAGCAGATCGTCGCACGGGCCGTCAGGCGTGACACGTAGGTCGGACGCTTTGCCGGACCGAGTACGACGTAGCGCGAGTTACAGTCGAGTGGTCTAAAGTGGGCCGGAATTCAGGTCAGCTCTTATTTCATCCGTGGCTCCAGCGCCGGCCCGTCCACCACGTTCCAGGCGCCGCAGGTTTTCACCGCACCGTGCGTGTGAAGCTTGTTGCGGGTTCAACTCGCGTCGTACAATCGTACTGAGGTACGCAGGATGTTCTTGAAAACGGTGGAGTTGCTCATCGGCATCGCCATCCTTGGAAGCGGTTTGTGCATGTGGTATTACAACCACCGTGCATATCGCAATCTCTCACCGGACCTCGATGAGACAGACATGCCATTGCCGGGACGCGTGAAGGATGACGACTACAGTGAGCTAGGACGAGTAACCATTATAAAAGCGAGACGATGGCAATACATAATGTGGGTCACTGCAGTAGTGGGCGGTATTATCATCGTGATACTCAGTGAGCTTCTGACTTGATCTGGGAATTCGTTGCAGATGTCCAGATTCGGAGTTTGAGGAGTTTGTTGAGCTCGGGGTCAGGTTTTGCTCCCTGCGCGGTTAGATCAACGCTATGTGTAGCGGCGGCCGGCAATGACCGGGAGTGGCGCACCCCGCAAGACGTGTCCCTGATTACCCCCGCGCAAGACGTGACACTGATTCACTCTCGTTAAAGGAGAGAACGTGAGGCGAATCGTTACGATCGCTGCCATAATCGGGTTCGCGATGCCCATCTTCTGGGGGATTATCAACGTAGTAGGGATGGGTACGCCGCGATCGGCCACGACTGATTTCTTCTGGGAGGTAGTTTACATCACATGCCCACCTTGGCTCATTACGCGACCGCCACTTGGCTATCTTCCGGCTACGGCGCTAATGAATGCAGCGCTATACGCAGGTGTTGCGTTCCTTGGTTATCTATTGCTGAAACTATCCAAGCGAATGTCGTAACGCTTACCCGAGCGTCAAATCGATCTAAGAGGCTGACTTACGTCTGATCTGCAAAGTTCGATGGCCCCGTCGCATGTACTCCAGCGACTCGAGGCTTACGCTAGCGATTGGCATGAGTCCCGATTGCCGCCCGCAATGCTGCGTGAGCGCGTATACGGGCTAAAGCTGCGCCGCACAGACAATCGCTTTCGCCTTTCGTTGAAAGGGGGAGGTCCCGTCACCTGGGCGATTGAGTGTCGGGGACGCGTAGACGGAAGTGATTCATCCGCGATGTCGTACAGTGTCGGCGTTCGGCGAGCGCTGTTGTATCCTCTCATCGGCGAGGCTTTAGCGCTTGCTGTGGTGTTCCATGGCGATGTCGCAATAATACCAGTGATTTTGCTCTGGGTGTGCGGATTGGGCGGCGCTCTCGCGTGGCTTCGGGCACAAGTCATTATGGCTCGACTACGACCATCATTTGATTCCATAATGCGTGAAGTAGTCGCATAGGGGGCAGGCAATGCGAGCAGTTCCGTGCGGAGCCGCCCGGAGCGACAATGCTGATCAGGTCTGCCCCGTGCGCGGTCAAACGAACGCGCGGTGCAGCGCAGCCTGCAATGACGGGGAATGGCGCACCACGCAAGACCTGACCCTGATTCAGACCCGTGGTGCAGACGATCTCCTACGACGACTGGGGTGACATACAAACAGTGACCGGGGATACGACCAACCGTCTCGCGTGGAAGGGACTTCCGATCGATTCACGTCTCTGGCTCTCGAATGTGAGAGCTCCCTGGTATGATCCGGTACAAGGCCGGTTTATAAGTGAAGATCCCTTGGGAGGGTGGCAATGGTGATGGTAAGACAGCGACGCAGCAGAGTGCATATCCGACAGTTTACACTACGAGCAAACCATCTAATCCAACTTTACATTTACATTATTGTGGAAGCCACGGATTCAATGTGCCGGACGGAACTTGGAGCGAGGCGTGCCAAGCTCATGACAACTGCTACGATACCTTGGGGGGCCGTGAAGGTGCGATGCGATTTCCAACTCTGGGAGAATAAACTGACCTATGTATTTACCGGGGTGGCAACCGCACCGGATGTGCAACCGTTGGATTCGTTTCTTTCGTCGGCGTTGGAATCGGCGGATGGAAGCCATTTATTGATGCGCAGAAAGGTGCAGGAAGATGAGCAACGATGATGACAAAGGCTCAGCCTTTCTTGCTATATGGTCGATTTTCTCTGTGGTGATTTTTGCGGTAGGCGTTGGATTTGCCGGCGGTATTAAGAACGTATTTGTTGTGCCAGTGGGCGGAGATGCCCTGTCAATTGCGGTTTGGATACTTTCGTGGGGGATTGTTGCAGCGCCATTTGTCATGCTGTTGATCCGTTTCGTCAGGAATTCAAGGAAGTAGCGGTGTCCCGGTTCAGCGGAAATGTGACTCGGAGAAGATTAGCGGAGAAGATTAGGGTCAGGTCTTGCCCCGTGCGTCGCACGCAGCCACTGCAGCTTTTAGCTACATCGGGCGTGAATACCACCCCGCGCGCGATGGGCCATCGTCGATATCATGGCTGTAATGTCCAGACCGCTGCGTATCCAGTTTCCCGGCGCCCTCTATCACATCACGTCGCGCGGCGATGGCAGCGAGTCGATCTACCTCGACGACAGCGATCGAACGATTTTCCTGACGATCCTGGCGCAGGTGTGCGAGCGGTACGATTGGTCGTGTCACAGTTACTGTCTCATGACCAACCACTATCATCTACTGATGGAAACGCGCGCGGCCACTCTTGCGCGCGGCATGCGACACCTGAACGGTGTGTACACGCAGCGCTTCAACCGTGTACATGCGCGCGTGGGACACGTGTACCAGGGACGCTACTCGGCGGTTCTCGTGCAGAAGGAGCGGCATCTGCTCGAGGTGCTGCGATACATCGTGTTGAATCCCATACGTGCACGCATGGTATCGACAGCAAAGGATTGGCGGTGGAGCAGCTATCGTGCTGCAATCGGTCTCGCGCCATCGCCGTCATGGCTGCTTACGGATCGACTTGCTGCGATCTTTGGCAACGGCAGAGAGGGAAGGCGTCAATTCATGCGATTCGTGCAGGATGGCGTCGAAGGGCCGTCCTGCTGGCGGAATCTCAAGGGGCAGATCTATCTCGGAGACTCGAGCTTCATTTCACAAGCGCAGGGGCATATCGCCAGCGCCACGGTTGACATGAGCGAAGTACCGGTGGTGCAGCGTCGCAATGTGCCGAGCGAGCGAGCGGACGAGCAGTATCGCGTATACCGCAACCAGGCGGATCGCGACCGGGCGATTGTTGATGCGTTCATGAGTGGCGGTGGTACGATGCGCGCAATCGGAGAACAGTTTGGTATCCATTACTCGCGCGTGAGCCGGATCATAGGCAACGCAGAGCGAAGGCGCGCACGGGGCAAGACCTGACCCTGATTCTCCTGCGAGCGACTCGACCGAGGATACGCAGGTCATTCAGTCGTGACATAGAACGATAGTTGTCGCATTTTGTCGCGCGACACGGTGCGACTGTCGCGCGACAAAATGCGACAAGGGGATGATGAGTAGAGGCTAAGTCGTTGAGTTAAAGCGACTTAGCCTTTGTGCGTAAATGGCACTCGGCGTGCTTATGTCGCCGCTCATGTTGCCATCGGTCCCGCCGTCACTCAAGCCCTCACAAACGCAGGCCGCAGACGTGGGCAACACAGTGTTCAGCGCCAGCCACCGCGCTTCCTCTGCACCCGTAAGAAGTGTCGCGCCTTCTGGCTTCTCGCTCGATCCAGCCACTCACATCCCGATACATCCATGAGATCGCACGCTCGTGCTGTTCGCGTTTCGGCTCGCCTGGTATTCAGCACCTGCATTTCGGCTATGGCATTATGTTCGGCGCTCGCTCCGGGCTTACTGCACGCTCAGGGCACGAAGCCGGGTGCGAGTCCGATGATCGGCGGGAACGCCATCGTGACAGTCAGTCCGTCTTCGGATAACGTCGTCGTATCCGGCAGCAGCACTCACACGTACCAGTTCTCGCTCGGGAATAGCGGTACCGCAAACGCCGTGGCGGCGCTCTCCATCATCGAGTGTACGGGAGCGGTGAGCAGCTGCTCGGTCTCGCCCAGCAGTGTCTCGTTGGTCAAGAACGGTGGCAGTGGCACGGCGACCGTGACGTATCACACAGCGGCGACGGGAACGGGCGAGGTCATGTTGTTGGTGAACTGGGGATCTGGGAACAACACTTCCGCCACGCTCGACGTGACAATGCAGAACGGCCAGCCATCGGTGACGGCGAGCCCCACCGTATGGACGGCCGAGAGCGTGAGCACGAACGATCCCGGCTTCACGATCACCAACACGGGAAATACTACCTCTCAGTACACACTCAGCCCCAGTTGCACGGGAAACCTGAACTCTTATGCGTGCACCGTCAGCCCTTCCACGGTGACACTCGCTCCCAATGCATCGACCACGGCGACGCTCAACTTCCAGACGGGAGCTTATGGCGGCGGGAACGGCACCATAACGCTGGCCGCACAGTCACAGTTTGGCCAGACGGCGAGCGAGCCGGTGACGATCGTGATCCTGTCCGAACAGGTATCGGTTGCTACGCAGACGGCGCCAACGCCTCCCCATCCGAGTGGGAGCGCGACCTACGGCTTCACCGTCAATGCGACGGGGAATAACACGAGCCCGGTTACCTACTCTCTGGTATCCAGTTGTTCTGGGGCGTTGAGCTGCAGTACAGTGCCGAGCCCGTCAAGCGTAAGCATCACACCAAGCAGCCCGGGGACGGCAAACGTCGTCGCGACGGCGACGAGCAACGTGGCGGGTGGGAGCGGAACGGTATCTCTTACGGCCACGTTCACTGATAGCTGGGGACATGTCTACACGAGTCAGAATAGCTACTCGGTGACGGTGCCTGACATACGGACGGCCGCGGTTCTGGTGACGCCAGACGGCTCGACGGCGTACAACGAGGCTAACGTACCGACCAATTACGTGTTCAAGGTGCACAACGCGGGCAATGTTGCTGCGCAGTACATCCTAAGCGCCACATGCACGGGAACGGTTGGCAACGCTTGCACGAGCCGGTATGGATCGGTCACGATTCAACCCAACGACACGGCCTACGACGCGCCGGTCGACTTTACAACACTCGGCATTGGCCAGAGTGCACAGGTCAACCTGCACGCCACAGTTACCTCGACGTGGGGACCAACATACGCCGATGATGGATCGGTCCAGATGGTCCCACTTGCACCAACCGTGCAGGTGAGCCCTGTAAATGGCTCCGCACAAGCGCTTAGCAACTCCAGTGGCACGTTCAGGTTTTGGGTACGTAACCAGGGTACGTCGGGCCAGATCACGTATACGTTGCAGGTCACGGACTGCACGGTACCACTGACCAATTGTTCGGCACCGAGTTCAGTCACGGTGGCACAGGGAGCCGATAGCATTGTCAGCGTGGCGTTCCAGACGCAGGGAGCGACGGGTACAGGACAGATCAGCCTTCGCGCGTACAAGACATTCGTCAATACGTACGAGTCTACGGGAACAGGCGCTGTCGATGTGAGCTCGCGCCTTTCTGTTTCGACTGACTTCATGAATAACGACGACCAGGACATGAGCCTGTGCGTAGCATCGTGCTTCGCGATGACGGCTAGCAGGAGCACGGTGCCGTATTACACACTCGATACGCCGCGGAGCGTGACACTGGTCTACAACGGCGACCGTGCCTTTCCGAGACCGTTCGTCTATGCTGATGTTTCGGTCCCTTCAGCACCTGCCGCCGTTAGTAGTTATACCCTGGAGGTGAAGCGACTCGGGGTCGACCTGCCGTTCATTAACGGTGAGACCCAGCTGACATTTCAAGGCACGAGCACACCCGCTAATATCTATCGTTTGGCGGGCCAGATAGATATGTCGAGCGAAGGTACAAAGATCGACACCGTGACAATGGTCGTTACCGCCCACTATGCCAACGGCGAGAGCGATGTCACACCTATAAAAACTCAGCTCATGCTCGTCAACGATCAGTCGTCTTCGATAGGGAGAGGATGGGCTATCGCCGGCCTGCAACAGCTCTCATACGAGTCGGAAGGTGGGGGCGGTGCATCTGGCTACATGGCAAGAAATGGAGACGGATCGGCCACTTATTTCGCCAGCGACGGTGCGACGGCAGCTGACTTCAGCACGCTCAACTTGAACGGCTCGGTGTGGACGCGCACATATCTAGATGGCTCCAAGGTATCGTTCGATGCAAGTGGCCGCATGACGGCAGCAACCGACAGGCTGGGACGAAAGACAACATTCCAGTATGGCGGCAGCGACGGCTTCCACCTCTTAAGTATCACCGAGCCGATGCGTTCGAGTGGGAGTTCTACATCAGCACCATATCTCGCGCTGTCTTATGATGGGAACGGCAGGTTATCAGGCATTACCGAGACCGGAGGCACTAATAGCCGCACGACCAGTGTGACTGTTGATGCCAGCGGATACCTGACTCGTATAACTGATCCCGATGGTGGCTACGACAGCTATGGCTATGATGGATCGGGCCGGCTTCATACCGTCACGGACAGGCGCGGCAACACCACGACCTATTACTACGATGCGGCGTGGAAGCTCTCCCAGATTGTAAGCCCATCGATACCAATCGACGCAGGCGGTGGCTCAACTACGACGGCCACTCCAACCACGAGCCTTTCCTCGTGGCAGGCCGTTGGTGTACCAAGCGGCACCACGGCGAGCAATCCAGCGCCACTCGCGCTGCTGGCCGATGTCCGAGCAACAATCGTTGATCCTGTCCACGACACGACGACGATGTATCCAAACCGTTGGGGCGAATCGATAAAGAATGTCGACGCACTAGGGAACGTGACGACGATCCAGTACCAGGGCTTCCTGCCAACAGTGACCACGCATCCAGACGCCAGTGTCGACTCCGCGACGTACATCGGTGGCCTGCTATTTAGACAGCGTAAGGCTGGACAGGAAACGATCAACTACGCTTACGGCAGCAAGAACCAGCTCGTAGGCGTATCGGGCAACGGGATGGTGACCGTGAGGAATACGCTCGACAGCCTGGGTCGCGCGATCAAGACGGCGTACGGCACGGTGGCTGGCGATACCACCTTGTTTACCTATGATCCGGTAACCAAGAACGTGGCGAGCACGATACAGCCAAATGTCGGGCTCACGACCTATCAGTACGACACTCAATTCGGAAACCTCGCTACGGAAACAGACCCGGGTAGTCGAGTTACGCAATCATACTTCGACGCATACGGACGCGGAATCGCTGTCAAGACACCGCAATATCCGATGGCGACGACACAATACGATATTATCAATCGGGTGACGTCTGAGCATGATGGTTACTCAGCGGACTCGGTGCGGATCAAGTACGACGGAATACTGCCGGTATCAGTGAGAGATCCGTTGAGCCATATCGATTCCACGGAATACGACGCCGTTGGTAACGTCACGCGGCACTTTGGCTACGCCTCAGGGACAGTTGCCACGACAAAGCGTTACGATTTGGCAGGCCGCCCCACAAGTGTTACCAATAGGCGCGGCCAGCGAGTCGATGTCACGTATGACGCTCTGGGCCGGGTATTGAGCAAGACAGATGGCACGACGACGGATCAGTTTACCTATTCCGCAAACGGTCTCGTTCGGACCGCTGCCAACGCGACGAGCTCGGTCCGTATGGTGAGCGTACCCAAACTCCTTCTCGACACGGTCCAGACGACGATCCTCGCATCCGGTGTGACGCAGCATACGTACACCGTGATACATCGAGAGAGTAGTCAGGCCGACGGCACCGACTCGACGACGATATCGAGCGACGGGGCGCCGGCCCAGTTCGTGACTCGTCGCTATGTGAAGGACGCCACCAACGGCACGCTCAGCGCAATCAACCTGGGGACACTGCTCGGGC